>Ga0207721_100045_pt1 | contig 166873 bp, 129 predicted proteins | sample TtaePargueraPR_3_FD_187756 | JGI IMG/M metagenome (GOLD analysis project Ga0207721, IMG submission 187756) | Aerobic enrichment media microbial communities from Bioluminiscent Bay, La Parguera, Puerto Rico - Tt and P2 (1) (SPAdes) | ecosystem: Environmental > Aquatic > Marine > Unclassified ... | reverse complement strand
ATTCCAATAACTAAAGCTCCGAGGCTAAGAGAATGTATAACTCGCTACGGGTCGAATCAAAACTCGCTACGCTCAAACAGTGATTCGACTAATCCTTCGCTTCGTTAACATTCTCTAAGCCTCTACACAAATGTTATTTCCATAATATGTATCACGATTAAAATATGCATCCCCTAACTAATAGAAGGATTTTTCATTGGTTTTGAAGCTTTGTGTAAGTAACCTATTTCACAGCTTGAAATTTTTATTACAAAATATCTATTATGGAAGCTTTTAAGTTTCCATAATAGATTATTTGATTGAATATTAAATACGTAATTTTTTGAAACTTTCTAATATTAATACTGCCCTACATCGTATGTTCCTTGATATTCTTTACTCATTTTTCTGTGCAGCTTTTTCAACACTTTCAGTATTTGACATTGCAATCCTTCCTTTTATATCTGTCAAATGCATATTGTTTTCATTTACAACTTTCTCAAGTTCATAGATGGAATAATCAAGCTTACTTGCAAGATCTTGATTTTTGGCATCTATTGTATTTTTGTATATTGCCCAAGTGGATTTTAAACTGCCTACATCTTTGCCAGCTTGCTGCCAATTAGAAATAGAGGCATTTAATACAGTGTTTCGTATATAATATCTGATTCTTTTGATTTCAGGAGATGTTGGGGTTTTATACAACATATAGAAGTCCGGTATAAATAAATATAAACTATTTGCAGATAAAAGTGTTTTGTTTTTGTCTTTTGTTACAATAGTAGAAGTTAAATTGTTTAAGGAATTATCGAAATTGTCGATTAAATTTCTACTTGCATTTTTTTTGCTGGCAGACGGAATATAGCTGTTCCACTGATAATGCAGCTTATTTATGATAGATGAGATCTCTTTCCAGGGATCTTTAGGCTCGGATGCACTTTTTTGATTGCTGCTGTCTTGAGAATTTTTTTGTTCATTACTATTTTGATCATCTTTATTTTCTTCTTTACCCTCTTCATTTTCTTTTCCACTTTCTTGTTCTTCGGACTGACTTGATTTATCTTGGGTTTGTTGATCATTTTCTTTTTCATCTTTTATTGAAACAGCAGGTCCTTCTAAAGCTTTAATAATTTTTTCTATACTACTTTCTATATTTTTAAGGTCTTCAGGAATTTTGTCTGATTCTTTATCTGCTTTCATTTGTTGTGCCTCATTCTTAGAGTCAGGCTTGCCTTGGTTGCAACCACAAAGAAATAGTGTATAGATTGTAAAAGCTATTAGTAATATTTTGGATAATTTTAATTTTTGTTTCATGTTATTTTATGCAAGATACATGTATTCCCAAAAACATAAAATATATAAAGTTTTTGGATAACATATAATTGCAATTACCTCCATTTCAATTAAAATTAGGTTGTTTCTTAAATTATGATTTACTATTATTATTACAAAGTAATGAATAAAAATTCAGGCATTATTAAATAAGGCAAAATCAAAAAATAACTTGTCAACTGGAGTTTCAAAAAATTCGATTTAGGTGATTTTTAAAAAATAACTGGTCAATGGGTTTTTCAAAAAAGCTGATTTTATTAGGTTGGAAATATATATATTGACTAATGAATTTTTTTAAAACACATTAGGTGATTCAAAAAAACTTTTTAATTGGGGTTTTGAATAAATTGATATACATTTCTTGCTTAGCAAAATAATGCTCCTATGCATGGAAGCATCCAGGTTATATGATGGTTTTTATGGCTTAAATATTTTATATGATATTTTTTAAACCGAATTAAGGGATTTAAAACTGAAATGAATATGTAATTATATGAAAATACCTCTATTTGGAACTTTTAAACCAAAAGAAAAAATTACATAAAGGTTTTTTTATGTTTTTATCAAAATTAATATGTGAGCGTGATATGAGTTTGTTTGATGTAAATATACTATTTTGGTGCTTTATGTCAAGAAGGAATAGGAAACTATGTAAAAAAGGCAATAAAGAATAGGGGGACCAGTTAATGAGTATTGCTGTAAGTCTTTTTTCTAGAAAGGTTGGAGAAATAAGAGGATTTTTGGAAAAGTACTACCAGCGAGAAATAGGATTAGACAGTGATGTTGGGCAATGGACATATATCTACAATAGACCTCTTGAAGCAATAGATATGATAAGTACAGTAATAGATAATAACCACAGACATAAGATTAACCTTTTGATTCAGGTTGATAAAGGAGAGGTTCATATAGTTACTGAAAACAACTGTAATGATATTATTAAGGCGTTGTTTTATGTGTATTATGAGGATGAAAATGTATGAATGGTATAAAATTTAGATATTTAGGTAATACTTAAAGCAGTTTTAAAAAAATACATATTCATTACTTTTATTACAAAGGCCATTATGAAAGCTTTTAAGCTTCCAACCAAAGTAACATTATTTTGCTTTGCAAAAAATGGCATGGGATTTTTTTAAACTCCAGTTGCAAAGTTTATTTAATTTTGCTTTATTAACGGAAAACAAAGGTAGGCTTTGTAAATCAGATGATGTATGGATTTTTAGAAATGGCTGAAAGGAGAGCTTTATGGAAGAATTTAATATTAATGTGGAAAACAGGACGGAAGTAGGTTCATCATCAACAAGAAAATTAAAAAGAGAAGGAATGATTCCTGGAGTCTTATATCAAGGGAGTGAAAGCTTGCCGATTGAAATGAGAGAAGACGAATTAAGGCATATACTATCGGGTAAAATGGAAGAAAATTTAGTTTTAAATATCAGTTTTGATAAAAGACAATTTAAGGCAAAGATTAAGGAAGTACAACGAAATCCAATAGGAGGAGAAATTCGTCATATTGATTTAATGCCTCTAGAAACGGATGAATATATACATTAGGCATATATGCTAAAAGATTGATTGCTTTATGAACTCCTTTGAAAGCGCAGACTAAAAACGGTGTTGCTATATTTAATGTAGCACCGTTTTTTTGTTGTGTTTATTATGAGTTGATTTATTTATTTATGTGAAATATAATACATTTAGGCAAGGTCAAATAAAACTTTGCAAATGGAGGTTCAAAGAGCATGAGCATGTATTTTTTTGTAAAGCAAAATAATATCCCTATGCATAGAAGCTTAAAAGCTTCCATAGTGGGTTTTGTAAAAGAAATATCGAGCATCTGTTTTTTGACACTCCCTTAATAAATGGGGGAATGACGTTGTGAAAAATCTGCAACTTGAAAGAATAGGAAACTTAAATGAAAAGCTTATGAATGAGGCACAAGTCAGGCTAGATAGCCTTACAAAACCTATTGGAAGTTTGGGTGAACTTGAAAAGGTTGTCAAGAGGATAGTTGGTATAACAGGTGATTTGTATCCAAAAGTTGACAAGAAGACTGTGGTAATAATGTGTGCAGATAATGGTGTTGTTGAAGAAGGTGTAAGTTCTTGTCCTAAAAGTGTAACGTCTTCAGTGACTAGGAATTTTACAAAGGGAATAACCGCAGTTAATGTACTTTCGGCATGTGCTAGAGCTGACCTTGCAGTTGTAGATATAGGCGTCGATGATGATGTTGAGTGTGAAGGAATAATAAATAGAAAGATTCTTAGTGGTACATCAAATATTGCAAGAGGACCTGCAATGAACCGGGATGAAGCTATAAGAGCAATAGAGACTGGAATTGATATTGTAAGGGATTTGAAGCAAAAAGGTGTAAATATATTGGGCACTGGTGAAATGGGAGTCGGAAATACTACAACGAGTAGTGCTGTATCTTCGGTGCTTTTAGGACAAGATGTTGAGTTGATGGTGGGCAGAGGTGCCGGGCTTAATGATGAAGGACTGAAAAATAAAATTAATACTATAAGGAAAGCTATAGAGATAAACAGGCCCGATCCAAAGGATCCCATAGATGTTCTGGCAAAAGTTGGAGGTTTGGACATAGCAGGACTAGCAGGTTGTTTTATTGGGGCTGCAATATATAGAATGCCCATTATGATAGACGGATTTATTTCTGCAACAGCTGCACTATGTGCTGTGTGCTTGAAGCCTGAGATAAAAAACTTTATTTTTCCATCTCATGGCTCTCAAGAACCTGGAAGCAAAAAAGTATTAGAGGCTTTAGAAATGGAACCGTTCTTAAATCTTGGAATGCGTGTGGGCGAGGGCACAGGAGCAGCTATAGCTTTTCAGTTAATTGATTGTGCTTTTTCGGCATATACTAAAATGGGAACTTTTGGGGATGCACAAATTAAACAATATACGCCCCAATAGAAGGATTTTTACTTAATTTTGAAGAATGGTGTAATATAAATGTTTTGCAATAGATATAAGGCGGTTTCAAAAAATAACCTATGCAGTATTTAGGTCATAAAGCCCTTCAAACTAAATTTTTTGAAACCGCAATTGACCAGTTGTTTTTTTGGAATCACCTAACTTTGTTTGTTAAAAAATAATTTTTTTAACACTGTAAGGTACTAGGAGTTATTTGGAAATTAACGAATTGTAAAAAACTTTGTAATTGGTGTTTTAAAAAAAACTGATTTGCTTTTTAGTTTGCAAAATGTTTGTATATTTGAAGCTGTTTGGCTTCATTATTGGCGTTGAACCTATAATATTGACTAAAGCTTTAATTAGACAAGGAGTGGTCAGATGGAAAGTATAGGAAAAGGAAGAACGGTGTGTAGTTTTTGTGGAGAAGAAATATCTCTAGATGCAAGGCGATGTCCTTATTGTGGTAGTGTTCTAAAAGAAGACAGTTTGAATAATGGCGAGGTTAGAAATGATAGTCTTAATGTAGAGAGTTCACCACAACAGGATACAAATAGTGATTTATCGAAAGGGCTATTTGATAATTCAATCAATACTGATAATCATGCTGATGATTTTATACATGAGGAAAGACACAATGAAGAAAAGATAGGATTATTTGATAACAATGCCACTGGGGAAATGGATCAAAAGAGTGGCATGTTTGATAACAATGCCACTGAGGATATGGATCAAAAGAGTGGATTGTTTGATAACAATGCCACTGAGGATATGGATCAAAAGAGTGGATTGTTTGATAACAATACTACTGAAGAGATGAATCAAAAGAGTGGATTGTTTGATAACAATACTACTGAAGAGATGGATCAAAAAAGCGGATTATTTGATGCTAAGCCAAGTGAACAGATTGAAGAAAAGAATGTATTATTAGAGAATACTGATAACCATTATGAAGAAAAAAATGATGAGCCACAAAAAGTAGCGAATGGTAATCAGGAATATCAGGATTCAATGCCTGTACAAAAAACTGATATGGAAAGCAGCGCCAGAACACAAAGGCCTATGAATAATAGAATTGGAATGGAAACTAGTATTAAACCTTCTATAAGTAATGCCATGAAGGTTTTTATAACAACTATATGTAATATTATACCAGGAATAGGTCAGCTAGTTGGTGTTATAATTGCAATTGTATTTATGAACTCTGAAGGAGATACTGACAAAAGATCTTTTGGATTAGCTCTTTTAGTTAGTTCAATTGCTATATTTGTATTTTGGTGTATATCGTGTTGTGTTATGTCACTTGCATGGCCTCAAATGTATTAAAAGTGGTTTTTAGAATATGGAGATATTTTTTAAAATATACTTTTTTATTGGTAGTTTGGTGTGTCACCAAATACCTGAGCGTACAATACATATTGATGGAATGTCCCTTCCTTTTTGTGCAAGAGATACGGGGATTTATTTAGGAGTGTTTATTGCATTGGTTTATTGTATTGTTCGGGGAAAGTTAAAGTCTGATAAAATCCCATCAATACGAATTAGTGTATTGTTGGCTTTATTAACCGTTCCTATGATGATTGATGCGGTTAGTTCTTATTTTTCAATAAGACAGACGGATAATACTATTAGGTTATTGACTGGGTCTTTTTTTGGTATGCCCATAGTTCTTTTTCTAATTCCTGCTGCAAATTATAAAGTTTATGGCAAGAATAAACTAAGAATAATTGACAGCTATTTTGATTTGATAGTTATATCTCTTATAAATATTTTAGTGTGTATTACAATCTTAAGGTTTGATATACTTGTTTGGTGGATAGTTTCTACTGCAAGTATAACAGGTTTGATATTTTTGATTACCAGACTGGGATATACAATAATTAAATTATTAAATATAGGGAACCAGAAAGTTAGAATTATATATGCTTTGGCACTAACTATAATAGTTTTTGGGGTATTGTACATATTAAAATATCATGTATTAGGAATGGTAAAAATATAATATAAAACGGTTTCAATTTTCATTGGTTTTGAAGCTTTATGTAAGTAAACTATTTCGCAGCTCGAAGTTTTTTTGGAATTACCTTATAAAAGCAAAAAGTTTATGACATTATATCTTTTTTACTTTTATAGTCAGATGTACATTATTTCTCGAAATGAAAAATTAAATAATGAAAAATGTTTGTTGAGAAAAATTTATATACAGTACATATTTTAGTTTTTTGAAGTGAAATTTTAGAAGAAATAGAAGTTTTACAAATAAAGGATTAAAGGTGGAATAATGATAACAAAAAAATTTTTAAGAAAAGAAGTGGCTTTTCTTAGAAAAAAAGAAAATAGAGAAGGTGTGAAAGATAAAAGCATTGAAATAACTAAAAAGATTATTAGTTTAGAGCCATTTATAAATGCTAAATCAATAATGTGTTATATGGATTTTAAAAATGAGGTAATGACCCAATATATAATACAGCACTGTTTTAATAAAGGTAAAAGGGTGATTTTGCCTTGTGTGGATAAAATTGATGGTGTGAAAATGATTGTACCATATGAGATTATGAACGTTCAAAGGGATGTAATATCTGGGACATTTGGTGTTTTAGAACCCAAAAAGGATGTTGCAAAAATATTTAAACCAGAAGAAATTGATTTGGTTATAGTGCCAGGGGTTGCTTTTGATATACATAAAAATAGAATTGGTTTTGGTGCAGGATTCTATGATAGATTTTTACAATCATTAAACCCAGAGTGCCTTAAAGTTGGAATCGCTTTTGAATTCCAAATATTCGATACTGTCCCTGTTGAAGAACATGATATAGCATTGGATTTTGTTATAACAGAGGAGAGAATTATATAGCAGAAAGGATTAATAATACTGTGAATAATAAATTAAAGGTTACAGGAGCAAATAAGGTTTTTTTGTTTGTAGCGATTATAAATATTGTATTTTCTCTTGTAGTTGAGTTGATAGATATAGCGTATGGGGAGTTTCTTAATGATGGTATGTTGTTGCTTCTTTTAATGACTCAGTTTTATTGTATTTTGTTTCCAGCATTGTTTTATATGATTGGGAATAAAATAAATATAAAGGAAGCAATAAGATTTAACAGTCCGGGATTATTACCATCTATTTTGATTGTATTAATATCTGCACCTGCTTTCTATGCGGCTACAGCTTTAAACTCAATTGTTATTTATGTTTTACAATTTGTAGGCCAGGCACCGGAGGATATGGGAATACCTATACCTCAAAATCCCTCAGAATTATTTTTATCAATACTTGTAATAGCAGTTGCTCCTTCTATATGTGAAGAAATATTGCACAGGGGAATTTTGTTAAGGGCCTATGAAAATAGAGGAACTGTAAAGGCAATTGTAATTTCGTCAATAATGTTTGGTGTTTTTCATTTTGATATTACCAATTTATTTGGGCCGATACTATTAGGTTTATTGTTTGGATACTATGTTGTAAGAACTAACTCCATATTTGCCGGAGTAATAGCTCACTTTATGAATAATTTTTTGGCTACGATATTGCAATATTTATTTAAGGATTTAGAAAGTGATTCAAGTGCTTATACATTAGCAGATTTAGGTTATACTTTGATGTTTGGAGTAATATGTACTATTTTTGTTGTAGTGCTTTTGTTGTGTTTTAATCTAGCTACAAAGGGAAGATATAATATTAGGGAATCTAGAACAAGTGTTTTAAATGATGTGTTTTCAATAGTCTTTCATTGGCCTGTGGCTATTGTAATAGTGCTTTACAGTATCTTTGGTGCAATGTATTTGATGGTTTTAAAATTGTAGTTTTAGGGTTTTTGAAATTGATTGGGGGAATAACGTTGGATTTCGATTTTGACTTAAGACTTGTTCAATCCCATAAAATAATACTTACGCCTCAATTAAGGCAGGCTTTTGAAATTTTGAAAATGAATTCTAGAGAACTTATTGAATATATACAAGATGAGATGGAAATAAATCCTGCTTTAGAAGTTATTCCGAGCGATGTTAAAAGCAGGGAAGAGGTTTTACTTCCATTGTATTATGACAATTATTCTGCTGGTGCAATTAATGACGAGTCTGTCAATGAGGCTATGGAGAATATTTCTGTTGACAGATCAACGTCGGTAATTTCACTTAAAGAACATCTCTTGTTGCAGCTTCACACTTCAGATATTGCGTGTAAAGATGTGGTGATAGGTGAGTTCTTGATTGATAATGTTGATCAAAATGGTTATTTACCTATTAATATCAATGAAGTTGCTTCTTTTTTTAATATACCTGTAAAAAGAGCTGAAAGAGTATTAAAATATATACAAACTTTCGATCCACCTGGAGTGTGTGCTAGGAATGTAAGTGAATGTCTTGCCATCCAACTTATTCAGACAGGTAATAAAGACTCCGATGTTTTAAAGGTGATTCAAAATCATCTTGAAGATTTAGCGGATAATAAGATTTCTAAAATTACAAAGAGTGTTGGGATTAGTATTGAACGGATGAAAACAATACATGATATCATACGATCGTTAGAACCGAGACCGGGTCGGGAGTTTTATGGATATGAAAACACAAAATATATTGTTCCAGATGTTATTGTAAAAGAAATTGGTGGGAAGTTTAAGGCGATTATAAATGATGAAGCATTGCCTATGATAAGCATTAGTAACTATTACAAAGGTATTTTGGATGATGATATAAATATTGAAGCAAAAAAGTTTATACAATCTAAAATAGAGAGTGTAAAATGGTTGATTAAGTGCATCCAGCAGCGAAAAGTGACACTATTCAAAGTGGCCGATTGTATTGTCAAATATCAAAATGAATTTTTTGAGATGGGAAAAGGGCATATAAGAGCTTTGACAATGAAGGAAATAGCAAGAGATATTAGTATTCATGAATCCACTGTCAGTAGGACTGTAAGCGGCAAATTTCTTCAGTGTTCCTGGGGAGTCTTTGATATGAAGTTGTTTTTTCAGTCAAGGATTTCTTCAAGTACGTCAGAAGATATGACAAGTAAGAAAATTAAGGAAAAAATAAAAGAGATAATAGATTCAGAAGACAAAAAAACCCCTCTAAAGGACAATGAAATTGTAAATATCCTTGCAAAGCATGGCATGGAAATATCACGTCGGACTGTCTCAAAATATAGAAATGAGATTAACATACCTGTTGCTGCTAAACGCAAAAAGTATTAGGGAGTTTTAAAAATACATGTTCAATATTTCTTTTACAAAGCCCATAAAATCAAACTTTTTGAAACTCCAGTTGCTCACTTATTTGATCATGCCTTAAAAGGATGTATGAAAAACAATTCTTTTTAGCGGTTATGCGGTTTCTAAAATAACCTGTACAGTATTCAGGTCAAAAAGCCCTTCATGGAAGACTAAAGATTCCAAACGAGGAACATTATTTTGCAATTCAAAAAATGTAAATCTAGATTTTTTGAATCGGCAGTTGACCAGTTGTTTTTTGGGAATCACAGGGTGTATTTAATCATCGTGAACTATATTATTCCAATAACTAAAGCTCCGAGGCTGGTCGTTTCGCTACGCTACACTGCTCGCCTATGCAACCTAGGCTAAGAGAATGTAAAAAAAGCTACGCGTAGAAAAGTGATTCGACTAATCCTTCGCTTCGTTAACATTCTCTAAGCCTCTACTCAATGTAATTCCATAATATGTAACGCAATTAAAATATACACCCGAATCACCTTGATTTTCTTGAAATCGCCTTATCCAATAATTATGGACAATTTTTATTATTACAAGTATCTGCATATATATTTCTTAGGAACGTTCAAAAAATAAGGCAAAATCAAAAAAAATTGCAACTGGAGTTTCAAAAAATTGATGCCGTTTATTTACATATCAAAATGATGTTCCTATGATTGGGAGCTTAAAAGCTTTCATGATGTTCTTTTTAACAGAAATAATGAATATGTATTTTTTGAAACTCCCTAAGTGTTGATATTAGGTGAAAATGGAGAAAAAAAAGAGATCTAGAATTGTGATAAAAAAATTTAAGAGTCATTTGGAAAAAGAGGAGGTATTGATTAAAATAGCTAAGTTGCTGTTAAGGGACAAGAATTGAAAGGATGTGTGAATTATACATGGGGATTTATATAATATAGGAGTATATGTCCGAGAAAGCAGAGATGACAATGAGCAGAATTATGAAACTATTGAAACTCAGATAGGACTTTTACAAGATTTTATTGAGAGAAGGAATTTAGGTAGCATAGTAAGGATATACGTCGATGACAATGTATCGGGAGCAGGATTTGAAAGAAGAGGAATTGAAGAGCTTAAAAGGGATGTATCTAAAGGAGTTATAAACCTCTTGGTAATCAAGGATTTATCAAGACTAGGGAGGAATAACGCAAAGACCCTTTTGTTTTTGGATTACCTCGATGAAAATGGTATAAGGGTAATTACTTATGATGGAAGGTATGACAGCTTAAAGGACAACGACACCGTTGGAATTGATACATGGTACAATGAGAGATATATCAAAGATATATCTAGAAAAATTAGGGCAAATATAAGATTCAAGATACAAAAGGGTGAATATATTGGGAATTCACCCTTTGGTTATTTAAAATCAACAGATGAAAAGAACAAACTTATAGTAAATGATGATCAAGCTAGGGTAGTAAAGGAAATATACACTTTGTATCAGGAGGGATGGGGCTATAGCCGTATAGCAGGTTATTTAAATCAAAAAGGATGTCCATCACCTTCAAAGAGTACTTGGAATGCTGTTGGTGTAAGACGGATTTTGTGTAATAGAGTGTATATAGGAGATACAGTGCAGGGAATTAGTGAGAGGATAAGTTTTAAAAGTAAAAAAACGAGACGGTTGCCAGAGGATAGATGGGTTATAACGGAAAATACACATGAGCCTATAATTGACACGGAGGAATTTTATAGCGTTCAGAAGATGATGAGTGAGAAGAGGGCAGATTTAGGACCTCACAAAGGAGTTATACACCTTTTTAGAGGTATAATATACTGTGGCAAATGTGGAAGTATAATGTTTGCGAGAACAAGAAAAGACAGGCCTATGGCATATATTTGTAGCAGTTATGCTAAAAATGGCCGATCCGATTGTACCAGTCATTATATAAAAGAGGAAGTAATTACTGATATTGTAGTAGAGGATCTTTTAAAACTAATTAATAATGTAAAGGCTGATTCAAAGTTTATAAAAAGAATTGAAAAGTTGGTTTGTAATGACTGCAGCACAACTGAAAGTGAAAAGCTGGAAAAACAGCTTGCTACTAAACTTAAACAGCAGGAAATGCTGTACATAGACAGGCTTGAGGAAAAAATATCTGAAAATTTGTTTGTAAGAATGAATAAACAACTAGAAGAAAAAATCGAATTTTTAAGAGAGGAAATAGAGTGTATTAATAAGAAAAGTTCTATTTTATTGGATACTTCAAATATAATTGGTATGCTAAATAACCAACTTGAAGCAGGTGAAATTACAAATGAAATAATAAAGATAGCGGTTGATAAAGTTGTAGTTTTTGATGCTGGAGATGAATATTCAGTTGAAATTTGGGGGGATATGGTAAAATTAGAAGATAGGAAGAGGCTTACCGAATTTGGAGGAATAGTGATAGAGTATAATTACTAGCTTTATTAAGGGAGTTTCAAAAAAATACATATTCATTATTTTTGTTAGAAATCCCATTATGGAAGCTTTTAAGCTTCCAAGAATAGGAATATTATTTTGTTATGCAAAAATTGGAAATTGAATTTTTTGAAACTCAAATTGCAAAGTTTTTTGATTTTGCCTAATATTCACCATTGTGATAAAATTATATTGAACTCAGATTTGTATTTAAGGTGATTCGCAAAAAATAACTGGTCAACTGCGGTTTTAAAAAATCTATATTAAAGGGCTTTTTGACCTAAATACTGTATAGGTTATTTTTTGAAACCGCCTAATATTTATTTTCGACAAATAATCTACACCTGACTATAAAAGTAAAATATATAACGTATTAAGCTTTTTACCTCTTTATATACATTGAAAATTTGAGTTTAGTAAACAGATGCACATGATTTTTCAAAAAGAAAACGGATATAAAGTGCTTTTTGAGAAACATGATTATTGGGGGGAGTGGTGATGAATTTATGGTTAAATCGGTTTTATCAAAAGAACGGTCAAATGTAGTAAAGATTGTGGTGTTCCTGTTTATTACTTCATTGTTTTTAGCGTTTTCGCCTTTTGCGTATTGTGCGCAGGTTATGTATGGCGATGTTAACGGGACAGGTAGTGTGGATTCAATTGATTTTGGTTTAATGAGAAGTTACTTATTGGGGAATCTTTCCGAGTTTCCTTCTTCAAATGGTATAGAAGCAGGAGATGTAAACGCTGATGGAGGTGTTAATTCAATTGATTTTGGTTTAATGAGAAGCTTTTTACTTGGTTTTATCAATAAATTTCCTGCAGAGGATGTACCTGTAGTTACACCTACACCGACTGTTACCCCTAAAAAGGGAAATGTTACATACACACTTATAAAGGCTTCAAATCCTACTGAAGATCAGCAAGATGCGTACAATAGAATTAAGAGTGCTATGGACAAGGCAGTAGAGTTTTACAACAAATATACGACTATTACAAAAGAATTGACGATACATTATGAACCTTCTGTTTCAACTGCGGACGGAAATATAAACGGTTCCATTAGATTTGGATCAAACAGAAGTTATATGAACCACATTACTGCTATGCACGAAATTGCTCACACTGTTGGTGTAGGTACTTCTGGTAGATGGAGATCTCTAATAGTTAATGGCGTTTATACCGGTGAAAATGCAACGGCAGCAATAAGAAATATTACAGGAGATAATACTGCCAAAATAAAAGGTGACAGCATACATTTTTGGCCTTATGGATTGAATTACACCAGTGAAGTTAAATCGGATCAGGATTTGATAAATCACTGTATAATAGTTGATGCAATGAAGAAAGATGGAATATAGAATGTTCGCACTTTTTCCATCTTTCACTTTGTTCGAAAGAGGCGGAATCTGTTGCTTGAGAGCTTGATAATTTGGAATCACCTAAATTCATCTTTCAAAATTGAGTAATATAATCTATCTATATATTTTCCGTCTTGATAAAAGAAATCTCGCAATGTTCCTTCATAAGTCAATCCACATTTTTCGATAACTTTTCGAGACGGAAGATTTATTGATTTGTGACATATTTGGACTTTATGTAAATTCATTTTATCGAAACCATATTGAATTACAGCTTTTGTCGCTTCTGTTGCAAGACCTTTCCTTTGAAAAAGGCTTCCGATGCAGTATTCAATTTCTGCAAAGTGATTTTTACTATCTACTAAAAAGTAAGCGATTTGACCTATACATTCGTCTGTTTCTTTAGAGGTAATAGCCCATCTATAGAAATCATTTTTTTCATAAGAGCTTATATATTTATCAAGTAGTTCTTTAACCTCTTGCTTTGTGCTATAAACCGGTTCAGAATATAACGATTGAATTTCAGGGTCGCTAATCCAGTATTTTAGCATATTATCATCATCTGTATATCTAAACTTTCTTAAAATTAGTCTTTCTGTTTCAATTTTCGTAGTACCGATATGTGTTAACATAATTTCAATCATCTCCTTTATAAAAAGTTACTATTGCAATTTTATATGAAATCTATTATAACATAATTTTTAAAAGCGAGGATCACGGGTGTATTTAATCATCGTAGACCATATTATTCCAATAACTAAAGCTCCGAGGCTAAGAGAATGTATAACTCGCTAAGGGTCGAATCAAAACTCGCTACGCTCAAACAGTGATTCGACTAGTCCTTCGCTTCGTTAACATTCTCTAAGCCTCTACGCAGATGTTATTTCCATAATATGTATCACAATTAAAATATGCACCCGAGGATTACAAGAGTATTGACATCGAACACACGTTCGTGATATTATATATCTAGCAGGTGATATTATGCAAAGAGTTATACTTCATTCCGATCTAAACAGTTTTTATGCAAGTGTTGAGTGTATGAGAAATCCTGAAATCAGAGATAAACCTGTTGCTGTTGGAGGTTCTGCCGAGAAGAGGCACGGGATTATTTTGACAAAGAACTTGATTGCAAAAGGATATGGTGTTAAGACAGGAGAGGCGATTTGGCAGGCAAAGCAAAAATGTCCGGATTTAATTGTTGTGAACCCTGACTATAAGACCTATCTTTATTTTAGCAGCGAGGCAAGGAAAATTTACAGTCGTTATACGGATTTAATTGAGTCTTTTGGGATAGATGAATGTTGGCTTGATGTTACTGAATCATGCAAATTATTTGGGAATGGTGAATATATTGCAGATGAAATTAGAAGACGTATGAAAGAAGAGCTAGGTATTACTTCAAGTGTTGGAGTGTCGTACAATAAGATTTTTGCAAAGCTTGGAAGTGATATGAAAAAACCAGATGCAACTACTGTTATTACTCAAAACAATCTAGAACAGAAGGTATGGCCGCTTCCAGTTTCAGATTTACTTTATGTAGGTAGATCTACAACAAAAAAATTTACTAATATAGGAATATATACGATAGGTGACCTGGCTAATATGAGTTTAAGTTTTCTTAAAAAGCTTTTAGGCAAATGGGGGGAGACTCTATGGATTTTTGCCAATGGCCTTGATACTGTTCCTGTTATGAAAACCGACCAACACAGTATAATTAAAGGTATAGGCAACAGCATGACAACACCAAGAGATCTTGTAAATAACGAAGATGTAAAATTACTACTTTATGTGCTTTGCGAAAGCGTATCTGAGCGCCTCAGAAAGCATAATTTTAAGGGGAATACTATTCAGGTATATATAAGGGACAATAAATTGAATAGTATTAATAAGCAGGCAAAGTTAAAATTAAGCACCTGCATTACAAAAGATATTGCAGATAAAGCTTTTGAAATATTTTTAGATAACTGGAAATGGGAAAATCCTATCAGAAGTATTGGTGTAAGAGCAACAGATCTTGTAACGGCAGATACATATGTTCAGCTTAGTCTTTTTTGTGATGAAAAGCAAAAATTTAAAGAGGAACAGCTCGAATACAGTATAGACAAAATTCGCAAGAGGTTCGGACATTATTCTGTTCAAAGGGCATTGTTACTAAAAGATAAGGCATTGAATGCAAATCCTGTTGAGGAAAACGTAATCTTTCCGGTATCATATTTTAAGTAGAGGTGTCTTTTTTTTATGGATAAACCAAGTGTAGAAGTAATAGCACATTATAATTTAGAGGGGGAAATCATTCCTTTGAGGATTAGAATTGAAGGTGATAAGGTTTATAGTGTGGATAGACCAGGCAAGGCTGTAAAAGGTGCATCTTTAAAAATTGGAATTCAGGGAAAGCGTTATTCATGCTTTGTTGATGGGAAAAAAGCATACCTTTACCTCAATCATGAAAATAAATGGTTTATTGAGTTGGTATAAATGGTAAATATGATCAAACCTTATACATACAAAGATATAATTATGGATGCGGTTAGCTGATGTTGGACAACAGGAGTAATTGAATTGTATCAATCACTCCTGTTATCATATTGACAGAATTTTATTTCACAGGTAAAATGTTTTACAAAGTTGTTTTCGCTGACCAGATACTTATTTGTTCATACCTGTATAGATAAGAATTGCATTTCTTAAAAAAGCTGCAGTACCGGGCTGATATTTGTCATAGTATGCTGTAAACCTTTCATCACATACATACATTTGAGCAACGCCTGCATGGGCTTTTTTGGTGTAACTATCCCAGTACAAGCACAACCATTGACGGTGTAAATCAGCAGCTTTTTGAGCCAATTTACCTGCAGGGTCTCCTGTCTTAAATGCTTCGTTTAAAGTAGAGAGTATTTGTTCACTCAACCTTTCAGCTTCCTCGTATTGTTCAGGAGTCATTTTTTTGACTTTTGCGTTGGAATTATCGATCACCCCATCGCCGTACTTTTGTCGTATTTCTTTTCCGTATTTTTTTTCATTGTCATCGATTAACTTTTGTTTAAAACCTTCAAATTTTTCTTTGTCAGACATATTAATTCTCCCTTCCATTGCCTCTATTGTTTTATCAACATTGGCAATTAGCAAATTAAGTTGTTCACGCTTTGCCAGGAGTTGCTTTCTATGTTCTTTAAGTGCATTGTTTGCGTTAAAAGATGGGGAGGAAATGATTTTTTTTATGTCATCAAGGTTTACACCAAGTTCTTTGTAAAAAAGAATCTGTTGTAATAGGTTTACTTCAGCCTTGCCATATATACGATATCCTGAAGAGTTTATTCTTGCCGGCTTAAGAATTCCAATCTCATCATAATATCTGAGAGTCCTGGTGCTGATTCCTGCCATTTTCCCTAACTTTTGCACTGTGTATTCCATATTTTCACCTCCTGACAATATTATTACTATACACCTTAACGTAACGTCAAGGTCAAGAGTTTTTAAATAAAATAAATATTTTTAGAAGTAATAAGGTGATTAAAAAAACTTTAGTTTTTTGAAACTACAGTTGCTCAGTTATTTGATCTTACCTAAAAAGGTTTGAAATATATAAAACAAGCTGTTTTAAAGGCCTTTAGTATTAAGATTTAATAAAAAATTCTTGTCTACCCTAGGAATAACAAAATTAATGTCGAATAATATAATATAAGAATATTTTTGGAGGTCTGATATGAGACTTGTGGGTGTTAAGTCTTTAAAACCAGGACAGCAATTGGCAAGACCAATACACACATCAAGTGGCAAGGTCGTTCTAAATTCAGGAATAACTCTTACTGAAAGTTTTATTACCAAACTCAAACAAATTGGAGTACATAAAGTCTACGTTAATGATGAAAGATTCAGCGATGTAGAGGTGAGTCAACCTCTAGATGTTACAACACGCAATATTGTAACAAAAGTTCTTAGTGAGAATTACATAAAAGTTCACAAATCAAAAAGCATGGATGAGTACGCAATTAAAGATGCGGCAAAGAAAATAGTCGAGTATACAAGGGAATATAGAGGTAAAGGTGTAAGTATTCTCTCTACTGAAGCTTATGATGAATATGTTATTGAGCACAGTGTCAATGTTGCTATTATAACGGCATTCATAGGTAACAGAATGTCATATAATTTTAGTCAATTGTGTGATCTTGTTACAGGGGCTTTAATACATGATATTGGAAGGGAGAATGTGGCAGAAGAAAAACCAATACATACAAGTGTTGGGTTTGAAGCTGCTCGTTTATTAAGAGGTTTTAATCTTCATTCATCTAAGGTATGCTATGAACATCATGAAAACTATGACGGTTCGGGTTATCCTAGAAAAATCAAAGGAAATGACATATCAGAGTTTTCAAGGATTGTACGTGTTGCGGATTACTATGACAATATTCTTCACAGCTATGAAAATAGTAATGAATCTATAATGCCTCACCAGGCTTTTGAGGGTATTTTAGCAGTAGCTGGGCAGGTACTTGATCCTGAAATAGTTGAAAAATTCAGAGACACAATAGTATTTTATCCTAATGGCTGTACAGTTTCTTTAAGTAATGGAATAAATGGCGTGGTAATAAGCCAAAATGAAGGCAGTCCCCAGAGGCCTATAGTAAGGTTGTATAATGATAGTGGTGTTATTGGTAGTATTGATCTTTTGAAGACTTTAACTCTGTTTATTCAAGAGGTTATACTAGTTTAAGTAGGGGGAATAATAAATCATACAGTTTTAAAGTCTCAAATTCGCTCAAATCAAATTACTATAGGGTGTAGTTTTTAATTTTGTAACATATTATTCCAACAACTAAAGCTTTCAAACTAAGAGAATGTATAAGACTCCATCTTATATAAGGTGGAGTCTTATGGTATAAGATTCAGGTTACCTATGATTGGAAGTTTAAAAGTTTCCATGATGGGATTTTAAGCAGAAATAATGAATATATATTATTTGAAACTCCCTTATCCAAAGTTGAAAACTATGTTTTAGTAATACCTTGGCTTTTCAAAAAGTAATCCATTAATTTATAACCATCAGCGAAATAAAGTCCTGTAGAATCAGCCAATTCTTCTGTATAACTGCTAACACCTGAATCCTTGGTGTTGCTTTTTTGATATATGAGAAATGGTACTGGTTCTGATGTATGAGTTCTTAGGCTCAGTGGTGTCGGATGATCAGGAAGAACCATTATTCTGTAGTCATCGTATTTTTGCATGCCTTTTAAAAGTGTTCCTACTATTTGTTCATCTATCAACTCTATTGATTTTACCTTGTTTTCAATTTCATTTCTATGACCACATTCATCGGGAGCTTCAACGTGAAGATAAACAAAATCTTGTCCTGATTCTAGTTCTTTTAAAGCCGCTTGAGCTTTTCCTAAAAAGTTAGTGTGAACATTTCCGGTAGCACCTTCAACTTCAATGTTTTTAAGGCCTGCAAGAATACCAATTCCCTTAATAAGGTCAACAGCAGAAATAACAGAACCTTTAATTCCATACTTTTGTGAAAACTTTGCCAAAGAAGGTCTTTTTCCTTCTCCCCAAAGCCATATCGAGTTGGCAGGTCTTAATCCATTAGCTATTCGTTTTTTATTGACAGGATGGTCTTTCAATATATCATAGCTTTTTACCATCATTTCTAGTAGAAATTTATTGATTTCACCTTTTGGAAGATAATCTGTGATTTTTTTGCCAGATATATCATGGGGAGGAGTAAGATCTAAACCAGTTGAGCCATTATCCCATATCATACAGTGTCTATAATTTATACCCGGATAAAAGCAGAATTTGTCATTTTTAAACTCTGTATTAACAGCTTCAATTAATTCCTTAGCTTCAGCAGAACTTATTTCATCAGAACTATAGTCCACCATTGTTTTGTCGGCGTAATTTTCCTCGTCCGAGAGCGTTACAAGATTACATCTTAGAGCCACATCGGTATCGGATAGTTCAAGTCCCATACTCACCGCTTCAAGGGGAGAACGCCCTGTGTAGTATTTTTTGGGGTTAAAGCCCATAACAGAAAGGTTTGCGGCATCACTTCCAGGAGCTATTCCATCGGGAACAGTCTTAACCATGCCCACTTCTGCATTTTTTGCAAGGCAGTCAATATTGGGTTTCTTTGCATACTGCAAAGGAGTTTTATTGCCAAGTTGTGGCACAGGGTAATCTGCCATACCATCACCAAGAACTAAAACATATTTCATATATATCATTTCCTTTTTTTAAATTTTTGAGTATGCTTTTCTCAAAAAATATGAAAAGAATTTTATAGTACTTGACAATATTTTTTGAGTAAAAAGATACGTCTGACTATAAAAGCAAAAATGCTATAATGTAATGCACTTTTTGGCTTTTACATGTAACATTATAGCAGACTTTGAACAAAGTAAACAACCGGATTTTAAATAATAGGTGAAGTTTTTGAAATGCTGTATTATGGATATGATGATTGGGTTATGTTACAAAATCAAAAACTGCATCCTTTTGTAGGGGTGTATTTAATCATTGTGGACCATATTATTCCAATAACTAAAGCTCCGAGGCTAAGAGAATGTATAACTCGCTACGGGTCGAATCAAAACTCGCTACGCGTAGAAAAGTGATTCGACTAATCCTTCGCTTCGTTAACATTCTCTAAGCCTCTACGCAGATGTTATTTCCATAATATGTATCACAATTAAAATATACACCACTTTTGTAGAGTGTTAACTTGCACACAAACTGTTATTTAATTATAATGTTTTCTAGAGTAAAATTTATTTGATAAGGAAGTAATATAAATGATAGATAAGTTTACAGTAGTTGATGGGCATGTTCATACTTTTTCTTCTGATGAAGTTTCAAAAAAAATACTAACTTCATTTAACAAGGTATACGATATTAAATTTTCTAATCCGGGGACAGGTACTATTGATGATGTTATTCGAAATATGAAAAAAACCGGAATTGATTTTACAATAATGGCGAATTTTGCTCCGGCAAAAATCATACATAAAAATAATAGTTGGTCCATTGAAATGGGAAAACAGCATAAAAACCTCATTCCACTGGTGAGTTTTCATCCCGATATGAAAGAGCCAATGGATAAATTAGTGGAAGAATATATATTAAACGGTGCAAAGGGCATAAAGTTTCATCCTATGGCGCAAGGTTTTTATCCTAATGATGCAAGGTTAGATACTGTATATAAAATGTGTGAGGATAGGGTATTTCCTGTGGTTTTTCATTGTGGCCGCGTATCAAATGCTAGGTTAAATAATTATGCGGATATTGAAAGTATAATGCCAGTAATAAAAAAATATCCGAACATACCGTTTGTTCTGACTCATATGGCGGACGGAAATATTGGTGATGTATTTAAAATTGCTGATATGTTTGAAAATGTGTATTTTGATACTTCAATAGTTATAACAGGTTATCCACCGCTGTTGAAGTTTAATGAGGCAAGTTGGCCCGATAATGAAGTTGTGGAATATATTATCAAAAAAATTGGAGCCCACAGGGTTATATTTGGGTCTGATTATCCATGGGGGAGTCCGAATCATGATATAAGTAGATTTATGGAAATGACAATAGATGATTATGAAAAGAGTATGATCTTAGGAGAAAACGCAATAAAGATATTTAAAATAATGATCTAAATTTAAAGTGTATGGGATGCTAAAGTTTATTTTCTATATATTCTCTTCTTCCTGTGGTGTTCCACACAGGAGAAGATTGTGGTATACGACGAAAAGATGTTACTTGCAATTTTATATCAGGATTACTTTGCATAGCCATAACGGCTGCAGTCAGTACGGCAATAAGAGATTCATCATTTAAATCTTCGTTTAAACTTTGAATTTTAGTTTTGTTTTCAATAATGGAGCTGTTTGAATTGTCGGATTTTGTTTTATTTTTATTAGCTAAAAAAAAGTAAATAAAGGCTACAGTAGATACAAAAAGTATTGCAATTATAATTTGATAAAAATTTATATTACCCATTTTAAATTTCCTCCATTTTATAATTATAATTAAGTTTAATCCAAAAAAACCTTACAATTACTATTTCAAAAATTTAGATTGATGAGCTTTGTGCTCTAAATACTGTATAGGTTATTCTTTGAAATTGCCTAATGTAAAATGGTTTTCAATATAAATATAGTATACCGTTAAATTATCATAATGATAAATGTAAGTCAATTTTTTTGATTTTGCATAAAATGTTAAGACTACTATTCACAAAATAGAAAAATTTGATATAATCATTTATGTGATTAAAATATAAAGATATAGATAAAAATAGTTAAGTTGGGGGGAGACAGATATGAAAAAGAGCAATGTGGAGTCATTTGATGAAATAAAAGAAATGCTTAAAATACTAATCAATGACAACAAAAAAATTTTGGCAGACCTTAGAGAAATAAGGGAAGAGCAGAAAAAACTTCATGAAGAAATAAGAACTCAAAACATTGTTTTAAACAGTTTACCTATCCGCAGTGAAATATTAAATTAGGTACAAGTAAAATATAGTAACTGTTTTGGGAAATTTCCAAATGAGCTATGTCAAAAGATATGGCTCATTTTTGGTTTTATGCAAGAATAAGGAGGATTCAAAAAATAATCTATACAGTATTCAAGTCACAAAGCCATTTATGGAAGACTAAAGCTTCCAGACAGAGGAACATTATTTTGCAATGCAAAAAATGTAAATCTGGATTTTTTAAAAACGCAATTGACCAGTTATTTTTTTGAAATCACCTAAATAAAACTTTACAACTTAAGTTTCAGAAAAATTGATTTGTAATCGTTCATGGGAAGATATGTTTACCTCAACTGATATATTTGATAAAATAATCATATGAATAAAACTTAAGGAGAATAGATAATATGAACAATAAAACTAAAGTTTTGGTTATAGATGACGATGTAAATATATGTGAACTAATGAGGCTTTATATGGAAAAAGAGGGATTTGAAGTATTGGCTATATATAATGGAAATAAAGCCATTGAAGCTTTCAAAACTTTTGCACCTAATATTGTTGTTTTGGATATTATGCTTCCGGGAGCTGATGGATGGCAGGTTTGCAGAGAAATTAGGCAGATAAGCAATATACCTATAATAATGTTATCGGCAAAAGGTGAAACTTTTGATAAGGTATTAGGCCTTGAATTGGGGGCTGATGATTATGTGGTAAAGCCTTTTGAACCTAAGGAATTGGTCGCAAGACTGAAGGCAGTACTTAGAAGATATGAGCATAAAGAAACTGATGTTAAGGAAGTTGTATATCCTAATTTGGTTATAAACAAATCGAACTATACATTAAAAGTAAACGGAAAGGATTTGGAAATTCCTCCTAAGGAATTGGAACTTCTCTACTTTCTAGCATCAAATCCTAATAAAGTATTTACTAGAGATCAATTACTAGAGAGAGTTTGGGGCTTTGATTTTTATGGTGATTCAAGAACAGTGGATGTTCATATAAAAAGATTGAGAGAAAAAATAGAGGGCGAAAATCAAAATTGGCAGGTTAAGACAGTTTGGGGTGTAGGCTACAAATTTGAGGTGAAATAATGTTTAAGAATTTGTACAGCAAGATTGCCGTGTTTTTTATTGTCATTCTTTTAATTATAACAACAATTACTGGAGGAATATTGTTCTTTTTTTTGGGTGATTTTGTTACAGAAGAAAAGGAAGTGGCTTTAAATAATGCCGGTGATAATGTTAATTGGCAGCTGGAAAATTATATTGATCTGATCAACAATCCAATTACTACCAAATCTTTGCAATTTTTATTATTAAATAGTTTTTACAAAAATTTAGAACTTATAAGCGAAGATATAGAAGCATCAATATGGATAGTTACAAAAAATGGAGAAATATCGGTTATAGCAAATAAAAGATACCTAGATAAATCAGTAATAAGCAAGCTTACGAGTGAATCGGGGAAACTGAGATTGCCCGATGAAAGACAGTATAATAAAAAAGTAATGGAAGATGGGCAAGTGGTAAAGGAAGTAGGAAGTTTTTATGGACTATATGAAGAGACAAAAGTTAGTTGGCTTACTATAGAAAAACCTTATATATATAATGGAGAAATTCAAGGAGCGGTATATCTTACAAAAAGAATACCTGAAATAAATAGAGCACGTACGATTGTTTTCAAGTTTTATATTATTGCAGTAAGTGTAGCTGTCGTAATATCTGTACTGCTTGTGTATATTTTTTCATTAAAGCTTACAAAACCGTTAAAACTAATTAATAATGCTGCAAAACAAATAGCAAATGGTGAATTTAACAAACGGGTTGATATAAAGACGCAAGATGAAATAGGCCAATTGGCAGAAAGTTTTAACAATATGGCGGGAGCTCTTGAAAATCTTGAAGATATGAGGAGGGGATTTATTGCAAATGTATCTCATGAACTTAGAACACCAATGACTTCTATACACGGATTTATTGAAGGGATTTTAGATGGTACGATACCACCTGAGAGACAGAGTGAGTATCTGTCCATTGTAAGTGATGAGACAAAACGTTTAAGTAGGCTTACTAATGATCTTTTAGATCTTGCCAGGATGGAATCAGGAGAAATAAAGCTTACTTTTGGTACTTTTAATATTAATGAACTCATAAGAATATGCATAATTAAGCTTGAAAATCAGATTGTCAGAAAGAACATTCATATAGAAGCGAATTTTTGCGAAGAGTCGACATTTGTATATGCAGACAAAGACTCTATAGAAAGGGTTGTTTTGAATTTACTTCATAACGCAATAAAGTTTGTTTCAGAAGATGGAGAGGTAAAAGTTGAAACAGTCAAGTTAAAAGGAAAATTAGCGGTATTTGTTAAAGATAATGGTACAGGTATAGATAGTGAAGAAATTGCGTTGATATGGGACAGATTTTATAAGTCGGATAAATCTAGAAGTAAGGACAAAATGGGTACAGGGCTTGGTTTGGCAATTGTAAAAAACATAATAAATGAGCATGGACAAGAAATTAGTGTAGAAAGTGAAGTCGGAAAAGGAACTTCTTTTAACTTTACACTAAATTTGTCAAAGGAATTTGAAAACAAGGTATAAAAGCTTCCATGATAGGTTTTGTGCCTGAAATATTGGAAAAGTTATTTTTTAAAGTATTTAATTTATGATTATTAACAATTTATTCATAACTTTTTCAAATTCAATTTATATAATAAAGATAACAAAGATAACCAAGACAAAGTTATTGAAAGGAGTCGATATTTATGGACAACAATGAAAGAAATTATGGAATGAATAATTATAATGAAAATAATGGATATCAGATTCATAATGAATATGGTAATGAACAAAACAACGAAAATACTCAAAGACATGGTGGTTATAATCAAAACATGGTATCCTATGACTCACAGGGTAATGGTTCATCAGATTTAAAGGAAGCGTCATTTTATACAGAGAATTATGACAGGCCTAAAAAGAAAAAAGGAATTTTGGGGCAATTAATAATAGTGTCCTTAATCAGTTCCATTATAGGTGGTGCTACTGTAGGAGCTTTCTTACAGTTTGGTGCTCCTGCAGTTCGCCCGTCAATAAATTCATTTTTAAATGAGGCAGGCATAAGTACATCAGATGGTGTGCAAAAAACATTAAATGGTGGAAACATTGATCCGAATAGTTATAAAAAAGTAGTAATTGAGAACTCTGATTCAGCTGTAGTGGCTATTGCAGAGAAAGTAGGACCATCTGTTGTGGGTATAAGTATTAAGTATAAAGCCCAAAGCTTTATCTTTGGTTTCCAAGAAGGTAATTCTTCTGGTTCAGGGATAATAATTAGAAACGATGGATATATAATGACTAATAACCATGTTATTGAGCAAGCAATGCAGGGCAATACTAAGTTGATGGACGGAGCAAAAATCGAAGTGATTTTGCCTAATAAAGTAGATGAACCTTATACCGCTACGGTAGTAGGAAGAGATGCAAGAACAGATCTTGCAGTTTTAAAGATAGATGCAACAAATCTACCGGCTATAGAAATAGGTAATTCCGATGAAGTAAAGGTAGGAGAACTCGCTGTTGCAATTGGAAATCCCGGAGGACTTGAATACATGGGCTCAGTAACAGCTGGGGTAATTAGTGGACTTAACAGATCAATTCCGTTAGATGAAAACAATGAACTTAAGCTTATACAGACAGATGCTGCAATCAACCCTGGGAATAGCGGTGGAGCACTTGTAAATCAAGAAGGAAAACTGATAGGTATAAATACAGCCAAAATCAGCGGATCAGGATACGAAGGACTTGGATTTGCTATACCGGTAAATGAAGCTAAGGAAATTACAGATAACTTAATTGAGTTTAAATATGTAAAAGGAAGACCTTCAATAGGTATTATGGTTAATCGTTCCTTCAATGAACAAATTGCACAAAGATATGATGTACCAGCTGGAATATTGATAGAAGACGTTGTACCTTTAAGTGGAGCTTACAATGCAGGGGTTAAGAGAGGCGATATCATAACTAAAGTAGATGGTAAAGAGGTAAAAACATTTTCAGAATTAGAAGAATTGAAGAACAAGCATGAAGTTGGAGGAATACTTAAACTTGAAATTTATAGGGATGATACTACAATTAACTTAGAAGTTATATTAGGTGAAGATAAAGGGCAATAATATTTATATAAAATAGAGTTTTCATGTGATTTGAATGTGTTAAGGAGCTGTTAAAGTTGATTAAATTTTCTTTGACGGCTCTTTTGTTTTTTGTAGGTTCCTTAGTTTTTTTTATAAAAATGAAAAAATGTGAAGGATTTTAGAATATTATGTAGAATAATAATATATGTTACACTTTTTTTATTTGATTTACATTTTTTGAATAGAAAAATAATATTATTATCTTTGGGAGATTAAAAGCTTCCATGATGGGTTAAATATTAGGCAAAATCAAAAATAAGCTTTGCAACTGGAGTTTCAAAAAATTTTATGACATTTTTTGCATATCAAAATAATGTTCCTATGATGGGAAGATTAAAGCTTCCATGATGGGTTTTGTAACAGAGATATTGGATATGTATTTTTTAAAACTCCCTTATAGATTATTTTTTGATATAGCCTCATGGCGGGGAGAGAAAGAAACTAAGCAATATGAGCTTAGCTTAGTGACCTCATGATATTTGTTGATGGATCTGGAGGTAATATATGTTTAATAAATCCCCGGCGGTTGAGCGTATAAATTATATATTTGCTCTTTTTGTGTTGATTCTTTCTCTGTATATGTTCATTATGACAGGGTCTTTAACATATCTTTTGTTTGTTCTTTTTTCTATTGCTTATATTTCATGTGTTCTTATTTTTACATACTATAAAAGTGTAGAAAGTGTGAAAACAGATGATAAGGCCAATTATGAGGAGCTAAACAACACTATAAAAAAGCAAAAAGAACAAATTGACGAAATTGAAGATGAACTTCTTTCACTTCATGACGCTCTAAAAATCATCACTTCCACGTTTGATTTGAATACTATAATGGTATATACGACTAAATTGTTGAATAAATATGCGGATTGTGAGTGGTACTATGTCTGTTTTGTAAATGAAAATACGGAAAAATTAAACTACAGATACGAATATGGTGAAGCATGTTCTACGGAGATAGATAGGAGCGAAATTGAACAATATCTTAATGAGGCGCGTGAGGGTATAATTGATAACATACAGATTATTTCAAATAAGGATAAAGGAGATACGGTTGTTATACCGCTTTCAGTTTCAAATGAGCTGATGGGAGTAATTTATGCTGGGAGCTCAATATATGGTAGATTTTCAAAGGTTAACTTGGGGTTTTTAGAAAGTCTTGCAAATTTCACGGCCATAAGTGTAAAAAATGCCGAAATGTATAATAGCATCTATGAGCAAAAGCAGGAGATTGAGGCTTTGTATGAGCAGGCTGCATCAGGTAATGAAGCTCTTAATGCTTATGTTAAAGAGCTTGATGAGACCAAAGTTGAGTTGGCTAAAAAGAATATTGAGCTTACAAAATATTATAGTGAAATTCAATATGGTTATCTACAAACAGTCATGTCTCTTGCAAATTCTATTGAGGCAAAGGATCCGTATACTAGAGGTCACTGTCAAAGAGTTATGGAAATTTCTTGTGAATTGGCAAGAGCGGTGGGATTATCTGAGGATGATATAGATGATTTGAGGTATGCCGCAATACTTCATGATATTGGAAAGATTGGAATTTCAGCTGCTATATTAAATAAGCAGGGCAAGCTTACAAATGAAGAGTTTGATGAAATCAAGAAGCACCCTGCCATTGCATATAACATACTTAAAGATATCGATTTTTTAAAAAATGGTTTAGATGGGATACTGCAACACCACGAAAGATATGACGGAAAAGGATATCCTAATGGTTTAAAAGAAGACGAAATATGTATATTTGGAAGAATACTTTGTGTTGCGGATGCCTTTGATGCTATGACCAGTGATCGACCATATAGAAAAGGTATGTCAATGGAAGTAGCTTTAAAAGAGCTTGAAAGGTGTAAAGGTTCTCAGTTTGATCCCAAAATTGTTGATGTATTAATATTAATGGCTCAAGGAAAAGATGGATTTAATGAGATTATATGAGAAATTCGGGTATATATAAAGTAAGGATTAGAGATTTTGAATAAAATGGATTGAGATGTACATTTAACTTAAAATATCCATTATAAAACTGTTGAAAATTCAAATTTTTTGTGTTAATTTAAGTTAGGTAATTCCAAAAAAATAACTGGTCAATTGCGGTTTCAAAAAATCTAGATTTACATTTTTTGCATTGCAAAATAATGTTCCTCTGTCTGGAAGCTTTAGTCTTCCATGAAGGGCTTTATGACCTGAATACTGTATAGGTTATTTTTTGAAACCGCCTTAAGTTAGGCAAAATCAAAAAAATTGCAACTGGAGTTTCAAAAAAATCGATACCATTTTTTGTATAGCAAAATAATGATCCTATGATTGGAAGATTAGAGGCTTTCATGATGGGGGTTGTAACAAAGATAATGAATATGTATTTTTTTGAAACTCCCTTATCCAATGTAAGAGTTTATTTTTTACTCGTTCCTTAGTCCGACTAAATCGATCAGATGGAGGTATAAAATGAGAGGAAATGATAAATTGAAAATACTATTTGTTTCTGTTGAAGTAGCTCCGTTTGCTAAAACAGGTGGGTTGGCAGATGTAGCAGGTTCTCTGCCAAAGTCTTTGGTTTCAATGGGACACGACGTTAGGATTGCGATGCCCAGATTTCAGCAAATAAAGACTGATATGAAATACATTACCGATTTTTCTGTGCTTCTTAATAACAGAAAAGAAACATGTATTGTACGTGAAGGTGCAATCGATTTTAGGCATGAAAGCGAGAACAAAAGTGTACCTGTTTACTTCTTGGATAACTATCATTTATATGATAGAGAAGGGATTTATTGTTATTTTGATGATGCTGATAGATTTGCATTTTTATGCAAATCAGCTCTTGAAATGCTTCCTAATGTTGGATTTCAGCCGGACATAATTCATTGTAATGATTGGCATACTGGTCCTCTTTGTATGATTTTAAATGAAAAATATAAAAAGTATCCTTTTTATAAAGATATAAAGACTATATTCACTATTCATAATCTTGAGTATCAAGGAAATTTCTCAAAAAATATTTTATATTTGTTTGATGTGGGTGATGAAGTTTTTGTACCTGAAAAAGTAGAATTTTATGGCATGTTCAGCTTTATGAAAGCAGGACTGGTTTACTCGGATATTATAAATACTGTAAGTGAGACATATGTTAAGGAGATTAAGACTCCACAGTATGGTGAAAAGTTAGAGGGATTATTGAAGGAAAGATCAAAAGATCTTTATGGTATAGTAAATGGTATTGACTATGATGTGTTTAACCCCAAAGAAGACCCAAGAATTGTTAAGAACTATGATGTGAAATCCGTTGAATTTAAGAAGGACAACAAATATGCACTTCAAAAGGAAATTGGACTTCCGGTAAAAGATGTGCCTATGATTGGTTTGATATCTAGGTTGTCAGGTCAAAAAGGTTTAGATCTTATAATGGATGAAATAGAAGGAATAATGAAAAACGATGTTCAGTTTGTGCTCTTGGGTGTAGGAGATGAGTATTATGAGACAGCCTTTAAGAAGATAGAGGAGAAATATCCTAAGAAGATGAGGGCTTTCATAGAATTTAATGTTCCTTTAGCCCAAAGAATATATGCAGCCAGTGACTTGTTTTTAATGCCATCACGATTTGAACCGTGTGGATTAGGTCAGCTCTTTAGTTTGCGTTATGGAACCATTCCTATTGTAAGGTCAACAGGAGGATTAGCAGAAACCGTTTTTGATGTTGAAAAGTATAGTGAAAAAGGGAATGGATTTACCTATACTAAGTTTTCATCAAAAGATATGTTAAAAGCTATTAACAGGGCATTAAAATTCTATAAAACTAAGCAGTCGGAATGGAAAGAGCTTGTTAAAAGGGCCATGAATATTGATAATTCATGGGATAAGTCAGCTAAGAAGTACTTAGAGCTTTACAAAAAACTTGTTCAAAAAAGATAATTAAAATATGGGTTGAAAAAAGTCCGGGAAACTAGGGCTTTTTTCGTATATAAGTTTTGTTGTAGCAGGGTGCTATTAACCTTTTTGTAACATATTATGGAAAGAACATCTGCGTAGAGGCTTAGAGAATGTTAACGAAGCGAAGGATTAGTCGAATCACTTTTCTACGCGAAGCGAGTTTTGATTCGACCCGTAGCAAGTATACATTCTCTTAGCCTCGGAGCTTTAGTTCTTGGAATAATATGTTGCAAATTCAAAACTGCACCCGTTGTAGCAATCCTATTTCATAGGTGCATATATTTTGTAAATAAAATTTATTATACAAATTGTGTACTATTTTGATATAATAAGAATGGAGAGTACGTGTATGAATAAAAAATCTAAAGTTATTGAGATAATAAAAGTATTTGATAAGTTATACAGTGATGCGGATTGCACACTTGATTATAAAGATCCTTTGCAGCTTTTGATTTCGACACAATTAGCTGCTCAATGCACTGATGCAAGAGTTAATATAGTAAGCCAATCATTATATAAAAAATATAAAAATGTCTATGATTTTGCAAATGCTGACCTAAGTGAATTAGAACAGGATATAAAGTCAACAGGTTTTTATCGTAACAAAGCTCGTAATATCAAGCAAACTTGTAAAATGATAATTGAAAAGTTTGAGGGGAAAGTACCTGATAATTTGGAGGATTTACTTACATTGCCTGGTGTAGGAAGGAAAACAGCAAATCTTGTTTTGGGTGATGTCTATGGTATACCGGGAATTGTTATTGATACTCATGCAAAGCGGCTTAGTAATCGAATTGGGCTTAGTCGTAATGAAGATCCAACTAAAATTGAATTTGATTTAATGAAGATAGTACCAAAGGAGTACTGGAGCAAGTTTTGTCATCAATTGGTTTATCATGGTAGGGCTGTATGCCGTGCTAGAAAACCAGAATGTGAAAATTGTGCTATCATAGATTACTGCGATTATGGACGTGCATTAAGGAAAAATCAAAAAAATAACTGATCAATTGGAGTTTAAAAAAATTCGATTAGAATTTTTTGCAAAGCAAAATAGTATTCCTATGCTTGTAAGATTAAAAGCTTTCATGGGCTTTGTAAAAGAAGAGTTGAATATGTGTTTTTTTAAAACTCCCTAATACCTAAATAATAAAGCGGGGGATTCTAATGTCTGCTAACTTTAGTAAAAGCAAAAAAGATTTAAGTAGTAAAATTGTGAAAACAGCTGTTAACAAAGAAAAGAATAGTCTTTTGAAAGTTGATGCAGTAAACAAAGTAAATCCCGATGATATTGTATTTGCATTGGATATTGGTACAAGAACTGTAATAGGAGTAGTGGGTATACAGGAAGATAGCAAATTCAGGGTGCTTGCTACAGAAATAATTGAGCACAAGAGTAGAGCGATGTTAGATGGTCAGATTCACGATATAGAAGAGGTCGCTAGGGTTGTAAAACAAGTCAAAAAGCGCCTTGAAAAAAAGTTGGGTATCAATTTGGCAAAGGTAGCCATTGCCGCAGCAGGAAGAGTTTTAAAAACTTGTGAGGTGCATGTTGAACGCGATTGCGATGCTACTAAGGAAATTGATCTTGAATTGATAAGCAGTATGGAGTTGGAAGGGATTCAAAAAGCACAGATGGTGCTTGATGATGAAGTTTCAAAGGAAGGAAAAGCTCAATTTTATTGTGTTGGATACAGTGTCATAAATTATTATCTTAATAATTATGTTATTTCTTCCTTAGAAGGGCACAAGAGTAAAAAGGCTGGTGCCGATATATTGGCAACATTCTTACCACATGTAGTAGTTGACAGTATGTATACTGTTATGGGAAGAGTAGGACTTGAAGTGATGAGTCTGACTCTTGAGCCAATAGCAGCAATTAATGTAACTATTCCTAAAGACCTAAGACTTTTAAATCTTGCATTGGTGGATGTTGGTGCCGGTACGTCTGATATGGCTATAACAAAAAATGGAAGTATAGTTGCCTATGGAATGGTACCTATAGCTGGTGATGAGATTACTGAGAAAATTGCACATCATTACCTTGTGGATTTTAACACTGCTGAAAAGATTAAGATATCGTTGAGTGAGCAAAAAGAGAAAATAGTTTTTACTGATATACTAGGGACAAAGAGAGAGGTTTTAAAAAGTGAAATAGCAGAGTTTATTGAGCCCACAGTTCAATTTCTTGCTCAGACGATTTCTGATAAGATTCTAGAATATAATCACAAAGCTCCCAACGCTATATTTCTAATTGGAGGAGGAAGTCAAATTCCCGGTCTTACCCAATGTATATCTTCAAAATTAGAGTTGCCCGCTGAGAGAGTAGTAGTAAGAGGACGAGAGGTTATTTCTAATGTTAAGGTTAATAGCAGAAAACTTGCAGGTCCTGATGCTATTACGCCTATAGGTATTGCTGTGACTTCTCAGATGCAGCGTGGACAGGATTTTTTGAGTGTTACAGTAAATGGGCAGAAAGTGCGTTTGTTTAATTCAAAGAAACTTGTAGTGGCAGATGCACTTATTTTGATAGGCTTTAGTGCTAGGAAATTGATTGGAAAGAACGGCAAAAATATTAATTATGAATTAAATGGAGCAAAAAAGTATATAAAAGGTGGGACAGGAAAGAGTGCCGAGATATATGTTAATGATAAGCCAGCAAATCTTGAAACTGTTATTAACAATAAAGACACAATAAATGTGTTACCAGCAGTAAATGGCGAGGACGCAAGTTTAAAGGTAATAGAACTTGTGAGAGATACTACGGCGAGAAAGATTAATTTAAATGGAACACAAATTACTTTAGAGCCTAAGATTTTTATTAATGGTAAATCTGTAAGTACTAAAAAAGAAGTGCATGATGGTGATGTTGTTAATATTGAGGAAATTATAACAATAAATGATCTATTAAAAATTAGTGAAATTGATCGTACACACTACGACATAAGTGTTAATGAGATTGATGTATCTGAGAACTATGTGCTAAAGGATCTAGACACAGTCGTTTATACTCCAAAAAAAATTCAAAATATTGATGTTAATAACATCAATAATAATGACGATTATTATAATGAGGACGATGATATTGTGGAAAGTGACAGTGAAAGTGAGTTTGAAAATAACAATGTGTTTTTTGCTCTACAGGAGTCTGAGGTAAAAGACGTTTTGATGGGTGAAAAGACATTAAATATAACTGTAAATGGCGAAAGTAAGTCTATAAGGAGCAAAGATTCAAAGTTTATATTCGTCGATATTTTTAACTATCTCGATTTTGATTTATCAAAACCTAAAGGGAATATAGTTCTGAAATTGAACGGTAGAAGTGCAGGGTTTACAGATGTTGTAAAACCTGGTGACACAATTGATATCTATTGGGAAAAAGCATAGTCAGATTTTTTCAAGAGGGCCTTTAAAGGAAGTGAATTTGTGAAGAAAATCGAGAAATATGAACAAATCTATATTAATTTATCATGGATATTTGTTTTATTGATATTATCCATAGAAATTTATCATATTTTTTATAATGGTAAGAGTTCAAATTTTGAAATTAGTAGAATGATTTTTATTCTACTAACTGCTCTGATTAATTTATTTAAACAGAAGACGATTAACAAAGGAGTGTTCTCAGAAAATAGATTTTATTTCACTTTTAGGATAGCAGAAGTTGTTATGGTAACTTTTTCTGTTGTGATACTGAGATTTAATCAATTCATTTTTTTATTTTTGTTTTGTTTGATTCTTTTAATTGCTATTAAAAATGGAAAAAAAGGTGCTTTTTATTTAGTGCTTTTTGCTCTTTTTAGTGATCTTGTTTTAAATGGTGTATACTTTATTACCCATCAAGACTATTTTAATATGTTTTTTGATTATGGAGAGATATTAAGAAGCGTATATTTATACTTTTTGCTATTTATGTTTTCTATAATGTGTGGAAAGATATATGAAGATAACACTGAGAACGAACAAAAGAACGAAAAACTATATGATGAACTAGAAGGAAAGTATCAGGAACTAGAAAAGGCTCAGGAGGAAATAAAACTTCACAACGAAAAACTAAAGGATACCAATTTTAAAATTGAAGATACCAATAAGAAACTCAGAGAAAGCATAGCTGAATTTTACACAGTCCAACAGATTACGCAAGCGATAAGCTCAATATTTGATGTAAAGGGTTTATTAAAACATGTTAACGATATAATAATTGGGGTAATGGGTGTTAATAATTCAACAATAATACTATATGATGAAAAAAAAGATCGCTTAAGAGTTGATAACACTAATGTGAGTGATAAACAGGAACTTATTGCACTTTTCGACAATATTAACTGCGATGTTTTAAAGGATGCTCTTAAGACAGGTCAGCCGATTATGGAGAACTTTGTTGACATAGAAGAGTACCCATTTATTGAGGAAAGAGAAGTGTGCTCTTTGATTTGTGTACCTCTTGTCACTAAGTCAAAGAATTTTGGTCTTGTATTGGTAGAACATAAATATTTTAACGCTTTTGATGAAGATAATCTGAGGCTGCTTAATATTATTGGACAGCAGGTTAGTATTGCCCTTGAAAATGCTGAATTGTATGAAAAAATGCACGAACTTGCTACTATTGATAATCTAACAGGTATATATAATAGATTGTACTTTCAAGATCGTTTGAAGCAGGAGTTTGAAGATGCTCAAAATAATGGATACGAACTGTCTCTAGCCATATTTGATATAGACCATTTCAAACGTTTTAACGATACTTTTGGACATCTTTTTGGTGATAAAGTGCTAAAGCAGATTAGTGAACTTTTAAAAAATTCATTGCGTAGTGGAGATATAATTGCGAGATTCGGTGGAGAGGAATTTGTATTATTATTTCCTAGGACTGGACTAAAAGAGGCATATAAAAAGGTTGAAATACTGAGAGATAAAATTGCTAAAACGGACATAAGGGATGAGTTGGTAACTGCTTCAGTAACAGTAAGTTTTGGGCTGTCGACTTATCCTGAAATCTCATCAACACAATCGGAGCTTTTGCAGATGGCCGACAATGCACTGTATGATGCAAAGGAGAATGGAAGAAATTGTGTAAAAGTTGCCAGTGTTTCTGAAACTGATAATTAGGGGTGTCATGCAAAAATTATAGCCAATTAAAAAGCCTAATTAATGGAGACATTTGACAGTAAAACGAGGCAGGTATAGGTTACTTTTTGAAACTGCCTAATGTGTTTTAAAGGACTTTAAAATATACATGAAGGTGTCATATTCATTTTCATTCCACAAACTACCTGGCAAAAAATAGCTTATTCTATACATTTTTTCGCCTTTTTTCCAAAACACTTCTAAGCCTTTATAATTTGTATTGCCGTCTATGAGGACGTTGTAATCCCACAATATACCATTGGTTTTGTCTACAGTGATTTTTTGTGAAGTAAAGTTCAAAAAGTTTTGAATTGAAGTTGATTTTGATTGTTCTAAAAACTTTTCTAGTGAATGTGGCATATTCCACACCTGAACAAATCCATGAATTGGTCTGTTTTTATCCCTAAAGCCTATGTGGTATAGAATTTCTGCACTGTTGAAATACTGTTCTTTTAGTTCAAAAGCTGTTGGGTAATGAAAGCTAAATTGTCCCTCAATAGATTTATAAGTAGAAAACTTTTGAGTAATTTGGCTATTAATATTGTAATTAGCCTCAATTGTGTTTTTATGGATGCTTTTATTAATAAAAATATCTTCAATTGTGTATTTTAAAGGATAGCAAAAGGTAAAATTACTATTTATGGTTAAATTATACGCAAAGCGCTTCCCAATATACATATTTGCAGTTAGGAACATTGCAATCCACAAAAAGGTGATTAGAAAAAGATAAAGAATCTTTCTTTTATAGTTTCTAACATAAATTATATACATTCTACAGCCTCCAAAAGAAAATTACTCAAGTTGATTTAAAAAATTCCACCTGTGAAATAGGATTGCTGGAACAAAGCTTCATTGGCTCAAGAGGTATATTTCCAAATGAAAAATCCGGCTTTTAAAAAAATACCCTAGCTAAAAGAAGGATTTTTCATTGGTTTTGAAGTTTTTGTGTAAGTACCCTATTTCACAGCTCGAAAAAATTTAATCTATCTTTATAATTCTATTCATTGAACTAAGTCACTATGAATAGTAAAAGTACTCACCAAAAAGACTGTATTTGAATAATATATTTAGTAGTGGGAGCTTTTTAGGCGGTTTCAAAAAATAACCTATACAGTATTTAGGTCAAAAAGCCCATCAAATCAGATTTTTTTGCAATCACCTTACCAGGGAGGAGTGTTTTAGCGTGAAAATATTAGTAGTAAAAATGCCTAAATTTTTCGGAAACATTATAAGAAAGGTTTTAAAAATGGGTTAGATACTTATACTGCCAACATAAAAAAGTTAGATCTGTGAAAAAGGTAGCATAATAAAAACTCCGAGACTTTTTGTCTCGGAGCTTTTATTATACTGCTCTTGTTACTTTATTCGAACGTAAGCATCTTGTACAGATGTTTATTGATTTTGGAGTCCCATTATCAATAATTCTTATTTTCTTTATGTTTGGTTTCCAAGCTCTGTTGGACTTTCTATGAGAGTGACTGACTTTCAAACCAAAAAGATGACCCTTATCGCATATATCACATTTTGCCATTTATGACTACACCTCCTTTAAGTTGGAGAAATCCAATTCTTTGTATAAATCTTAATTTTTAGGCGATTTCCAAAGTAACCTATACAGTATCTAGGTCACAAATCTAATCATGGTAACCTAAAGCTTCCAAACTGATTTACATTATTTTAAAATGCAAAAAAATGTAAATCGGATTTTTTTGAAACCACAGATGACCAATTATTTTTTAAAAATCACTTTCACTTTTAATCAAAGCAATAACTATTTTAACACAAAGAATAGATTCTCTGCAAGTTTTTTTACAAATTTTTTATTTTACTTTTAATATAAGGGAGTTTAAAAAAATACATATTCTATAATTTAGGCATAAATCCCTTCATGGAAGCTTTTAAGCTTCCGATCATAGGAACATTATTTTGCTATGCAAAAATGGCATCGAATTTTTTGAAACGACCGTTGCTCAGTTATTCAGTTATGGGTGTATTTAATCATCGTGGACCATATTATTCCAATAACTAAAGCTCCGAGGCTGGTCGTTTCGCTACGCTACACTGCTCGCCTATGCAACCTAGGCTAAGAGAATGTATAACTCGCTACGGGTCGAATCAAAACTCGCTACTAAGAAGAAAAGTGATTCGACTAATCCTTCGCTTCGTTAACATTCTCTAAGCCTCTACGCAGATGTTATTTCCATAATATGTCTCGCAATTAAAATATGCACCCTTCAGTTATTTATTTGATTTACCTAAATAATTTGTTATGGTAAAATATAAAGAAGCAAGGATGTGTATCGTAAAATAGTGTTCCGTTTTTAACCGCACTAAAGTTAGAAAGAGAAATTATGTTGATAGAAGGGCTAATCTATGAACGAAGATATCAAAGAGCTTTTAAAAAAAAGTATTCAAAATGTGAAAGGTGTTGGACAGGCTAGAGCAAAGCTCTTTCACAAGCTTGGTATATATAGTATTGAAGATATTATTACTTATTACCCTAGAGCATATGAAGACAGAAGCAAGCTTAAAAAAATAAATGAGCTTGTAGATGGAGAGTCATGTGCTTTTGAAGGTATTGTATCATCAAAGGTTTTAGTACGTAAGTTTAGAAAAGGTCTTACAATGTATAAGGTGCTCATAAAGGATGAAACGGGTTGTATAACAGCTACATGGTTTAATCAGCACTATATAGGCAGGGTATTAAAGCCGGGAGAGACTTTTGTGTTTTTTGGAAAGATAATTAAAAAGTACAAAAATCTTGAGGTTCAAAGTCCTGTGTACGAAAATGCGGAGGATAGGGAAGCTAAGAATATTTTAAGGATTGTTCCCATTTATCCATCTACTGCTGATTTGGGTCAAAATATTATAAGAGGTACAATTCGAAATGCCCTTGATATGGTAAGTGGAAAACTTTTGGAATTTTTCCCTGTAGATATATTAAGAGATTACAAACTGAGTGAAATAAATTATTCAGTGCAGCAAATACATTTTCCCCAAAGTGATGAGCATTTTAAAAATGCACGTTATAGGCTGGTGTTTGAAGAGTTATTTATGATTCAGCTATGTCTATTCAGTTTAAAAAAATCCTTTGAAAAAGATAAAAGGGGCATTGAATTTTCAAAGGTGTCAATAAATGATTTTGTAGAAAGGCTTCCCTTTAAGCTCACCAACGCACAGATAAAGGTGTTTTCAGAAATTGAGAGAGATATGGAGAATAGTAGTGTTATGAACAGGCTTGTGCAGGGGGATGTCGGTTCGGGGAAAACGATTGTAGCCTTTTTAGCTCTGTTTAAGGCAGTACAAAGTGGATATCAAGGTGCAATGATGGTACCAACGGAAATTTTAGCACAGCAGCACTATCAATCAATAAATAGTATTATGCAACACTATGGTATTAATACGGCTTTACTCACAGGTAGTCAGACAAAAAAGAAGAAGAATGAAATAATAGAAGGAATAAAGACGGGAGAAATTAAGATATTAATAGGTACCCATGCATTGATTGAAGATAATATAGAATTTATGAAACTAGGACTTGTTATTACTGACGAGCAGCATCGTTTTGGTGTAAGGCAGAGGTCGCTACTTTCTGGAAAAGGTGAGGAACCAGATGTTATTGTTATGACTGCCACGCCTATTCCTCGTACTTTAGCTCTGATTTTATATGGTGATCTTGATATATCTATAATAGACGAATTACCACCAGGAAGAAAGCCTATTAAGACATATGCTGTAGGAAATAGTATGAGAAATAGAATAAATGAATTTGTAAAAAAGGAAGTAGGAAAAGGTAGACAGATCTATATTGTGTGTCCCTTAGTTGAAGAGTCCGATGAAATTAATGCAAAATCAGCAATAGAACATTCTGAAGCGATTTCGGAGAATGATTTTAAAGGATTTAAAGTTGGTCTTATATACGGTAAAATGAAGTCGAAGGAGAAAGAGGAAGTGATGAGGGATTTTGTTGAGGGAGAAGTTGATATTCTTGTCTCAACCACAGTTATTGAGGTTGGTGTTAATGTTCCGAATGCTTCAATAATGATTATTGAAAATGCTGAAAGATTTGGTTTGGCTCAGTTGCACCAGTTAAGAGGAAGGGTAGGAAGAGGTGAATATCAGTCGTATTGTATACTTTTTAATGAAGGAAAGACGCATGTTGGTAAAGAAAGAATGAAAATAATGCAAAAAACCAATGATGGTTTTATTGTATCGGAAAAAGACTTAGAATTAAGAGGACCGGGAGAGTTTTTTGGAACAAAACAACATGGTATACCAGAGCTTAAGATTGCGAATTTGTATGAAGATATTGATATTTTAAAGAAAGCTCAAGAAGCTGCTGTAACGCTTGTTAATGAGGACAGTAACCTTGAAAGAGAAGAAAATTTAGTATTAAAAGCAAAAATGTTGGAGATATTAAATGAAAAACTTTATAATATATCAATGAATTAGGGACGTACGGGTGTATTTAATCATCGTGGACCATATTATTCCAATAACTAAAGCTCCGAGGCTAAGAGAATGTATAACTCGCTACGGGTCAAATCAAAACTCGCTACTAAGTAGAAAAGTGATTCGACTAATCCTTCGCTTCGTTAACATTCTCTAAGCCTCTACGCAGATGTTATTTCCATAATATGTATCACGATTAAAATATACACCCGGGACGTACAGTTCTTATTGTAGTTGACAATTATATATGATAAGATAAAATATCATTAGGTGTTTTTTAAAAAAGTATAGTAATTTATATTTTTGAAAGATATAGAGAAGAATTGGAGGAATGGCTATTTTAAGGGTTATATCAGGAGCGGCTAAAGGTCATAAACTTAAAACATTAAAAAGTAATTTAACTAGGCCAACTTCGGATAAGGTTAAAGGATCAGTTTTTAATATTATAGCTCCTATTATTTTTGATAAAGATGTTTTGGATTTGTTTGCAGGTACCGGAAATCTTGGGATTGAAGCCTTAAGCAGGGGAGCACGTTCGGCTGTGTTCGTTGAAAAAAATCGTGAATGTTTTCAAATAATTAGAGAAAACCTTACTCATACTAAGCTTATGGATAAGGCAGATATATTTGTAATGGATGTTTGTAATGCTTTAGAAAAGTTATCGCAAAAAAATAACAAATTTGATATAATATTTTTAGACCCTCCCTATAAAAAAGGTCTAGTAAATGATACATTAGAGTGTATTTCAGGTTCTGACGTTATAAAGCCGGATACCGTTATAATAGCAGAACATGATGCACAGGATGTTGTATTAGAAAATATAGGTGTTATAAAAAACTTTAGACAGCAAAAATATGGAGATACTATAATATCATTTTATAGACAGGAAGTGTAATAACAGTTGAGAGTTTACGTTTACCCTGGTAGTTTTGACCCAGTTACTAATGGTCATGTTGATATCATAAAGAGAGCTGCTTTATTATGTGACAAACTTATTGTCGCAGTATTGGTCAATAGCAGTAAAAATCCATCTTTTACTTTAGAAGAGAGGGTGAATTTATTAAAGTGTGCTATAGTTGATGTATCAAACGTTGAAATTGTAAGTTTCTCAGGTCTTTTGATTGATTTTATGAAAAAGAAGGAAGCGTCTGTAATAATAAAAGGTTTGAGGGCTGTATCAGATTTTGAATATGAGCTTCAGATGGCTTTGTTAAATAAAAATCTAGATCCTGGCATAGAGACTTTATTTATGATGACCAACATAAATTATTCATTCTTGAGCTCTAGCTCTGTAAAAGAACTGGCAAGAAATAAAGGGAAAATTGATGGCTTGGTTCCCGATTGTATAAAAGATGAAGTAGTTAAAAAATTTAGTACATAAGGTGTTTTGGGAAAAAATTGAAATTTCAGGTGTAAAGATTTTATTTGGTACGGACTTATAGCAAAAGATATAATATACATCTAACTATAAAAGTAAAAAAGATTATGATGTAATAAGTTTTTTTACTTTTGTATAACTCAAAAAAAATCCTGGAGGGGTTTTAATGGAGATACTATCAATTATTGAAACGCTAGAAGATGTTGTTGAAAAAAGTGTAAATGTACTGTTTTCAGGGAAGTGCCTTGTTGATAAGGAGGAAATACTTGAGATTGTAAAGGAAATGAGACTTAAACTTCCTGATGATATTAAACAGGCAAAATGGGTAAAGGAAGAGAGACAGAAGATTCTTCTAGAAGCTCAAAAGGAAGCTAATAATATTATTAAAGATGCCGAGAATCAAATAGCTTCTCTTGTTGACGAACATGAAATTACTAAAAAAGCATATGACCAAGCTAATGAAATAGTTGCAAATGCGAAAAAGAATGCTAGGGAAATAAGACTTGGAACTAAAGAATATGCTGATAATGTGTTGGGCAAAGTTGAGGAAATTCTTGAGGAGACCATTGATGTTATAAAGGCCAATAGGGAAGAGATGAAATAGCATCCACATTTAATTGTCTTATATGACAGATTAACCTGTGTATTTTTTGTGCCTTTTAATTATCTGTGTTACACTTATCATCAGAATGAGAATTATGATAGAAATGAGTATGTTTTTCATTGAGTTTGCCAAATAGTTGAACCAAGTCCAATCAGGATTGTATGTAAAATGATTAAATACATTCCTACTTTTTGTCCCTTCCATAAAGGAAGCATTCATTATAACTGATAAGTATATAGCTGCAAAGATTCCTTGAAGAAGTTTTCCTATAAGATAGGGTTTAATACTAATATCGGTTTTTGAGATTATGCTGTAAACCTGGAAATGAACTGATAATCCTGCCCAACCCAAAATTAAGCTGACCGCTGCTAATTTTATTACTAAAGAAACCCCATCTATATTGCTAATCATATTTATGCCTGTAGTTATTTCAAAAAAACCACTTAACATTGATGCAATTAGGTCTCTGTTAATTCCAAAGAGTGAAACAGCACTTTCGAGATGGGTTGATAAAAATAATATGACACCTGTTTTCAGTAAAAGGTTTATTATTACAGAAAATAGTATTATGAAGCCGCCTATTGCAAGCATTGTATTTATAGAATTGATGATTGCGTCACCTAATACCTTACCCAAATTTATTTGTCTGGTATTTAGTAGTTCTTTTTTGAATTTTCTCATAATTTTAGTGGACTTAATGTTTTTAGTACCATTTTCATAACTATGGTAGAATCTAAATAAGATACCAACAGTAATGCATGCTAAAATATGGCATGTTAATAAAATGAAACTAATGCTAGGATTATTAAACATGCCTACAGATACAGCACCAATTATAAAAAGGGGACCTGAATTGTTTGTGAAAGAAAGGAGTCTTTCCGATTCTGTTTTTGTAAGAAGCTTTTCTTGACGCATATTTGCTGTAAGCTTTGCACCTACAGGATAGCCACTTGTTACTCCCATAGCAAGTGCGAAAGATGCACATCCTGGAACATTAAATATTGGGCGCATTATGGGCTCTAGTATAATGCCCAATGATTTTATAAATCCTGTTCTATAGAGAATTTCCGATGCTACAAAAAAAGGAAAAAGTGATGGAAACACAACATTTAGCCATAAATTGATTCCTTTTGATGCTGACTCAACTGCGGTATGTGAAAATATAACCAGTAAAAGTATAAAAGTAATACAGCTAAAGGGAAGTAAAAGGTGTTTTAAATGAATAACAGCGCTTGATCTTAAGTTGTGTAAAACTGCTATAAAGATGATAGCTAATATTATAAATGTATAAATGTTCATAATTTACCTCTAAAAATATTTTTGGGATAGGCGGTTTCAAAAAAATACCTATACAGTATTCAGTTCACAAAGCCCTTCATGCAAGACCAAAGCTTCCAAACAGAGGAACATTATTTTGCTTTGCAAAAAATGGCATCAAATTTTTTGAAACTCCAGTTGACCAGTTATTTATTTTAAATCCCCTTGTTTTAAAAACTTTGAAATAGCCTAATTTTATTCTATTAAAGTTATTCAAAGAAAATAACCAATTATACTTTTCTTGAAAAACATTTTACATTAGGTGGTTTAAAAAAATAACCTATACAGTATTCAGGTTACAAAGCCCTTCATGGAAGACTAAAGCTTCCAGACAGAGGAACATTATTTTGCAATGCAAAAAATGTAAATCTAGATTTTTTGAAGCCGCAATTTAAAAGTTTTTTTGGAATCACCTTATTTAATTTTTATTTTCGAGAAATAATATTCATTTGGCTATAAAAGTAAAAATATATGATGTAATAAACTTTTGACTTTAATATAGTTGACATCTTTAATAATATTTGAGCTGTGAAATATCCCTAAAATAGTTCGAGCTGTGAATAGGTTACTTACACAAAGCTTTAAAACCAATAAAAAGTCCTTCTATTAGTTAGGGTATTTATTTAAAAGCCGGATTTTTTATTTGGAAGTATACCCTTGAGCCAATGAAGCTTTGTTCTAGCTATCCTATTTCACAGGTGGAAATTGTTTTCCAAGAACTACATGTACACTTTTTAATAATTATTTTTCAAAAAACTATAAAATAATCTTGAAATTGTTCGATATTAAATAGTGAAAAGGATTTTAGGCAAGATTAAATAAAAATTTTGCAACTGGAGTTTCAAAAATTTGATTTAAGATGATTCCAAAAAAATAACTGGTCAACTGCGGTTTCAAAAAATCTAGATTGAAGGGTCTTGTGAGCTGAATACTGTATAGGTTATTTTTTGAAACCGCCTAATGCGCTTTGTAACAGAAATATTGAGTATGTATTTTTTTGAAACTACCATAAAGTTTTATTTAATGTCAAACATTTGGAGAGGTATCAAAGTGGCTAACTATAAAGTGGATATAGCTAATTTAGATAAAATTGTAAAAAAAACTATTGAAGCAGTAAATAATAGTAAAGTTGAAATGTTTGACATAGCTGAGAGTGCAAGAAAGGAATGTGGGAAACTAGAGCAAGAGCTTAAAGACCTTAAGGAGCAAGCTGCACAGCTTATTGATAATGTTGAGTTTTTGGAGAACGAATTAGTAAAAAGCAAGAAACACCTAATGCTAGTTAGCAAAAATTACGATAAATATTCAGAAGAAGAGACAAGAAAAGTATATGAGGAGACAGACAATCTTCGATTAGAGTTGGCTGTAAAACGTGAAAAAGAAAGATATTTGATAAAAAGAAGAAATGAATTGGAAATAAGGTTAAAGGATTCAATAAGAACTGTTGAAAAAGCAGATAAATTAATAGCGAATATCGGTATTTCTCTAGGCTGCTTGACAGGTGATCTTCAGCAAGTAACTCTTCAGCTCGAAGACTTGCAACAAAAACAGATGATGGGAATAAAAATAATAGAAGCACAGGAGGAGGAGAGGCAAAGGGTTGCGAGAGAAATACATGATGGACCGGCACAGTCTATGTCCAATATTGTTTTAAAAGCTGAGATATGTGAGCGTTTAGTTGATTCTAAGCCTGCAAAGGCAAAAGAAGAACTAAAAAATTTAAAATCGGTAGTTCGTTATACTCTTCAGGATGTTAGAAAAATTATATACAATTTAAGACCTATGTCTTTAGACGATTTGGGATTGATTCCGACACTTCAAAGATATATCCTTACTTTTCAAGAAGAATCAAAAATTGCAGTAGACTTTAAAACAAGGGGGATTTGTGAAGATATACGACCAACTATATCTTTAACAGTATTCAGACTTGTTCAAGAAGCTATAAATAATATAAAAAAACATGCAAAGGCTAATAATGCTTCAATTTGTTTAGAGTTCTTAGAAAATGAATTAAAGCTGAATATATTAGATGACGGCACGGGATTTAATACTGAGGATTTGAAAACTAGAGAGAAAAATATAAATAGCGGGTTTGGTCTTTTTAGTATGAGGGAAAGAGTTGAATTGCTAAATGGCAAGTTTGTGATGAATTCTACTATAGGAAAAGGCACAAGATTAAACATAACTGTACCCTTAATTCCAAACGAGGAGGTCTCAAATGGATAAGATTCGAGTTCTAATTGCAGATGATCATACTATGGTGAGACAGGGGCTAAAGCAAATACTTGAACTTGAAAACGACATGACTGTAATTGCCCAGGCACCAAATGGAGAGGAAGCCGTAAGGCTTGCAAGAGAGTGTAAACCGGATGTTATATTGATGGATATAAATATGCCTGGAATGAATGGCTTACAGGCGATTAAAGAAATGAAAGATGATAATATTCCATCTAAAATTATTGTATTGACTATTCATGAAGATAGGGAGTACCTTTTTAAGACACTTCATATGGGTGCAGAGGGATATGTTTTAAAAGATGCGGAACCTAGTGTTTTAGTTGAAGCCATAAGAAGCGTGAAAAATGGACAGCCGTATATACAGGCTAATATGACAAGGGAACTTGTTAAAGAGTTTAATAAGATAAGTTTTCATGATAGAACAAAAACAGATGCAAACAATTTGACGGCCAGAGAGATGGAAGTACTAGAACTGATAGCAGAGGGTATGATAAATAAGGAGATAGCAAAACGACTATTTATAAGTGAAAAGACAGTTAAGAACCATGTTTCAAATATATTCAGAAAACTGAATGTGTCAGATAGAACACAAGCTGCTATCTATGCTTTCAAACATAACTTGACAAGCTAGGACGTTTCAAAAACTTATTCATTATTTTAGATGCAAATCAAATTAAACAAAGTTTTTGGAACTCAGTTTTACTAGTTATTTGAGAAAAAAACAACCTATACAGTATTCAGATCACAAAGACCTTCAATCTAGATTTTTTGGAACCTTAGTTGCAAAGTTTTTTTGAATGACCTTACGTTGAAAACGGCGCACAACAACCGTTTTATTAAAAGGCCTACCTATTACTTATACAGTGATAGGAAGGCTTTTTTGATTCCCCTTCTTTCAAACGAAGTGAAATAAGGAAAAATGGAGAGGTTTGATGCCCTGGATCTTTTATTAGGAAAGTGCATTGTTTTTTAAAAGTAAAGTCTTGAATCCTAGAACACACAGGGGTTACAAAAGAAAAGTAAAAGTGTACCAAGCGGATTTAATAAGGGGCGTAGCCCCATTTGTTATAGTAAATAAGGGGGATTTGAGTACATGTTTCCTATTGGATTATGGGTACTTTTAGCTACTTAAAATAGGTGCCTATGAAGGATAGTAAATAAACTCAAAACACTTTATAATGAATATATAAGGTTTACATAAGCCTTTCGGCAAGGGGGTTATTAAATAACCATGAATTCTTTAAGAAAATTTATGAAACTTGTTAAAAAACAGAAAGGGCAAGGAATGGTTGAGTACGCATTCATAATAATTTTCATAGCAATGGCTGTATTTGCATCATTAGGGTTACTTGGAACTGCTTTAGGAAATTATTTCAATTACTTCATGACTCTATTTTAAATATCTGTTATCTATTACAAAAGGAAAACTCCAGGTGCAAAGTTTTTATTTAATCTTAACTAAGGTAGTTTCAAAAAAATACATATTCAATATTTTGACGCAGAGCCAATTAAATTGAATTTTTTGAAACTCCAGTCACAAAGTTTTTATTTAGTCTTACCTAAAAAAGTAACTCAAGAGGATTAAAAAAATGAAAGGTGGAATTAAAATGATGAAGATGTATTTTGATTACCTGAAAGCATTGGTTGGAAACAAAAAAGGACAAGGTATGGTTGAATATGGATTGATAATTTCGCTGATAGCTGTAGCATGTATAGCAGCGTTATTGATTCTCGGACCAAAGATTGCAACTTTATTTACCGGTGTAGCAGATAGTATAAATGGTCCAACAACTCCATAAAATAAAACTGGGACTTGGCTGCCCTACCTGTTTTGTGGGTAGGGCAGCTTTTTAAAAGCATAGGAGTCTATAGGTTGTTTTTTTAAAATTCCAGTTGATTAGTTGGTTCTAAAAAAACTGCTCAAAAGGTGTTGCAAAAAACTGATTAACATTTTTTGTTTTGCAAAATACTTTACTTATGCTTGGACTTTTTAGCTTCATTATTGGAGTAAAACTATAAATAATGGCTAGGGGATTTTTTTGAAATACCTTAGTTATTTATTTAATCTTGCCTTATGTATTGAAAGGTTGTGTACTTTATGTTTAGGAAAGAAAGGATGTTTGGACAAAAAGGTCAATCTATTGTTGAGACAGCACTTATACTTCCTATAATAATCCTTATCTTAACAGGTATAATAGATTTTGGTCTATTGTTTAACAACTATTTGGTTATAACAAATGCATCAAGGGAGGCAGCAAGAAATGCGGCGGTTGGAGCAACGGACATTGAGATAGCAAGCTTGGTTTCCAACATGACTTCAAGTTTGGATTCTACAAAAATTTCTACGTCAATTTATCCAAGTCAATCAATGAGGAAGAAAGGGGATGAAGTTACAGTGACTATTGAGTATGATAATGCATTGTTTACCCCTATTATATCTTCAATAATTCCAAATCCTATGCACCTTAATGCAAAAACTGTAATGAGGATGGAGTAACAAAGAACCTAATTGGTTAATCAATATTAGTGGGGGATGATTTATGAGGAAAGGAGATAGGTCAATCAATTTATTGAAAAATATAAGAGGCAGTACTTCACTTGTTTTTATATGTTCTGCCTTTATTATTATTCTATTGTCGGCAATTCTTACAGATATCGGCTATATGGCATTTGAAAGATATAAAATGGATAGGAGTTTAGATAATATTGCAAAAAAAGGAGCAAAGGCTCTGTTGATAAGTAAAAATGAATGTGTAAAAGTTATACAGGAGGATGTTGCAAAAAGAATTAAAAATATTACAAAACTTGATATAAATGTGTCTGAAAACAATAGAGAAATGTCTATAAATTTAGAAAGAGAAATTGACTATATATTTTTAAAATATATAGGGTTTAGTGATAAAAAGATAGATTCGAGGGTTGTTGCAAAAATATCAAATGTTGTATCGTATAAAGGAATAAGACCTTTTGCCCTGCCAAAAAAAGAACTGATATATGGAAAAGAATACTGGTTGTTTTTAGATAAAGAAAGCCAATATGAACGAGATGACATATTAGAAATAATGCCTGTAGATATAGGTAAGGGAAATTTTGAGACAGGTATATTATTTGGTTTTAATAAAACTGTTCACACCGGAGATAATTTAACTGTTTTTACTCAAATAGATTTTTCAAACGCAAGTAAGAATATTGAAGAGCTAATTAAAAAATGTAAAAGGATACCTAAGTGTACATATGACAATTATGATGCTGATTGTTCTAGAATAATTATTTTACCAGTGGTAGATAAAATTGAGGACTCAGCGGAAAAAAGTATGAAGGTGCTTGGATTTACTTCATTTTTTATTGAAGATACTGAGTTGGAAAACGAAGATGTATTAAAAATCAAAGGAAAGTTTATTAAATATACGGTTAAGTCAAATACCAGTGACGGTGTATCGGATTTTGGACTTTTAGGTGTTAAGCTTATGCACTAAGGGAATTTAAAAGTTATTATTTTAATATCCCTGACAAGCAAGGATTGGTTTTTAGGTAAGATTGAATAAAAACTGAGTAATTGGAGTTTCAAAAAAACTGAGTTAATAGGTTTTTTGCCAAAAATATTGAATAAGGTGATTACAAAAAAAAATAACTGGTCAATTGCCATTACAAAAAAATCTGATTAGATGCGTTTTGTGACCGAAATAATGTATAGGTTATTTTTTGAAACTTCCTTAAAAACCTTTATACAAGGAGGCAAACTATGGAATCAGTAAACAAAAGAGTTATTTTAATTTCAATAGTTTTAGCACTATTTACAACAGCAATGGTATTTTTGTACATAAAAAGTGCAACAGTAAAACCTGATGTGGCTGAGTACATAGATGTTTATGTTGCAGCAAAAACAATGCATGAAAAATACGAGATTACAGCAGCAGATATAAAGAAAACGAGAGTTACAAAAGAATATATAAACCCCGATGCGGTTTTAGTTGAAGCGGATATTATTGGAAAGAGACTAAAAGATAGTATTTTTGAAGGTGAACAAATATTGATGAGCCGATTAGTTCAAGAAAATAATTTTACTTTGGCCTATAAAATTGGTGAAGGTATGAGGGCAGTAAGTGTAAATGTTAATGAACAGGTTGAAGTCGCAAATCTTATTAGACCTGGGGATTTTGTTGATATAATAGCCAGTTTTCCTATGGAGACTATGGAACGTGGTGAAAATAAAATTATTGATTTGGCAAGGTCTGAAACAGTAATAGAAAATGTTAAAGTGCTTGCATTAGGGCAGCAAATGTTGGTTTCTGAAGAACAAGAACAAGGGGAACTTCCTAAGACTGTGACACTTGAGGTTACCCCTAAGAATGCGGAAAAACTTACTTTTGTAAGTGAATTTGCTAGTATAAGGATGAGCTTGAGAGGGATTGGCGATGAAAATATTATGTCCTCAGATGGTGTAATAAAAGATGATGTAGTTAGTGATAAAGGCGTAATAATTGTCCCAAAATAATTAAGGAGGTAAAATTGTATGGATAAGATAAGAGTTGTTATTGTTGACGATACTGAAGAAACCAGAAACAATGTAAAGACACTATTATCTTTTGAAAAACGCATAGAGATTATAGGGGAAGCTGAAAATGGTGAAGAGGCAATTTTTATTGTTAAGGAATCTAAGCCGGATATTGTTTTAATGGATATAAATATGCCAGGTATAGATGGAATAAAAGCTACTGAGGAGATAAATATTAATGTCCCCGAAACAGCCGTTATAATGATGTCTGTACAGGGAGAAAACGAATATCTCAGAAAAGCTATGGCAGCCGGTGCTAAGGATTTTTTAAATAAACCCTTTTCAAGTGAGGATTTAATTACCACCGTACTTAAAACCTATGATATCGAATCGCAAAGAAGGCAAAAATCAAACATAACTAAAGTAAAAGAAGAAGTTAAATCGAAAATAATTACTGTATTTAGTACAAAAGGCGGTGTCGGTAAAACAACGCTTGCATCGAATCTTGCAGTAAGTATAGCGAGAACCACTAAAAAAAGAGTTGCGCTTGTGGATCTTGATCTCCAGTTTGGTGATGTGGCAATAATGCTCAATGCTTCGATAAAAAACACAATCAGTGATCTTATAAAGGAAATAAATCAGCTTGACAGTGAAGTGATTGAAGATTATATGGTTACTCACTTTTCCGGTGTGAGGGTTCTGGCTGCGCCTATAAAACCTGAATATGCTGAGTATATAACATCTTCTCATGTGGGTAAGATACTAAATACTTTAAAAGATAGTTATCATTACATAATAGTGGACTCATCGGCAAGTTTTCATGAGACGGTACTTCAGGCTCTTGATATGTCGGACAAAATACTAATGTTATCCACATTGGATCTACCTACCATTAAAAATGTCAAATCAGGACTTGATGTTATGGAAACTTTACATTATCCAAAGGATAAAATTAAGATTGTTCTAAATAAGGCATCGGAACAATTTGGTATAAAGTATAAGGATTTTGAAAACACACTAAAGCATCAAATATGGGCATTTATTCCTGAGGACAGTCAAACTGTAATTACATCTGCAAACAAAGGATTTCCTTTTGTTATGACACGGACAGAGACAAAGGTGGCAAAGGCTGTTTTGAATATTACAAATGAGCTTGTAACTGATAAAGAAGCTCCTGAAAAGGAAAAAAGCACTGTTAAAAAGCTGTTTGGATTATAAGATTTAGAGTCACAAAGCTCATCATGGAAGGCTAAAGCTTTCAAACAGAGGAACATTATTTTGCAATTAAAAAAATGTAAATGGGTGCATATTTTGATTGCGATCCATATTGTGGAAATAACATCTGCGTAGAGGCTTAGAGAATGTTAACGAAGCGAAGGATAAGTCAAATCACTTTTCTTCTTAGTAGCGAGTTATACATTCTCTTAGCCTCGGAGCTTTAGTTATTGGAATAATATGGTCCACGATGATTAAATACACCCAATGTAAATCTAGATTTTTTAAACCTTAGTTGCAAAGTTTTTTTAAAGTAACCTAAACATGTAGAAGTGGAGGATCGAACATGTCTTTGCTTGAGAGAATTCAAAAAGAAAAAAGCGTTGATGTTGTTGATAACAAAGCGCAAAAAGTTAAAAAGACACAGGTTGTTCAGGAAGATCCATACGCAGCAATTAAAGCCAAAATACATAGTAAAATTATAGAAGAGATAAAGAGTGATTCATTAAAAGATCTAGGACCTAACGATGATGCTATTTTAGAAGAGCAGATTACATCAATAGTTGAGAATATATTAAATGATGAAACTTCATATATTACAAAAAATGAGCGTCAGAAAATATTGTCGGAAGTAATAGATGAAACGATAGGATTTGGACCTATCAATCCTCTTATTCATGATTCGTCAGTGTCGGAAATAATGGTAAATGGTCCAGATCAAGTATATGTTGAAAAAAAGGGGAGGCTTGTACTGTCAGATGTTAGATTTAAGGATGATCAGCATGTTATGCATGTAATTGAAAAGATAGTTGCGCCTTTAGGCAGAAGGATAGACGAGAGTTCTCCTATGGTTGATGCAAGACTTCCTAATGGATCTCGTGTTAATGTAATAATACCTCCTTTGGCTCTTGATGGGCCAAGCATAACTATAAGGAAGTTTTCGGAAAAACCTTTTACGGTAAAAGATTTGATAAACTTTGGTACTTTGACTCCAAATGTAGCTATGTTTTTAAAGGCTTGTGTTGAGGCTAGACTGAACATAGTTGTTTCAGGAGGAACAGGAAGCGGTAAAACAACGACATTGAATGTTATTTCTTCTTTTATACCGGAAGATGAGAGAATAGTTACCATAGAAGATGCTGCCGAAATTCAGCTCGGTCAGGAGCATGTTTTAAGACTGGAAACAAGACCTCCTAATATCGAGGGAAAGGGAGCTATAACAATACGAGATCTTGTAAGGAACTCACTTAGGATGAGGCCTGATAGAATAGTTGTTGGAGAGGTCCGAAGCGGTGAAGCATTAGATATGCTCCAAGCCATGAATACTGGTCATGACGGTTCGCTTACCACAGGCCATGCTAATACTCCGAGAGATATGTTGGCAAGGCTTGAAACAATGGTGTTAATGGCAGGGATGGAACTTCCGGTAAAAGCTATAAGAGAGCAGATAGCGTCTGCTGTAGATGTTATAGTGCAGCAATCAAGATTAAAAGATGGAAGTAGAAAAATTACTCATGTTTCAGAAGTGACAGGAATGGAAGGTGACATAATTACTATGCAGGACATATTTGTTTACAAACAATCAGGAAAAGATGAAAAAGGAAGATTAATCGGTGACATAGTGTCTACAGGAATAAAGCCTAAATTTATGGAAAAATTCGAAAAATCCGGTGTAATACTTCCTTCAGACTTATTTAGGTAATTCCTAAAAAATAACTAGTCAGTTGCGGATTTGAAAAATGTGATTTATATTTTTGCAAAATAATGTTTCTATGTTTGGAAGCTTTATGCTTGCATGATGTTTTTTTGTGATTACCTATAAACTACGATAAAAAAGAAAGGGATTTTAACATGATGAATTTTATTCTTATTTCAACTTTTCTAAGTGTTTTTTTGTTTGTATACCAGATACTAAAGTTATTGATGGGAAAGCAGAATCCAATTATGCGTTTGACAAAGTATACAAATATAGTGGAAGTTAGAGGGGGAGAAGAAAGGAAGAAGAATAAGCAGAAAGAATTTAAAGTAGGACTTGGCTTTATTGCACGAGGAGTAAAGGATGCGAAATCACTAGATGGATATAAGAAAAAAATTCAGCTTGAGCTGCAGAGGGCACATATTTTGTTAAAACCCGAGGAGTATATTACAGTGAGCATTATACTCCTTTTTGCTTTTGGTACTTTTACGTTTCTATTGTCGAGTTCATCACCTTTTGCCATTATAGTTGCTATGATTGGTGGAATTGTTGGGTGGCTGCTTCCGTCTTTGTACTTGAAAATAAAAATAAAGAAGAGGATTAAATTCCTAAATGATCAGCTTAATGATGCTATTGTACTTATTTCAAATTCACTCAAAGCTGGATATAGTTTTTTTCAGGCTGTAGATATAGTAAGTAAAGAGATGACAGGTCCTATGGCAGAAGAATTTACACAACTTCAAAAGGAAGTGAATTTTGGGACAACTACGGAAAGTGCTCTTGAAAATCTTGTTACTCGCATAAAGAGTGATGACCTTGAATTGGTTGTAACAGCCGTATTGATTCAGAGACAGGTAGGTGGTAATCTTGCTGAGGTTTTAGATAACATTTCTTCAACAATAAGAGAAAGGATAAGAATAAAGGGCGAAGTCAAAACGGTAACAGCACAGGGGAGAATGTCGGGTATGATAATTGCTATGCTTCCCCCTGCTTTAGCACTAATACTGTTTCTTATAAATAAAAGTCATGTGATGGTTCTTTTTACAGATCCAATTGGTCTTGCAATACTTGGATTTTCAGTGTTTATGGAGTTTATCGGTATATATTTCATTAGCAAGATAGTAAAAATTGAAGTGTGAGGTGAAAAGGTATGGTTATCTATTTACTTTTGATATCAATTTTTGTTTCTTCGTATCTTATACTCTATGCTTTTATAGGGGTTTTTTACAGAAATAAAAAGATTGTTAGTATAAGATTGGATAGAATTTCGAAGGAAGATGTTAAAAGCCTAGATTATGAACTTAATCAGCCGTTGTTTGTAAGAGTAATACGTCCTATACTTGATGATATTAGCAAGATAATATTAAAGGTGACTCCAAAAGAGTTTAAATCTGTTTTTGAAAAAAAAGTAATAAAAGCAGGCAGCCCTTTTAGTTTGACAATGAAAGACTGGATAAATATTCAGGTTATTATAGTTGTGGTATTACCTTTTATAACGTCGGGAATATGTTACTATCTGGGTTTTGATATAAGAAGCATAGTATTTATAGGAATAATTGAGATATGTTTTGGATTGTTATTTCCAAATTTGTTGTTGAATAAGAAGATAACGCAAAGACAAAAGCAAATTCTAAATTCACTTCCCGATGTTTTAGATTTGTTAACAGTTAGTGTTGAAGCTGGTCTTGGGTTTGATGGCGCTTTGGCAAAAGTTATAGACAAAATGCCGGGGCCTATTGCAGCTGAGTTTGAAAATGTTCTTCAGGAGATGAAAGTGGGAAAACAAAAAAGAGATGCTCTAAAGGATATGGCAGAAAGAGTTGGAATTCATGATTTAACTACATTTGTAGGTGCAATAATACAGGCAGACCAGTTAGGTGTAAGTATTGGTAATGTGCTTAGGATTCAGTCGGAGCAGATGAGGGAGAAAAGGAGACAAAGAGCTAAAGAAAAAGCTATGAAAGCACCGGTAAAAATGTTGATACCAATGGTTTTGTTTATTTTCCCGACAATATTTTCAGTGCTTATAGGGCCTGTAATTATAAGAGTTATTTATACATTTACTAAATAAGACAAAATCAAAAAATAACTTCCTATTCTCATATTGTGAAAATATTATTAAATTGTTTTTTTCGTTATGTCAGAATTGGAACTTATATTTTATTCTTTTCTAAATAAGGTGCTTCCAAAAAACTTTTCAAATGGAGATTTAAGTTGCATCCAAAAAAATAACTGGTCAATTGCGGTTTCAAAAAATCTAGATTGAAGGGCTTTGTGACCTAAATACTGTATAGGTTATTTTTTGAAACCGCCTAAAAAGAATTTTGGCGTTTTTTGTAAATTGTTGAACGGAGTGAAAGAAGGAAAAACGGAAAAAGGGGCTGGTGAACTAAGTAAATAGTGCACAGCTCTTTTTTCTGTAAATAAAAAGAGTAGAACTTTATATAGTAGTATAAAGGGGTGTATTTAAGCATCGTGCACCATATTATTCCAATAACTTAAGCTCCAAGGCTGGCCGTTTCGCTACGCTACACTGCTCGCCTATGCAACCTAGGCTAAGAGAATGTAAAAAAAGCTACGGGTCGAATCAAAACTCGCTACGTTCAAACAATGATTCGACTGATCCTTCGCTTCGTTAACATTCTCTAAGCCTTTACGCAATGTTATTTCCATAATATGGTGCACGATTAAAATATGCGCCTAGTATAAAGTCTTTGTTTTTAGATTTAATTGTAGTATGATATATGTATAAAAATGTGTTTTTTAAAAGCAAATAAGTTTTTTTAGTTCTTAACATGTTAATTATTAAATAAATATTCTAGGGTTAAAGTATCTACATAAAACAAGGGGGAAATATGATTTTATTAAAAAAATCTATAGCATTAGTAATAAGTCTTCTTATGTTTACTACGTTACTGGCAGGTTGCGACGAACAGACAGAAATTCAAAATCCGAAAAACACAGTGATACCAGTAAATGAAGAGAAAGAGGATAATACCCAAAAGCTTGAAAAATCCACAGAGATTATTAGATTTCGTCACTTCAATGGAGACGAGGCGAAACTACTTAAAGAAGCGTTTGAAGCGGTGTATCCTAATGTAACTGTTGAACTTCAAGTTGTTGAAGATACAAATGGTTATTCGGATTTTTTTCCTTCCATACTTAGATATGATGAGTGTCCAGATGTATATGCTACAGAAGTAGCTTTTGTTAAGAGATTTGTAAACATTTCTGAAGCCTACGAGGATCTTTCAGCAGCTCCTTATAATGCAGAAGAATTGAAAAACCAAATTGCACCTTATACAATTGATATAGGTAGAAGTGACGATGGGAAGATAAGAGCATTATCTCACCAAGCAGCTGCCGGTGCGGTAGGATATAAGAGAGATATAGCTAAAAAATATCTTGGAACAGATGATTCGGCAGAAATAGGTGAAATGTTCTCATCAGCAGAAAATATTATTGAAACAGCTAAAAAGCTTCAAAAAGAAAGTGGCGGAAAAGTAAAACTCTTCCCAAATGTGGAGGAGTTGATGAGGATGTATTTAGGTGCTCGTGAGCAAGCTTGGGTTGAAGGCAACAAACTAACTATAGATCCCAAAATACAGGAATATGTTAATGTTGCTAAGGAATTGAGAGACATAGGTGCTGAAGGAGGAATGGAGCCTTGGTCTGCTAAATGGGCTAATTCAATACAGGATGATATACATTTTGCATATGCAATACCAACATGGGGCCTTTCATGGATTATCGATGTTAATCAGGAGGAGGATGAGAAGAAGACTGGTAATTGGGGCCTTGCAAAACCTCCGGTTCCATATACATGGGGAGGTACTTGGTTTGGAATATATAAAGGTAGTCAAAACAAAGAACTTGCATGGGAATTTATAAAATTCATTACTCTTAATGAAGAACAAGCGATATCATGGGCTAAGAGCAGTGGTGATTTTGTAAGTAACCTTGCAGCTATTAAGAAATTATCAAAGGATGAAACTGTAATTAATGAAACAATAAATCAAAATCCATATGAATTCTTTGAACCGATGATTGGTAGTATAAATGGCGCCATTATGACAAAGTATGATGATCAGATTACAAATTTATTTACTGAAGAAATGCATAAATATCTTGATGGTAATATTTCTGAAGAACAAATGTGGACTCAGTTTAAGGATAATGTTAGAAGTGATCTTGGGTACAAAATAGAAGTTGAATAGTTATACACAATGAAATGATTTCAATAAATGAAAAGGAAGTGTTTATTGCTTCTATAATCACTTGCAACTTAAATTAATCACTAAAAATATTTTTTGACAATTTTAATCCCTCTTCTTATGTTTTTATTATATATCTTAACATTAAAAAAGGAGCTGTTCACAGCAATTTATTAGACTTGTGATACAGACCCTTTTTTTATTATAATATTATAATTTTAAAAAAAAAGCGGTATAAGGAAATTACTAAGACCTATTTCCCATATATTTAAAAGAGATTAAACAGAACTTTTAATGGCGGCTTGGCAATCATATCAAGGATATTACTCCTTAACTTAGACCCACAGCTTTGCGTCATCATCTTTCAATGATTTTGCCCTGTTTCATAAGCCCATTTATCTCCTTATACCTTAGGTTTAAGGGAGGTAGAATGTATTACAATTATTATTATAGCACAGACAGCATAAATACAAAAACACAGAATTACCGCAAATATGTACAACAAATTGCCAAAATAATTGTTTTTGTAGATTAAACAGCTTATGTGAATAATTTCGCATAAAATCTTAATATTTTACACTTTTTGAATTTTCCTTATTTTAAAACTAATGATTTTTGCCCGACTTGGGAGTTTGTTTCAAACGTTTTTTATTGCCGTTTTTATCTACTACAACAAGTGTATCAAGCTGTGATTTTAGGTTGTTTCTGAAGCAATTGATATATTCACTTCTAAGTGTTTGTTGTTCTTGTTTTTCAGCAGGAGTTAGGCCTGTTGTTTTAGATTTTTTTGATAATTCGTTTATTCTGTTTATTTTACTTTTATCCACTATATCACTTCCATTTTATTTTTTATATGTAGGAAAAGGCATTCGATAAGGAAGTTTCAAAAAAATACATATTATTTATGCTACAAAACCTATCATGGAAGATTTTATGATTCCAATCATAGGAACATTATTTTGATATGCAAAAATGGCATCAAATATTTTGAAACTCCAGTTGCTCAGTCGATTTTTTTTGATTTTGCCTAACCTACAGGTTTTATTATAAACTATTTTTGCTGGGAATAAAACACTTTATGCTAAGAGTTTATGATGCAATGTTTTTTTCGTGATATTGCTCACTATTAAAATATGCACCCCATTTTTGTGGGGTGTATTTAATCATCGTGATACATATTATTCCAATGACTAAAGCTCCGAGGCTAAGAGAATGTATAACTTGCTACGGGTCGAATCAAAACTCGCTTTGCTCAAACAGTGATTCGACTAATCCTTCGCTTCGTTAACATTCTCTAAGCCTCTACGCAGATGTTATTTCCATAATATGTATCACAATTAAAATATGCACCGCATTTTTGTGTTTGTAGTTGTAAAATGGGGTAAATATGGTATACTAATTACTGAAAAAGATGCTTTATAAAATATAGAGTTGTTTTGTTCTTATAATTGTTTGTGTTTATAATAATTGGAGAATAGCAACGACATTATTATCTTAAATAAATGATATTAAAAAGCAGTACTATAAGATATTGATGCAACAAAAAATAGTAGAGGTGATTAATATATGTCTAGTAATGCCGTATATAAGTTTTGGTTGGAAAATGAATATTTTGATCAACAAACAAGAGAAGAATTGCAGAAGATAAAAGATGAACCTAAGGAAATCGAAGATAGATTTTATAAATATCTTGATTTTGGCACAGGAGGATTAAGAGGGATTATAGGTGCTGGTACAAACAGAATGAATATTTATACTGTAAGAAGAGCATCCCAAGGGTTAGCTGATTTTGTAAACAGCATAGGTGCATCAGATAAGGGAATAGTCATTGCATATGATTCGAGAAATATGTCACCGGAATTTGCCCTTGAAGCAGCAAAAGTATTTGCAGGCAATGGAATAAAAGCATATTTATTTGATGAATTGAGACCTGTACCAGAATTATCTTTTGCTGTGAGGTATTTTAAAACAGCTGCCGGTGTTGTTGTGACTGCAAGTCATAATCCAAAAGAATATAACGGATACAAGGTTTATGGCGAAGATGGGGGACAGCTTCCTTTAGAAGAGTCTAAACAAGTACTCAAGTATATGAATCAAATTGAAGATATAACAACGGTTAAGTTTATGGATAAGGATGAGGCTGTTGAAAAAGGACTTATAAAAATTGTAGGCAAAGAAGTGGATGATGAATACATATCAATGCTTAAAAGCCTTAGTGTAAATCCTGATATAGCAAAGAGTGTAGGTGAAAAATTTAAGATTGTATATACACCATTGCATGGTTCCGGTAATAAGCCAGTTAGACGTGTTCTTGATGAGATTGGCTTTAAAAATGTGTTAGTTGTAAAAGAACAGGAGCTTCCCGACAAGAATTTCTCAACTGTACAATCACCAAATCCTGAAAACAAAGAAGCGTTTAAACTTGCTATAGAGCTTGCTAAATCAGAGGATGTTGACCTTATAATTGGAACAGACCCTGACAGTGATAGAGTGGGTGTGGTTGCAAGGAATAAGGAAGGTGAATATGTCACACTTACAGGAAATCAGACAGGATGTTTACTGCTTGAGTATATACTCTCACAGAAGAAAGCAAAGGGTAATCTTCCTACTAACGGTTTTGTTGTAAAAACAATTGTAACAACAGAACTTACAAGAGAAATTGCAAAAGAATACGGTGTGGAACTTTTAGAAGTGCTTACCGGTTTTAAGTTCATAGGTGAGAAAATAAAACTTCTTGACGAGAATGGAGACAAAAAATATCTCTTTGGGTTTGAGGAGAGTTATGGATATTTGGCAGGAACTTCCGTTAGGGATAAGGATGCCGTTGTTGCATCTATGTTGATTGTAGAAATGGCCGCTTATTATAAATCAAGAGGTATGTCTCTTTATGATGGTTTAATGGAATTGTTGAAAAAGTATGGTTACACAATAGAAGGAATTAAATCATATACCCTTAAAGGCAAGGAAGGGCTAGATAAAATTAAATTTGCTTTAGAAAAGTTAAGAGAAGATGAAATTACTAAATTTGGCGATATTGAGGTTGCAGCCGTGAGGGATTACCAAAAAGGTGAAAAGTATGAAATAAGCACAGGTAAAAGGGACAAGATTGATTTGCCTGAGTCGAATGTTTTATATTATGAAATGAAGGATGGCAAATCATGGTTCTGTGTGAGGCCTTCGGGGACTGAACCTAAAATCAAGGTTTACTATGGAGTTACCGATAAGGGATTAGATGCTGCAAAGGTTAAACTTGAACAGATACAGACAAATGTCTTGGGTGTAGTCGAAAAGCTTTTATTTTAATATGAAACACTTGATATGAAATTCAGAATTGAAGTGAGAGTGTCTGTTGCAAAATAATTTGGATATAAAATATTTTGTAACAGACACTTTTTTAATCCAGCAAATATAAAGAAAAGCACCGTTAGGAGTTTTCAAAAAATAACCTTCTCCAAATCTCATTTCCATTTAGAACTACATGATTTTCGCACAATAGTAAAAAAATATTTTAAAAAAATTATAAAATTCCAATACGAAAAATGAAGTGATGTACGAACCTTAATATATGGAGATATTTTAGTACTAAAATAAGTATGTTTGACCATTGTAATAAATGCACTTGATTTAAATAAAAACGAAGCAGTTTATATGTACACTTCGCTATTTCCTACGAGTTGATATAATGTAAACTTATTTATATTTTAACAATATCCTGTATAATCATCGTAAAAGCTACTCTAGATATGTTGCAATAAAGAAATTACATTAAAGATTAATTGTAATATATGAGTTGGCAGGGGTCATGTTTTGTAAAATTCAAATTGGTATATAAAATGTTTTTTGCAAAATAAATAGATGATGAAAATATTATTTCCATTTTTGTGCTGATTTTTTATCATTAAAAAAAAGCACAATCATAATGGGAAAAATATATATACAAATCCTAGTAATAGGGATTTGGGAGTAACAACTTATATTAAAGGAGGATTTATAATGTTTTGGAAAAAAGGTTTTAAAAAGGGGTTGTGTTTTATACTGTCAACTATGATGGTTCTCAGTATTGTGGCTACTGCTAAACTACCAGTATCTGCAGCAGGTGAGAAAATTTATAATCCACTTCCCAATGAGTACAAGTCGATTAGTTCAAAGCAAGGTACTATTGAAAGGTTGAGTTACAATTGGAATGGTGCTACTAAGAATTATTACGTTTATCTTCCATACGGATATAACCAGTCTGATACTTCTAAAAAGTATAACGTTGTGTATCTGATGCATGGTGGCGGCGAAGATGAGACATTATTATTCGGCGGACCAGGTCAGAACAAGGAATTAAAGGTAATAATCGATAACATGATTGCAAAGGGAGATATTGAACCGGCTATATTTGTTACACCTTCATTTTACAACGGTACTAATAGTGAGGCTACTTTCCATCAGGAATTGACCAAATCAATTATTCCACAGGTTGAAACCAAATATAATACATATTTAGCATCAACAAGCACTGCTGATATGAAGGCTTCCAGAGATCACAGAGCATTTGGCGGATTCTCAATGGGTTCAGTATGTACTTGGTATACATATATTAACTGCCTTGAATATATCAAATATTATATGCCATATAGCGGTGACTGTTGGGATAAATCTGGTGGTTCTAGTGCCCAACAAATAGCAGCATATCTGGCAAGTATTCCAAAGAAATACGGTTATAAAGCACCACATGACTATAAGGTGTTCTGTGCAACAGGCAGTGAAGATATTGCATATCCTAATATGGTACCTCAGATAGATGAACTGAAAAAATTAACAGATACTTTCATATATTCAAACGATCCTATAGAAGGAAACTTCTATTTTATGGTGGCACAGGGTGGTACACATTGGTGGGGTTATGTTAATCAGTACATTTATAATGTATTACCTGATTTATTTAAAGATACATCTTCTAGCACTCCAAGTACACCAACTCCTACACCTGGTAAGAAATCTGCTTTTTCAAAAATAGAAGTAGAGGACTATAACGATATTAATGCTGCAGAGATTCAAGAAATACCTGCTGAGACCGGAAATGGTTTGGGTTATATTACTAATGGTGATTATGTAGTATTTAAAAACGTTGATTTTGGAAGCGGAGCGACTTCATTTACGGCACTTGTTGCAGATGAAGGTACTGCTGATATTGAATTAAGATTAAATAGCCCTTCCGGTACCCTTATAGGTACATTGCCTGTAGCGGCTACAGGTGATTGGAATACATATCAAGAACAAACCTGTGATGTTAGTGGAGTTTCAGGAGCAAATGATTTGTATCTCGTATTTTCAGGTTCTGTAAATATTGATTGGTTTACATTTTCAGAAGGAAATGGTGGAGGAAGCACCACTGGTACTTTGGGAGATTTGAATGGCGATTCAAGTGTAAACTCACTGGATTTGGCTACATTAAGAACTTATCTTCTAGGCATAACTCAGCTTACAGGAGAAAATCTTTCGAATGCTGATGTTAATGCAGATGGGGGCGTAAATTCTTTAGACTTTGGATATATTAGACAGCTATTATTAGGTAAGATATCTTCGTTTCCTGGACAAGCTATAGCAACACCTACACCAACACCGACAAGAACAACTGCTCCACAACCAGAAGGAACTGCTTTGCATCAATTGGCAGCAGCAAAGGGTATAACTTTTGGTACGTGTGTTAACAGTCAATGGTTCTCAGGTCAAACAGGTGGAACTTATGACAATATTCTAAAAAGTGAATTTGCAATGGTTGTTGCTGAGAATGAAATGAAGGTTGATGCAATAGAGCCTTCACAAAACAATTTCAATTTTAGTAACGGAGATAAATTGGTTAACTTTGCTTTAAATAACAATATGAAAGTACGTGGACATACTCTAGTATGGCATTCTCAACTTCCTGGATGGATGGGAAATTGGGGAGGAAGTCGTGATGGACTTATTTCAGCGATGAATAACCATATTACAAAGACTATGCAACATTATAAGGGAAAAGTTGCAGAGTGGGACGTTGTAAACGAAGCTTGTGACGACAGTGGATATGGACTTAGAAGAAGTGTATGGACAAATAAAATCGGTGATGAGTTTATCGACATTGCATTCCAGACTGCAAGAGAGGCTGATCCTGATGCACTTCTCTTCTATAATGATTATAATATAGAAGATATGGGAGCAAAGTCCAATACAGCATTTAACATGATTAAAAGCATGAAGGAAAGAGGAATACCAATTGATGGAGTAGGTTTCCAATGTCACTTTATCAATGGAATGAGTTCTTCACAGTTGTCAGCAATAGAGCAGAATATTAAGAGATATGCAGATATTGGAGTACAGGTATCAATTACTGAGCTTGATATTCGTATGAATGATTCAGAAAATCAAAATAATGGGTTCAATACGCAGGGAAGTAATTACAAGTCATTGATGGAAATTGCTTTAAGAAATGATAATGTTAAAACATTTGTAGTTTGGGGCTTTACTGATAAGTATTCATGGATTCCACAAGTTTTCCCAGGTACTGGTAGAGCGTTGATTTATGATAATAATTATAATACAAAGCCAGCTTATAATGGGTTAAAAGAAGCGTTGATGAATTAATTATTAGAAAATTGGGGTGTCGTGCTAGTGTAATAAACACAGTGCCATGCCCCGATTTGTTAAAAGATGGATATTTTTCTTGTGTACCTTTTATAAGTCAATAAGGGGGTTCCAAAGAAATACATATTCATTGTTTTTATTATAAATCCCATTACGGAAGCTTTTAAGCTTCCAATCATAGGAATATTGTTTTGCTATGCAAAAAATGGCATCGGATTTTTTGAAACTCCAGTTGCAAAGTTTTTTTGATTTTATCATAAGTATTGCTATAGAGCGGTACTTACTATTGTAAATGCTGCTTATATAAATTATAGGGAGGAAAATATTATGATTAAGAAGTCTATTTTAGCCTTGGCGTTAAGTTTCACTATGCTATTTACACTTTTTACTGCTACAACAAGTATTACACAAGCTGCACCACCATCAGGTTTTGATCAGTATAGGGGCAACATAGCTCGCGGTAAGGTAGAAACTGTTACCTATTACTCGACTACGACCAAGGCTAACCGTAAAGCATCGGTTTATTGCCCACCGGGGTATTCTACCAGCAAAAAGTATAATGTATTGTATTTGTTGCATGGTATTGGTGGCGATCATACAGAATGGCTTACTGGCAATCCGCAGAACATTTTGGACAATTTATATGCTGATAACAAACTTGAGCCGATGATTGTAGTAATGCCTAACGGACGTGCTATGACCAATGATAGTGCGAGCGGTGATATTTACTCAGCTGAAAAGATAGCAGCTTTTGATAATTTTCAATATGACTTAACAAAGGATTTAATTCCTTACATTGAATCCAAGTACCCGGTACTAACTGACCGTGAAAACCGTGCAATTGCAGGTTTGTCAATGGGTGGAGGACAGTCCTTGAATTTTGGGTTTAAATATATGGAATTATTTGCCTATGTGGGAGGGTTTTCGTCTGCGCCAACAACAAATGCACCGAATGTACTTGTACCGGATCCAGCAAAAGTTATACAAGATATGAAGGTTATTTATATTTCATGTGGTATGCAGGATAGTTTATTAAATGTATCTCAAGGAGTACATGACTATCTAGAACAAAAGAATGTTCCCCATACTTGGTATAGTGCTTCAGGTGGTCATGATATGACGTTTTGGAAGGATAGTTTATACCAATATGTGCAATTAATATTTAAGGGCACATCAACACAACCTACTCCTACTGCTACTGCAACTCCTACTCCTACACCTGCAGGAGTTTTAGGGGATGTAAATGGTGATAATCAAGTTAATTCTCTTGATTTAGCAGCATTAAGATTACATTTACTTGGTTCAGCACAGCTTACTGGATCGAATTTTGTACTTGCTGATGTTGATGGAAGCGGTGATGTAAATTCTATAGACTTTGGATATGTGAGAAAGTATTTATTAGGTATGATATCCTCTTTTCCTGGATAGGTATAATTGACGGAGTGGGCTTGCAATGAAAAGCTCTTAGGCGTATAGAGCGCATGTTTCTTTAGCCTCGACTCTGTTTGAAATAATAAAAATAGTAGCTGCAAGTGTTGGTGAATCTACAATGCTTGTGGCTCTTTTTTATGCTTCTTAACAAAAAAGATAAAAGTCATGAGCCGAAGTGAATTTTCTTGAGATTATATTTTCTTAACTATGGGGCGATTATTTTTTGTGATTTTGTGACATTTAAAAAAACATATACGATACTGGTAGCTATAATTGTAGCTTCTATTGCGTTATGTTATAATATAAAAAAATTGATTGTAGGGGATGAAAAAGTATCCCTTAAATATAAAGGATGATGACTTTTGGGAAATTTTGTGCATTTACATGTCCATACGGAATATAGCTTGCTTGACGGAGCAAATAGAATAAAGGATTTAATAAAAAGAACAAAAGAGTTAGGTATGGATAGTATTGCCATTACCGACCATGGTGTAATGTACGGAGTTGTGGAATTTTATAAGGAAGCAGTTGAAAATGGAGTAAAGCCTATACTTGGATGTGAAGTTTATACTGCAAAAAGGACACGACATGATAAACAGGGTGTTATGGATTCGGATCAAGGGCATTTGGTGCTGTTAGCGAAGAATAATCAGGGGTATAAAAACTTAATGAAAATCGTGTCGATAGGTTTTACCGAGGGCTTTTACTACAAACCGAGGATTGACTTTGAGATACTCGAACGCTACAGCGAAGGTTTAATTGCCTTAAGCGCATGTCTTTCGGGTGATATACCTAAAGCATTAGTAAATAATGATTTTGAGAGGGCAAAAAGAGTTGCAAAACAGTATAATGACCTCTTTGGTAAAGACAATTTTTATCTTGAACTACAGAGCAACGGTATAGAGGAACAAAAACTTGTAAACAGTCAGCTTGTGAAACTTTCAAAGGAGATGGGGATTCCTCTTGTTGCTACAAATGATGCTCATTATCTAAGAAAAGAAGATGCAAAAGCTCATGAGATTTTGCTATGCATACAGACCGGCAAAAACATTAATGATGAAGATAGGATGAAGTTTTCTAGTGATGACTTCTATATAAAGTCTGTTGAAGAGATGCAAGAAGTTTTTTCAAACATACCACAAGCTATTTCAAATACTGTCAAGATAGCAAATATGTGCAATGTAGAGTTGGAATTTGGAAAGCTACATTTGCCGGAGTTTAGTATACCGGACAATAAAGACGCATATGAATACTTAAAAGAATTATGCTATGATGGTTTGAAACGCTTGTATGGAGAAGATATTGGAGATAAGACTGAAAGATTGGAATATGAACTGTCGGTTATAAAGCAGATGGGGTACGTGGATTATTTCCTGATTGTTGGTGATTTTATAAGATATGCTAAAGAAGAAGGCATAGCTGTAGGACCTGGAAGAGGATCGGCTGCAGGAAGTTTGGTGGCGTATTCTTTGGGGATTACCAATATTGATCCCCTCAAGTACAGTTTGCTTTTTGAACGTTTTCTAAACCCTGAAAGGGTAACGATGCCGGATATAGACATAGACTTTTGTTATGAGAGAAGGCAAGAGGTAATTGACTACGTTGTCAGAAAATATGGAGAAGATAGGGTTGCTCAGATAATAACCTTTGGAACTATGGCTGCAAGGGGTGCAATAAGAGACGTAGGAAGAGCGCTGGATATAGCATACAATGAGGTAGATATTGTTGCAAAAATGATTCCGATGCAGATAGGTATGAGTATTGCAAAAGCATTGGAGATGAGTTCTGAACTTAAGGCAAAGTATGAGCAGGATAACAAGATAAAAGAACTTATAGACATGGCCAAACTTTTAGAGGGTATGCCAAGGCATGCTTCCACACATGCTGCTGGTGTAGTTATTTCAAAAGAACCTATAACCAATTGTGTACCGCTTCAGAAAAACGATGAGAGTATTACAACACAATTTCCAATGGGTCAATTGGAAGAAATGGGCCTTTTGAAGATGGACTTTTTAGGACTTAGAACTCTTACGGTTATTAGAGATGCAGTGGATTTAATATATAACAATTATAAAACGAAGGTGGATATTGATAGGCTTGAAATGAACGATCCTAAGGTGTTTAAGATGATTAGCGAAGGCAAAACATCCGGGGTGTTTCAGCTTGAGAGTGCGGGTATGACTCAGTTTATGAAAGAACTTATACCCACATCTCTTGAGGATATTATTGCCGGGATTTCTTTATACAGGCCAGGTCCAATGGATCAGATTCCTAGATATATAAAAAATAAAAACAGTTCTGCTAAGATAGAATATGACCATCCTCTTCTTGAAAACATATTGAATGTGACCTACGGGTGTATGGTATACCAAGAACAGGTTATGCAGATAGTAAGAGATCTTGGTGGTTATTCCATGGGAAGGTCTGATTTAGTTCGACGCGCTATGTCAAAAAAGAAAATAAGTGTAATGGAGCAAGAAAGGAAAAATTTTATACATGGTATAGATGATGAAAATGGAAATATTATAGTAATAGGATGTGTAAGAAATGGTGTAGATGAAAAAATAGCAAACAAAATTTTTGATGAGATGATGGATTTTGCGAGCTATGCCTTCAATAAATCCCATGCCGCAGCATATGCAGTAGTAGCTTATCAGACAGCATGGCTTAAATGCTATTATCCTGTTGAATTCATGGCAGCTCTATTAAACAGCTTTTTAGCTAGCAGTGAAAAAATATCCCAGTATGTATATGAATGTAAAGTTTTAAATATAGAAGTACTTCCACCGGACATTAATGAAAGTCAAATGAAATTTTCTGTAGTAAACGGTAAAATTCGATTTGGATTGGCAGCTGTCAAAAATGTAGGAGATGGTGCTGTAAAGTCGATTATTGAAGAGAGAAAAAAAGGTGGTCAGTATAAGTCTTTCAGGGATTTCTGTAACAGAGTTGACGGCGGGGAAGTAAATAAAAGATGTGTAGAAAGTCTTATAAAATGTGGAGCATTTGATTTGATGGGAGTTTATAGATCAAGGATCATTGCTGTTTTTGAAAAAATGCTAGATGGAATTGCGCAAATTAAAAAGAGGAATATGGAGGGTCAATTGTCTTTATTTGAACTGTCATCAGACGGGAAAGATGGAGCGAACAATGGAGGGCTAGAGTTTTATGAAGATAAGGATATATATCCCGATATAAAGGAATATCCCAATAAAGTACTTTTGTCAATGGAAAAAGAGATGTTAGGGTTATATATTTCAGGACATCCTTTAAGTGAGTTTGATAAAGAAATAAAGAAAATGGTTACATTACATAGTTCTGAATTGAATATTGATACAAATCAGAATGAAGAGGCTTATTTATTAAATGATGGTAAAAATATATCCGATGGTATGAATGTTGTGGTTGGAGGAATAATTACTTCAAAGAAAACCAAAACTACAAGAAATAATAATTTAATGGCCTTTGTTACATTGGAAGATTTATATGGTATGATGGAAGTTATTGTATTTCCGACGACACTTGAGAAATATGCTGGACTTGTTGTTGAAGAAAATATTGTTCTTATTAGAGGAAGGCTAAGTATTAGGGAAGATGAACAGCCAAAAATAATATGCGAAGATATAAGTCCGTTAAAAAAAATGCAGTCTCACAAAGTCTATCTGAGATTGAATTCGGATATTGAAGAATACGAGAGGGAATCGTTGTTAGCTTTGTTAAAATATTTTAATGGTGATACTTCTGTATGTGTATGTAATGATGGTCAGAAGAAGGGAACAACACTAAGTAAAGAGTTTTGGATAACACCAAATGACTGTGTTATGGAGGAATTGATACAAAGGCTTGGGGAAGAAAATGTTAAGGTTGTTAAAAAAGATATTAATTAAATTTGAAATATTACGATATTAAATAAGGAATGTTAATTTATGATATGTGTATAAAAAATCAGAATTTATACAACATTTAAAGTATCAGCATAATATGGAGTGTGAAGATTAATTGAATTGTTGGGTAAAGGGTGTATTTAATCATCGTGGACCATATTATTCCAATAACTAAAGCTCCGAGGCTAAGAGAATGTATAACTCACTACGGGTCGAATCAAAACTCGCTACTAAGTAGAAAAGTGATTCGACTATTCCTTCGCTTCGTTAACATTCTCTAAGCCTCTACGCAGATGTTATTTCCATAATATGTAACGTGATTAAAATATACACCCGTTGGGTAAAATTCGTATTGATTTTTGCAATGAATTAATATATAGTTATGACGAGGTGGTTTTGTTTGGATTGGGAAAATGGAAAAGTATCAGGAGATTATATTATAATAAAAGCTGAAGAAAATGGTGTCAATATTATTGGACTTACTAGAGGTCGAGATACTAAATTTCACCATACAGAGAAACTCGATAAGGGTGAATTGCTTATTGCCCAATTTACCGAGAATACTTCTGCGATAAAAATTAGAGGAAAAGCTAAAGTATTATGTCGTCACGGAGAAATTCTTTCAGGTGAATAAGGGTTTTTCAAAAAATTCTTTGTTTTAATTTATAGTATATTTTTTACGAAAAACATCTTGCACTATTTAATTTTAGTTTTCGAGAAAAAATATACATCTAATTATAAAAGTAGAAAAGATAAATGTAATAAACTTTTTGACTTTTATATAGTTTTAAAAATTAAGATTTTTTAAACGATGCAAAAAGAGTTTTTTGGAATTACCTAATAAAAAAGGGGCGTGTTTATATGTGGACAGTGGTATATATGGCTCAAAGCAGGGAAATTGCCACTTCAATGCAGGACTTTTTAGCCGATGAGGGTATTTTAGTTAAGTTAAGACCAATAAGCAAGAAACGTGAGAATAATGATAATTACTTTGAAGTGTTGGTTCCAGAAGCAGAAGTGGAGGAAGCACATAGTGTAATTATTGAAAAGGGATATTAAGTTGTTTTTTATGTGAATAGGAAAGATTTTCTTATCCCGTGTTTATTTTTTGACACGGGTTTATTACTAGGTTTTGTTTTATTTTTCATGGTATTTTTTATAAGGAGGAATTATATTGAGTGAGATAAAATCAATAGGGGTACTTACTAGTGGCGGTGATGCGCCAGGTATGAACGCTGCTATTAGGGCAGTGGTTAGATCGGGGCTTTATTATGGTCTTAGAGTTATGGGTATAAGAAAAGGATTTGATGGTCTTATTAACGGTGATATAGAAGAAATGACTGCAAGGTCTGTGGGAGATATAATACAAAGAGGTGGAACAATATTGCAAACTGCAAGGTCACCTCAGTTTAAAACCGAAGAAGGCCTAAATAAGGCTATGGCTATGGCAAAGGTTTTTGGTATTGATTCACTGGTTGTGATAGGTGGAGACGGATCTTACAGAGGTGCTAGAGATATCAGCAGACTTGGTATGAATGTTGTGGGTATTCCTGGTACAATTGATAATGACATTGGTTGTACTGAATATACAATAGGATACGATACCGCTTTAAATACAGTTCAAGATGCCATAGATAAAATAAGAGATACTGCATATTCTCATGAAAGATGTAGTGTCCTTGAAGTTATGGGAAGGCATGCTGGGTACATTGCAGTAAATGTAAGTATATCTGGAGGTGCAGAGGCAGTTATTTTGCCTGAAAAGCCTTACGATCTTGATAAGGATGTATTAAAGCCTATAATTGAAGGACGTAATAGAGGAAAACGGAATTATACTGTAATTGTAGCGGAAGGTGTTGAAGGAAAAGCCATTGAAATAGCAAAAGAGATTACAGAAAAGACCGGTATTGAAGCAAGGGCAACAATATTAGGGCATATTCAAAGAGGGGGAAGTCCTACGGTTCAAGACAGAGTTATGGCTAGTATGATGGGGCTTAAGGCTGTTGAAGTATTAAAATCCGGAGGCCGCAACAGGATAATAGCTGTAAATAATAATGAGGTTACTGACCTTGATTTAGAGGAAGCTCTTAAAACAAAAAAGGATTTACCAGAAGAGTTAATTACGTTGAGTAAAATAATGTCTTTGTAGTTTTATTTTTTGTCTGTGTCAAATGCATTGAAATAAGGGAAGCTATAGCTCTTTATGTCCTAGAACTAATATTTTAAGTTTAATTGGGAAAAGTAAAGGTGAAGATTATGTATACTTCTAAGACTAAAATTGTGGTAAGGTATGCTGAAACTGACCAGATGGGGATAGCTCATCATTCGAATTATCCAGTTTGGTATGAAGCTGCTAGGACTGATTTTATAAAAGGAATTGGGATGTCATACTCCGACATTGAGAAAAAGGGATATATGCTTCCTTTATTAGAATTAAAGAGTTGTTATAAGGGCTCTGCGAAGTATGAAGATGAATTGCTTGTAACAACAAGAATCAAACAGATATCGTTTACAAGAGTTGTATTTTATTATGAAATCTACAACAAAAAAGACAATACACTAATAAATTATGGAGAAACGATGCATGTATGGACAGATAAGAAGCTCAAACCTCTTAATTTGAAAAAAAGTGAGCCGGATTTATATAATTTAATGCTAGGAGTGACAAAAGAAGAATAAGTCAAAGGATTGAATTTTCTTGAAGTATAGTAATTTATAAAAATCCTATTTTTGTAAATTACTATACTGGGGTTTGGAAGATAAATAATATTATTTTTGAGGGTGCTAAATAAAAATACTATCAGGTGGTGTATAAGTGAATATTCCTAATATTCTTACCCTAATTAGATTTTTGCTTGTTCCTATTTTTGGATATTATTTATACAATGAACAGTTTGCTGTTGCAATTGTACTTTTTTTAAGTGCGTGTATTACTGACATTTTAGATGGAGTAATTGCAAGGAAATTCAATCTGATTACTTCTTTTGGTAAATTAGCAGATCCATTGGCGGATAAGTTTATACAATTAACCGCACTAACTATACTTAGCATAAAAAATATAATTCCCTTACCTGTTTTAATAATAGTTTTGGCAAAAGAAATTTTTATGATTCTAGGAAGCATATTGATATACAAAAAAGTAAATTTTGTGGTACAGGCAAATTGGTATGGAAAGATGAGTACTGTTATTTTTTCTTTTGCTATCGTTATGACTATAATACTTCACTCAAGAATACTGATAAATATGTATAACGATATTCTAATTAATATATTTGTTTTTGTTGCAGTGTTTTCTACATTGTTTTCTTTTTTTATGTATTCAATGGAGTTTAGAAAGTTGACTAAGAGAAAGCTAAAATAGATTAGACAAAGAAAAAATTAACTTTATGTGTATCTTAATATTTATTTTTATTCAAAACAGTGTTATAATTAATCTATATAAAGAATATATTTTTAGGGGAATTTGGTTTTGTTTATTTTATTAAATTAATACTGTTTTTGTATACATATATAATTATCTACAGTTATTCGATTTATAGTATTTATTGCATATTTTTAGTTTTTCATTTCTTAACTATTTTCACAAATCCATAATTCCTGAATAATTTCCACCTGTGAAATAGCATTGCTGGAACAAAGCTTTATTGGCTCAAGGGTATACTGCCAAATGAAAACCCGGCTTTTAAAGGAATACCCTAGCTAATAGAAGGATTTTTCATTGGTTTTGAAGCTTTGTGTAAGTAACCTATTTCACAGCTCGAATAATTTTATTTTAGGAGGAGTATTAAGTGAAGAGAAAGCCAGGCTTGTTTTTATTAGCCGCTGTTATTATGGTGTTTTCTGCAAATTATTTGTTAATCAAAAATCCTATAGGAGATTTGTTTGATTTGAAGAACCTTTGGTTTGGAGTTGGACTATTTGCAGGCAGTATTTTAATAGTGTTTATGAATTTTTTTGCAAAAAAAACATTCTTGAAATCCCATATCAACTATAAGCCTAGAGAAATCTGGTTAATAGGTATTTTGGTTTTTATAGTAGGGCTAATAATTATTATCTATTCTATGATAGGTAGATACTTTGCAGAAAAAGTGATAATTGAAGAGCTATATATTAATTTGATTGTCCAAATATTCGTATCGGCATTACTGATTCTTGTAATGCGTGAGTTGTACAACTATACGTATGAATACCCAATCAGAAAAGTTCTCAAAGTAATGGATAAAGCAGGACGACTAATTGATAATATGGAATATAAGGCAGCTTTAAGTGAATTTGAGATAGTTGAAGAAAAGTTTAAACGTTTTAAGCGACCGCATATTTTTGGATGGATTAAGCAGTCAAAGGGTTTATGCTATGTGGAATTGTCAAAACTTGAAGATCGAAAGAAAAATTTGCTTTTGGCAGTTCAAGAGTTTGAGCAAATCTTAAAATTGGAAGAATTGAAGGCTCAACATGGTCAAGTAAAAGTTGATATTGGCAATATATTTTATGATATCGCTGAAATAGATAATGATATAGCTTATTATGAAGAAGCGCTTGACATATACAATGATGCGCTTAGACTCTATAAATTAGACAAAGATTTTGATGGGTGTATGAATGCATTGCGATATGCAGAGAAGACAAAAACTGTTCTTGTACTTGAGAAGACAAGTTAGGAATAATAAAAATTATTTTTTTTGTTTTTTAAATTAGAAACGTGATTTTTAGGTACTCCTTAAGATAGTATATGGTTTAAAAAATATTGGTTAAATTTAAAAAAGGGACTTAAAAAAAAGATCTTGTTACGAATATGATTTAATATAACATAGATTGTTATTTCGATTGCGGGGTTTTAAGTGTAGCGTTTTCAAGCATATTTTTAGAAGTGCAACAATTCCACTTGTGAAAATAGGATTGATGGAATTAAGATTCACTGACTTTAGAGGCATACTTCCAGATGAAAAATCCAGCTTTTAAAGGAATACCCTAGCTAATATAAGGATTTTTCATTGGTTTTGAAGCTTTGTGTAAGAAACCTATTTCACAGCTCGAAATAATTTTCTATACTTGCATTTTTATTTAGCTTTTAAGAAAAGCATAATAAAGTGGTGTGAGTATTTTAATTTATTTTTTAAATTTTTATAAATATTTAAGGGAGGAATGAAAATTGAAAAAGACAGTGTGTTTTTTAGTAGCATTATCTATGATTTTGGTTATGTTGCCGTCCACTATGGTATCTGCAGCCGGAAGTTTTAACTATGCCGAAGCTCTTCAAAAAGCAATTTATTTCTATGAGTGCCAGCAAGCAGGTCCTCTACCTGAGTGGAATCGTGTTGAGTGGCGTGGGGATGCAACAATGAACGATGGTGTATTAGGTGGATGGTATGATGCGGGAGACCATGTCAAATTTAATTTGCCTATGTCCTATAGTGCATCTATGTTAGGTTGGGCACTGTATGAATATGGTGATGAGATTGCTGCATCAGGCCAAAAAACTCATCTTGAAAACAACTTAAAGTTCGTATTAGACTATATAGTTGCTTGTGATAAAGGAAACAGTATAGTATATCAAGTTGGTGATGGTAATGATGATCATACTTGGTGGGGACCAGTTGAAGTTATCGAAAAAGAGATGGTAAGGCCGACTCACACAGGGAAACCTACATGTGTGACTGCGCAAATGGCAGCAGCTCTTGCAATTGGTTCAATAGTTCTTAATGATAATACATATCTACAACATGCGGAAAGTCTTTTTGAGCTATCTGACGCAACAAGAAGTGATGAAGATTATATAGAAGCCAACAACTTTTATAAATCGTGGAGTGGTTGGAAGGACGAGCTTTTATGGTCTTCTATATGGCTCTATTTAGCAACTGATGATGATACATATCTTCAAAAAGCAGAATCCCTTGTTTCAATTCAGAATACGGAAGATCAATCGGATTTAATTAAATTTAAATGGGCTCATTGCTGGGACGATGTTTTGAGTGGAGCTATGTTAATGCTCGCAAAAGTAACCGATAAACAAGAATATCATGAGTATGTTCAAAGACATCTTGATTGGTGGACTGTTGGATATGAAGGCTATAGGGTTAACTATACTGGAGACCTTGCTTGGCTTAGCGAATGGGGTTCGTTGAGATATGCAACTACTACTGCATTTTTGGCGACCGTTTATGCTGATTCTATATCAGATACTACGCTGACAGACAGGTATCAGGATTTTGCAAAAGATCAAGTTGACTATGCTCTTGGAAGTACAGGAAGAAGCTTTGTTTGTGGATTTGGAACAAAGCCACCGGAGCATCCTCACCACAGAACAGCCCATGGTTCATATACAGATCAATCGGATTTTCCTGAAAATCATAGACACATTCTCTATGGCGCGCTTGTGGGTGGTCCGGATTCATCAGGTAGCTATACAGATAGTATTTCTGATTATGTTGCAAATGAAGTTGCTACAGACTATAATGCAGGTTTTGTAGGTGCACTCTGTAGTATGTATGCTAAACATGGTGGAACACCGCTTGCAAACTTCCCTGAACCTGAGGAAAAAGAAGATGAGTTTTTTGTTGAAGGTATCATAATGAATAATGCTTCAAATGATATGGCAGCTAAATTGTTTTTAAACAATCGTTCAGCTTGGCCTGCAAGAACAATTAAAGATTTGAAGTATCATTACTATGTAGACCTTTCAGAGGGCGTAGATCCTAGTGCAGTGACAGTTGGAACGAACTATATAGAAAATAATATGGATGCGACTGTTTCACAGTTGCTACCGTATCCAGGAAAAGAAAATATCTACTATGTTGAAGTGGTATATGAAGATGGCACAAATATTTATCCCGGAGGACAATCTGAATATTCGGCAGAGGTTCAGCTTCGTTTTACTGCAGACTCAGGTTCTAATTGGGATCCAACAAATGACCCTTCATTTAAGGGCTTAGGTACAGGAGAAACGCCAGTTAAATCAACTACAATAACTGTCTACGAGGGGGATACATTGATATTTGGTACTGAGCCTGATGGTACAACACCTTCCGAGACAGAGCCTGTTAAAACTCCTGTTTCGACACAAACACCAACACCAACGCCAACGCCAACGCCTTCTGAAACCACAGCTATGGTAGGCGATATAGATGGTAATGGAGATTTTAACTCAATAGACTTTGGTTATTTGAGAATGTACTTGCTTGGTTCAAAAACATTGACAAAGGCTCAGCTTGAAGCAGCTGACGTTGACGGTAATGGATCAGTAAATTCACTAGACTTTGGACTTATGAGACAGGTGCTTCTCGGAAAAAAAAGCAGTTTTTAATAGAGTATTTTTAAGAGTATAGGAATTTATAAAAATCCTATTTTTGTAAATTTTTATACTGGGGTTTGGAAAGGGGATTCCCCTTTCCCGGTTTAAGGAGGGTGCTCAGGATGCGAAGCATCCGTCGAAGGGAACCATAGGGTTCTGCTTACGAACAAGAAAAGTCATGAGCGAAGCGAATTTTCTTGAAGATTATATTGATAATTTTATATAACTTAATATAAGCAGTGATACAATACAGTTGTATTACTGCTTTTTTCATATCTTTTAAATGGGTGAAGGTAGTAAGATGAGAAAACTATGTTGTCAAAGTAATTGTGAAAAATATATTATACAAATTATGAAGTGATTATGGTACAATTGAAAAATAACCACCTATGAAATAGGATTGTTGGAACAATAATGGATTTTATAAAAGAATTAATTATAAGAACTGAAGGCTATATAAAAGTAAAAAATGTAAAATAATTTATGAGAGAAAAGTATAAACTAAAGAACGTTTTTAATATTTATGAAAGAGGGATACTATGAGTAGAGATATTAAGCAAATTATTGCTGAAATGACTATTGAAGAAAAAGCAAGTTTATGTTCAGGATTGGATTGTTGGCACACAAAAGCTGTTGAAAGGCTGAATATACCATCAATTCTGATGACTGACGGTCCGAATGGGTTAAGAAAACAGGAGGAGAACGTTGACTTATCTGATGTTAACAATAGCTTACCTGCTACTTGTTTTCCTACAGCGGTTGGTATGGCTTGTTCATGGGATAGAAATCTCATAGAAAGAGTTGGCGTTGCTCTAGGAGAAGAGTGTCAGGCGGAGGGTGTCTCTATTTTACTTGGGCCTGGTGCTAATATAAAGCGTTCACCTTTGTGTGGTAGGAATTTTGAGTACTTTTCAGAAGATCCGTATCTTTCATCGGAAATGGCTGCAAACCATATAAAAGGAGTGCAGAGCCAAGGAGTAGGTTCATCTTTAAAACATTTTTGTGCAAATAATCAGGAGCATAGGAGATTGTCAGTTAATGCAAGTGTTGATGAGAGGACTTTAAGGGAAATTTATTTTGCAAGTTTTGAAGGTGCAGTAAAACAGTCGCATCCATGGACGGTTATGTGTTCTTATAATAGGGTAAATGGAGAGTATGCCTCCGAAAACAGTTATCTACTTACGGATATTTTAAAAAATGAGTGGGAACATGACGGATTTGTTGTGTCCGATTGGGGAGCAGTAAACGATAGAGTAAAAGGGATAAAAGCTGGTTTGGATTTGGAGATGCCCTTTAGTGGAGGGGAGAGAGATAAGCAAATAGCAGATGCAATAGCCAGTGGAGAATTGTCCAAAGAGACTCTTGACAGAGTTGTTGAAAGGCTATTGAAAATAATTTTCAGGGCTGTTGACAATAAAAAGACTAATGCGACTTTTGACAAGAAAGCACATCATGAATTGGCAAGGGAAGTTGCAAGAGAATCAATGGTATTATTGAAGAACGAAGATGATATTTTGCCATTAAAAAAACAAGGTAAAATAGCACTTATTGGTGCTTTTGCAAAAGAACCAAGATTTCAGGGTGGAGGAAGTTCCCATGTCCATCCTATATATTTATCAAACGCTTATGACGGTATAGTAAATAAAAAGGATCAGAAAGCTGAAATTATTTATTCAAAAGGTTATGATATTGAAAGTGATACAATAGACGAGACTCTAATTGATGAGGCAAAAAAAACAGCAGCAAAATCAGATGTGGCAGTTATATTTGTGGGATTGACTGAGAGTTATGAATCAGAAGGTTATGACAGGGAGCATTTAAGTATACCTGAAAGTCACAAAAAGCTAATTGAAGCTGTTGCTGAGGTACAAAGTAAAACGGTTGTTGTATTAAGTAACGGTTCTCCAATAGATATGCCTTGGATTGATAAGGCAAAGGCTGTTTTGGAAACATATCTTGGGGGTCAAGCAATGGGAGAAGCAATAGCAGATATTTTATTTGGCGATTTTTCCCCTTGTGGAAAATTGGCGGAAACATTTCCTGTGAAATTAAGTCACAATCCGTCATATTTGAATTTTCCTGGAGAGGGTGATTTGGTTGAGTACAGGGAAGGTCTGTTTGTTGGATATAGGTACTATGATACAAAAAACATAACACCTTTGTTCCCCTTTGGATTTGGACTCAGCTATACAAATTTTGAGTACAGTGATATAAATTTGAGCAAAAAAGAAATTATGGACAATGAGACACTAAATGTAAGTGTAAAGGTAAAGAATACTGGGAAAGTTCGTGGTAAGGAAATTGTTCAGTTATATATAAGAGATAATGAAAAAAGCGTAATAAGGCCTGATAAAGAGTTAAAAGGCTTTGAAAAGGTTGAGCTTGATGTTGGAGAAGAGAAGACTATTACTTTTGCTTTAAGTAAGAGGGCCTTTGCCTATTACAATACCGAAATAAAGGATTGGTATGTTGAAAGTGGTGATTTTGAGGTGTTGATAGGAAAGTCTTCTAGCGAAATAGTTCTTAAAGAGACTGTTAGGGTTAATTCTTCTACTAAGATAAAAAAGAACTTTGATATGAATTCAACAGTTGAAGATATAATGTCTGATCCTGAAGGATTAGACAAATTAAATCAATTTATGAGTGGATATTTAAAGAAGATTGGTGTAGACGGAGGATTGAAAGATATGAAACAGAGTATGGAAACTGCTATGATTAAATATATGCCAATGCATTCGGTGCCTATTCATACATCTAATAAAATTACTAAAGAAATGGTAATTGAGTTTCTCAAGAGTTTAAACGATTGAGTGTGAATTGTGAAGGGTTAGGGAGTTTCAAAAAATTTATATTCAATATTTCTGGTAAAAAGCCCATTATGGAAGTTTTTAAGCTTCCGATCATAGAAATATTATTTTGCTATGCCAAAAATAGCATAGGATTTTTTGAAACTCCAGTTGCAAAGTTTTTATTTGATTTTGCCTTAGGCGGTTTCGAAAAATAACCTATACAGCATTCAAAGCACAAATCCCCTCAAATCAAATTTTTGAAACCGCAATTGACCAGTTATTTTTTGTAAATCACCTTAAAAAGAGGAATGGTTATGCAACGAGTTATTTTTCTTGTAGATATGAATGCTTTTTTTATAGCCTGTGAGATGTCTGAGAATCCTGAATTAAAGGGGAAGCCTGCAGCAGTTGCAGGAGACCCGAAAAAGAGGACAGGGATTATTCTTACTGCTAATTATGAGGCGAGGAAGTATGGAGTTAGGACTACGATGCTCATACATGAAGCAAAAAACATTTGTCCTGACCTTATTTTGGTACATCCTCGTCACGATCTTTATGAGAAAAAATCAAGAGAGGTAATGAGTATACTGTCGAGATACTCACCTGTCATACAGCAAAATAGTATTGATGAGGCATGGTTGGATATGACAGGGTGTGAGGCATTATTTGGCAAACCAATGGATGCGGCTGAAAAAATTATGAAGGCTATAATGACTGAGCTGGACTTATGGTGTTCAATAGGTATTTCTGAGAATAAGTTTTTGGCAAAGATGGCATCGGAGATAAAGAAACCTCTTGGTATTACACAGTTGTGGAGACAGGATATAAATAAAAAATTGTGGCCGCTTCCGGTTAGACAAATGTATGGAATAGGCAAGAGGACTGAAAAAGCACTTATAGATATTGGTATATATAAGATCGCTGATATAGCAAAGAGTGATCCTACATTTTTAGCTAAAAAGTTTGGTAAAAGTGGTGAAGAGATTTATCGTTTAGCAAATGGTATAGATGAGTCTGAAGTTTTAGAAAACCCACTGGTAAAGAGTAAGTCTATAGGTAGGTCTACAACATTGCCGGCGAATATAACTGATTTAGAAAGGGCAAGACCGATTTTGCTTAAATTAGCGGAAGAGGTTGGGATGGAAGCTAGAAAGCAAAACTACAAAGGAAGGACGATATCAATAGTTATAAGATTTGATGATTTTAAAACCATAACTCGCCAAAAATCAGTTGGAGCTACATATTTGACAAAGGAGATATATGCTACTGGATTGAAACTTTTAGAAGACAATTGGAACAGCAAAAAGCCTGTGAGGTTATTGGGGATTTCGCTAAATAATATTTCAGAAGATGAAGTAGAGCAGTTGTCAATATTTGATTTTGACGGCAATAAAAATATGGACGAAAAAGAAGAAAAGCTTGAAAAAGCTTTTGATTCAATAAGAGGAAGATATGGCTTAGATAAAATAAAAAGAGCAATAATACTAAAAGAAGGTTTATAGTATGGGGATTTTCAGTCGTTGTAAGAAATAAAGCTTTAAAATTTAGTAATATGTATAAAAAATTTTTGAGTAAGTAAATATTTATAGTTTCAATGCAGTAATGAAGCAAAAAAGCCTTAAACAGAGAAACATTATTTTTTAAAATACAAGTAATCAGTGATTTTTTGGAATTACCTTATTTCTTTAAAAAATTGAAAAATGTTTTTTTTTGAGAAAAAGTATACCTAAACTAAAAAAGAAGGTGGAGAGGATTGTGGCACAACAATATGATTTGCCCATTGAGGAGCTTAGAGAGTATAAGCCCAAACTTACAAAACAGCCGGACTTTGACGAGTTTTGGAATAAAGGCCTTCAAAAGCTTTCGGCTGTACCGATGAAATTCGAGCTTACGCCCTATAATTATCCTGTTAAAGGTGTAAAAGTATATAGGGTATCTTATTTAGGTTTTGAAAATGCGAATATTGAAGGGTGGTTGGCAATACCTGATAAAGAAGGATTGCACCCCGGACTAGTTTTATATCATGGATATAATTGGGCATCAGAAGGCATGACCTATGAAGTTGTAAATATGGCTTTAAATGGTTATGTTGCGATGAATATGCTTGTACGTGGTCAGCAGGGAAATAGTGTTGATAACATTGTTTCTTCAACGGGCTATGCTTTAGGATGGATGACCAAAGGTGTTTTAAATTCTGATGAATACTATTATAGAGCGGTTTATTTAGATGCAGTTCGTGCACTAGAGGTTTTAGCCTCCATGCCCGAAGTGGATAAGACTAGAATAGGAGTAACAGGAGGAAGTCAAGGGGGAGGCTTGTCTTTGGTAGCAGCAGCTCTTTCAGATATTCCTAAAGTAGCTGTAGCAGATTATCCATATTTGTCAAATTTTGAGCGTGCAATTGATATTGCTCCACAAGGACCGTATAAGGAAATTGTTGAGTACCTAAGAAGAAATGCAAAACCTGAAATTGAAGTACAAGTTAAAAAGACTCTTTCTTACTTTGATATTATGAATCTTGCACCTAGGATAAAATGTCGAACATGGATAAGTGTTGGTTTAGTGGATGAAATAACTCCTCCTTCAACAATTTTTGCCACATACAATCATTTGGTTTGCCCAAAGGAAATAGCGGTATATAAATATTTTGGACATGAGTTAATACCGGTTGCTATTGAAATTAAGATGCGTTTGTTAATGGATGAATTGAATCCGTAGTTTGTACTGTAAATTTTATATTAAGGCAAAATTAAAAATAACTTATTAACTGAAGTTTCAAAAAAATTGATTTGATGAGCTTTATAACAGAAATAATGGATATGTATTTTTTTGAAACTTTCCAACCTAAGAGTTGCTCTTTTTTGTTTTATAAAAAGAGATTTACAGAGATGAGGGTATAAAATGAAGGCTATTATTAAGTTTTTATATAGAAGGATTGTTCTTATAGCAGTTGCTATAATATTACAATTTGGTGTGCTTATAGAGATGGTCTATAGATTCAACAGCTACTTTGCCTATTTTTATTGGATAAGTATATTTGCTAGCATGGTTGCAGTTTTATGGATAATTAACGATAGGAGCAATCCTTCGTACAAAATTGCATGGATTATTCCTATACTTTTATTTCCTATTTTTGGCGGGTTGTTCTATTTTTTCTTTGGTGGAAAACGCTTGAGTAAAAAGGAAAAGAGAAAGATGAGGTTGATTGAGCAAAAGGTATATAAAGCCTTGAGGCCTCAAAAAGCCAACTTAAATGAAATAGTTAAACACAATGAATTGGCTGCTGTTCAATCGAGATATATTCAGGATAATGCTCACTTTCCGCTATACAAAAATACTATAGGGGAATATTTGCCCATTGGTAAAGTTAAATTTGAAAAGCTCAAGGAAGAGCTTAAAAAAGCAAAGCATTTTATATTTATGGAATACTTTATAATTCAAGAAGGAGTTATGTGGAACAGTATATTGGATATACTTGTGGAAAAAGTAAAAGAGGGTGTTGATGTTCGAATAATTTATGATGATGCCGGATGTCTTCTTACATTGCCGTACAAATACAATAAAAAGCTTGAAAATATGGGCATTAAATGTTGTGTATTCAATCCTATGGTTCCAATAATTTATGTTCGTATGAATAACAGAAATCACAGAAAAATTGCCATAATAGATGGTCACACTGGATTTACCGGAGGTATAAACTTAGCAGATGAATATATTAATGAAATAAAAAAGCATGGACACTGGAAAGATAGTGCTATAATGATCAAAGGTGATGCTGTGTGGAGTATGACGGTAATGTTTTTAACAATGTGGGAGTATCTTAGAGGAACTGATGAAGATTTAAGTAGTTACAAGAAAAAAATAAAATATGATAGAACAATTGTTTCAAATGGGTATTATCAGCCTTTTTCCGATAGTCCGTTAGACAATGAAAATGTTGGTGAAATAGTTTATATGAATTTAATTAATAAAGCAAAGCGCTATTGTTTTATAACCACTCCTTATTTAGTAATAGATTATGAAATGATAAGGGCATTGACATCGGCTGCTAAAGGAGGAATAGATGTTAGGATTATTACTCCTCATTGTGCGGACAAGTGGTATGTGCATACTGTTTCGAAATCAAATTATAAGATACTTATTGAAAGCGGTGTGAAAATTTATGAATATACACCGGGTTTTATACATGCAAAAACCATTGTAACGGATGATGAATTTGGTTTTATAGGTACGATAAATATGGATTACAGGAGTTTTTTTATGCACTATGAATGTGGTGTTTGGATGTATAAAAGCAGTACAGTAAGGGATATAAGAAATGATTTTTTAAATACTTTAGAGGTATGTAGGGAAATAAAGATTGAAGATTGTAAGAGACATAATGTGTTGGGGGCTGTACTTAGAATTTTTTCTCCGATTATGTAGTATAGGAGTTTAATAGGCACTATTGGATGACTTCGTTTTGATTTATTGTTGCTTTATGTTGAAATATGTAATTATTAAGATTACAAGAGGGTGTATTTAATCATCGTGGACCATATTATTCCAATAACTAAAGCTCCGAGGCTAAGAGAATGTATAACTCGCTACGCTCAAACAGTGATTCGACTAATCCTTCGCTTCGTTAACATTCTCTAAGCCTCTACGCAGATGTTATTTCCATAATATGTCTCACAATTAAAATATGCACCCATTACAAGAAATATCTATTGACAGAGGTTTCCTAAAGTATTAAAATTTAAATGAAACTAAAGAGAATATAAGCTAATAAAAATCAGCGTGGATTACGCGTTATTTTTTCAAATGTTGTTGATAATGATTATCAATTATATTAAAAAGGAGTATATATGACACAAAAAAGAAGAGTGACTCTAGCGACTATGAAAAATTTACAACAGGGAACTGTTATTGCAATTAATGGAGGGTGTGGAATGTGTTCAAGGCTTGAAGCACTTGGTATTCGTGTTGGATGTCGAATTAAAAAGAAGAGTGCGCTAATGCGTTTTGGTCCTGTGATAGTTTTGTCGGGAAATACTGAGATCGCCATTGGGAGCACAATGGCATCAAAAATTTTCCTGGAGGTAGAAGAGTAATGAAGATACTTCTTATAGGAAACCCTAATGTAGGTAAGAGTGCAATATTTAGTCATCTTACTGGAGTTAGTGTTACAACATCCAACTATCCAGGCACTACGGTGCAGTATTCAAAAGGATATTTGACTTACGAAGAACAGAAAATAGAAGTTATAGATGTACCGGGTACATATCAACTTAATCCTGAAGCTGAGTCTGAGAAAGTAGCTACAGATATGATTGCATCTGGAGATGTTTTAGTCAATGTAATAGATGCTACTAATATTGAGAGGAATCTAAATCTCACACTCCAATTACTAGAGTATGGTAAACCTATGGTTATTTTGCTAAATATGTGGGATGATGCAAAGCATAAAGGAATTGAGATAGATCAAGTTAAGCTTGAAAAAATCCTTAACCTCCCTGTTATACCGACGAACGGGCTTACCAGTGAAGGACTTAGCGCTCTGCCATCAAAATGTATTGATTTAGAAGCGGTTCAACGTCCTAATCTTACAAGCTCTCAAAGGTGGGAAAAGATAGGAGAGATTGTTTCTAAAGTACAAAATCTATCTCACAGACACCATACTTTTATTGAAAGGCTGCAGGATTTATCCATACATCCAATTTTGGGACCTGTGGCTGCACTTACTTTACTCTATCTTGCATTTAAGCTTATTATAACAGTTGGTGAATTTTTGGTGGAGTATACAAATTTATTATTCGATTTTGCTTATACACCTTTTATCTTATGGTTAAGTAAGCTGTTAGGAGGGCAAGGTTTGACTCATTCTCTTCTTATAGGAGAGCTTAATGGTACACAGATTAATTATGAAGGTGCAATGGGAGTTTTAACAACTGGTATGTTTGTTGCATTAGGTATTGTATTGCCGTATATTGCTCTATTTTATCTTGTTTTTGGATTTTTAGAAGATTTGGGTTATCTTCCGAGAGTTGCTATTATTTTAGATAGGATTCTGCACAAGATAGGTTTACATGGTTATTCAGTAATACCTATGCTTTTAGCTTGTGGTTGCAATGTTCCAGGTGTTTTGGCTATAAGAAATCTAGAGACAAGAAGGGAACGTTTTATAACGGCAGTTATAACATGTACAACAATTCCTTGTATGGCACAGACATCGTTGATAGTGAAAGCAGTTGGAGAAAGAGGAGAGGTTTATGTTGCACTGGTTTTTATGACTCTTATAAGTGTATGGGCTATATTAGGTATGTTTCTTAAAGGTACTGTAAAAGGAAACACACCTACTCTTTTGCTTGAGGTTCCTCCGTACAGGGTACCTAATATTAGCATTCAACTTAAAAAACTACTTATGCGAATAAAGTGTTTTCTAAAAGAGGCTATTCCCTATGTGCTTGGAGGAATACTTCTTGTTAATCTTTTACATGTTTCCGGTGTTATTAGTTGGGTAGGTAAGTTGTTTTCTCCATTGATTAAAGGTGTTTTTGGTCTTCCGGAGCAAACAGTTGCCGCACTTATTATAGGTACAGTGAGAAAGGACGCAGCAGTGGCATTGCTTGATCCTATCGGATTAAGTAGTATGCAGATGGTTACTGCAGTTGTGGTGCTAACTTTGTATTTTCCATGTGTAGCAACCTTTACCGTTTTATTTAAAGAGTTGGGAGTGAAAGATACCGCAAGAGCTGTGGCCATTATGCTTATTGTAACAATTGTATCAGGAGGGGGATTAAATCTCCTAAGTTATATATATAGTCCGGGCTTTGTTATTGTTGTAGAAGTTGCTCTTGTAATAATAGTGTCAATTGTTGTTCCATCTGTTTTCAAAACAAAACAAATGGAGGGAGCAAATGAGAATTCCAAATTGTAAACCAAACCAGAAATGCAATATGTATTATGATATTAGGCAAAATCAAATAAATAAGTGATTAAATGGAGTTCCCGAAAATCCGCTGCTATTTTTGCATAGCAAATAATATTCTTATGATTGAAAGCTTAAAAGCTTCCATAATCGGCCTTGTAGCTGAAATATTGAATATGAATTTTTATAACATGTTAAATATTTAAAATATTTGTTTTCAAAACTTCAGAACTCTAGATACTTGGTGCTTTCAGAGCTGTTCTAAAGTTGACAAAGGTTGTAAATTATGATATACTATATTAAAAAGATGGGCATTTTCCTATAGCAATAGGAAAGTGCCTGTCGTGCTATTTTGTAGCATTCCATTTAATGTATTTAGGAAAGAGTCAAATCTGTACGCTTATCATTATCAAACAGAACGTATGCATTCCAAATCAAAGTTTTCGTTATGTAAATTGCTCTATAGTTTGTGAGGCAAAGATAATTAGAAACGTGTTTTTTACACTAGGCGGTTTCGAAAAATAACCTATACAGCATTCAAAACACAAATCCGCTCAAATCAAATTTTTTGAAACCGCAATTGACCAGTTATTTTTTTGGAATCACCCTATTTGAAAAAAGTTAATGATGTAAAAGGCACTAAAAAGGAGGTCGCAATTTATGATAATAAGAAATTGTGCTGGTGGGATAGTTTTTTTTGAAGACAAAGTTTTTTTGCTGAAAAATGAAAAAGACGAGTGGGTATTTCCTAAAGGAGTAATGCACAACGGAGAACTTTCCGCTGAAATTGCACAAAAAAGAGTTTTTGAAGAAGGAGGCATAATTACAAACATTCTTTCTATAGCCGGTGATACGAGTTACGAATTCTATTCTGTTACTAGACAAAGACCTATCTGCAATAAAATTACTTGGTTTATTATGACTACAAATTCCGATAAATATTACATTTCTGAAAAAGAAAAATTTCAAGATGGGGGTTTCTTTGATATTGAAGAAGCTATGAATATTGTAACTTACAGTCAGGATAAAGCTTTGCTTAATCTATCCTATAAAAAATTCAAAGAGATTTCCTAATATATTGGATTAAGGATTGTGTTTAAAATACATAATTTTACTTTTTAATAGAAAATGAAAGAGGCAAAATTATTACTTTTGTTTCGAACAAAGTGAAAGAAGGAAAAACAGAGGGACTCAATGTTTCTCTGTTTTTCTTTGTTCCACTTCTCCCGAACGAAGTCAATGTGCAAATCTATTTACAATGTTGTCCCAGTCTCCAATGGGAATAGATACAACAGGTACGTTATTAATATATTCTTCAATATTGGGATGTTCCTTTAGATAGTCTTGAAATTTTTTATTGTCTATTCTTAATATCCTGCCAACTAAGACCTTGGATACGCCTATATCATTTTTCGATGAACGCTTCAAAGCAATATTTAACAATTCTTTTCTATCAGACAATTCCATACTAGATAAAACAGATTCCTGAGCTAATATCATTTCAATATATATAGTGTCATAGAATGGAGATTTATCTGAAGTATTGTTATCGATGTTTTTGTAATGGTTTAGTATAATTCTTCCAGCATCGGATCTGTTAATTAGTTCCTGTAATCCGTTAAAACTACATAAACTATTAAATGCGTACTGATAGCTATTAAATGCCATTAAATCTGGATGTAGAGGATAATTCATGCATGTCTCAAACAATCCTTCTGTTGATATATTCGTTAAAACATTTTCAGGTATTTGGCAGACAGATATCATTTCACCATGATCTTTAAGATTTTTCCATTCATCAGGAGTTTTATCTGGTGTAATAGGAAATTCATAAGCATCTGTTACATTGTTATTTATTGGCTTGTTATCAGGCATCAAAATATATGTACCAATAAAAAGCACAAATAGAATTATTGAAATAATAATTAGTTTTGGTTTAATATGCATATACAACACCTCCTAATAATTATACCATGGTGTATTGAAATTTTATATACCATAGTTTTGATTTTGATCATAAATTTCTAATTTTGTAAAAAGTATAATAGTTAGCTGTTTATTCACATAACCCTTTTTTTTGCATATTCTAATATAGGTTTAAAAAATCAGTTAGGGTATATTTTATTGGAGGTGTCTTTATGGCAAAAGGAAATATAAGACATATGTTCCCTGGGGGTAATACTTCGCAGGGTTTTTTCAGTTACTATGATTATGTATTGAGTCAGCAAGAAGCTAAGAGAATAATTTGTATTAAAGGTGGACCGGGAGTAGGTAAATCAACTTTTATGAAAAAAATAGGAGAAGAGATGCTATGTAGGGGCTATGACGTGGAATATATGCATTGCTCAAGTGATAATAACAGCCTTGATGGAGTAGTGATTCCTGCAATTAAGGTGGCTCTTTTAGATGGAACCGCTCCACACGAAGAGGTTTCCTATGCACAATATAAAGGGCGCATATTTTAATTGTGAGACATATTATGGAAATAACATCTGCGTAGAGGCTTAGAGAATGTTAACGAAGCGAAGGATTAGTCGAATCACTTTTCTACTTAGAAGCGAGTTTTGATTCGACCCGTAGCGAGTTATACATTCTCTTAGCCTAGGTTGCATAGGCGAGCAGTGTAGCGTAGCGAAACGACCAGCCTCGGAGCTTTAGTTATTGGAATAATATGGTCCACGATGATTAAGTACATCCCAAATTAAAAATAGAATTGACTTATAATATTATTATCATATAATAGTATAGAAAAGTATAAGTGGTATAATAAATATTAAGGAACGATTAGCTTTGAAACCTTAATACTTTACAGGGTATTTTTTGAAACACCAATTGACCAGTTTTTTATAAAATTACATTATCTAAAAATAGAAAAAATATATACAACATATGATGTTATGTACGAATTACAGATTTGCAGAAAAAATCTAACAAAAGGGGTTAGAATATGAATAAAAAATCTTTATTATTAGGTTGGACAAAATATAATCACAGTATTTTAAGAGGAATTCTTCCTGAAAGAGATGAGGCAAAGAATTTTGTAAAAATAACCTCTGATCTTTCAAATCTTAATATATCTTCCGTGAATATAATTGGATATAGCGATAATTGCTATATAGTTGAGTATAATGAAGGAGAAACTAAGAATTCAATGAAGGTTTATTTCACCGATTTGATGTAATGCAAAATCAAATAAATAACTGAGTAACTGGAGTTTCAAAAAATCCTATTTGAAGGGATTTGTGCCTAAGTTGTTGAAGATGTATTTTTTTGAAACTCCCTAATGCAAAATGAAAGGGAATATGAATATGTCGTTAAAGCAACATCCAGATTATAAAAAAGAGATGGACAGACTTAAATATACTATTGATTACGTTGAAAATTCTATTAATGCAGCAAAAGATAGCAGAAAAAGTCTAAGGGCAGATATAAAGGAAGCATTTATTGACCTTGATCCGACGGATAGCAGTTTAAGCTATGTTCGTATACTTACAAATGCAAAATTTCTTGATATGATCGAAAAAAATTATGATGGGCTTGTTCGTGCACAGAGAAAGCCTTATTTTTGTAGAATTGATTTTAAAATGGAAGGTGAATCTAAGCCAAGCAAACTGTACATAGGTAAAACTTCATTATATAGGGTTGAAGATGAAGCACCTCTAATTGTAGATTGGCGTTCTCCAGTTGCTAGCGTATATTACGATGGTCGATTGGGAGAAGTGACTTATGATACGCCTTTGGGTCAGGCTGTTGGTGAATTGTTTTTAAAGAGGCAGTATACAATAAATGACGGCAATTTGGAAAATATTATGGATGTAGATATTACAACTACTGACACTTTTCTTCAAGCTGCTCTTGGCGAAAATAAGGATAATAAACTTAAGGATATTGTTTCAACTATACAGGCGGAACAAAATGAAATTATTAGAGCTGATATAGCAAGTCCTCTTATAGTACAGGGGGTAGCTGGTAGTGGTAAAACAACCATAGCTTTGCATAGAATAGCTTACCTTATTTATACCTATGAAGAGACTTTTGACCCAGATAACTTTCTAATAATAGCACCTAATAAGCTCTTCTTAAACTATATATCTGAAGTTCTACCAGAACTTGGTGTCAATCAAGTAAAACAAACTACGTTTATTGACCTTGTTTACGATGTTGCAGCAATAAAGTACAAACTTGTAAGTGCTGACGAAAAGCTTGTAAAGCTGATGAAATCCACAAACAATAAAAGTGTGGAAGCACAAGCCTTAAAAAAGGTTTCGGAGTTTAAAGGCTCCCTTGAATTTAAAGAACTTATCGACAGATATGTAGAAGCACTAAAACAAGAGTTTGTCCCAGAGCAGGATTTTTGCTTGGAGGAGTATACTATTTATACATCGGCCCAAATAAAAAAAATGATTATCAAAGATTTTTACTATCTGCCCCTTTATAAAAGATTGGATGAACTTAAAAAAGCGTTGAAAAATAAACTAAAGAGAGATAAGGGTACTATCATTAAACAAGTAGAGGAATATTATGATAAACAAATTGAACGCCTAAGAGATACGATGGAGCCAACTGAGCAAAGACGTCTAAAGATAGTAGAGCTGATAGATAAACGGGATAGTAAAGTAGAATTGTTAAAAAAGACTTCAAGAACTTCTGTTAAAAAGTATTTGTCACTTTATCCAAAAAGCGATGTGATGATTTATTATAAGGATTTAATAACAGAACCTGAAAATATATATAAATTTGGGGACAAGCTTGAATATTTGTTTGTAGATTCTATGACAAAAAGCACTTTAGAGTATATGCGTAAAAAGAAAATAGAATTTGAGGATTTAACAGCTATATTGTACTTAAAATATAAAATTTTTGGATTAGAGAAAAAGATGTCAATTAAGTATATTGTTATAGATGAAGCACAGGACTTTAGCTTGTTTCAAATATATGTTTTAAAGGAAATGTTCGGTACCGAGCTATTTACAATTTTAGGTGATTTATCTCAGGGAATTCATTCATACAGAGGAACTAAGAATTGGAATGACGTTATTGAAAAGGTATTTGAAAAGGGAAAGTGTCGGTATTTAACTCTACAACAGAGCTATAGAACAACTATTGAAATAATGAATATGGCAAACAAAGTCTTACAAATTAGTAACATGCCCGGCACAATATTTGCCCATCCTGTTGTCCGACATGGAGATGAACCAAGTATATACAGGTTTAATTCGAAAGATAAGTTGGTACAGGAATTGGAAAATAAAATATTATATTTAAAAAACGAGCGGTACAGCACAATTGCTGTAATATGCAAAACTTACGAAGAGTGTAAAATGGTAAATAAGATGCTTGACAAAAAAGGTAATATAAAAGCAAAACAATTAAGTTCTGACGACATACAATACGAAGGCGGTATTCTTTTAGTACCGTCGTATTTGGCAAAGGGTCTTGAGTTTGACGCAGTTATAATAACGTCCATAGTTGAGGACTATTTGGAGGATGAGCTGGATATAAAATTGCTATATGTAGCTATGACTAGGGCGCTTCACAAATTAGATATTCTGTGTGTTGGAAATAATTTATCTATGTTAGACAGGATTTGAAATTAGGCAATATCAACTTATATATGGGAGTTGCAAAAAAAGCAAAAAATGCCAATCGATTTTTTATAATACCAATTGCAAAGTTTCGAGCTGTGAAATAGGTTACTTACACAAAGCTTCAAAACCAATGAAAAATCCTTCTATTAGCTAGGGTATTCCTTAAAAAGCCGGATTTTTCATTTGGAAGTATACCTCTGAAGCCAATGAAGCTTTGTTCCAGCAATCCTATTTCACAGGTGGCAAAGTTTTTTGGGATTACCTAAATCAGTTTTTTTGAAACCGCCTAATGAATAAAAATGGAGGAGAAAACTATGACAAAATTTTCAATAGTAGATACAGGCATTAGCAAGCAGGAAATAAAATATTTTGTAGTGGAACTTAAAAAAAGCAATCTTATAGCAGGTACAGAAAAAGACGAAAATAATGATACAGTATATCACACTCATAATATTGTTGCTGTTAGAAAGCTTGCGGATGAGTATGAAGGGTTAATGGTGGATATTTATAAGGCTTAAGATATTTCTATTTTCCTTTTTTTAGTGAAGTAAATCTAGATATCAAAATAAATTTGACAACCCCAAAAGATTTTTATGTTGCTATTTATAACATTTATAGTGTATATAGCATAAGATAAATAAAAAACTATAGGGGTTGATTTTTTGTTTGAAATAGAAGAAGTATTTAAAAGCAATGATGAAGGCAGTAGAAAAAATGCGCTTGAGATTATAGTTGCTAGCATAATTAAGAACACAAAAAATCATGTACAGTCCCAAAAGACCAATGATGCAATTAATAAATAAGAAAGCTGTACTTGATAGGGGTTATGGCGTTATGAATATAGCAGCAATATATTGTAGGTTATCTGATGAAGACGGAAATAAATTAAACAAAATAGATGATTCAAAAAGTATTCAAAATCAAAAAAAGCTTCTTTTAGAATTTGCAGCAGAAAATAAATGGGATGTTTATAAGATTTATTGTGATGATGATTATTCAGGCCTTGATTCCGAGCGGCCACAGTTCAATCAGTTAATTTCTGATGCAAAGGAAGGAAAATTCAATATAGTACTGTGCAAAAGTCAGTCACGTTTTACAAGGGATATGGAAATGGTCGAAAAATACCTTCATAATAAGTTTATTGAGTGGGGTATAAGATTTATTGGACTAACCGATAATGCCGATACCCTTGCAAAAGGAAATAAAAAGTCAAGACAGATTAACGGATTAGTCAATGAGTGGTATTGTGAAGATATATCTGAAAATATCAAAGCGGTGTTTAATGTAAAAAGAAAAAAAGGTGAATTTATTGGCTCTTTTGCACCTTATGGATATAAAAAAGATCCATTAAACAAAAACAAATTGGTGGTAGATTTAGAAGCGGCACAAGTAGTTAAAACGATTTTTACTTGGTATCTTGAGGGCTATGGGGTGCAGCACATAGTTTTTTTGCTAAATCAAAAAGGCGTGCCTAATCCTACCAAATACAAAGAACTCATCGGTTTAAAATATAAAAACACGTTCAAAGCAGATGATTACGGACTTTGGAATAAAACAACGATAAAACGAATTCTAAAAAATGAAGTTTATATAGGTAATATGGTTCAAGCAAAACGAAAAAAAGTAAGTTATAAATCGAAAAAAATAATAGCTAATTCAAGTGATAAATGGGTAAAAGTTGAAAACACACACGAGCCAGTGGTTGATAAGACTACATTTTTAGCTGTTCAAAATAGAATAAATGGCAGAATTAAATCTACAGGAAACGGAAAAGCACATTTATTTGCCTCAAAAGTAAAGTGTCAGGATTGTGGAAGTACAATGCTTAAAGTAACTTCTGGTAATTATAACTATCTAAGATGTAAATTATATTCTTTATGCCCTAGTAAAAATATGTGTACAAGTCATTTGACCCGATTAGATAAGATGATAGATTTAGTAGCATTTAAGATAAAAGAGTATTTAAGTAAATATATTGATGTTCAAAGGCTATTAGAGATCTTAGAAGCTGAATATAACAAAGGTCAAATTCAAAGTTTTTATCAAAATGAGTTTGAAAGACTAAAAAAGGATGTATTAGAGAAGGAAAATATAATTAAAACTTTGTATTTAGATAGAGTTAATGGAATTATTGATGAGAATCAGTTTGTCCAGCTAAATAAGGAGTTTTTAAAAGAAAAAAGAAAGCTTTTAGAAAGGCAGACGACTATAAAAGAAGAGATTGTACAAAATCAGAACATTAAGGAAAACTATAGACAAATGATACATAATTGTCTTAACTTTATCGATTTAAGGCACGATATGGTTAACGGTATGATCGATCATATCGAAATTGGAGAAAAAACACCTAAAGGTCAAAATATAAAAATTTATTGGATGTTTTGAAACCGCCTTATAACGTTAAATATGAGGGTGGATTAATATAAGTCATGAGCAAGTGATTTTTTTTGTGTGTGTATAATTATTTATGCATCCATTTTTTTCACTTCTTTAGAAGGGGGATAATAAAGCACACAACAAAAAATAAAATATTAAAGAACTTAATTATGGGTATAAATAATATATAATTACACAATAGGAAGTGATAACAATGAACAGAAAGGAAACGTTCAAAATATCGGGAATGTCCTGTGCAGCATGTAGTGCAAGAATTGAAAAAGGTTTAAATAAAATAGATGGTATAAAGAGGGCTAATGTAAATCTTGCTATAGAGAAAGCTACAGTGGAGTTTGAAGACAGTTATGTAAGCAGCAATCAGATTAGTGAAGCTGTCAAAAAATTAGGGTACGAAGCTGTTAAGGAAGAGGACAAGGATAGCGCTAAAATAGAACTTAAAATATCGGGAATGTCCTGTGCGGCATGTAGTGCAAAAATTGAGAAAAGGCTTAATAAATTTGAAGGTGTAAATGCAACTGTGAACCTTGCAACACAGAGGGCAAATATTAAATACGATTCTTCTAAAATAAAGAGTGAGGATTTTATTAATACAATAGATACACTAGGTTATAAAGCTGATAAGGTGGAAAATGTTTCGAAAGACAAAGAAAAAGAGCAAAGAGACAAGGAGATTAAAAAATTAAAAATGGAGTTCATTGTTTCTGCTGTTTTGAGTTCACCTCTTTTGCTTGCTATGATATTTATGCTTGTAAATATTGATATTGCTTTTTTGCACAATGAATATTTTCAGTTTATTATTGCTACACCGGTACAGTTTATTATTGGATTTAGATTTTATAAGAATGCGTACCATGCTTTAAGGTCAAAAAGTGCAAATATGGATGTGCTTGTAGCTATGGGAACATCAGCTGCCTACTTTTTTAGTATTTACAACGCTTTTTTTGTACCTCATATGGAACAGGGTATGATGAAAGAACTATATTTTGAAGCAAGTTCGGTAATTATAACACTTATTCTTCTTGGTAAGTATTTAGAAGCTGTTGCAAAAGGCAAAACTTCTGAAGCAATTAAGAAACTTATGGGGCTTCAGGCTAGAAAAGCAAGAGTAATCAGAAATGGTACAGAACAAGATATATCGATAGAAGATGTAGTGGCTGGAGATATAGTTGTTGTGAGGCCGGGTGAAAAGGTTCCTGTAGATGGAAAAATAATTGAAGGAAGCTCGTCTATTGATGAATCTATGCTTACAGGTGAGAGCCTTCCGATTGAAAAAAAAGTAGGGGATTTAGTCATCGGTGCTACAATTAATAAATTTGGGACCTTTAAGTTTGAAGCTACAAAAGTAGGGAAGGATATGGTGCTTTCTCAAATTATTAAAATGGTGGAAGATGCTCAAGGCTCAAAAGCACCAATACAGAAAATTGCCGATAAGGTATCTGGTGTATTTGTTCCCTCAGTAATTGGAATAGCGCTAGTGACTTTTATTATATGGTATTTTGCAGTTGGGGATTTTTCATTAGCAATTATAAGCGCTGTATCGGTATTGGTTATTGCTTGTCCGTGTGCACTTGGCTTGGCTACTCCTACTGCAATAATGGTTGGAACTGGTAAGGGTGCGGAAAACGGAATACTGATTAAGGGTGGAGAACATCTTGAAATGGCGTATAAACTTAATGCGGTAGTGCTTGACAAAACCGGTACGATAACAAAAGGAGAGCCTGAGGTTACAGATGTTGTATCTTTAGGAGATATGGACAAATTAGAAATTATAAAAATATCTGCTATATCGGAAAAGCTGTCAGAGCATCCCTTAGGAGTTGCCATATATGAAAAAGGCAAAGCTGAATTTGGCAGCTTACCAGATCCTGATAAATTTGAGGCCATTCCTGGAGAAGGAATATTAGCAGCAGTTGGAGACAAATCGCTATATATAGGTACAAGAAAATTAATGACAAAAAAAGGCATTGATATTTCAAAATATGAATCTACAATTATAAAACTTGAAGATGAAGGTAAAACTGCAATGCTTGTGTCCTTAAACAACTGTCTTGAAGCAATTATAGCTGTTGCAGATACTGTAAAGGAAAATTCAAAAGAAGCAATAGAAGATTTGAAAAATATTGGGATTGAGGTTTTTATGATAACTGGAGATAATAAAAGGACAGCAAACAAAATTGCAAAAGATGTGGGAATAACTAATGTACTCGCAGAAGTGATGCCTGAAAATAAAGCTGAGGAAGTGGAAAAGTTAAAAAAACAAGGCAAGATTGTAGGTATGGTTGGTGATGGTATTAATGATGCTCCTGCACTTGCAACAGCGGATATCGGCATGGCTATAGGTACAGGAACTGATGTTGCCATAGAAGCAGCTGATATAACTTTAATGCGGGGGGATTTAAGATCAATACCGACGGCTATAAAGCTTTCAAAAAAAACCATGAGAAAGATAAAGCAGAATCTTTTCTGGGCGTTTATATATAACATTATTGGAATTCCCTTTGCTGCATTTGGGATGCTAAACCCTGTTATAGCAGGTGGAGCGATGGCATTTAGTTCCGTATCGGTTGTAACAAACTCATTGAGTTTGAAAAGGTATAAGATAAGATCAAAAAATAACTGATCAATTGGAGTTTAAAAAAAATTTGATTACATTTTTTGCATAGCAAAATAATGTTCCTATGCTTGGAAGCTTAAAAGCTTCAATAATGGGCTTTGTATCCGAAATGGTGAACAGGTATTTTTTTGAAACTCCCTAAGATAAGATCAAATTAGAAAAATATAGTATAAAAATAAGGAGGTAATCATATGGAAAATGAAGTAAAAACTTTAAATGTAGAAGGTATGTCTTGCAGTCACTGCGAAAATAGTGTAAAAAAAGCTGTAGGTGCATTAGAAGGCGTTGCAAGTGTAGAGGTGGACCTAGAAGGCAATAAAGTTACAATTAAGTTTGATCCTTCAAAAATAAATTTAGATAAGATAAAAGGTGCTATTGAAGATCAGGGATATGATATTAATTAAGCTGATTTAAAAAAAATAGTCAATTGCGGTTTCAAAAAATTTAGATTTATATTTTTTAGAGTGTAAATCGGATTTTTTGAAACTCCTTTACTATATTTTTCTCAAAAAACATTTTACATCACTATATATTTTTCGAGAAATAATATACCTCTGACTATAAAAGTCAAAAAATATACTGTAATAAACTTTTTAACGTTTATAGGGCGTGATTAACTATTATGGAAAGAACATCTGCGTAGAGGCTTAGAGAATGTTAACGAAGCGAAGGATTAGTCGAATCACTGTTTGAGCGAAGCGAGTTTTGATTCGACCCGTAGCGAGTTTTACATTCTCTTAGATTCGGAGCTTTAGTTCTTGGAATAATATGTTACAAATTCAACAACTGCACCCCTTTTATATACTTACTTTATTTGTAGCTTACCATTCGATATGCTATAATAACAAAAAACATTAGTAAATCTATAGGAAAACAAAAGTTTAAAAAGTTTTTATGCAGGAGGGTCTTGAGTATGCCAATAAAAATACCGGAAAGTTTACCAGCAAAAGAAACATTGACAAATGAGAATATTTTTGTAATGGATGAACAAAGGGCAATGCACCAAGATGTCAGACCACTAAAGATTGCTATATTAAATTTGATGCCAACAAAAATAACTACAGAGACACAACTGCTTAGATTGATTGGAAACACTCCAATTCAGGTGGAAATAGAGCTTTTGCACCCAAAGTCTCATATATCAAAGAATACCCCAGAAAAGCATCTTACAAATTTCTATAAAACCTTTGATGAGGTTAAATATGAGAAATTTGATGGACTGATAATAACTGGTGCACCTATTGAGAAGATGGATTTTGAAGAAGTGAACTATTGGAATGAACTCAAGCAGATAATGAAGTGGAGCGTTAGCAATGTGTATTCGACATTTCATATATGTTGGGGAGCTCAAGCTGGATTATACTACCATTATGGTGTTAAAAAACATATTTTGAGAGAAAAACTCTTTGGAGTATATGAGCATCGTATTTGTAAAACTAATACGATGCTGTTAAGGGGTTTTGACGATTCGTTTTTTGCTCCTCATTCAAGGCATACTGAGATTAGAACTAAAGATGTCAAAAAGATAAATGAACTTGATATTCTTTCAGATTCTGAAGATGCAGGAATATATGTACTAAAGACAGATGGAGGAAGACAGATTTTTGTGACAGGTCATTCGGAGTATGATCCATACACATTAAAAATGGAGTATGACAGGGATGTTTCAAGAGGTCTTGAAATTAATGTTCCAAAGAACTATTTCCCTGATGATGATCCAAGCAAACCTCCAATGGTTAAATGGAGAGGTCATGCTAATTTGCTGTTTTCAAATTGGCTAAACTATTATGTATATCAGCAAACACCGTATGATTTGGGTCAGCTTAAATAAAAAAATTATATTTGCTTAAAGTATAGAGTTTATGTTTTTTGAAATGGCCTAATAATCAAACGAAAATAAAAAATATAATTTGGTTTGAAAGATAAAAAGGGAGGTTTTGCTATGGACGAAAGAAAACTAAAATTTGACACCCTTCAGGTGCATGCTGGGCAGAAACCTGATCCAACTACAGGGTCAAGGGCTGTTCCGATTTATCAGACAACTTCATATGTTTTTAATAATTCAGAACATGCTGCAAATCTTTTTTCTCTAAAGGAACAGGGGAATATTTACACTAGAATTATGAATCCGACCAATGATGTGTTTGAACAGAGAATAGCTGCCCTAGAAGGTGGAATAGGTGCTTTAGCAGTTGCATCGGGCTCGGCAGCCATAACCTATGCAATACTTAATATCGCAGGAAGCGGTGATGAAATTGTTGCTGCTAGTACACTTTACGGCGGCACATATAATTTGTTTTCAAATACTCTTCCAAAACTCGGTATAAATACTGTTTTTGTAAACCCTGATGAGGTGGAGAATTTCAGGAAGGCCATTAATGAGAAGACAAAAGCGGTTTATATTGAGACTATTGGTAATCCTGGAATTAATATAGTTGATATTGAAGCAGTGGCCCAAATTGCACATGAAAATGGTGTGCCTCTTATTGTTGACAATACCTTTGGTACTCCTTATCTTATAAGACCTATTGAATTTGGAGCGGATATAGTTGTACATTCTGCTACAAAGTTTATTGGTGGTCACGGTACGTCCATAGGAGGAGTAATTGTTGATTCGGGTAAGTTTGAATGGGCAAAAAGCGGAAGATTTGATGAGCTTACCCAACCAGATCCCGGCTATCACGGATTGGAATATGTCAAAGAATTTGGACCTCTTGCATATATAACTAAAGCGAGAGTTCAGCTTTTGAGAGATACTGGAGCATCAATAAGTCCCTTTAATTCTTTTCTATTACTCCAAGGTTTAGAGACTCTTTCTTTGAGAGTTGAAAGACATGTTCTAAATACTAAAAAGATAGTTGCCTTTTTAAAAGACCATCCTCAGGTTTCGTGGATTAACTATCCTGGTATTAAAGGCAGTAAATATTATGATCTAGCTAACAAGTATCTTCCTAAAGGATGTGGTTCCATATTTACCTTTGGTATAAAAGGTGGTAGTGAGGCTGCAAAGAAATTTATTGAAAGCCTCGAAATATTCTCACTATTGGCGAATGTTGCTGATGCTAAATCTCTTGTAATTCATCCTGCATCAACAACCCACGCTCAATTATCTGAAGAGGATCAAAAGGCAGCGGGAGTTACACCTGACCAAATAAGGCTTTCAGTTGGAATCGAAGATGCAGAGGATTTGATTTATGACCTTGAACAGGCTCTTAAAAGGGCATTGGTATAAGGGTATAGCAAAGTTATTTAGGTTATTTTTAAAAAATAACTTATACAAATATAAGTTGCAAATTCCATCATGGAAGCTAAAAATTTCCAAATAGAGGAGGATTATTTTCAAAGCAAAAAATGTAAATCAAATTTTTAAAATAGGATTGACCAGTTATTTTTTGGAATCACTTTATTTTGTATGATTCGTAATAAGGAGGAGATTAAAATGTCAAAAATAGCAAAGAACCTTACAGATTTAATTGGAAATACACCACTACTTGAGTTATCCAATTACAATAAAGAAAATAAACTTGAAGCTAGATTAATAGTAAAGCTAGAATGCTTTAATCCTGCATCTAGTGTAAAGGATAGAGTTGGTTATGCAATGATAAAAGATGCAGAAGAAAAAGGCCTTATAAACAAGGATTCTGTTATAATTGAGCCTACAAGTGGTAACACGGGTATCGCATTGGCCTTTGTTGCAGCTGCAAGAGGATATAAATTGATACTAACGATGCCCGATACAATGAGTGTTGAGAGGAGAAACCTTTTGAAAGCATTAGGTGCAGAGTTGGTACTTACTCCGGGTATGGATGGAATGGAAGGGGCAATTAAGAAAGCTGAGGAGCTGGCATCCAAGGAGAAAAATTCCTATATACCTCAACAGTTTAACAATCCTTCTAATCCAGAAATTCACAGGAAAACGACAGCAGAGGAAATATGGAGAGACAGTGATGGCTCTGTGGATATATTTGTTGCAGGAGTTGGTACTGGAGGAACCGTTTCTGGAGTTGGAGAAGTTTTGAAGAAATATAAGCCGGGGATTCAAATTGTTGCGGTTGAGCCATATGATTCAGCAGTTTTATCCGGTGGCGAAAAAGGATCTCATAAAATTCAGGGAATTGGTGCAGGGTTCATACCAGACAACTTTAACAAAGAGGTAGTAGATGAAATATTTAAAGTAAGAAATGAAGATGCTTTTGATTCGGCGAGAATGCTCTCTAAGACAGAGGGGCTATTAGTTGGAATTTCCTCGGGAGCAGCTGTTTTTGCTGCTACTCAGATAGCAAAAAGGCCAGAAAATAAAGGGAAAGTTATTGTTACCTTACTTCCTGACACTGGCGAAAGGTATTTGTCCACTGCTCTATTTGAAGATATTTAAGGAGGATTAACCTTTTTGCAACATATTATGGAAAGAACATTGCGTAGAGGCTTAGAGAATGTTAACGAAGCGAAGGATTAGTCGAATCACTTTTCTTCTTAGAAGCGAGTTTTGATTTGACCCGTAGCGAGTTTTACATTCTCTTAGCCAAGGCTTAATAGGCGAGCAGTGTAGCGTAGCGAAACGGCCAGCCACGGAGCTTTAGTTCTTGGAATAATATGTTACAAAGTCAGAAAAATGCACTCATTTAAGAATAACGCGGTTTTAAAACATAAGCTTATATGAGTTATATACATTTACTTAAACGGTGTATTGCCTCCTCAATTTTATCTGATTCTATGCCTGAATAATTTATAATTAGTGTGTGTTGGGCACTGGAGGCTACATTGTGGTAATACTGGGATAGACAGGAAATGCGTAAACCTTCCTGTTCTGCTTTTTGTATAATGGCCGAATCCGATAAGGAAGTCTTTATGTTCATAAGAAAATGCAGCCCCGAGTCTTCTTCTTTAATTGTCACATAAGAGGATAGAGGGCTGTTTTTGATGCATTGTAAAATTAGATCTCTTTGATTACGATAGAAATTTCTCATTCGATTTATATGTTTTTCAAAATAACCGTCTTGTATAAATTTTGCAAGGGTGTATTGTTCAAAGTTTGATACGGTACAAGAATAAAACCCTAGTTTTGAATAAAATCTTTCCAATAAATGTGAGGGTAATACCATATAGCTTATTCTTATAGTTGATGCAAGGCTTTTTGTAAACGTATTCATATATATTACCTTTTCCATTATATCGATACTTTGAAGGGCGGGTATAGGTTTTCCTAGTAAGCGAAACTCACAGTCATAATCATCTTCAATAATATATCTTGAATCGGATTTTGAAGCCCAGCCCAAAATCTCATAACGCCTGCTTATTGGAGTTATTATTCCTGTGGGGTAATGATGGGATGGGGATATATGTACTATGTCTGATTTGCTTTCTTCTAAGTCTGTGATATTTATGCCGTTTTTATCTATAGGTATAAACTCGCATTTTACGTCGTTGCTTAAGTAAATCTGAGCTATTTTTTTATAACCGGGGTCTTCAACCGCAAAGTTGTTATTATGCCCTAACAATTGTATGAGCAGTCCGTATAAGTATTCTGTTCCTGCGCCGATTATTATTTGATTTGGAGAGACTTTCATTCCACGAAAATCATGCAAATAGTCGGCAATTGACTGTCTTAATTCTAAAATACCGCCACATGGTGGATTGGTCATTAATTCTTCACTTTTTTCTGAAATGATTTCTCTCATTATTTTAGCCCATATTGAAAAGGGAAAGTTTGTGTGATTTGTACTATTGCTCAAAAAATCTGCAAAATAGGCTGAAGGATTTGCTGCGGCATTAATATTTTCAGATTTTAGCCCTACTTTTGATTGTATGGAGCTTGTAATGTCGGATATGAAATATCCCTTTTTAGGTATGGAATAAATATAACCCTCGGCCATAAGTTGAGAATAGGCATTTTCTATAGTGATGGTGCTTATGTTCAGATTCTTTGCAAAACTACGTTTAGATGGTATTTTTGTTCCCGGTGTTAAAACGCCTTGTAATATATCGTTTTTAATACATTTATATAAATGATGGTAAAGGCTATCTGACCCTATTGATGTAAAAGAATACGTTAACATGGCAAAAATCCCCCTGATCTGACCATTCTGAATATATTTAAAATGGGTATTTTAATATGGTCACTTATGATTATAATAGTATTAATTATTATTGTAAAGAAAGGAAAATGAAAATGGACCAAAAACGTTATGAATTAAACAAAGAACTTGCACAAATGTTAAAAGGCGGAGTAATTATGGATGTTACTAATGCTGAGCAGGCTAAAATTGCGGAAAAATCCGGGGCTTGTGCTGTAATGGCACTTGAGAGAATTCCGGCTGACATAAGAGCTGCTGGTGGAGTGTCAAGAATGAGTGATCCTAATATGATTAAAGGAATACAAGAGGCGGTATCAATTCCAGTTATGGCAAAATGTCGTATCGGTCATTTTGCAGAGGCACAGATACTTGAAGCTATTGAAATTGATTATATAGATGAAAGCGAAGTGCTCTCACCTGCAGATGATGTATATCATATTGATAAAACAAAATTCAAAGTGCCTTTTGTATGTGGAGCAAAAGATTTATCAGAGGCACTAAGACGTATTAATGAAGGTGCGTCCATGATTAGAACAAAAGGTGAGCCGGGAACAGGAGATATCGTTCAGGCTGTGCGTCATATGAGAATGATGAATCGTCAAATTTCAAAAATTGTTTCTATGAGAGAAGACGAGATTTTTAACGAAGCAAAGGAACTACAAGTACCTTACGAATTGGTGCTATATGTTCATGAAAATAAAAGACTTCCCGTGGTTAATTTTGCTGCAGGAGGGGTTGCAACACCTGCAGATGCAGCATTAATGATGCAGCTAGGAGCAGAAGGAGTGTTTGTAGGTTCTGGTATATTTAAATCGGGTGACCCTGAGAAAAGAGCTAATGCAATTGTAAAAGCAGTAACCAATTATAGTGACTATAAAATGCTGGCAGAGCTTTCAGAAGGATTAGGAGAAGCTATGGTGGGAATTAATGAACAGGAGATAGAGCTTCTTATGGCTGAAAGGGGCAAATAGAGATGAAAATAGCGGTATTAGCAGTTCAGGGAGCTTTTATAGAACATTTAAAAAAGCTTGATAGTATGGAGATAGAAACACTTGAGCTTCGTAAAAAAACAGATTTGTGTAATAGTTTTGATGGTTTGATATTACCGGGCGGTGAAAGTACGGTACAGGGCAAATTACTTAAAGAATTAGATATGTTTTGTGAGCTGCGTGAGAGAATACATAATGGTATGCCTGTACTAGGAACATGTGCAGGACTAATTCTTTTGGCCAAGAGTATAAGTAATGAGTCTCAAAGGCATTTTGCTACTCTTCCTGTCCGAGTAAAGAGAAATGCCTATGGAAGACAGCTAGGTAGCTTCTTTACCAATGAGGAACTTACGGGATTAGGCCGAGTACCCATGAAATTTATTCGTGCCCCATACATTGAGGAGGTTTCCGATGAAGTAGAAATACTGTCAAGGGTTGAGGGAAATATTGTAGCTGTAAAGTACAAAAATCAAATAGGTCTTTCATTTCATCCCGAACTATGTGAGGATAGTAGAATACATCAATTATTTATTGATATGGTAAAAAGAAATAAAGATATACATAGTAAACAATCATGTTGTTGTTCGTCTTAATAGAAATGAAATCTATTAAAATGTCAATTTTAAAGTTTTTTTAGATTTACCTAAAAGTATTTTAAAAACTAGAATTTAATGATATACTTTAAAACATATGAAAAAGTCCTATAAATTATAAGGCGGTTTCGAAAAATAACATTATTTGAAATAAACAGTGAAAAAGCTATGTATAAAAGGAGGAGTTATATTATGGATGATAAGGTGTTTGAAATGATGGAAAAGATATATAGTGAGTTGATTAGTTTTAAGACAGAAGTTAATGGTAAATTTGAAGAGGTTAATGGGAAATTTGAAGAAGTTAATGGGAAATTTGAAGAAGTTAATGGTAAGATTGATGAAGTTAATAAAAAAGCGGATAAGAATACTATTTTACTTGAGAAAGCAAATGACAATATGAAGATATTAGCTGAGGTTCAGCAAAATCACTTTGAGATTAATGAACGTCAACATAAGGAAATGACTGAGATAAATAAAGAAAAACTGGAACTATTAAAAGCTGCAATAAAGAACATTTCACATAGTATTTAATAAAAAATTATCTGGAAAAGCATTTTACATAACTTAAGGTGTTTTAAAAAAATTTTGGTCAATATTTATGGTTTATGCCAATAAAATCAGTTTTTTAAGACACCAATTGGCTAGTTATTTTTTAGTAATCACTTTATTACAAAAACATTACAAAACAAAATATTCCTTGACGGGATAAATATAGCTGTGTTAATATGTTAAACACTGTGCTTTGAAAAGTGTTGTTCGGCATGGAAATTAAATTTTAAGGAGGATAACAATGTTTGATTTGATATCTTATAAACTCATACAAATTAATAAAGATCTAAATTATAAGAATAAACCAAGTATTGATTTACTTGTACATTGGCTTAATCCTCTATACTCAAAATGCATAAATTGATTGCGACCTATCAAGGTTTTGTAAGAGAAAAATAAAGAATTTATTGAGAGTGGTTAAGTCTTTTAAAAAGGATTTAACCACTTTTTTATTTCTTAAGAAAATGTAAATCGTTTAGAATTAAGGTTATTTCCAAAAAAATAACTGGTCAATTGCGGTTTCAAAAAATCTAGATTGAAGGGCTTTATGACCTGAATACTGTATAGGTTATTTTTTGAAACCGCCTAATAAAAGGAAGGTGATAATATGTTTATTTATAAAAAACATATAGAAAATGAAAATGATAAGCCAATAAAAGTGTGGCTTTCTTCTATTGATGATATTGAGCAAAAATGTTTGCAGCAAGCAATAAACATTGCAAAACTGCCATTTATACATTCTCATGTAGCATTAATGCCTGACACCCATACTGGATATGGTATGCCAATTGGTGGTGTAGTAGCAACAAAGGATATAATTTCTCCTAATATGGTTGGTGTTGACATTGGATGTGGAATGTGTTTTGTCCAAACAAATATACCTGTATCGTTACTTAAGGAAACTATGACTTCAAATGGTACACTTTTGCAAAATATAATTGGAACAATACTTCGAAATATACCCACTGGGTTTTCGCATCATAAATTACCGCAGCCAAGTTTTTCATTGGACAGATTTAAGGCCGAAGTTGAAGAAAAATCAGCTTATAGAATGGCTTTTGATTTTGCCAAGGATTTGCAGGGCGAGATTGAAAATGGTTATTATCAGATCGGAACATTAGGTGGGGGAAATCATTTTATTGAACTGCAAGAAGATGAAAATGGCATGACGGCAATTATGCTGCATTCAGGTTCTAGAAATTTTGGCTACAAGATTTGCAAGTATTTCAATAACGTTGCAAAGGAATTGAATAAAGATCAGATAGAAGAAAAAGATTTGGCTTATTTATCCCTTGAGAGTAACGAAGGAAGTGCTTATAAAGTTTGGATGGATCTTGCACTGGATTTTGCAATGGAAAATAGAAACAAAATGATGCTTAAAACAAAGGAGATATTTTATAATTTGGTCAAGAAACATACGGATTTTAATCATCTTAGTGAAACTATGGAAGTAAATGCCCATCACAATTATGCTGCAATGGAGAAACATTTTGATGAAGATGTTATTGTTCACAGAAAAGGTGCAATAAAGGTTTCTTTTGGTGAACTAGGTATTATACCTGGAGCTATGGGGTCTTATTCATATATAGTTGAAGGGTTGGGAAATAAAGATTCATTTGAGTCTTGTTCTCATGGTGCAGGACGAAAAATGTCTAGGACTTCTGCTCTTGAAAAATTTAGTACACAGTTTGTGATTGAAGAGTTAAATGCAGATGGAGTTGTTCTTGGTAAAACGAGAAAAAAGGATGTTGGTGAAGAATGCAAGGGAGCGTATAAGGATATTGATTTTGTGATTGGACAGGAATTGGATTTGGTTAAACCCATTAAGAAGTTAAAAACTATTGGGGTTGTGAAAGGTTAAGGTGTTAAAAGATTTATATTTTATAGTAATTTGTGTATACGATACGCAACCACATGTAGTCGACCCTAAAAATCCGGGTGCGGTAGATGAGATTATTCATCTTGGTGACTATTGGGATGAAGAAGGTATGCGTAAGAACAGGGAAGAGATAATTAGAGCAAATAAGGAAGTAGGGAGGACCTTTAGCAGGGCATACAGATACATAAAAGGGGCATATTCTTTCTATGAGGATAGTGAAGAAATTATAAGATGGGGGATTGACAATGCGAAGGTTAATTCAGTTGTGAATGATCTTTTAGAAGGGGTGCTTAAATCAAGGGATGTAGCTGATAAAGAAGGCAAGGTAAGGCGACTCTTTGCAAGTGCGATAACTCCACAAGGATATTATAACTATTTATCAACCGTATTAAATACCGATAGGGTCTATGCTTTAAAAGGAAAACCTGGAACTGGTACACAAAAAGTAGTTTCAAAGATTATGGACATGGCAGTTGCAAAAGGTTGTGATGTTGAAGCCTACTATTGTGCATTAAATCCACGAAAGCTTGAACATTTAGTAATACCCAAACTAAATGTGGCACTTACTACCTCTAATGAGTATCATAGTTTAAATCAAAAACCTTTTGTAGAAATAAATTTTGATGATTTTATTGATGAAGATATATTAAATAAGTACAAGTATGAGTTGCAATTTAACAAAAAGGAATTTGACTATATTATGGATACTGCAATAAAAACGATTGCAAAGGCTAAGGCAATTCATGATGAAATGGAATCTTATTATATACCAAATATGGATTATGAAGCTATACAGAGATGTTTTGAATCGACATTGGCTAGAATTCTTGGGTTTGCCGAGGAATTTTGACTTTTATAAGGTGATTATTTTTGTAATACGAATTTAGGCAAAATCAAATAAATAACTGAGCATCTGAAGTTTCAAAAGATTTGATACCATTTTTTGCATAGCAAAATAATATTCCTATGATTGGAAGTTTAAAAGCTTCCATGATGAGCTTTGTTACAGAAATACTGAAATGTGTTTTTTTGAAACTCCTATAGAATTTTATATAAATCTCAGGGGAGATATCTTCTGAGATTTTTTATTCCATCTCTTTATAAGGGTGCATATTTTAATTGTGAGACATATTATGGAAATAACATCTGCGTAGAGGCTTAGAGAATGTTAACGAAGCGAAGGATTAGTCGAATCACTTTTCTACTTAGAAGCGAGTTTTGATTCGACCCGTAGCGAGTTATACATTCTCTTAGCCAAGGCTTAATAGGCGAGCAGTGTAGCGTAGCGAAACGACCAGCCTCGGAGCTTTAGTTATTGGAATAATATGGTCCACGATGATTAAATACACCCTCTTTATAATTTTTTGTTGCGAAAATGTTGATTTAGATATAATATTTAAATAACGGTCTTTTTATATATGAATTATTTAAATATATCATTTCTATTTAGTATTCAATTTAGCTAGCTATTTCGTAATAAGTCACTATCAAATAAATAACTGAGCATCTGGAGTTTGAAAAAATTCCATTTAGTGGGTTTTGTAACAGAAATAATGAATATGCGTTTTTTAAAACTCCCTAAGATGTATTTTGCTATTAGCAGTGATGTTAAAACACTAATAATCTATAAAATTCCATCAGGGATTGTTTTGTAAGAGGGTCTTTTTTATAGTAAGAGCTACCAAATATTCTATCTAAGTCGGATTTTTAATAGGCTTGATAAAATATTAGTATAAAACTATATAAAAATAAGGGGGAACTAAAATGAAAGCTAGGGGTTTAATATCACTAGTGACAGTGCTGGCGTTTATGGCATCGACACTGTTTATTGGTAATGTATCAGCTTTTACAGTTGAAGAGGAGGCAAGCATTCTTCCGTTTGCAAAAGGATTTGAAGATGATTCGCTTTTGGGTGTAAGTACAAAGTACACAGAAAAAAATTCAATTGATTCGGAGTATGCGCACGAAGGAGAGAAAAGTTTAAAAGTATCAGACAGGTCAAATGTATGGGAAGGTCCGCAAATTGACCTTATGGAGAAATTTAGAAAAGGTGAAACATACTACTGCTCGACTTGGGTGTATCAGGAAAGTGGAGAGACTCAAACATTTAGATTGACAGCGTATAGTTGTGATGATTCGATTGAAGATCAATACGATAAAAAGTTTTATACAACAGTAGCAGAAAATCTTGAAGTTCCAAGTGGAGAATGGACAAGACTTGATGGCTTATATACTTATAATTACGAGGGAAATCCCAATTCTATGGTTGTATATGTTGAATCACCGGAAATTGGTTTTGACTTTTATGTCGATGATATAGTTATTACCGGACCTTCTGTTGTAAATAGCAGCTTTGAAGACGAAAGTACAAAAGGTTGGAGTGGTAATGGTTCAACACTATCTGTAAGTAACGAATTTGCACAAAGTGGTGACTATAGTCTGAAGGTTACAGGAAGGAGTAATTCATGGGAAGGTCCTGTTACAGATCTTATGGGTAAACTGCTTAAAGGAAATACTTACTACGCTTCTGCTTGGGTATACCAAGAAAGTGGAGAGCCTCAAACATTTAGATATACAGCGTATAGTTGTGATGATTCGAGTGAAGATCAATATGATGAAAAGTTTTACACAACAGTAGCAGAAAATCTTGAAGTTCCAAGTGGAGAGTGGACAAGACTTGAAGGGGTGTATACATATGATTATACAGGAGAGCCTTCAAAGCTTACTTTTTATTTGGAATCACCGGAAATTGGTTTTGATTTTTATGTAGATGATGTGGTTGTGGCAGGTGAAATCAGAAATCCTGAAGATGATGCAAAAATATGTGATACAAGTTTTGAAGAATCTTCTTTAGATGGATGGGTAGCTCAAGGCACAGGCGCTGATGCAACTGTTTCCATTAATGGTTCATCTGCTCATGGTGGTATCAATAGTCTTATTGTTACCGGCAGGGAAGATACTTGGCAAGGAGCAAAATTTGACCTTCTAAACAAAGTGGAAAAAGGTCAAACATTGGATATATCAATGTGGGTTTATCAGACGTCTGGAGAAGAGAAAGATGTTAGAATATCAATTTGTACTGACGCTGAAGGGGATGCCCAATACAGTACAATAGCTGTAGATGAAGCAGTTCCTAGCCGTACGTGGGCAGAATTAAAAGGAACATATACAATTACATATACTGGTGACTTAGAACAGCTATTTATATATGTTGAAACGGGGCATCCAACCGCTGACCTAGGTATTGATGATGTGTTGATAACTGTTCCTTTTGTTGAAGAGGGGATTGAAACAGATATTCCTTCATTAAAAGATGTTTATTCTGATTATTTCCCTATTGGAGTTGCAGTACCATCTTCATCTTTTGACAATCAACTCCAGTCGGACCTTATTAAAAAGCACTTTGACAGTATTACAGCAGAAAATGATATGAAGGTTGATTCAATGCAGCCTCAAGAAGGAGAATTCAACTTTGCAAAGGGCGATCGTTATGTTGAATTTGCACAGGAAAACGAAATGCGTCTAAGAGGTCATAATCTTTTATGGCATCAGGCAGTACCTGATTGGATTTTTGTTGATGATGAAGGTAATGATGTGTCAAGAGAGGTGCTTCTTGAAAGAATGAAGACTCATATACAGACTTTGATCAAGTATTATGGTGACAGTGTTAAAGTATGGGATGTTGTAAACGAAGCTATAGGAGATAGTCAACCTTATGGACTAAGAAATTCAAAATGGAAGCAAATTATAGGTGATGATTACGTTGTAAAAGCATTTGATTATGCTTATGAGGCTCTCGTTGAGGAAGGTCTTGAAGGTAAAGTAAAATTATATTACAACGATTATAACAATGAAGAAAATCCTCAAAAGAGAGAAGCAATTCTTGATCTTGTAAAAGATTTAAAAGAAAAAACTCATATAGATGGTGTGGGTCATCAAGGTCATATAGGTATAAATTATGGTTCAGTAGAAGCTGTTGAGGAGACTTTAAAGAATTATCTTGACTTAGGGCTCGAAGTTGAACTTACAGAATTGGATATGTCCGTATATAGCGGTTTGACTGCGCCTGATGCTCCAATAACCGAAGAGCAGTTAATCCGACAGGCATATAAATATAAAGACCTAATAGATATGTTGAAAGGCCTTGATACACAATATCCTGACCAATTCTTAGGATTGACTTTCTGGGGATTGAAAGATGATATGACGTGGCTTAACTATTATGATGATGTAAACAGAACAGATGCACCATTACTATTTGACAAGAATGGAAAAGCAAAATATGCGTACTGGGCACTTGTTGATTCTTCAATGCTTCCTGTATTTGTTAATGGAGCGCTATCATTTAAAGGAACACCTGTTGTAGATGGTAAAGAAGATAATGTATGGGACAGAACAAAAAACATAGATGTTGTTGACTTAAACGGAAATGAAAAAGCAAACGTTAAAACTTTATGGGATGATGAAAATCTATATGCTTTACTGAAAGTGGAAGGTGAACCTTCAAAAATTGAATTCTATATTGATGAAGACAATAGTAAAGATGAAAGAAACGAAGCAGAAGATTCATATTTCTCTTTTACAACTTCTGGTGAAACTTTAGGGGATGCAATTGCAGTTTCAAATAAAGTATATGGTGGTTACGAATCAGAAGTGTGCATACCGTTTATAAGTGATCCATCAGATAAAATAGGATTTGATGTAAGATTGACTTACGGTGAAGGTGAAGAGGCTGAGCTTGTAAGCTGGAACGATATTAAAAATACTCAAGACAGCAATACTTCAGGATATGGAGTGTTAAGTTTTATAAATCCTAAATATACAGAGGCGAAGAAGGGCACTCCAACTGTTGATGGAGAAATTGATGAGGCATGGGCAAATGCAAATGAAATTTCAACCGACGTTATTACACAAGGAACTGAGCCTGCTAATGCCGCTGTTAAGACATTATGGGATGAAAATTACCTGTATGTGTTGGCAGAAATTAAAGATTCTTCGTTATGTGATGCAAGTGCAAATGCATGGGAGCAGGATTCAATAGAGTTCTTTGTTGATGAAAATAATGGCAGAACTTCAGAGTATGAAACTGATGATGCACAGTACAGAGTTAACTACAACAATGTACAATCTTATGGTGCAAACTGTCTTGAAGATGAATTTGTGACAGTTTCAAGGGTGGTATATGAAGAAGATGCTGTAACTGGTTACCTTGTAGAGGCTGCTGTTCCATTTAGCTCAATTAGCGCAAAAGCAGGACACATTATGGGATTTGATGTACAAATTAATGATGATTCAGATGCTGACGGAGTAAGAGACGGAATGTCTAATTGGAATGATGCAACAGGTGTTGGATACAAAAATACCGAAGCTTTTGGACTTTTAAAACTGGTTGATGACAGTGATAAATATACTGTATCAGGTTATATCAAGTCTGACTTTAACTATTCAGAAGATAGACTTCCTACCATAGAATCCTGTTTTGAAGTAGAAATAGTTGGAACAGATTTGAAAGCTGAGACAGATAATGGACATTTTGTAATTAGAGGAGTACCTGCAAGTGAAGAAGGATACACAATCAAGATTACAAAGGCAAATTATCTTGCAAGAGAGATAAAAAATATCGTTGTTGAAGGTGATACAGAAATATCTACCGAGACTGAACCAGTTGTTATGTGGGCTGGAGATATTGTAATAGACGGACAGCAAGATAATGCTATAAATATGGCTGATGTAATGTATGTATGCAAATCCTTTAATACTGTAAAAAGTGATGAAAACTATATTGAGAGCAGTGATTTAAATAAAGACGGTGCTGTGAACATGGAAGACATAGTGATTATAGGTAAGCATTTCAATACAATCTCTGCCGATTACGAGAATTAATATGAAGATGTAAACACTAAAAAACTCCGGGGCAAAAAGCCTCGGAGTTTTTTTGTTACCCATATAATTTTCCAAAGTATTGTAAAAAAATACCAAAAATATGTAAAAACAATAATGAAAAAGCAACACCAATAAAAAGCGAATAAAAAGCCTAATTTAAGGTAGAACCTGTTTTAGTGTCAAATAACGTAATTCTTAGACCTGAGCATTAGAATCTGTTGCCGAAGGATTGATAATTTGAAGCAAAAATGCCAAGGACGGCATTTTTAGCGTATAGGACAGGATGTCCTTAATACGCGGCGAAAAATTATCAATCCAAGGCTTACAGATTCTATGAGAAGGTCTTCGAATGGAGTTATTTGACACTAAAACGAGGTGGGTACAACCTTAATGCTAGTTATTAAAATAACACTAGAACTAATTTGTACCCCTTAACGTGATTCCAAAAATACTGTTCAATTGGTGTTTCAAAAAACCAGATTTTATTGCGGTGAACCTATAAATATAGACCAAAGAATTTTTTGATATACCTAAGGGATAATAAAAAAATAACTTACTATTCTCATAATGTGAGAATCCCATAAAATCAAATTTTTTCATTATCCAAAGTTGGAACTTATATTTTAGTCACACTTAACTTAAAAATATTAAAGATATGAGAAAAGAAATAATGAGAAGGATAGATTTTACAATTCTATCCTTCTATCCTTTGAATCATAGTATTGTGAGCAAGTTCCTCAAATTCATCATCTAACTTTTGAAGAGATACAAAATCTTTATATTTTTGCTTAAGGGCAAGCGTTATAAAATGGTCAGTCAAGATAGGATTCTTTGGAAGTAAACTCCCATGGGAATATGAGCAAAATACGTTTTTATAGGTTGCCCCTTCAAATCCGTCTTCACCATTATTGCCATAACCTTTTACAATTTTTCCAAGAGGTTTTACCGAAGGTCCTAGGTAAGTTTTTCCTGAATGGTTTTCAAAACCAACAATTTTTCCGTCATAACTCTCGGATTTAAGAAAATCGCACTCAAAACAAAAGTTTCCTATCATTCTTTTTTTACCCCCAATAGTCCACAAATCAAGTGCATTTAAAAACTCTATTTCTTTCTCATCCCAAGTTTTATAGTATTTGCCCAATAGCTGATAACCACCGCATATGGCAAGGAATATTTTATCGTTTTGTATGGCATTTTTAATCTCATTACCTTTTTGATTTAAAACATCATCTTGTATTATTTCTTGTTCATAGTCCTGACCACCACCAAGAAATATAATGTCATAATTTTGGGCATCAAATTCATCCCCCATACTGACATCGTATATGTTAATATGGATTCCTCTCCACTGTGACCGTTTGGCAATTGTTATGATGTTTCCTCTATCTCCATAGAGATTTAACAAATCAGGGTATAAATGACATATGTTTAACTCATACATACTATTTCCAAAACTCCTTTAATCCATATTTTTTCTTGAGTACCTTCCTCATATCAAGCATGGCTGTATATGTGGGGAGTATATAAAAGCTGTGTCCGTCTTCAGTATTTGAAAGCCCTTTTTCAAGTAGTTTTTCATAGTTTTTCACAATATGAATTTTGCTGCTGTATATTCCGGCATATTTTAGTCTTACAGCCATATCTTCGGCTCTAGTACCTGATACATAGAAATTGTCTATTATTTTTTGTGCATCTTCAAGAATTTCAAAATCAACATCCCATAACCAGGATATATCCGTACCGTCTGCAAGTTTATCATTTATAAGAAAAGCGATCTGCATATTTTTGTCTTCTGTCATAAGAAAATTTAGAACCTGATTGAACCCTGTAGGGTTTTTTACCAAAATAACTTTTATGTTCTTTCCATGAGTTGTAATTGTCTCCATTCTGCCAAAGCCGCATTCAAAACTTTCTAAAGCTTTGACAAGATTGTCAGAAGATAGTTCTAAAACTGTTCCTAGTGTAGCTGCAGCTAAAGCGTTGTATATGTTGTAAAGCCCAGGTAAATTGATTTTTGCTTGTAACACTTTAGTATCTTCTGCATTTTCATTACAACATATAGAAAACAATACATTAGAGTAGGAAGTGTTTAGTTCTTCTACTTTTTGACAAGTTACCTGTGTTTGAGGACGTTGGTAGCCACAGGAACTACAAGAAAAGTCGCCCAAGTGTCCGTATACATGACTTTCATAGTCATATCTGTTTTTGCAGTAAATACAAAACATAGCATCTGAGTTAACAATCTTTTCTTTTGACTGGTATGCCTCATTTGCAAAGCCATAGTAAGTAACCTCTTTATCGGTATCTTGACCTAAAGATGCACACAGAGAATCATCGGCATTTAGAATAAGCTTAGTTTTGCTTGATTTATTAATTCCCGATTTTACGCTGTTTAGTGTGGAGTATAACTCACCATAGCGATCTAATTGGTCTCTAAAGAAGTTCGTAACAACGAGAAAATCAGGTTCGATATAGTCAGATACAACATTAAATGCTGCTTCGTCAACTTCAATAAGAGCAATAGGAGCTTTTGCTTTGCCGGATAAGTCTACTGAATCAATAAAAGTTGTAACTATTCCTCCAAAGAGATTTGCACCAGATTTATTTGTAATATAATCTTGGCCGTTTACCTTTAGAATTTCACCTATTATCCTTGTAGTAGTTGTTTTACCATTGGTTCCGGTGACCATTATTATTTTATAGTCCTTAGAGATAACTTTTATTATGTCAGGATAAAGCTTCCGGGCAATTTTACCTGGAAGAGTGGTACCTCCGCTTTTTAATATTCTAAGGACAAAAACTAATATTTTTGTTATTATTATTGTAAATGTTAATCTTAAATTCATGCTATCTCCTGCTTTTTTATTTTTATCATTCTAAGCCCCCACTTTTTACATAGGGTGTTGAGTGTTTTTATGGCCTAAATATTGTATAGGTTACTTTTTGAAATAGCTTTAAGTAAAAGAGGCTAAATCAGTGGAGCTAAATCCTTAAGGTTTTATTATAACATAAAGGGTTCATATTATGTAGAAATATTTTTTAAAGGGGTGCATATTTTAATCGTGATACATATTATCGAAATAACATCTGCGTAGAGGCTTAGAGAATGTTAGCGAAGCGAAGGATTAGTCGAATCACTTTTCTACTTAGTAGCGAGTTTTGATTCGACCCGTAGCAAGTTATACATTCTCTTAGCCTAGGTTGCATAGGCGAGCAGTGTAGCGTAGCGAAACGACCAGTCTCGGAGCTTTAGTTATTGGAATAATATGGTCCACGATGATTAAATACACGCTTTTTAAAGTGATTTTTAACAGTGATTTTTAACTAAAAATTGTTTTTGACAGAGGACAAGGGAGTTTCAAAAAATCTTATTTACATTTTTCACATTGCAAAGTAATGTTCTTATGCTTGAAGTTTTTTAGCTTGATTGTTGGGTTGAGACTATAAATATTGGCTAAGGAATTTTTTTAAACACCTTAGGAAAGTATTTTCTAAAAAAAAATATTTGATACGTCTTTTTTAAAGTGATAAAATGTTATAGATATGTATGGATGTGCCAATAGCTTTTCACACTCAGGTGGGTGTGAAATAGGTCCAAGGCCAATTGATTTACATATAAAAGCCATACGAAAGATGGGAGTTAAGGTACACGATGCTCATCACGGTTTTATATACTGTGAGGCCGACAAGCTTAGAGGTGCAGATATACAGTTGGATTTTCCTAGTGTGGGAGCGACAGAAAATGTAATGCTAGCAGCTGTGTTTGCCGAAGGTGATACAATTATTCGACATGCTGCAAGAGAGCCGGAAATTGTTGACCTTCAAAAATTTCTTATAGGTATGGGTGTAGAAATAACAGGAGCGGGCACTAGTATTATAAGGATAAGAGGGAGTAATAAAAGGCTTAAAGATGTTGAGCACACTATGATTCCCGACAGAATAGTTGCAGGTACATATTTGATAGCTGCAGGAATGACCGGCGGTGATATTACTCTTAGAAACGTTTTGGCAGAACATATAATACCCGTTATTGGTTATTTAAGAGAATGTGGTTGCCGAATAAACACTAAAAAAACTACAATGCATATTTTTGGGCCAACTAGACCGAAATCAATTGATATAATAAGGACTTTGCCTTATCCTGGATTTCCAACGGATATGCAGTCTCAGTTTATTTCATTGCTTTCCATTGCAAGAGGAACAAGTATTTTTGTTGAGACGATTTTTGAGAATCGATATAAGCATGTTGAAGAGCTTATGAGAATGGGAGCAGATATCAAACTTGAGGGACGTCTTGCAGTAATAAAAGGTGTGAAGGAGCTTACAGGAGCGACGGTTACTGCACGGGACTTGAGAGGTGGAGCAGCGTTGGTATTAGCAGGCCTTGTGGCTGAAGGTACAACGATTGTAAGCGGAATAAGTCATATTGATAGGGGATACGAGAACATTGAAGAAAAACTGTCCAAAGTCGGAGCTTTAATTACGAGGGAAAATTAGAGGGGTTGGCGCTTTGAAGAGAAAGAGTAATGTTGATAGAATTACGAAAAAATCAGATATAAAATACAAAAGAAGGATTAGAAAAAGAAAAAGAATACTAAAGTTTATGAGATTTTTAGTGTTAACAATATTGACTGTAGGCACTTTGGTTCTCCTTGCGTTATCGCCGCTATTTAATATAAGCAGTTTTTATGTTTCGGGTAATAATAATCATAGTAATAATGAATTAATAGAAGTAACTGACTTAGTTGTGGGAAATAATTGGTTTAGGACGAATGGAATTGATATAAAAAGCATATTATTATTTAGATCTGTTCGGGCAGAAAAAAATATAAAAGAAAACTGTCATTATGTCAAAAAGGCCAATGTTAGCTTTAGTATGCCAAATAAAGTAAAGATTAGTGTTGTAGAAAGAGAGCCCTATGTTGTTAGTCCTTACTTAGATACAAATTTGCTTATAGATATAGAAGGATATATACTTGATTCGAAGAAAGATATCTCTGACAATAATTTGCCTGCCATTTATGGTTTGGGTTTTGATAATTGCAAATTAGGACAAGTATTAAATGCACAGGACAAAAAGAAATTCAATATGTATAAAAAGGTTGTCGAAGAGATTAAAATACTTGATAATGATAAGGTGTACGAAAGTGGTAAAGCTATTTTCAAATTAGTTAATTACATTGACGTTTCTGATTGGGACAATGTTGAAATTATGTTGGACTCGAGGATTAGGGTAAACCTTGGAAATTATAAAAAGATAGCAAGTTACAGGCTAAGTTTTTTAAGAGAGATTTTCTTTAATAAACTAGAGAAAGAGGATAAAGGATATTTAGATTTTACATCGGGGGATACGCCTAGCTTTATACCAGACTAGGTTGTATAAAACACATTTTCTAAATCACCTATAGGAGGATATTTATGTTACCTTTGCTTGGACTGATTATTGGTATTGTTTTAGGGGTATTTATTCCATATGATATTCCTGCAGCATATTCAAATTATGTAGCAATTGCTATACTTGCAGCTTTAGATTCTGTATTTGGAGGAGTATTGGCAACACTTCAAAAGAAATTTACTTTAAGTGTTTTTCTTACGGGATTTTTTGGAAATGCAGTGTTAGCTGCAATATTGGCTTACATAGGTGATAAACTTGGTATTCAGCTTTATCTTGCTGCAGTATTTGCTTTTGGAAATAGATTGTTCTTAAATTTTGCAATTATTCGTAGAATACTATTGAATAAACTTTCAAAAAAAGATAATATAATAAATAATACTGAAAAATGAGTAAAAAATTATTAAGGTTAAATATTTTTCTCGAAAACATTTCGAAAACATCTCAAAATAACCTTCGAGAAATAGTTTAATTGATTTTGCTTCAGAATTTTTCAAAAGAACAATAAGCAAAGAATTATTAATGATATAGAGCTGTTCCTTTAGGGTTTATGTCTTTAGATATGGGAGGTTCAGATAAGTGGATAATATAATAGGTTGTGTAGATATAGGAAGTTCAAAAATATGTGCATTAATTGCAAGCGCTAATAAGACTGGAGATATGGAAGTCTTAGGAAAGGCTATGGAGCCATGTAATGGCATAAAAAAGGGTATAATAGTAGATATAGAAAGTACCGCAAATACAATTAAAAACTGTATGGATAGAGCTCAAGCTCTTGCCAATGTCGAAGTGGATTCTGTATACGTTAATATAATGGGAACACATGCTAGTATAATACATAATAAAAGCAGTGTTAATATTTCTGGTGAAGATAAGGAAATTACCATAAATGACGTGGGAAGAGCTTTGCAAAGTGCAGAGAATATAAAATTACCGCAAGACAGGCAGGTTGTTGATGTTATACCTGTACAGTATATTGTGGATGGTTATGATGAAATAGTAGATCCTGTTGGAATGTCGGGGGTTAAGTTAGAGGTTGAAGCGGAAGTTATTGCAGGAAAAATTACTTTTGTACAGAATATACTAAAAAGTATGGAAAAAGCAAAATTACGAGTAAATGGTTTTGTGGTTGAGGCTCTAGCTGCTGCGGAAATTGCTCTTACCCAGGAAGAAAAGGATATGGGCGTAATACTTATTGACATAGGTGGAGGAATTACAAATATATCGGTTATAAAAAGTAACAAATTAATATATTTTGATTCAATACCTGTAGGAGGAGATCATATTTCAAATGACATTTCTATAGGGTTAAGGGTATCGTACAATGAAGCAGAAAAACTTAAAAGAGAATATGAGCTTGCGCTTACATCTTTAATAAAAAATGATCATGAAATTACTGTAAATGAAATAAATGAAGGTAAAAAGAGAAATATAAAAGTATCACAAGTAATTGAGATAATTGAAGCAAGAGTACAAGAAATTTTTTATCTGTGCCAAGATAAGCTTCAAGAGGCTGGTGTATTAGAAGGCTTTGGCAAAGGCATTGTTTTGTCAGGAGGAGGTATTTCTTATATTGACGGAAATATGCAGATTGCATATGAAGTGTTTGATTTGCCAGTAAGGGTTGCATCCTATAAGATCTCAAATATTACGAAGCCAGAATTTTTAATATCTGTGGGATCTGCAAAATATATAGTGAATAGATTTGGTGTAAATGATACAAGTAGTGATGAGAATAAGACAAAAAAGAAAAAGAAAAAAGATACGGGCAGCTTTTTTAGAAAATTAGCTAATCTTTTTCACGCTCTATTTTGATTTTTTCTAAGTTCAGGTAAGTAGTTTACTCTAGATTAATATATAGGTGTCGATGTATGGTGGAATATTTATAAATAAGTGTTAAATATTATCAAAAAGGATGTATGGTTCTATTTTATGAGCATAAAATCTTTCTTGCAGAAATCCAAATATTAAGATATCATTAAATATTGAAAGAGTAGAATTGACAAATGTAATTGATTAAATTGACTATATATGTTATACGTAAATATTTTGATTTAGATTTGTTTAGATTGTTAATTGTTGTGATTACAAAAGAATAAGGAGGGACTTACATTGTTGGAATTTGATATTGATCTTGAACAATTTGCTCAGATTAGAGTTATAGGTGTTGGTGGTGGCGGCAACAATGCTGTTAATAGAATGATAACTGCAGGACTTCGTGGTGTGGAATTTATAGCAGTAAATACTGATAAACAGGCTTTGTTTTTGTCAAAGGCAAATACTAAAATTCAGATAGGAGATAAACTTACAAAAGGACTTGGGGCAGGTGCAAACCCAGAAATTGGTGAAAAAGCTGCGAATGAAAGTAAAGACGAAATAGCACAGTCAATAAAGGGTTCGGATATGGTTTTTGTAACAGCCGGTATGGGCGGAGGAACAGGAACCGGTGCGGCGCCCGTGGTGGCTCAGGTAGCAAAAGATATGGGTATACTCACTGTAGGTGTTGTTACAAAGCCTTTTATGTTTGAAGGTAGAAAAAGAATGCAGCATGCGGAAAGAGGGGTTGAGACTCTAAAGGGAGTCGTGGATACTTTAGTTACAATACCTAATGACAGATTGCTTCAGGTTGCAGAAAAGAAGACTTCCATTGTGGATGCTTTCAGGATTGCAGATGATGTATTGAGGCAAGGTGTACAGGGTATTTCTGACCTTATAGCAGTGCCTGGACTTGTCAATTTAGACTTTGCAGACGTTAAGACTATTATGTTGGATACTGGTTTGGCTCATATGGGTATTGGAAGAGCAGCAGGTGAAAATAGAGCTGAGGAAGCTGCCAAACAAGCTATTTTAAGTCCACTACTTGAAACTTCAATTGAAGGTGCTAGAGGTGTGCTCTTAAATATTACTGGTGGTCCAGATCTTGGACTTTTTGAAGTTAATACTGCAGCAGAGCTCGTACAGGAATCTGCAGATCCGGATGCAAATATAATATTTGGTGCTGTAATCGATGAGAATTTGAAGGATGAAATTTTGATAACGGTCATAGCGACTGGTTTTGATAAAGTACCGGTTGTTAGAAAGCAAGAAAAAGTTGCAGAAAAGGTTGGTGTAGCAAGCGAGAGAAAAAGAGAGAGAGAACCAGAGCCTCAGCCTGTATCAGATGAGTTGGAGATTCCGACCTTTTTGAGAAGAAATCGTTTCAAGTAATAAGAGCATGAAGAAAAGTTAATAGTATAAGTGTTAAAAAAACACTTGAGCCAAAAATCAAATAAAACTTTATAACTGGAATTGCAAAAGAATTGCTTTAAATTTTTGCAATGCAAAATAATGTTCTTATGCTAGTAAGCTAATAAGTTTCAAGTATAAGTATGCTATTTTGCAGAATAAAAAATGTAGATGTTTTTTGCAACGTGAATGATTTAGTTGGTTTTTCGGAATAGACTAAAAATGAGCAGTTGGGTTAGTCCCTCTGCTCATTTGTTGTGCAAATTTATGTGAAATCAAATCAAGTTTTTTTGAAAATTCATTATATAATTATAATACTGTATATGATGTTTAGTTTTAGATAAATTTGTCTTTCTTCATTTCCCAATAAATTTAAAAATGTTGAGATGCTTAAATAGCAGTTCTAAAGCTTTTTGTTAAAGGGTATTTTTTTCTACAGTGAAGTTTGACAAATTATATATGGATTAATTTGTATAATTAGATACAGCTAAAATATAAGTTCTAACTTTGGACAAGGCGGTTTCAAAAAATAACCTATACAGTATTCAGGTCACAAAGCCCTTCAATCTAGATTTTTTGAAACCGCAATTGACCAGTTAATTTTTGGAATCACCTAATGAAGAAATTTGATTTTATGGGATTGTCATATTATGAGAGAGGGAATTTGTTTTTTCAATATCCTTAGTAGCGAGAAATGAGTTGGAATAAAAATACATGCTTTGGCATATAAGTTAATAGTATCGGGCTATTATAGAGGTTATGTAACTTAAAGTGGTTGATGTGGTTAACTTACAGGGGGGAAAATGTGTGGAAATTTTTCTAGATGTACTAGTTCTTGAAAACATAGTAATGAATTATCTTATACTTTTAATGACAGCTAAGTTTTCAAAAAATAAAGTATCCCATCTACGGTTGTTTTCAGGAGCTCTATTAGGAGCTTTGTATGTTGCATTTCTTGTAGTTTGTCCGTCATTTGAGGGGTACTATACAACAATTGCAAAGATAGCTCTGTCTTTGGCTATTGTTGCAATTGCTTTTTCCTTTGAACGTTTTACTGCCTTTTTTAAGACGATGGTAATGTTCTACATATCAACCTTTATTTTTGCTGGTGCAGGTTTTGCTTTTTTATATTTTAATCACAGTGGGGGATTTGTGAGAAATGGATTCTTTTATATCTACTGGAATTCAAAGTGGACAGTTATGGTTCTATGTGTTGCAACCGTTGGTATCATAGTTAAAATATTTTGGGATATTCTGCAAAGCAGGTTAGTTAAAGATAGATTACTTATACCTCTAAAGATTGCCTTTGAAAATGGGAGTATTGAGTTGTTTGCTTTGGTGGATACTGGTAACGCTTTGTTTGATCCACTTACCCATGTTCCTGTAGTAGTGGTGGAATTTAAGGCGATTAAAAGTATTTTACCCGAAGAGATAAAAACTATTTTTGAACAATCAAATGAGGATGATTTAGTAGGTATAACAAAAATTGTATCTGATTCAAGATGGTTTTCAAGGTTCAGGCTTATACCATTTACATCACTAGGAAAGGAAAATGGTATGTTGATAGGTTTTAAACCGGATTATATAGAGGTTGGAGAAAAAACTGATAAGAAGGGGGTAACTGACGTGATTATAGGCATCTATAATAGAGCTCTTTCTAAAAGTGAAAATTATAATGCACTTCTAGGTCCGGATTTGGTATAAAGTGATGCCAAAAAAACTTTGCAACGGTAGTTTCAAAAAATTTGATTAGCAATTTTTAAAAAAAATAATGTTCCTCTGTTTGGAAGCTTTTAGTTTTCATGAGGAACTTGTGATTTGAATGTTGTATAGGTTATTTTTTGAAACTCCCTAAGCTATGAAACGAAAATACTGAAAGGAGAAAGCATAATGTTTATTTTTAAGAAGGCAAGACTTTTTTTTTGGATCAAGTACATAAATTTATTGGAAAAGTTCAAAATACATAGGGGATTTCCAGTGCACTATATCGGAGGTAGTGAAGCTCTTCCGCCTCCTCTTAGCAGCGATGAGGAAAGCTATTTGCTCAGGAAATTGGAAAAAGAAGATTATGGAGTTAAGAAAATTCTGATTGAAAGAAATTTAAGATTGGTGGTATATATTGCACGAAAATTTGAAAATACGGGAATAGGAGTAGAAGATTTGGTTTCTATAGGCACAATTGGACTAATTAAAGCTATTAATACCTTTAATCCTAGTAAGAACATAAAGCTTGCAACATATGCTTCAAGATGTATTGAGAATGAGATATTAATGTATTTAAGAAGAAATAACAAAATGAAGACTGAGATATCAATTGATGAACCTTTAAATATTGATTGGGACGGAAATGAGTTGCTTTTATCAGACATTTTAGGTACTGATACTGATTTGATTTATAGAAACATTGAAGATGAAGTGGATAAAGAATTGCTAAATACTGCTATGAAGAAATTGTCCATTAGAGAAAAGAAAATTATGGAGTTGAGATTTGGACTGTCAAATGATGGAGAGGAAAAAACTCAAAAAGAAGTAGCTGACATGCTGGGTATTTCCCAATCTTATATATCTAGACTAGAAAAAAAGATTATAAGTAGACTAAAAAAAGAGATAAGCAGAATGATATAGTAGAGGGGAAATGTAAATGTATAAAATTAACAATAAAAATGAAGGCTAGTTTTCCCAATAAGTAAAGAGTTTGTCAAGGTGTTTTGTGAAAATTTTGTATGTTTTTTAGCAGTATAAAAATAACCTCCATGGCAATAATGATACTGACTTCAATTAACTGCCGGGAGGTTTTTCTATGCTAATCAATAAAGTTGAAATATGCGGTGTAAATACATCAAAGCTACCAGTTTTATCAAATGAGCAAAAGAAAGTTTTATTTGAGAGGATACACAAAGGTGATGATTCGGCGAGAGAGGAATTTATAAGAGGAAATTTGAGACTTGTACTAAGTGTTATCCAGAGATTTAATAACAGAGGTGAGTATGTAGATGATTTGTTTCAAGTAGGATGCATAGGTCTTATAAAAGCAATAGACAATTTTGATGTATCTCAGAATGTAAAATTTTCCACATATGCAGTGCCTATGATAATTGGTGAAATACGCAGATACTTACGTGATAATAATTCAATCCGTGTCAGCCGTTCGTTAAGGGATATTGCTTACAAGGCTCTTCAAGCTAAGGAACGGTTAACAAATAAGAATTCTAAGGAACCGACAGTGGATGATCTATCAAGGGAATTAGAAATACCAAAAGAGGACATTGTTTTTGCATTAGATGCAATACAAGATCCCATTTCTCTGTTTGAATCTGTATATCATGATGGTGGCGATGCAATATACGTAATGGATCAGGTAAAAGATGAAAAAAATCTTGATGATAATTGGCTTGAGGGTATTGCATTAAATGAAGCTATGAGAAAGCTCAATGATAGAGAAAAACTTATTTTGAATTTAAGGTTTTTCGATGGAAGGACACAGATGGAAGTGGCTGAGGAAATTGGGATTTCGCAAGCACAGGTTTCAAGACTTGAAAAGACAGCACTTACGCATATGCGAAAGTATATTTAGAATTTGGTACCTCCCGTATAAACCTATATTTGGTGATTTATATAAAAGTAAAAAAGTTTATTAACTTAGGTGATTCCTAAAATATAACTGGTCAATGGGTGTTTCAAAAAAGCTGATTTTATTGGGTTGGAACTATATATTGACTAATGAATTTTTTTGAAACACCTTATATCTTTTTTGCTTTTATAGTCAGATGTATATTATTTCTCGAAAATAAAGATTAGGCGATTTAAAAAAATAACCTATACAGTATTTCGGTCACAAATCTCATCAATCTAAATTTTTTCAAACCGCATTTGACCAGTTATTTTTTTAGAATCACCTTAAATAATGTAAAATGTTTCCGCTTGTGAAATAGGATTGCTGGAACAAAGCTTCATTGGCTTCAGAGGTATACTTCCAAATGAAAAATTCGGCTTTTAAAGGAATACCCTAGCTAATAGAAGGATTTTTCATTGGTTTTGAAGCTTTGTGTAGGTAACCTATTTCACAGCTCGAAATGTTTTTCGAGAAAAATATAGGTGACTTGAAAAAACTATGAAAAATCAGGTATTCGACTATATGTTTCTTGATAACACACCATTGGTTACGTTATTATACTTTTTATGTCGATGCCTGTTTTTTTCATATGGATTAATGACAGTTCATATATTATAATATTGATTTTTATGTATGAGGTGTAAAGCTTATGAACAGGACATCTGATTTCAGACAGAAAGAAGTAATCAATATTGTTGATGGAAAAAGATTAGGTTTTGTTTGTGATGTGGAAATAAATCTTGACAGCGGAAGACTAGAAGCAATTGTAATACCGGGTGAAGGTCGTTTTCTTGGTTTTTTTGGGAAAGGTAGTGATTATGTCATACCTTGGAGCAAGATTAGAAAAATAGGTGAGGACATTATATTGGTAGAATTTGATGAAAGAAATGTACGTAGGGATTTTTGAAAATGCAATTGACCAGTTATTTTTTTGAATTACTTTATTTGATTTTGCCTGGGGTGTATTCAATCATCGTGAGACATATTATTCCAATAACTAAAGATCCCAGGCTAAGAGAATGTATAACTCGCTACGGGTCGAATCAAAACTCGCTACTAAGAAGAAAAGTGATTCGACTAATCCTTCGCTTCGTTAACATTCTCTAAGACTCTACGCAGATGTTATTTCCATAATATGTATCACAACTAAAATATGCACCCTTTTGCCTAAATTAGATTTAATATTTTTATAAATTATAATATAATAAAGGCAAAGAAAAAATAATTAAGTTGGAGGTACAATATGAAGTGTCCGTATTGTGGTTTTGTTGAGGACAAGGTTATTGACTCGAGACCAACAGACGAGGGGTCAGCTATTAGAAGGAGAAGAGAGTGTATTAAGTGCCAAAAACGGTTCACAACATACGAAAAAGTTGAAAGTTTACCGCTGATAGTTATAAAGAAGGATAAAGCGAGAGAACCTTTTGATAGAGAAAAACTATTGAATGGTTTATTAAGAGCCTGTGAAAAAAGACCAGTGTCGATAAATGAGCTAGAACTTATTGTCGATGGTATTGAATTACAATTACATAACTCTCTTCAAAGGGAGGTTACTTCCCATGAGATAGGAGAAATGGTTATGAAAAAACTCAAAGATATGGATGAGGTTTCTTATGTCAGGTTTGCTTCTGTTTATAGGCAGTTTAGAGATATTAATACTTTTATGGACGAACTACATAAATTGTTGGAAGATAGATAAGGGAATTTATAATAAAAACTTTGCGACTGGAGTTTCAAAAAATTCCATTTGATAGGCTTTGTAACAGAAATAATGAATATGTATTTTTTTGAAATCATCTAAATAACATAGAAATGAGTGATACTATGAATGATGTTTTAAAAAAGAACATTCTACTGCTCAAGAAGTACCAACCTCATTTATATTCTAAGCTTGACAGTTACATAAAAGGCAATTATATTCCTAAAAATAAATCTGTGGAGAGAATAATGCTTGCAAACCAAGATGATTTGGTTATTAATATTGCGGTTAGAGCTGTAGGCAGGGACTATTTGCTATGTGATCATGAAGATCCTATAAGTGAGGCTTATGCTTGGATTGACAGATATGTAGATCCTTCAAACAAGATTGACATTGTCTTTGGCATTGGAATGGCTTTTCATTTAGAAGTTCTTATGACTAGTTTTTCAAATAAGAAAATACTAATTATTGAACCTAATTTTGAACTTTTTTATCAAATTCTCAGTATAAGAAATCTTGATTTTATCATTGAAAAGGCTGAGATTTTTGTAGATGAGAGTTATGATAAAATTCTCAATAAAATCAGTACTTTTTTTTGGGATACTGGTGAAGGTGGGATACAAATAGAACCTTTAGAGGTATACGTTGAGTTATTCCCCCAAATATGGGAGAGCTTAAGAAACCGTTTCGTAAAGATAGCTCAGAGTTTTACTGTAGATATAACTACTAAAAGAAAATTTGGTGAACTGTGGGTTCAAAACAACATCAAAAATCTCAATTCAATTAATAATGCTTCCAATGCCCAAGAACTAATCGGCAAGTTTAAAGGGGTGCCAGCAATACTTGTGTCGGCAGGACCTTCCCTCAAAAAAAATGTTAATCTACTTAAAGATCTCAAACAAAAATGTATAATTATGGCTGCTGGTACAGCAGTGAATGTTCTTGAAGAAAATGGGGTTACACCTAATTTTATGATGGGTATAGATGCAGGAGAAACAGAAGGCAAGGTACATGAAAGAGTAAAAAGTAAGGACATTTATTTTTTATATTCAAATCAGATTTTTCCTGATTCTATAAATAATTATAAAGGACCTAAGTTTCTAATGAATTATCCTATGGATTTATATACCAATGAATTTTTTAAATATATAAAAGTTAATTCTGATTTTTTCTTAAGTGGTCCATCGGTTGCAAATACTTGTTTTGATATGCTTTATAAAATGGGATGTAACCCTATAATATTGGTGGGGCAAGATTTGGCGTATACAAATGAAAGCAATTATGCAAATCAGGAATCCGGTGCGGTTTCAAATATGATTAACAAAAATAAAGCATCTTATATAAGAACAAAAGATATTTATGGAAATGATGTATACACAATACCTAGCTATCTGGCTATGAAAAACTGGTTTGAGGGGTACTTTGAAAAGGCTTGTAAAAATGTTGATATAATAAATGCTACAGAAGGCGGACTTAATATTGAATATTCATATAATGATACTCTTGAGAATGTAATTAATAAGTATGAATTTATAGAGCAGGATATTGATAATAGTATAAAGGAAATTTTTATTTGCAGTAAATTTAGAGATTCTATAAAAAATAATGTTAAATCTTATTGTAAATATGTTGTTTGCCAGTTGGACAAGCTGGAAGAACTCTCAAAAAAGCAGCTTGGACTTGTAAAATTAATTGAAAATGATATATGTGATCCTAAAATAAATAAGAAGGAATATGACAGAGTTATAAACTCTATAAAAGATCTTTCTAAAAAGGTTATTAATTCGCCTATCTATAGTTCGCTTTTGAAAAACTTGATTGAAATAGAGTTCTTTTTGATAAAGGCAGAAGTGGACAGAGCAACTAAGGTGCTTACTGAATATAAGGATATTAAGGGAGTATTTGTGAATGCAGTTAAAGAACAGAACAGGATATTAGATGAAAGCCTTTCAAAAATACGAAGTTTTATGGAATAATATAGTGTGTTTTTAATAATATGCACTTCTTTGGATTTTTTTAAGTTGAACAACTATTTATAAATGTGTTAAGATTGATATAATGAGGTTTAGCCCTTTTTAAGGAGATGATAACTTAGATATTTGACTATTTTTTATTAAGCGGTTTTTGAAATTTTGGTTGTAAATTTTTTATTTGATTTTACTTAATAAGTAAGGCAATATCAAATAAAAACTTTGCAACTGGAGTTTCAAAAAATTCGATTTGACGGGCTTTGTGACACAAATAATGAATATGTATTTTTTTGAAACTCCCTAAGATGGAATAATTAGAAAATAAGTTTTTATAGAGAAGAGTGTTGATGTTTTTTATTTAGTTTTATTTGGGAAGGTGTGTTTTATGAAAAAAAATATAAGTGTAATCATTATAAGTACAATGATTTTTTTAATGGTTACAGGATGTATGCAGCAAAATCAGACAGTTAAAGAGGTTGAAGATACAATAGATTTAGTTATTGACAATACTGTTTATTATAATAGAGTTGAAAATGATTTGCCTGAAATAGTTTTAAAAAAGGATCAAGAAGAAAAAATAATTAGTGAAGGTAGTGAATCTCCTTCGCAACCTTTTATTTCTCCTAATAAAAAGAAACTTGTATATATAGCACCCTATGAGTTTGAGATTGTGGGAGAAGTGTTTTTGTACAATGTGTTAGAAGATAGCAAAGAAGCTATTATATCTCATAATGATATACCGGAGAATTTATCCCCTAAAAAAATTTGTTGGTTTGATGATCGTTACTTACTTTGTATAATGGGATTTGCTTATGGGTCAATAAGTAAGGGGGGAGACTTATATGTATATGATACTGTTGATGGTAAGCTGACATTGCTTGTTAAAGAAGATGATACCAACAGAGAAGTAATCGATATTTCGGTTGAACAAAATAAAGTTAAGCTAAGTACTGCTGTTTTTAATGATAAATTTACTGATTATACTATAGATGAGTTATCCTATGAACAAGCGGAGTTTTTAGATTTGATTGAAAAGAAATAACTCAGTTGATAACTATGTAGAATTATTTTATAGAGCCCATTATGGAAAATTAATAGCTTCCATAATGGGCTTTTTGGTTGAAGTGAATTTTTTCCGCCTGTGAAATAGTATTGCTAGAACAAAGCTTCACTGACTTAAGAGGTGTACTTACATATGAAAAAAATCCGGATTTTAAAGGAATACACTAGATAATAGAAGGATTTTTCATTAGTTTTTAAGCTTTGTGTAAGTAACCTATTTCACAGCCCGAATTTTTAATAAATTGCCTATCCATTAATAAATATTTCTTACCTTATTTGGAAAAGATATAGCCTAGGTGATGAAATGTTTAAGAGAATTTTTCATAAAAAAAAGAAATCTGTATTGTATTCTGAAATGCCAAAAAATGAAAATATGGAATTAACTGTGTCTAACTTGAGGTCAATAATAGGCAAAAATGTAGATGTGGAATTCAAGGAAATTTTTATATGTGGGGATAAAAAATACCCTGCAACATTGATTTTTGTTTCTGGGTTGGTTGATGTAAAGAGTATTGCTAGGGATGTAATCAAACCATTAATGGATAAAAGCTTATTATGTGAAAAAGACAGTTTAAAAAACATAATTAGCTTAATAGAACATGGTTTTGTACATTTGCCTGTTATGAATACTCACAATAACATTAACAACACAGTAAATGATATTTTGACGGGCAGTTGTGCTCTTGTTTTTGATAATGAAAAAATGGCTATAACTTTTGAAATAAAAGGGTTTGAAAAAAGAAGTATATCAGAACCTACAAATGAAAGTTCAGTAAAAGGTCCAAAGGATTCTTTTGTGGAGTCTATAAGGGTCAATACAGCAACTATTAGAAGAAAGATTGCATCACAAAATTTGAGTATAGAGCAAACTAAAGTGGGAAAACAATCTTTAACGGAGATTGAAATTTTATATCTAAACGGAACGGTAAACCGAAACATTGTTAACGAGGTAAAAAGAAGGCTTGAAAACATTGAAATTGATGGGGTTATTGAACCGGGGTTTGTAGAGGAATATATAGTAGACAAAAGATATACTACCTTTCCACTTATACTGTCTACTGAAAGACCAGACAAATTTTGCATAGGTATATTAGAGGGCAGAGTTGGTTTGATTATTGATGGTTTGCCTATTGCATATATTATACCGGCATCTATACAACAGTTTTTAAGGGCTTCGGATGATTATTCTCAAAATTTTATTGTTGTTTCAGCATTGAGGTTGTTGCGTTATATATCAATGGCATTGACAATTTTTTTACCTGCATTTTATATAGCTATTACTACATTTCATCAAGAAATGATACCAACTAAGCTGGCAATAGCAATAGCAAGTGCAAAAGAGGGCGTTCCTTACCCATCATTTATAGAAATTTTTATAATGCTGATAGCTTTTGAAATTTTATTGGAGGCAGGGTTGAGGCTTCCCAAAAATATTGGACAGGCAGTTTCCGTAGTTGGAGCATTGGTTGTGGGAGAGGCCGCTGTGAATGCAAATCTTATTTCTCCCACTGTTGTAGTTGTTATTGCCATAACTTCAATTGCCAGCTTCACGATGCCAAGTCAGGATTTTTCCAATGCACTAAGAATATGGAAATTTATAATGGCTATATTAAGTAGTATCTTAGGTATCTTTGGAATGAGTATAGGGGCTATATTTTTATTGTACCATCTTTCATCAATTGAAACCTTTGGGGTGGCATTTCTTTCGCCCTTTGTTGCGAGTGAGGGTAAAGATATTTGGGATAGTATAATAAGAGCACCTCTTAAATTATTGAAAAAAAGACCTTTTATTTTAAGAACACCAAATGAAAGACGTCAAAAATAGGAGAATTTAATTGTGAAAAAAAACAAAAATATTCTATTTATGATTTATTTATTGCTGTTTTCAATAATGTTTACTGCTTGTGTTCCACGAAGAGAAATTGATAGGCTTATATTTGTGAGAGCCGTTGGTGTGGATAAGGCAGAGGATAAAGATGAGGTAAAGCTTACAGTAGCATCTAGAAGGGATGGCGCTTCAAAGTCTCCAGGCAAACAGCAAACATCTGAGAGAAAAACCTTCTTGTTTTCGGAAGGGAAAACAGTGTTTGATGCTAATAGAAATTTTCTTAACTATGCAGAAAAAGATATCTTTTGGGGTCACACAGAGTATATTTTTCTTGGAGAAACAGCTGCTAGGGATGATGTTTTAAAATACCTTGATTTTTTTATCAGAAATCATGAAAATAGGTTGGATACTAGCATTGCAGTTGTAAAGGGTACTACTGCCAGTGAATTGTTTAAAGGTTTTGGTACTGAACTTGTGCATGAAAGAATGTCAAACTTGTATGAAAATGTTGGCGGATTGTCGGAGTCTAAAGAAATACAACTTTCTGAATTTATTGAAAAATTAAATAGTAAGTATTCTTGTGCATATATCCCGTATGTTTATATTTTTAAAAAGGCAGAAAGTATGGAAATTGGAGATATTGAAAAAGAAATTGATATTGTACTGGATGGTTTTGCAATATTCAGAGGTTCAAAACTTGTAGATTTTTTAAAAGGTAAAAAAGCTAGAGGATTAAATTGGATAACTGGAGATGTAAAATCGGGAATAATTGATGTAATAGATTCAAAAGGTAATAATATTGCTCTTGAAATTATTGAATCGGATGTAATAATCAAAACGAAAGTAATAGGTGAGACACCTTATATTGATGTTAAAGTTAGAGTAAACAGCAATATCGGGGAGTTGTCTGGTAAGCTGGATATATTCAATAAGGATTCTATAACAAAATTGGAGATTCAGCAGTCTGAAATAGTCAAAAATGAAGTGGAGAGTGTTGTAAAATTCGCAAAACAAAACGACGTGGATATATTGGGGTTTGGAGACAAGATATTTCACCAGCACCCTGTAAAATGGGAGGCCATTAAAGACAACTGGGAAGAAGTATTTCCCGAAGTAAGTGTAAACGTAGAAGTTGAATCAAAAATTAGCAGAGTATACAACATTGGGAAACCTATTAGATACTGGGAGGAAAAAGAGAAATGACGATTTTTTATTTTGCTGTGATTATTTCAATTAGCATATATGAAGTTTATAGAATGATTAAAAAGAACTTAAGAAAGGAACTGGGTTTATTCTTGTTTTTTGTCCTTATAGCATTAGTTCTGTCATGGAGTTATAGTAAGAATCCTTATGGCATAAGCATTGCTGATAGCATTTTAAGTGCGTTTGGTATAGAACACTAAAAAAGGAGAAGTATATGCTGTCTTCAAAAAAAAAATTTCAATGCGGCAGGCAATGATCATTTTAATGGTAATTTTATTTTCAGTAACCGTAAGAGCTGTTCCCAGTCTTTCCGCAGCGGCAAAGCAGGCTGCTTGGATTTGCCCAATTATATCACTAATCTTCACTATCCCTATCATTTATATTTTTAGCAGTATATATAAGGTATATAAGGAAGAATCATTTACCGAGGTTATTGAAGAAATTTTAGGAAAAATAACGGGTAAAGTAATAGCAGTGCTATACATAATACAGCTGACATTACTTGTTGTAGTAAATACAAGATATATTGCCGCGGGACCATTAACCAGTATGTTTCCAAATGCAAAACTATCGTTATTTAGTTTTGTGATTCTCTTGACTGTGGCGATAACAATTCGTAAAGGCATTGTTGTCATTGCTAGAATGAGCGAAGTAATAAACAAAATTAGTATAACGATAATTCTTATAATAGCAGTTTTTTCAATAAAAAATATAAAAATAGAAAGAATTACACCCATAAGCCATTTGGATTTTTTATCTTTAATTAAAGCAAATATAATTTTATTAGGTATATGGTCTCATTTTTTGTACTTGTTCTTTTTTAGTGAATATATTAACAACAAGGAAAAATTAAAAAAAGTATGTACAAAAACAATGATAAATATAACAATACTAACTATGATTGCTATTGTTATTACTATAGGAGTGCTTGGTTCATCAATAGTTGAGTTGTCACCAAATTCATATATATTAGCTGTAAAACAGGTATCTATTTTTGGTGCAATTGAAAGAATTGAATCAGCTATCATAAGTTTGTTGTTATTTGCTGACTATATGATAATATCAATTCTTTTTTTGACTATATTAAATTTGATTAAATTATTATTCAAGTTTGACTTTACTAAGTCTCTAATAAATATTTATGTGTTAATAATTTTCTTTTTAGTACAAATTATTTCAAGAAATCAATTTGAAATGGGTGTTTTTGTTGACAAAATTGTTATACCTATAAATGTCTTTTTGGGATATGTTTTACCTATTGTTGTTTTTATAGTAGGAAAACTTAGAAAGAAAATATAAGTTAGTGGTTTGGATTTTTAATAAAGGAGAAAGCACATGCTGAATTCGCGAAAAAAAATATCATTAAGACAGGCAATGGTTTTATTTTTGGTAGCCACATCCTCGCCTTCAATGACTAATGTTCCAAATGCTACAGCAGCAACTGCACATCAAGCAGCATGGTTGTCCCCGATTGTGAGTTTTATTATTATCATTCCAATTATATTTATTTATAAAAGTATATTTACTACATATAAAGAGGAGTCATTCGCAGAAGTAATTGAAGATATACTAGGGAGTTTTTTAGGGAAAATTATAGCAGTTATGTATATTGCCTTTTTAACAATACTGCTTTCAATAGTGTTAAGGCATTTTGCTGAAAATATTGTGTCCACCATATTTCCGAACGAGAATATTTTAGTATTCATGATAGCAATAATTTTTACTGTAGCTGTAATTTTACGCCGAGGACTTGTGGTTTTAGCAAGAATGGGTGAAATAATACTGATTTTTCTTATCGTGATATTTTTAGCAATATCAACTTTCGGAGCCAAAGATATTGAAATAAGTCGACTTACACCGATAAGCTACTTGGATTTTTTGCCCATATTAGGTGCTAGTACTGCAATTGTGCCTGTTTTTTCGCTTTTTTCATATACATTTCTTTTAAGTAATCATATCAACGATAAGGAAAAAATAGCAAAGGTGTGCACTCGAGCATTTTTACTTTTAACTTTTCTTATGTCAATTGTTTTGATTATGACTATTGGAATTCTTGGGGATTCAACAGTTGCGTTAACATCAAATCCGTATATATTAACGGTAAAGCAGATAAGCATCTTTGAAGCTATTGAGAGAATTGAGGCTTCTGTTGTAAATATGTGGATTGTGTCGGATTTTGTAATAATATCGATGATTACATTTGCCGTACACAATATGATTAAGTCAGTTTTTAAGCTTTCTGACACTAAGAACTTCATCAGTATTTATTTAGTTATTATCTTTTTTATAGGGTCATTAATAGCAAATAATTCGTTTGAGCTCCAGACTTTTGAGCAATTTCTTTTACCTGTAGAAATTTTTTGGGCCTATATTCTTCCTGGTTTTGTTTTTATAATAGGTAAAATTAGAAAAAAGATATAAGGTGATTAAAAAAATTTGCAATTACCAATGCAAAAAAACGTTTCTCTAGTTGGAAGCTTAAAACTTTTATGATGGTGTTTTTTGACTTAAATAATTTATAGGTTTTTTTAAAAAGTAATAAATAAATTTAAGAATAAAAAAAGGTTAAACCAAACTCGCTTTAACCCGACGTTTGTAATATAATATGGTAAAATTTTAAATATGCACCTAATTACACAATGGGATTGTAAAATAGAAGTTTTGTGATAAAATAAAAATACAAAAATTAAGTATATTACTTAATGCTATTACTAAAATTAGTATGCTTCCGAATATAAAAGTTGAAGGATTTACTGTAATAAACTTTTTGGCTTTTATATAGTTTCAAAAAATTCATTTACATTTTTGCTTTGCAAAATAGTGTTTCTTTGCTTGAAGCATTTTGCTTTATTATCGGGTTGAAACAAGTGTTTTTAAACAGCTTAACTTAAAATAAATTTAGGAGATTTTTATGGATAAAATAAATTGTATAACAATAGCTAAAAATGATTTTTATACTATTTCTATAGATAAGCAAAAGAATAGAGGCTACTTAATTTTAAAAGGTAAATGGGAAACCTCCTCAGGTTTAGAAAACTATATTTCCTATATTAAAGCAGGCGTTAGTGAGCTGAAATCGAATTTCACTCTTTTAGTAGATCTTACGCAATACACAGGAACATCTTCTGAATTATATAGTATTCATATAGATGCGTTAAAGCTCGCTGTTAACTCAGGGTTAAAAAGGGTAGCTGAAGTTTTTGGACATAATCCACTCCTAAAGGTTCTTTTTGAGTGCTATGCAAAAGAATCAGGTGCAAATACAATGGAATTTACCGATGCACAGCAGGCGGAAAGATGGCTTGATCTATATTCAAAAGGAGAATAAAAGTGGATTATTTTGTAGAAATAAATTATTACAAAAATGAAAAACTAAGAATAGATTAAAAATAGAACCACATAATAAAAAACAATAGGAAAGAGGATGGCAATTTTCATTCTAAAAATATCAAAGTTGATAAGGTATAACGAAAAAATAACTTTCTATTCTCATATTGTGAAACATTATCAAATCAAGTTTTTTTGTTATACCAGAGTTGGAACTTATATTTCAATTGCTTCTAAGCAATAAGTTCAAGTGCTATTTTTGGAGTGGTTATTGAAAATATGGATTATGATTTCAAAAATGGAAGTGTTTAAAGATATAGAAAGTCATTTGTTAGAAGATGAGACTCCGGCATCATATATAAATCGTATTTCCGATATTGGGATGATTAGTGAGTATCCCTTCAAATGGCTTGATGACATGAAGAGTACAATGCAGTCGCCAAAACATCATCCCGAGGGAAGTGTATGGAATCATACAATGCTGGTGTTAGATGAGGCGGCAAAACAAAAGCATAAAAGCAAAAATAAACGTGTGTTTATGTGGGCTGCATTACTACATGATATTGGAAAACCCGGTAGTACAAAGATAAGAAATGGAAGAATAACTTCCTATGACCACGATAAGCTTGGAGCAAAACTTGCTAGAAAATTTTTGGAAGAATTCTCTCAAGATAGTGAATTTGTTGATAAAGTAGCGAATTTGGTCAGATGGCACATGCAGATTCTTTTTGTAGCAAAGGATCTTCCCTATAGAGATATTGAGGGCATGAAAGAACAGACAGATATAGAAGAAGTGGCGCTATTGGGTTTGTGTGATAGAATGGGGCGAACAGGGGCAGATATCACTAATGAAAGAAATAATATAAAGATTTTTTTGGACAAGGCAAGGTTATTTCAAAAAATCACCTAAATATTATACAGGTTATTTTTTGAAATTTTCTTGCTAGAATAATATGTTACGAAATCAAAAACTGCATCATTAAAATAGGGGTGCGCTTAACCTTTTTGTAACATATTATGGAAAGAATATCTGCGTAGAGGCTTAGAGAATGTTAACAAAGCGAAGGATTAGTCGAATCACTGTTTGAGCGAAGCGAGTTTTGATTCGACCCGTAGCGAGTTTACATTCTCTTAGCCTCGGAGCTTTAGTTCTTGGAATAATATGTTACAAATTCAAAAACTGCATCATGGAAATAGCATAAGGCTTGTAATTAGGCATAATGTTGTGATATTGTAGAAATGTAATTGTAATCAAACGATAAGATTTATGGTTTTTGTTTTGGAAGTAAGGTGATTGAAAAAATAACTGTTCAACTGGAGTTTCAAAAAATTTGATTTAAGGGCTTTGAACCTGAAATATTGAATATGTATTTTTTGAAACTCCCTTAATACTGTTTTTGACAAGGAGTAGCGTTAAAAAATGCAATTTCGGAAGTGATTTTTAAAAACCACCTAAAGAAAAAAGATCTGAACGTTTAAAAAATAAATTTACATTATTTTAGGAGGGAGTTTTTGATATGAATTACTACATAATCACGGGTGCTTCAAGAGGTCTAGGAAAAGCAGTAGCAGAAAATTTATTATCAAAAGACAACCATTTGTTTTGTATTTCCACAAGAATCAATGACGATATTATTACACAGGCAGGGCTAAAGGATTGCGGAATTGATTATTTTGAGTATGACTTCAATTTTTTAGAAGAAATGGACATGCTTGCGGAAACAATATTTGAACGTATCAATTTTAAAAAGGCCGATTCTATATGTTTAATTAACAATGCTGGAACAGTAAAACCTATTGCGCCGGTTGGCAATTATCCAAGTTTTGAAATTATAAGTAATATGAATGTTAATTTAATTTCACCGATGATTTTAATATCTGAATTTATAAAAAGGACTGAAGATGTTGATTGTGATAAAAAAATAGTAAATATATCTTCAGGAGCAGCTAAAAACCCTTATCATGGCTGGGGGTGTTACTGTGGTGCTAAGGCTGCAATGGATATGTTTACAGGCTGTGTAGGGTTAGAACAAAAGGATATTTCAAATCCTGTTAAAATAATTTCTTTTAATCCTGGAGTTATGGACACTGATATGCAAAGTGATATAAGGCAAACGAGTGTGGAGAATTTTAGTCAAGTAGAGAAATTTATTAATTTAAAGCAGCAAGGTAAGCTACCATCTCCTGATTTTGTTGCAAAAAAACTTTTAGAATTAGTACATAATAATGAGATAGAGTCAGGAATGCTATACAGTATAGATGAATTATAGTAAAATCAAATAAAAACTTTGCAACGGTCGTTTCAAAAAATTTGATGCCATTTTTTGCATAGCAAAATAATGTTCCTATGCTTGAAAGCTTAAAAGCTTTAATGAAGGGATTCATGTTTAAATTATTGAATATATATTTTTTGAAACTCCATTATAGTAAAAAAATAAAAAACTGTTAAAATGTTCTTTGACAAAGCTCGTAATATGATATAAAATATTAGAATTTAGAGAAAGAGAATTGTAAAAATAAATTTAGGAGGATAATATATGGCACATATATATAATGATGTATCTAGAACGTTTAGTGAGTACCTTCTCATTCCAAATTTGACAACAGAGAATTGTGTACCGGATAGAGTTGATTTGACAACACCTATTGTTAAATTTAAAAAAGGTGAAGAATGTGAGCTTAAGCTCAATGTGCCTGTTGCATCGGCAATTATGCAGTCAGTTTCTAATGATACACTTGCGATTGCATTAGCAAGGTGTGGAGGAATTTCATTTATATACGGTTCACAATCTATTAAAAATCAGGTTGAAATGGTTAAGAAGGTAAAGAAGTATAAATCTGGATTTGTTGTAAGTGATTCAAATTTAAGAGTTGATGATACGTTAAAGGATGTACTTGAATTAAAGGAAAAGATGGGTCATTCAACGGTTGCTGTCACAGAAGATGGTACTTCTAAGGGAAAGCTTTTAGGAATTGTTACAAGTAGAGATTACAGGGTTAGTCGTGATTCTTTAGATAACAAGGTCGGAGACTTCATGACTCCGTTTTCAAAACTTATTGTTGGAGAGTTAGGTATAACTTTAAGTGAAGCCAACAATATAATATGGGAGCATAAGTTAAATTGTCTTCCTATAGTGGACAAGAACCAAAAGCTACATTATTTTGTGTTTAGAAAAGACTATGATGAGCACAAACAAAATCCTTATGAGCTTTTAGATAAAAATAAAAGGCTAGTTGTAGGAGCAGGTATAAATACTAGAGACTATACAGAACGAGTTCCGGCTCTCGTAGAGGCAGGTGTTGATATTCTTTGTATAGATTCCTCCGATGGTTTTTCGGTATGGCAGAAAGATACTCTTCAGTATGTAAAGAATAATTTTAAGGGTATGAAAGTCGGTGGTGGAAATGTAGTAGACAAGGAAGGTTTTTTATATCTTGCAGAGGCAGGTGCTGATTTTGTTAAGGTGGGAATCGGAGGAGGTTCTATTTGTATAACAAGGGAGCAAAAAGGTATAGGAAGAGGGCAGGCAACGTCTATTATTGAAGTGGCAAAAGCTAGAGATGAATACTTTGAAAAGACAGGAATATATATACCAATTTGTTCCGATGGAGGAACGGTTCATGATTATCACCTTGTACTTGCGTTAGCTATGGGCGCAGATTTTGTTATGATGGGTCGCTATTTTGCAAGATTTGATGAAAGTCCTACGAAGAGGGTTAAGCGAGGAAACAGTTATGTAAAAGAATACTGGGGTGAAGGTTCAAACAGAGCTAGAAATTGGCAAAGATATGATCTTGGAGAGAGCAATAGTCTAAAGTTTGAAGAGGGAGTAGACAGTTATGTTCCCTATGCAGGTAAGTTAAAAGATAATCTAGAAGTGACATTAAGTAAAGTTAAGTCTACAATGTCGAGTTGTGGTTCTGCTTCGATAGCTGAGCTTCAACAAACGGCAAGAATAACGTTAGTATCTTCCGTAAGTATTATGGAAGGTGGAGCCCATGATGTAATTTTGAAAGAGAATGAATACTAAAGAATAAGGGAAATATTAGTATTTGGAGGTATTTAAGTGGAAAATGAGTTGATTTCTCAGCTTAAAAAATTGCTTATTAAATACAAGCGTTTTATAAGATTTGGTATTGTAGGGGTTATAAACACTTTAGTAACTATTTCGATAAATAGTTTGTGTAATAATGTATTTCTTTTAGAGTATAGGTTAAGTTGGGTAATAGGATTTGCAGGTGGTGTAACCAACAGCTATATTATGAATAAATTTTGGACGTTTGAAAGTAAAGGTAAAAGTGCGAGTAAGACAACAAAAGAAATGATACAGTTCTTTACAGTTAGTCTTGTGTCATTAGGTGCAACAACACTAGGGTTGACATATTTTGTTGAAAATATGAGGATTAATGAGAATATTGCGCAGTTTCCAACAATAGTAATTTCACAGTTTATTAATTACTTTGGCTATAAGCTATGGGTTTTTAAGAAGTAAGACTCACATTAGGGATAATGAAAACATAACCTTCTGTTTTAACATTATGAAAAGGCCATCAAATCAACTTTTTCATTATCCTAAGTAGTAATTTGATTTTTAATACTACTTTAGATTGGAAGTTTAGTTGATATACAAATGTTCATGATTTCTTAAGAGAAAAGATTAATGCAATATATTTTTCAAGAAACATGTAGGTGTGTATAAATAAAATACTATGTGGGGTGGTTTGTGTGGTTGATTATATCATTAGTTTGTTAGTGTACTTGTATATGGTTGTATGTCTTATTTGTCTAGCAGATAAATTGGGGCGTTCAGAATACGGAATCCTGCTTTTTATTCCAATTATGAATCTATATTTTCTTTTGAAAATTGCTGATTTAAATGGTTTATTGCTGATTTTGTTCTGTATACCAGTACTTAATTACTTTTTGTTGGCATTTTGTTTTATGAGAATATCAGCCTTTTTGGGCAAGAGCCCGTGGTTGGGGTTGGGGATGTTTGTGCCTATTGTTAATCTTGTAATAATGGGTTACCTTGCATTTTTTGATCATGAGCCAAAAGATCTCTTGCGCTATTAATTGTAATTAAGCTTTGTACAATTTTATTTAAAGTGTAAAATGGTAAAAATAATATTACTGTGTTATCGTAGAGAAGATTTATTTGAGGAATTAAGGCAGATTTAAATAATTGATTAACTGGAGTTTTAAGAAATCGATTGACACCTTTTGCATTGCAAAATAATGTTCCTATGCATAGAAACCTACAAGCTTCTATAATGGGCTTTGTTAATGAAATATTGAATATGCATTTTTAAACCCTTAATACAATTAGGTTTTTAACATAATAGAGTGGATATGTAAAAAAGCGAGTACAGTAATGTGTTTTTACCTGAAAGATACAAGGAGGAAATTGAATGGTTGAGAATGAGATAAATGATATTGAAAATGATAATGATGAAGAAAAGGAAGTTGTATATTCCAATTTTATACAGGAAATCATAAATGATGATATGAAAACTGATAGGTTTGGAAAACGTGTACATACAAGGTTTCCACCTGAACCTAACGGTTACTTACACATTGGACATGCAAAATCCATATGTTTGAATTTTGGTATAGCTGCTCAAAATAATGGATTATGTAATTTAAGATTTGATGATACCAATCCTAGCAAGGAAGAGGATGAATATGTTGAGTCTATAAAGACTGATGTGAGATGGCTAGGATTTGATTGGGATGATAGGCTTTTTTATGCGTCAAATTATTTTGACCGTCTTTATCAATATGCAGTAAAATTGATTGAAATGGGGAAAGCGTATGTTTGTGATCTCAATGCAGATCAAATACGTGAGTATAGAGGCACATTAAAGGAGCCGGGAAAAAAGAGCCCTTACAGAGAAAGGTCAGTAGAAGAAAATCTAGATTTATTTAATAGAATGAAAAATGGAGAGTTTGAAAACGGATCAAAAGTCCTAAGAGCAAAAATTGATATGGCATCTCCAAATTTAAATATGCGAGATCCTGTAATATATAGAATAATGAGAGCTTCTCATCATAGAACAGGTGACACATGGTGTATATACCCTATGTATGATTTTGCACATCCATTGTCCGATTCTATAGAGGGCATTACACATTCAATATGTACACTTGAGTTTGAAGCCCATAGACCATTATACAACTGGATATTAGAGACACTTGACGTTGAATGCAAATCTAGACAGGTGGAATTTGCTAGGCTCAACTTGAGTTATACGGTAATGAGTAAAAGAAAGCTTCTACAGCTTGTGAAACAAGGCTTTGTACAAGGTTGGGATGATCCTAGGATGCCTACAATTTCTGGACTTAGAAGGAGAGGATACACGCCCCAATCAATAAGAGATTTTTGTTCACGTATAGGAGTTGCCAAGAGCAATAGTATTGTTGATCTTGCATTATTGGAGCACTGCATTAGAGAAGAGCTCAACAAAAATGCTGCAAGGGTTATGGGGGTATTGCGCCCACTAAAGGTGGTTATTGATAATTATGAGGAAGGACTTGAAGAGGAATTTGAAGTACCGAATAATCCTGAAAATCCTGAGTCAGGTACACGTAAAGTTCCATTTTCTCGTACTATTTATATAGAACAGAGTGATTTTTGTGAAAATCCTCCTAAGAAATATTTTAGGTTGGCACCGGGTAAGGAAGTAAGGTTAAAGAGTGCATATATCGTTAAATTTGAGAGTTTGGTTAAGGACGATAAAACAGGTCAGATACTTGAAGTTCATTGCTCATATGATCCAGGGTCAAGAGGAGGAAGTGCACCTGATGGAAGAAAAGTAAAGGGGACTATTCATTGGGTATCGGCAGATCATGCTGTTGACGCTGAAGTAAGAATATATGATAATTTATTTAGTGATCCAAATCCTGGCACGGATGAAGATGTAGATTTTTTGGATCAGCTTAATCCGGAGTCACTGGAAGTTCTTAAGAATTGTAAGATGGAACCGGGGCTTAAAAATGCAAAGCCGGGAGATATGTTTCAGTTTTTAAGACTTGGTTATTTTTGTGTTGACAATGTAGATTCAAAGCCTGGAGCACCTGTGTTTAACAGGACGGTGTCGCTAAAAGACACTTGGGCTAAAATTTCAAAAAAGTAAGTAATGTATTCTTGTTTTATATTATTGGAAATATGTGGAATAGAGAGTTGCTGCAGAAGTTAGTTTTGCAGCAATTTTTTTCACTTTTTTGAACAAAGTGAAAAAAGAAAAAATGAAGGGGCTCGGTGCCCCAAAGTTTTTATTATAATGCGCAAGTCTAAGAATTACGTCATTTGGCACTAAAACAAGTCTGTGCTTTCAATGGCTGTTTTTAAATTGGCTTATATGGTAAAAAATTCATAAACTCTTTCCCAAGTTTGGATTTTACCGGGTTCAATATCAACGCTGATAAAGACTTCAGGGCTTATAACATGGCCTTTTCCCCAAACAGCTACTTTTTGAATTTGGAAATTACTAATTTCTCTAATGCCTACTCCTGAAGGTTTGTGAACAAGTTCCCAAAAGTGATTTTCCACAGGTTTGAACCCGCCGGGAACTATATAAAAATCACTTTCAGGTTGTTTGTTCCATGTGATTTCATTGTCCGTCACGCTTATAACATCTGGCGTTTCATCAGACTCAGCAGAATAAGGGAATTTTAGTATATAATCAGGGCCTGTTGGGTTGTTGTCTATTGAAATAAAATTGTGGCAGTATTCCTCTGTATGTATGGGTTTAGAACCTACGTTTTTTAGTAGGTACTTAATTATCATTTTATTCTGTTCCACACAGATCTTTTTGGTCATATGAATGGCATAACCATTACATTCAACAGGTTCAATTTCAAAGCTCACACAATTTGAATTAATGTCCGTCTTTACAGAAAAAGGTGTTACTTTATATTTATCAAAAAAGAAGTAATTTGAATCATCAGGTCGTGTCAATAGACCAGTGCCAATTTTATGGAATTTCTCTCCTGGTTTTGCTTCATCATAACCAATTGGTGTATGTATTCCAAATTCATTGCAGATGCCAAATCCTCCTGAACCTTCGCCAGGTATTGGAGATTCAGGTGCGCAAAATGTATGTTTTCCATCTAATATAACACTAGTTATAAAACCGGTCCAATCAAAACGAGAACCGTTATAAAAAGTCCCTGGATGGGCAATTTCTAACTCTAATTGTTTTGCTGATATTTTTATTGGTTGTGTGTTGTGTGACATATTTTTTCTCCTTTTAAATATTTGTTTTAGGCAAAATCAAAAAAATAACTAATCAATTGGAGTTTCAAAAAATTCGATTTAATGGTCTTTGTACTGGAAATATTGAATATGTATTTTTTTGAAACTCCCTTAGGCAAAATAAAAGTTTGGGGTATCTAGCCACTACACTTTTCCTTCTTTCACTTTGTTCGAAAGAAGAAAATCAAAAAAACTTTTAAGGCTATATTTTTTTATATAGAAAATTTTATCACAATATAAGTAAATAAAAAAGGTTGTCGACTTCAAAAACTTCATCGGGTTCTTATAGAAAACCATTAAACAGAACTAATTACATTATCAAACATTTTTCGGGAGAGAGCAAGGGATTATCCTTATGAATACGTTTGATAAGAGCAATTGTTTGACGTGATATTTTAGGTCTTCCAGATTTTTTGGATTTAAGCATCCAGTAAAATTTGAAGGCTTGACGATAGAAAATATAATAAAAAGTATGCCTGTGACGGACTTGGAAGAAAAACTTATGAAATAAATAGCCAATTTTGGAACATCTTTGTGTAACAAATTCTGTAAATTTGCTGATTTTTGTAGTAACACTATGTTTTACATACCTGTTATCCGCTGATATCTATTATTCTATCCGGGAACTCTTCTCTTATTTTCAAGAACTCATCAAGGTTATTTAAAAATAAATCCACTAAATCGGGATCAAAGTGCTGGCCTCTTTCCTCTTTAAAAAGTGCTATAATTTTATTTAAATCCCACGCTTCTTTATATACTCTTTTTGAACCCAAAGCATCAAACACATCAGTTATTGCGGAAATTCTTCCGTAAATATGAATATCTTCACCTTTAAGACCAGCTGGGTAGCCAGTACCATTATATTTTTCATGATGCTGTAATGCTATAATTGCACCCATTTTAATAATATCTCGTTTTGAATTTTTTAACATCTCATATCCAAGAGATGCATGCGTCTTCATTATTTCAAATTCTTCCTGTGTCAATCTACCAGGCTTATTTAAAATACTGTCAGGTATGGCTAATTTCCCTATATCGTGCATAGGGGATGCCATTCTTACCTTTTCAGCCAAATCTACAGGAAGTCCGTACTTTATAGCAAGCAGTTTGGTGTATTCTGCAACTCGTTTTACATGATGCCCAGTTTCATTTGAGCGTGCCTCTGCAATTTCTCCTAAAGTAAATATAATTTCTTTCTGAGACATTTCAATTTCACCATTTAGCAGAATATTATCAAGTGTTAATGAAATATTTGCACAGAAAACATCTATTAAATATTTGTCCCAGTCATTTAGCTCAATACTGAATTTTAAAAACACTATATATTCTGAATCGTATTGGCTTGCAAAATGACTTATAACGGAGTTTGACAAATATACGTTTCTATTTTCTTTTATGGCAATATCCAAGCAATTAAGTTCTTCGTCTGATAATACATCAACAATGTTTTTATCAATAGAATCATAATATTCGCCAACTGCATCTGCAATAAAAAATTTTCCATCAGTTTTTATTGCAATTATACCAGAGGATTTATTAATTGAAAGATTACTTGAAATGTTTAATATTGATGAAAGTTGTATTAAAACAGATGATGTAAATTCTTTAAAATACTTTATTTTATGAAATGAAGACGACAAATTGATTATCTTTTCCAGTCGCATACGGTTATTATCAAAAAGAATAAGTTGTTTGTATGACCTTAATGCAGCTAGAATAGTAACATACAACTTATCTTCAGTAAGTTCGGTCTTTAATTTATAATCATTTATATCATAATCAACAAATATTTTCTTTTCTGGTGCATTACCCGGTTGACCTGTTCTTAATATAATCCTTGTTATTTTGTTGTGCTTTGTATCTCTTATATATTCAACCACTTCAAAACCGGCAGAATCTTCTCCCATAACAACATCTAGCAATACTACTGCTATATCAGGATTTTCATCAATAAGCTTTTTAGCCTCAAGTGATGAAAATGCACTAATTATCTCAATAGATTTATTATCATAGGTAAACTTTTTTAAAACAAGTTTTGTTACGCTATGAACTGATTCTTCATCATCAACAACCAATATTTTCCATGAACCCGTCGATAAGTTTAACTTTTCTTCTTTATCATGAAATACTATTGAATTGTTATTTGTAACTCCTACTTTTCTTTTAGCACGAATCATAAAAGGTTCCTCCCTCTTACTTTTGACAGGCAAACAACAGGCACTAAAAAATGCACAAATAACGTAACCTTGGAAGATTTTATAAAACTTATAAAAATAAGAAAATTTAATCTTGTTTAAGAACTAATTATAGAAATCAATAAAAAAATATACTATTTCATGTTATCACAAAATATTACATAATTCAACTTAAAATTTCTTTTGCATATGCCGATGTAATACATATATTTAAAATTTCTTTGGAGGGAAATATCTGTATGATTAAAATAACTGGTTATAATATTGAGCAATTAATATATAAAGGTTTTCACTCGACTTTTTATAGAGGTACGCGAATTTCAGACAATATCAAAGTTATTGTTAAAATCTTAAATAGTGAATATCCTACATTAGAAGAATTAGAGAACATTAAAAGAGAATATCTAATTACAAACAAGCCATATGGTGATAAAGTAATTAAAGTTTATGGTATTGAAAATTATAAAAACTCAATTTGCATAATTTTAGAGGACTTTGGAGCTATATCGTTGTCCGAATTATTGAGCATAAAGAAATTGGATTTAAATGAAAAAGTTTCAATAGCCGTAAATATCGCTGATGCAGTATGGAATATCCACAAACAGGGAGTAATTCACAAAGACATCAATCCTTACAATATTGTAATAAATCCTGAAACCAATGAACTTAAAGTAATAGATTTCGGAATATCAACTGATTTAAAGAGTGAAAAGCTTCAATATTTGAGTAAACTTGAAGGTACATGCCTTTATATACCACCTGAACAAACTGGAAAAATCAATAGAATTATTGATCAAAGGTCTGATTTATATTCTGTAGGAGTAACCCTATATGAACTATTTACAGGCAAAGTTCCATTTACAGGAGATAACCTTGAGATTATCCATGCCCATTTAGCAAAAATGCCTATTAATCCTAGTGTAGTAAATAGGGAAGTTCCACAAATAATATCAGAAATTATAATGAAATTATTGTCAAAAGATACCGAAGATAGATATCAAACCTCATTTGGCTTGAAATGTGATCTCGAATATTGTAAGGAGAATCTTCTTGTTAGAAATAAAATTATTGATTTCAAAATAGCCCAAAGTGACATCCCAACCAACTTTCAAATTCCTCAGAAGCTATATGGAAGAGACGAAGAAATCGGAAAACTAAAAGACGTAATACGGAATATTCGAGACATGAGAGTCAAATTAGTAATGGTTTCAGGTTGTCCAGGCATTGGTAAAACCTCAATTGTCCACGAAATAATGAAGGATGTAATAGATAAAGGTGGTCAGTTTGTATCAGGAAAATTTGAGCAGTTTGAACAAAATATCCCTTACAGTGCTCTGATTTCAGCCTTTAGGGAATTGATTAAGAATTTGGTATCTGATGCAAAAAATCTTGAATTATGGAAAGATAAATTTATAAAAACTTTAGGTTCAAATGCAAAAATAATAGCCGATCTTATTCCTGAGTTAGAGCAGATTACAGGCGAATTACCGGATGTAATTAAATTAAACCCTACCGAAGAAAAAAATAGGTTTAATCTCGTATTTCGTGATTTTGTAAATTCTGTTTCAAATAAACAAACTCCACTAGTAATTTATCTTGATGATGTTCAGTGGAGTGATCTTTCCACAATAGAACTAATAAAATATCTTTTATCCTCACCAGAAATAGAGAATTTTAATGTAATAATCGCATATAGAGATAATGAAATAACTGAAAAACATCCTCTAAAGCCAATACTCGAAGATGTAATAAAAAGAGCAGAGAATACCGAGTTTTTAAAGCATATATTTCTTAACCCTTTAAAAAAGGAAGCGGTAAATGAATTGCTCTCTGATACTCTCAAGCAAAGTCTTGAGGACACAAAAACATTAACTGATTATATTTATCAAAAAACAAAAGGTAATCCATTTTTCACCAACCATTTACTCAAGTCTATATATGATATAGGTGCTTTTAAATTTAATGTAGAAAATCTCAACTGGGAATGGGACTTAGAAAAAATAGAACAATTACAAGTAAGTGATAATGTTATTGAATTCTTGATACAAAATCTATCTTCTTTATCTGATGAAGCCTTAAGTATTATTAAATCAGCTTCGTGCATAGGTAATTATTTTGATCTAAGGACCTTATATAAAATAAGTGATAGCCTTAAAAACGAATCGTATGCAATATGGACGGCTATTGAAAGAGAGTTAATTATACCTTTAGACAACAATTATAGGCTGCTTTTAAATATTAGCAAAGATAAGTACTTGCAATCAAATATGGAAGTCAGGTTTAAGTTCAGCCATGGTAGGATACAGCAAGCTGTGTATTCTCTTATTCCTGAAGACGATAAAGTATGTATACATAATAAAATTGGCAAAGTATTATTGACTTCATATAGAAATAACCAATCAGAATGTAATATTTTTGAGCTGGTAAATCATCTAAATCTTTCAAAGAGCCTCATTACAAATAAAGATGAAATACTCGAACTGGCACAACTAAATGTTAAAGCAGGTAAAAAAGCCATGAGTAATAGTTCTTATGATATAGCAGGTAATTATTTCAACATAGGTAAGAGCTTATTATTTGAGAATGGAAATAATACATATAAAAATATACTATTTGATATTTCATTAAACTATGCTCAGACATGTTATCTGTCTGGAAATATTGATAAAGCTATAGATTTATGTGAAGATTTATCACAGCTTGCAACAGATAATATTGAAAAAGCCAAAGTTTGTATTCTAAAAACATCTCTATACGATTTGAAGTTTGATAAAAAAGAGTTAATCTTATATGAAACAAAAAAGGCACTTGAATTATTTGATATATTTTTGCCTGAAGGCAAAGAAGAAATTGAACAAAAAGTTGGTGAAATGTTAGGTGAAATGCAAGAATGTTTATCGGTTAGTTCTCCTGAAGAATTAGCAAAGCAACTTCCGATAATGAAAGATGAAAATAAAATTACTGCTATGAAAATCATGGCTAATGCCTTACCTACAGCTTTTCAGATTAATCTTCCACTATATTTATTTATACAACTAATTATGTTTGATATGACTGTGAAATACGGAATATCCAATGCCTCCTGCAAAGGGTTTGGAGAATGCGGAATTGCTCAAAGTTTAGCTTTTAACAACTATGATGTAGCTTACAAGTTTGGACTGGCTTCCTTTACTATTGTGGATAGGTTAAAAGCAGAAGATATGAGAGCAGGAACTTATTTTGTATTTGCAAGTTTAATATCCTACTGGAAGGCTCATTATAGTGAAAGTATTGAATATTTTGATTTATCAATAAAAGTAGGTCTTGAGAATGGTGATATACTTCATCCTTCATATTCGATTGGTAGCAAGTTTAATTTTATATTAAGTACAGGTGAAAATTTGAATGCCTGCAAAATCGAATTAGAAAAAGTAGATAAGTTTCTAAAAAATAATAATGCAACGTTTTTATTAGTATATTCAGATTTTTACCAATACATGATAAATCAGTTACAGTCAACTTATAATTATGATATGGAAAATTCAATATTGGAAAGCACCAAAGAAACAGGAAATATCATTTGTTTATCAACCTTTGGTCATATAAATCTTATGGTAAATTATTTGTTGGAGAACTTTGAGGCTGCAGAAAAATGGTATGACTTTGCCGAAACTTACGCTGCAGGAAAAAGTGGATCTTTCAACATGGTTGATTATTATATGTTTCAATCCCTGCTTTTTATTAAAAAGTATGAGAATGCACTTGCCGAAAATAAAGATGAAATACTAAATAAACTAAACAGTAATTTGGCAAAACTTAAAACATGGTCTGATAATTGTCCGGATAATTTTGCACATAAATATTACATAGTATTGGCGGAATTTAACAGAATCCAAGATAGTCCTCTTGAAACAATTATAGACTTATATAAAAAATCACTCGATTCGATAAGAGATGGTGATTTTATACACATGAGAGCTCTAATCAATGAAATTACAGGTGAATTCTGGCTTTTAAGAGAGTATGAAATAATTGGCTCAGCTTATATTAAAGAAGCCTACTATTTGTATAAACAATGGGGTGCGTCGGAAAAAGTAAAAATATTAAACACCAAATACCCAGATATGTTTAGGAATATAAGCGATCAAAAAATCTCTTCCCTAAGACCTAACAGTATACATACAAGCGTATCTGATCTTGATCTTATGTCCATACTTAAAGCTTCTCAAGCAATCTCAAAAGAGATAAAACTCGACAAGCTTTTGAAAGTACTTTTAGAAACAGTTATTGAAAATGCAGGTGCCCAGTATGGATTCATAGTATTAAAAAATCTATTTGATGATAATCTATACGTTGAAGCTTTAAAATCCAAGAATGATGAAATTAAAATAATGGATTCAACTCCAATTAGTGATAAATTGGACGTCTGTTTGGAAGTATTACAAACCGTAATCAGAACTAAAGAGCATATAGTTATTGAAGATGCTCTAAAAGATCAACATTATCAGTATAACGATTATATAAAAAGCAAGAATGTACGGTCAGTACTTTGTGCACCGATAATTTATCAAAGTGATTTAAAGGGTATAATCTACCTTGAAAATAATCTTACTGATAATGCCTTTAGCATTAAGCAGCTTGAAGTAATAAAAATGTTGTCCTCTCAGATTGCACTATCAATTGAAAAAGCGCAACTAAGCCAGGCACTTATAAAGATAAAAGAAACTCAAAAACAATTAGTTCAATCAGAAAAAATGGCTTCGTTAGGTAATTTAGTTGCAGGTATTGCACATGAGATAAATACTCCTGTAGGAGTAGCTGTAACTGCTGTAACACATATGATTGGGACAACAGAAAATATTATAAAAAGTTATAACGATGACAACATTTCCAAATCTGAACTTGAGGATTACCTAAATGACTCTATGGAAACTATTGAATTGTTGTTTATGAACCTCAACAAAGCAGCTTCATTAATTAACGGTTTCAAGAGGGTTTCTGCCGATATGTCGAATGAGGATTTAAGAACCTTTAATTTTAAAAAGTATATTAAAGATATTCTATTGAGTTTAAGTCCAAAATTGAAAAAATACAAACATAAAATAGAAGTTGTCTGTGATGAGGATATGGAAATATACAGTTATCCAGGGGTTTATTCGCAGATTATAACGAATCTGCTTATAAATTCAATAACGCATGCCTATAGTAAAGATGACGAAGGGAATATTGAGATTAGGGTTTTTAGAGATGAAAACAATATCAAACTAGTCTATTCTGATGATGGAAAAGGTATGGACAGCGATACGAAGAGCAAGATTTTTGAACCGTTTTTTACAACCAACAGACATACTGGGACGGGCCTTGGGATGCATATCGTATTTAATCTTGTAACTCAGACTCTAAAGGGTACTATTACATGTGAAAGTTCTCCAAATAAGGGTGCAGAATTTGTAATAGCGTTTAAAGTTGATTGATTTAGGGAGTTTCAAAAAAATACCTATTCATTATTTCTGTTACAAAGCCTATCATGGAAGCTTTTAAGCTTCCAATCATAGGTACATTATTTTGCTATGCAAAAAATGGCATCAAATTTTTTGAAACTCCAGGTGACCAGTTATTTATTTTAAATCCCCTTAGTTTGTAGAAATCATACCTGTCGACTTCAAAAACTTCATCGGGTACTTATAGAAAACTATTAAACGGAACTAATTACAATATCAAACATTCAAAATTTTGAATTTTTTTCTCTTGAAATAGGTGTTTGACAATCAATGGTTTGATGAGTTCTGACAGGATTTAATTGTATAAAAGGCAATGGAGAGTACAATCATAATGCTGATTTAAAGATGGATGGCGTTATAAATATGGCAGGTACTATGGTGATTGCAAAGCATTTTATTCCACTATGAGTATTACTAGAGAGCGTGTGTAAAATTTTTAATACGATTTAAAAATGTGAAAATCAATAATATAATTATCAAGTTTTTTAAAAAAACAAAAGACGGCTTATAGATAATAGCCGTCTTTTATGTTATATGGTGACCCATAGGGGAATCGAACCCCTGATTCCACCGTGAGAGGGTGGTGTCTTAACCGCTTGACCAATGGGCCATGTCTCAAGAAGTATTATACACCTAAATTTTGAATTTGTCTTCATTTTTTAAAAAAATTTTTCGATTTTTATTTATATTGGGTGGTTTTTGTTTCTTTTTTAACCCATGTTGGGTGCATATTTTAATTGTGATACATATTATGGAAATAACATCTGCGTAGAGGCTTAGAGAATGTTAACGAAGCGAAGGATTAGTCGAATCACTTTTCTACGCGTAGCGAGTTTTGATTCGACCCGTAGCGAGTTATACATTCTCTTAGCCTCGGAGCTTTAGTTATTGGAATAATATGTCTCACGATGATTAAATACACCCACCCATGTTAAAAAAATTGGACTGATGATCTATTAAATGATAGAATAATAAAAAGAAAAAATATTACTATAAAACTTTTGAGAATATATATAATATAGAAAACTATAAAAAGACAGGGATTTTTATGAGTTTTAAAAAGGGAGATATTGTTACAATATCAAATAAATTTGAAAGATATATGGGTACCGCTTTGGTTCTTCATAGGGATGACGAACAGGTTGATGTTAGAATTATAGATGAGCAAATTGACTGTGAAGGCGTTCCGGAAGAAAGGTTGTTGCTTGGATATGAAAGCTACAACAGTATTTATGCGGTCTATTGTGACGTTGTAAAAAAAGATGATAATACAGGTGTGATACAGCTTCGAATAAGCAAAACATTTTCTGTAATAAACCGGCGTTTTTCAACGAGGTATCCTGCTTTTTTTAAAGTAGGCATTTCTGCTGTAGATATGTTTGAACCTTTTGACGGTGTAATAAGAAATATGAGTCTTAGGGGCTTTATGGTTAATACTCATGTAAATCTTGAGGTTAATAATTTTGTTAAAATGGACATTAAGCTTGATAGTCGTACAGTTAGCGTTAAAGCTAGGGTGGCAAGAAAAAACGGGCAAAACGGAAATTTTAATTATGGTTTATGTGCTGTTGGTTTAGGGTATGATGAAAAAATACTTATGAGATCAATTATAACAGAGCTTAAAGAAAAAAATAGAAAGATATCTGAAAAGATTATAAAAGGATATATTGGTGATGAAACATAAAAATAAAGGGCATAATGCCCTTATTTTTATGTAGATTTATATTTTTAACTTTAGGCAAAATCAAATATAAAATTTCGAGCTGTGAAATAGGTTACTTACACAAAGCTTCAAAACAAATGAAAAATCCTTCTATTAGATAGGGTATTTCTTTAAAAGCCGGATTTTTCATTTGGAAGTATACCTCTGAAGCCAATGAAGATTTGTCCCAGCAATCCTATTTCACAGGTAGAAAAACTTTTCAACTGGAGTTTCAAAGACCCGATTTAATAGTGAAATATTGAATATGTTTTTTGAAACTCCCTTACTTGAATATTTCATAGGTCACTCTTTGAAGTTGCCTTATAACTTTCAAGCTTTATTTAAATTTTTATACCATACATTCATACTTTCGATTTGACCGGATATGTCAGTGTTATTAATTAATGTACCTCCAAAAGTGTACCCGTTTTTTGCGAAAGTAATATTCATACCTGCTGACATGGCTCTTGCAATAGTATATGCTGTTTTTATTCCCATTTTTTCTAACTTTTTTTCCATGTTCTTTAGCATATATAATGCAAAGCCATACCCCCTGTAATCTGGGAGTACTGCGAAATCTGTCATTTCAGCGTTAGAATATTTTGAAGCAAGCTCTATAGATGATAGAGCAACAAGATTTTGACCTTGCCATATTCCAAAATATATTATATTTTCCTGCATTGTTTTAAGTATATACTTTTCATCGTGTATCGGAAAAGGATAACTTTTAAAAACTATTTTATATAATTTTGCCATTTCATATATATCTTTTTCAGTTGCCTCTCTAAGTGTGAATTTCTCTGAGAGACTAGAGGTATTTGTTTCAGGTTCTTTTTTTAGAGCAATATTAAGGTTTTCGGTACATGTGTCTATAAAAGGATCGTTTTTTCTGCTAGGGTCATAGTATTTACACATAAAGCTGCAATTTTTTTCACCGTTAAAAAAATAGGGTATTACAGCCTCTTCTTTATATCCGCTCATTTCGAATACCTCTTTAAACTCAAGAGGTATTTTTGCAATTGCTTTGCTATATTCTTTTATTCTAGCAAGTTCATCTATATTTTTTGTGATTTCGGGCAAATCATTTGGGTCTAGTGACATAACATAAATTCTGTTGCTGTTTTTACCGTGATGCACCGTAGAATTTCCGATTTTTTCTATTATATCAAACATATTTTCTCCTTACGCTTCAGATTTTACAGGTTCTCTTTCCTCTTCAGTTTTTTCTTCAACATTATTATTTGTGTTTTCAAATACTTCTGAGGATTCTTCATTTTTTTCCTCGACTTCTTCAATCTCTTCTTCAGCCGGTGTAAGTGTTATTGTTTCGTTATAATCTGCAAGTAGTCTGGCAATTCCCACCGTCTTATCCTCTTCGGCTTCATCTAATTTCAAATACAGATTACAAGTATCACACTTTAAATCACAAGCATTATGATGGTAACAACTAGGTTCCTGATATGTTGTTATTACACCTTCATAATTTCGCAAGATAACTTTATTAGTCGACCAAGATATGATGTAATTAGGCATTATTGGGATTTTTCCACCTCCGCCTGGAGCATCTATAACATAAGTTGGAACAGCAAAACCACTAGTATGACCTCTCAAACTTTCCATTATTTCGATACCTTTACCCACAGAAGTTCTGAAATGTTCTAAACCTTCTGATAAATCACATTGGTATATATAGTATGGTCTAACCCTGTTTTGAACTAGCTTATGAACAAGGGTTTTCATTATTCTAGGGCAGTCGTTTACATCTGCCAAAAGAACTGACTGATTTCCTAAAGGAATACCTGCAAGGGCAAGTTTTTTAAGTGCTTTTTTTGATGAATCAGTTATTTCTTTTGGATGATTAAAATGTGTGTTTATCCAAATGGCTTTGCTGTGCGTTTTTAGCATTTCAACTAGTTCGTCGGTTATTCTGTATGGTAGTACCACTGGGGTTCTTGTTCCTATTCTGACAACTTCTATATGCTCAATTTTGTCTAATTCTCCAAGAAGCCAATCAAGTAATTCAGTGGAAAGCATAAAAGGGTCGCCGCCTGACAAAAGAACATCTCTAACTACGGGGTTATTCTTTATATATTCAATACCTTGTAGCATTTGCTCTTTTGAAGGTATGCTGTCACGATCTCCAACTTTTCTCTTTCTTGTACAATGTCGGCAATACATAGCACAGACATTACTTACGTGAAATAAAACTCTGTCAGGATACCTATGAGTTACTCCCGGAACAGGACTATCTGTATCCTCTGCTAAAGGATCTTCCATGTCATAATTTGTTACGTTAAGCTCTCGGATGTCTGGAAATGCCTGTTTAAAAATTGGATCATTGTGATAGTCCTCAGTGTCAATTAAAGATAAGTAGTAGGGGGTAATTGACATAGGAAATATGTCAAGGGTCTTTTTAATTTCCTGTCTCTCTTCATCGGAGAATTTTATTCCTAATACCTTTTCTACCATGTCAACACTCTTAATTACGTTCTTAAGCTGCCATTTCCAATCGTTCCAAAGTTTTAAAGATTCTTTGGTGAAATCATCACCATCCATCTTTTGTTTTGTAAGTTTAATCATTGATTCCATAAATTTCGTCCTCCTCTTTTATATTAATCTAGGTGCCCTTAAAAAACGATAACTTAAATTAACGTTAAAAAATTAACTTATTAGCATCCGTAATGATTTGTGTTAAAAATATCTGTACAAGTATTATTGTTTATATTTATAATGCACAAAAAGACACAAAAACATTAAACACCTAACTTTTTTGTTTGTATAGAGTTAGAGTGTTTAAGTTTTCCTGTAATAACAGTTCGCTTTATACCATAGACACTATAGTATAGATTATGACCATTTGATCCTAATCAAACCCCAGTTCTAAAATGCGTTTTTCCACAAAAATTTCAGTGATATACAGCAGTCTAACTATTTCCCACATATTTAAACACGTGAAACAGCTTGAATGCTACCTACTCATTTTGTTTACTTCACAAATGAATATTAACATAACGAAAGGTAATTGCCATTTAATAACATGATAATAGCATATTTAGCTTTGTGTGTCAAATTCGCGCGCTGACATGGGAAATTTTACGAATAAGACGCCTAATCTTGTTAATAGCAATAATGTATGATAATATTTTTATGAAATGTTTCTTAACAATAAATATGCAATCAGGAGGAGCAGGCTTTGAAAGAAAGATTTTTAGCAAATTCTAATATATCATATATAGAAAAAAACGGCGTTGAATATATTCAATTTAACAATTTAAATAAGTATTCGGATACGCTTATTCACTGTTTTACGACTAGGCGAGGAGGAGTCAGTGAAGGTGAGTACAAATCACTTAACATGGCATTTAATAAGAGTGATAAGAGAGAAAATGTTGAAGAAAACTATAAAAGAATAGCAAAAGCTTTAGGTATTGATACCAAAAATATGGTTCTTTCAAATCAGATTCATGACAATAAAATACGAGTTGTTTCAGATATCGATAGAGGTAAAGGAATATATGTAGAAAGTGATATTATAGGTTTTGACGGACTGATGACCAATCATACCAATGTTGCTTTAGTAACGTTTTATGCTGATTGTGTTCCGGTATTTTTATTTGATCCTGTAAAGAAAGTTATCTCGTTAGTACATTCCGGGTGGCGAAGTACGCTTAAAGAGATCTCAAAAGAAGCTGTATTAAAGATGAAAGAAAGGTTTGGATGTGATTTTTCAGATATTGAAGTAGCTGTTGGGCCATCTATTGGGCTGTGTTGCTTTGAAGTAGGGGAAGAGGTATATGAAGAATTTATAAACACTTTTAAATGGTGCAAAGTTTTTTGTAAAAAGGTAAAGGATAAATGGTTTATAGATCTTCCATCAATAATTAAGACATCGCTTAAGTTAGAAGGATTACAGGAGAGTAAAATTTTAATTTCAGGTATATGTACTAAATGTAATAATGATGTATTCTTTTCCCATAGGGGAGATAGAGGGAAGACAGGAACGCTTACAGCAATTATGCAGTTAAAATGATTACTGAATAAGGCAAGATCAAAAAATATTCAACTGGAATTTCAAAAAAAATGATTAGAATTTTTTGTAAATTTAAAAATGTTTTTATGCTTGGAAGCTTAAAACATTCCATAATGAGATTTGTAACTGAAATGTTGAATATGTATTTTTTGAAACTTCTTAAAGAAATGTTGTATAAAGTGTTTTTGATATGTTAACAAAAATTACTGTAACAAACGTGGAAGAAATAAAGCAGAGAGTGCATTTTTAGCATTATAAAAAGCATATAAAAAATCCTTTAAGGGAGAGAGAAAACTTGAATAAGAAAACACTATTTCTGATAGTTACTATTTTAATGAGTGTATTACTTACTTCCTGTGCTGCTTTGAGCATAAGAGAAGATAATATTGAGGATGAAAATGAATATAGATTTTTAGATAGTCAAGATGATGTAATTGACACAGGACCTGTAAAGGGAGGAGTTTTAAAGCTCTATTCTACAATTCCTGATACGTTAAACCCTATACTGACGAATAATTTATACGTAAGGGATTATTCATTATTTGTATATGAAAGTCTTGTGAAATTTGACAAAAGTCAGAAGGCTGTGCCTTTACTTGCAAAAAGTTGGGAAGTTTCGGAGGATGGACTTACGTGGATTTTTCATCTTGAGGAGGGCATATTTTGGCATGACAATATACCATTTACGGCTGAGGATGTTGAGTTTACACTAAATGCTATAATCGCCAGCCCTAACAGTTCGTACAAGAAAAATGTCAATAATATAACCACGTTTTCAGCTATGGACTCAAAGACTTTTAAAATCGTGCTACAAGATATTAACTCTTTTACAGCAGAGTTAATGACTTTTCCCATACTCCCAAAGCATTATTTTACTGGTGAAGACTTTTTAGCATCGGCTAAAAATTATGCACCTTTAGGCACAGGCCCTTACAAATTTGATGAATTTAGTGAGGGAGAATATGTTAGGTTAAGAAGCAATGAAAATTGGTGGAAAGCTGAAAAGGGCAACGAGATTGATTTGAAATTTCCGTATATTGAAGAGATTGAAATACTCCTATACGAAAAATCGAAAAACATTACAGAAGTTTTTCAACAAGAAGATATTGATTTATTGACCATTGATAGAAGTTTATGGTCAAAATACAATGGAAGACCAGATATTACAATGAAAAAATATACAAGTAATAACTTTGAATATATTGCCTTTAATCTATCAAACAGATTACTGAAGCTTCCAGAAGTGCGTCAAGCTATTGCATATGCAATTGATAAGAAGAAAATTATTAATGATTTACTTCCTGGAGAAGCTTTAGCATCTGATATGCCATTAATGCCGGACACATGGCTCAATGATACAAATGCTGTTTTTTTCAATGCTGATAAGGAAAAAGCAAAAAAATTGTTGCAAGATAACGGTTGGAAAGAGAGAAATGGTTTGCTTTACAAAAATATTTATGGTGTAAATAGATACCTTAAGTTGGAGATGCTTGTTAATGAAGACAACAGTTTCAGAATCAAAGTTGCGCAGGAAATAAAAAAGCAATTACAAGAAATAGGTATAGAGCTTACAATAAAGGAAGTAGATTGGGAGGATGAATTAAAAAGCATAGAAAGAAAAAGGTTTGATATGGTATTTATAGGTTGTCAAGTTACCTCTATACCTGATTTATCTTTTATGTATTCATCTGAATCAGAACTAAATATTTCTGGGTATAAAAATCCTGAGGTTGACGAGTATTTAAAAACAATAGTAGGTGAAATTGATGAATCGGCAAAAAAAATGCATTATATAAAATTGAAGGAATCGATAAATCAAGATTTGCCTTACCTTGGATTATACTTCTATAATGATGCTGTAATATACAACAAGAGATTAAAAGGTGAGTTCAGCCCTTATTTGTGGAATAGATATTTTGACTTTACCAACTGGTATATACCGGTAAAGTGATAGGCTATGCTGGCTGCGATTAACCTTTTTTGTAACATATGATGGAAAGAACATGGTGTAAAGGCTTTAGAGATTGTTTTCCATGCCTAGGATTGTTTTAGTCCCTGATCCTACTTAGAAGTGAGTGTGATTAGATGCGTAGAGAGTTATACAGTCTCTTAGCCTAGGTTGTGTATTTGAGCAGTTTGACGTAGCGAAACGACCAGCCTTGAAATTTGTTATTGGAATAATATGTTACAAAATCAAAAGCCACACCTTGTTATTCTAGGAGATTTGTAATTTCCTAATATATGTGATATTATATAAACAATACAGCAAGCAATATATACCATTAATGTGAATATATTATCTTTAGATACTTTTGGTTAGAAAAAATTGCCCATTTGATTGTAAAGTGAGGTGGAGTTTTATGGGTAAAAAAATAATAACAGCTATTGTTCTAAGCATACTAATAATAAGCTCTGTAAGTTATGCTATTCATTCAAAGTCAAAAAGAGATTTAGAAAGTGAACTTACCAAATACGGACAAATAACAAAAGATAGAATTGAAAGCAAAAAGGGAAATAGAATCGAAGTAATGAAAGGTGAGCAAATAGTTATATATAAAGGTGACTATGATGCAGTAACCAGAGAATTAATTAATATAGGTGTTGAAGAAAAACAAGCTAAGTCAGATGCTGAAAAAATGTTATTACGTAAAGAAGCTCTATATATATTAGCTAGAAATAAGGGGATTGAGGTTAGTGATCAAGAAGTTTTGGATGTTATTAAAGTTAACAAACAACAATCAAAAAAAGCTAGTAATTACGATACGTTTGTAACATTTCTGGATGGTGCGGATATGACATTAGGCGAGTATTGGGATAGTCAATTCGATAGTTTAAAAAAGAGTATGACGGTTTCTAAATATAAAGAAGAGTATTTGAAATCAAGTGATAAATACGGAGAATTTGAGATTGGAACGCCAGAATATAATTTGTCAGTAGAAAAAGAGTTTAATAAGATTGCGGACGATTTCATTGAGAAGGACAACGTTGTTAGTCTAGACTAATTGCCAAGTGAAAAATGTTGTTTTGGGTGGTTGCAAAAAATGGATGGAAGAAGAAAAACAAAGGGATGATGAACCGAAATCTTTAATAAGGCTAGGTTCATTTTTTTTATGATCTTTTAAGTATAGTTACAAAAAGGTCTAGTATAAGTTTTATAATTACATATTAAAAAAGCTATAACAATAATACAGTTAATAAGACCATCAATTAAAGTACGGACTTTAGAAAATTCATTTTACTTATGAGTTAATTTGGTTTGTGCCAACTTTTGTGACAACTGGTTTATTGGTGTTCTTATTTACCAATGTGTTTTACAATTCTTGGTGGTTTATAAATTGCTATACTTCGAGAAATAATATAAATCTGACGATAAAATTCGAAAAAATGTATTGTAATAAATTTTTTGAGTATTATTTGATACTTTACTTTACAACTTATTAGAAAGTATATATAATTTTATCTGTTGGTGACTAAAGAAGTATTTGAAACACCTTAGGCATAAATAGTTGAAAGGATAAAGATAATTATGATTTGGGCAGCAATTATTTTGGCAATAATAGGATTAGACCAATTGACAAAGTATATAGTTATAAAAAATATTGGTTTTGGTGAAATGATACCTGTGGTTGACGGCTTTTTTTACTTGTCACACTGGAAAAATGAAGGCGCCGCATGGGGAATAATGGAAGGTTGGAGAGCTTTTTTAATTCCTGTTACGGTAATTGTGTCAATTGTCTTGGTGTACTATCTTGCTAAGTCTAAAAACAGACTTTTTAAAGTGTCACTGTCAATGGTTTTAGGTGGAGCAGTCGGAAATTTAATAGATAGAGCATTCAGGGAAGGTGGAGTTGTTGACTTTCTGGATTTCCATTTTTGGTCATACAATTTTCCTACGTTTAATGTTGCCGACTCTTTTATAGTAATTGGAACAATACTTTTATCCTATTACATTTTATTTATAGTAAAGGATGAAAAAGCTATAGAAAAAGAGTGATATACAGATTAAGGAACGATTAAAAAATGAGTTTTTTTCGTTATTCCTAAGGAGAGATTAAAAACTTGGAAGAAATTAAATTTTTATCTGAAGAAAATGGAGTGAGAATTGATGTCTGGATTTCAAAAAGACTAAAAGAGTATTCTCGAACCTACATAAAAAAATTGTTAAATGATGGGCTTGTTTCAGTGAATGGTTCAGTTGTTAAAGCAAATTACAAGATTAAAGAGAATGATGATATTATAGTACGAATTCCTGAACCGGAAGTGTTAGACATTGTACCAGAGGACATTGAAATTCCTATTTTGTATGAGGATGAGCATGTTTTGGTGGTTAATAAACCTAAAGGTATGGTCGTACACCCAGCAGCAGGCAACTATTCCGGGACTTTGGTAAATGCTTTGATGAGCTATTGTGGTGACAGTTTGTCAAGTATAAATGGAGTAATAAGGCCTGGTATAGTTCATAGGATAGATAAGGATACATCGGGCGTTTTGATGGTTGCAAAAAGTAATGAGGCTCATGAAAAACTTTCTTTAAAGCTAAAAGATCACGATATTAACAGGGTTTATATTGCACTGGTGCATGGAATTATACAAGAAGATACGGCAAAGGTGGATGCACCTATAGGAAGACATCCTGTTGACAGAAAGAAGATGGCGGTAAACACAAACAATGGCAGAAGAGCAGTTACTTATTTTAAGGTGTTGGAAAGGTTTAAGAACGCAACATTAGTAGAGGTTAGACTTGAAACGGGTAGAACTCACCAGATTAGAGTTCACATGTCATATATAGGTTATCCCATTATTGGTGACCTGGTCTACGGCAAGAAAAATGACAAGTATGATTTGGGCGGTCAGGCACTTCATGCAAAATTACTGGGTTTTGTTCATCCTATAACAAATGAATATATGGAGTTTGAAGCTGAACTTCCCGAGTATTTTAAAAATCTATTGGAAGAATTATAAAGATCTATGGTACACAATCAAAAACTGCACCCTTTGGGAAGGGTGCATATTTTAATTGTGAGCCATATTATGGAGATAACATCTGCGTAGAGGCTTAGAGAATGTTGACGAAGCGAAGGATTAGTAGAATCACTTTTCTTCGCGTAGCGAGTTTTGATTCGCCCGTAGCAAGTTTACATTCTCTTAGCCTCGGAGCTTTAGTTATTGGAATAATATGGTCCACGATGATTAAATACACCCTTTGGGAAGATTTATCTTTCCAAGATTCAATTTATGTGTTATAATGTGGTCTGTAAATTTAACAATGGAGGGAAATATTATGAAACATATTAAGACTATAAACGGTTCAACGTTAAAAGACAGTTTGAAAAAAAGTGGATGTGGAGAATGTCAGTCTTCATGTCAATCAGCTTGTAAGACTTCGTGTACTGTTGCAAATCAAAGCTGTGAAAAGAACTAAGGCAAAATCAAATAAAAACTTTACAATTGGAGTTTCAAAAAACTCGATTTACATTTTTTACGTAGCAAAATAATGTTCCTATGATTGGAAGATAAAAAGCTTCCATAATGGACTTTGTACTTGAAATTGAATATGTATTTTTTGAAGCTCCTTTATACTTGTAATAAGATTTTTGATTATTATATTGTTATATATTAATATTGCAATAACTGATAGAGTGAAAGGAAGGTTAGGCCTTTCACTTTTTAGTTCTAAATCTTTCTAACGAAGTCTTATGGTTTTTTCTTTTTTTATTAGGTGGTTTCAAAAAATAATCTATACAGTATTCAGTTCACAAATCCTTTATAATCAAGTTTTTTAAAACCACAATTGACTAGTTATTTAAGGAAAGCACCTTATTTAAAGTAAGCAATGTAATGGAATGTTTTTTGTATAATGTCCTTAAGTATGTAGTATGAGATTTTGGCAATAATATTTATGAAAGGTTGATAATATGAGCAAGATCACTTTAGAAGACTTGAAAAAAAATGAAGAAATCAAGACTCTTTTTGAGTTGGCAGACAGACAGCTTGCTGCAATGGGATATACGGAGCATTCCTTCAGACATGTTGGATTGGTGTCAAGAGTTGCTGGAGATATAATGAACACTTTGGGGTATAAAGAGCGTGAAACGGAACTTGCTAAAATGGCTGGTTTTCTACACGATATAGGCAATGCAGTAAATAGAGTAGATCATGCGCATTATGGTGCTCTTTTAGCGTATCAAATACTTACAAAGATTGGAATGGAAACTAAAGAGGCTGGAGAAATAATGCTTGCAATAGGTCATCACGATGAAGGAAGTGGTGGTGCGGTAAGTCCTATTACAGCCGCTTTGATACTTGCAGATAAATCAGATGTTCACAGGACAAGGGTAAGAAATAAGGATATTTCGACTTTTGACATCCATGACAGAGTGAATTATGCTGTAGATAGCTCAAAAATATATGTAGATAAAGAAAAGCAAATTGCAGTCCTTGAGCTTCATATAGATACAGACATTTGTCCTGTAATGGATTATTTTGAGATATTCTTAGTTAGGATGACAATGAACAGAAAAGCTGCGGAGTTTTTAGGACTAAAATTCCAGCTCATTATAAATGGTACGCATTTACTATAATAGCCTAAAAATAACATCTATGAACTGATGATTTTTATTGACTAGTAAATTTTATAGTTATATAATATCTTCATGTGGATAAGAACAAAAAGGGGGAATTTTACAGATGAAAGGCAACTACGGGATTAAGTCCTTCGTGCTAATTCTGATTATAGGTCTTTTAACCTATATTGCAATTGCAGGGCTTTCAATCCCAGGAACAGAAGTCGAAGTGGAAAAAGTAGCAGATAACATCAGGTATGGTATTGATATTCGGGGTGGAGTTAGAGCAGTTTTGTCAGCGCCCGACGATGTAGATCCTACTGTTAAACAGATGGAAGCTGCAATGCAGGTAGTTGAAAATAGATTGGACAATCAAAAGATCTATGACAGAACGGTGCTACTTGAAAAATCAACTAAGAGAATCATTGTAGAAATACCTTGGAAAAAGGAAGAAAAAGAGTTTGATGCAAGAAAAGCAATAAACGAGATAGGTATGATGGCGCAGCTTACATTTAGAGAAGTTGACCAGACAAAAGTAGATGAAAACGGTTACCTGCCGTTAGATGATAAAATAGTACTTAAAGGTGATGATGTTAAGGAAGCTTCACCTGAGACTGGTTCTGATGGTTCAGTATATGTAAGTTTGAAATTGAATTCTGAAGGTGCAAAAAAGTTCGAAGAAGCTACGGGTAGATTAGTTGGACAACCACTAGCTATATTTATGGATGACCAATTAATTTCTGCACCAACTGTTGATGAAAAAATATCTGGTGGTAATGCAGTTATAAGAATGAGTAATACTAATAATGCTGAGGCAGTTGAGGAAGCAACTGAGCTTGCTAATACAATTAGTGCTGGTGCACTTCCCTTTAAACTTGAAGCACTTCAGGTAGAATCAATAAGTGCAAGTTTAGGAAACAGTGCTCTAAATGTTATTTTGTGGGCAGGGTTATTTGCTATTATACTTGTTGGTCTATTTATGTTACTATATTATAGATTGCCTGGAATTATATCAGACATTGCTCTTTTATTCCAGATTTCAGCACAGGTTATGATTATATCATCAGTGGGTATGTCCCTTACTTTAGCAGGTATTGCTGGTATTATACTTACGGTGGGTATAGGTGTTGACGCTAACGTTATAATTTATGAGAGAATAAAAGAGGAAATGAGATCAGGTAAAACGGTGCAGGCATCTATTGATGTTGGATTTAAAAAGGCCTTTAAGGCAGTATTTGATGGTAATATTACTACCTTGATTGTAGCTTTTGTACTTTATTTCTTAGGTTCTGGTCCGATACAGTCCTTTGCATTTACATTGGGGGTTGGAGTATTCTTAAACTTTATTACTGCAATTGTTGTATCAAGAACCTTCCTCAAGATGGTGTCTGGTTTCAAACCAGCAAAGAAACACTGGTTATATGGTGTGAAGGGAGGTAACAGTAATGTTTGATATAATAGGTAAAAAGAAAAATTTCTTTTTAGTATCAATATTGTTTATGATAGCTGGTATAGTAGGTTTTTTTGTTCAAGGTGGTTTTAATCTTGACATAGAGTTTCAAGGTGGTACAATTCTAGAAATTCAAATGGAAAATGCTGATTTTGATGTGAGTAAGGCAGAGAGTATTGCAAAGGATGTTACAGGTAAACTTGTAAAGGCACAAAGTTCTTATTCTCTAGATTCAGAGCACGAAAATGAGAAGGTTAGCACGCTTGTTTTGAGTGTTGCATCTCAAGGTGGTCTTTCATCAGACGAGCATGATAAGTTAGTTGGTGCTATAAAGGAAAACTTTAAAGTAAAGGAAAATGCAGAAATTACAACAAGACACGTAGATGAGGTTATGGGTAAAGAGCGTTCAGCTAGGAGTATTTTTGCAGTTTTAATTGCATCGTTACTAATGCTTTTATACGTATGGGTTAGATTTAATGTTATGGGTGGTCTTCTTGCTGGGGTTTCCGCTGTAATTGCGTTAATTCATGATGTTGCTATAATGTTTGCATTATATGCGTTGACGAATTTACCTATAAATGAGTCCTTTATTGCAGCTATGCTTACTATAGTTGGATATTCAATCAACGATACAATTATTGTATTTGATAGGGTTAGAGAAAATAGTACCCTGCTTAAAAAAGAAAGTCTTACATCTATTACAAATAAGAGTATTAAGCAGACACTTAGTCGTTCAATAGTTACATCACTTACAACTGTTGGGTGTGTTTTGGTAGTTTATATATTTGCATTCAACAATAATATTTCATCTATTAAAAACTTCATGATACCTTTATTAGTAGGTCTTATAAGTGGAACATACTCTAGTATATTTATTGCAAGTCCTATATGGGTAATGATGAAAGAATATCAGGCAAAGAAGCAGGCATCAAAACCTGCAAAGGCTTAGAAAAGTATTAAAAAACATTGGAATATAAAGTCACTTCTTTCTTTTACTTGGTTTTAAAGAAGGGAAATAAAGAACTCGGGAGCGTTTTGTTCCCGGGTTTTTTTGAATGCAAGGAAAGGGTGCAGTTTTTGATTTTGTAACATATTATTCCAAGAACTAAAGCTCCGAGGCTAAGAGAATGTAAAACTCGCTACGGGTCGAATCAAAACTCGCTTTGCTCAAACAATGATTCGACTAATCCTTCGCTTCGTTAACATTCTCTAAGCCTCTACGCAGATGTTCTTTCCATAATATGTTACAAAAAGGTTAATCGCACCCCAAGGAAAGAATGGGTGTATTTAATCATTGTGAACCATATTATTCCAATAACTAAAGCTCCGAGGCTAAGAGAATGTAAACTCGCTACGGGTCGAATCAAAACTTGCTTTGCTCAAACAATGATTCGACTAATCCTTCGTTTCGTTAACATTCCCTAAGCCTCTACGCGATGTTATTCCATAATATGTAACACAATTAAAATATACACCCGGAAAGAATTAGGGTTGATTTTTTTTGGTTTTTGTGTTAATATTTTTTCACAAGCTGACAGTATCATATGTGAACTGTACAGTAATTTTAGTAGATTATATTTGTTACATAAAAGAACTGCTTTGATCCATAAGTACCTGGACAAGGACAGATTAATTTATAAGCTTTCAATATATTTGTTAATAGATTGAAGTCAGTTCTTTTAGGGCTGACTTTTTTTGTGTTTATGAATACCACCTGCTATGCAGGTGGTTCTAAAAAGCTTATAGCTATGAGTAGAAATAAAATACCTCCAACTGTTATAATATTAGCGGGTTTAGCCAACCGCAAATAAAAACAGAA
>Ga0207721_100044_pt1 | contig 168899 bp, 134 predicted proteins | sample TtaePargueraPR_3_FD_187756 | JGI IMG/M metagenome (GOLD analysis project Ga0207721, IMG submission 187756) | Aerobic enrichment media microbial communities from Bioluminiscent Bay, La Parguera, Puerto Rico - Tt and P2 (1) (SPAdes) | ecosystem: Environmental > Aquatic > Marine > Unclassified ... | reverse complement strand
CTTAGGATATAACAATGGTTGGACAGAGGAGGGCTTTAAGACGCGTCAAGGTATGGAGACATATCAGCTAGGCGATATAGCCATCTATAGTTCAAGCCGACGTGCAAGTCAAACCTATCGATAAAAAGAGTAAAATATACATAAAAAAGCAAAAAGAACATATGTTTGCAAACATATGTTCTTTTTGCTATAATAAATATATAAGATTGCGGAAAAAACCAAGGAGTGATAGTTATGTTGAGTGAGGCAACAATGGAAAAGTTAACCGTTTTGGCAGATGCGGCAAAGTATGATGTGTCATGTTCATCAAGTGGCGTTGGACGAAAGAATACAGGAGGTATTGGCAACTCTGCAAGCTGTGGAATATGTCATTCATGGTCAGCTGATGGACGATGTATTAGTTTGTTAAAAATTCTTATGACAAATGTTTGTGCATATGACTGTGCATATTGTGTCAATCGAGTATCGAATGATGTTAAGCGTGCAAGCTTCACTCCAGAAGAGATTGCTCAATTAACAATTGAATTTTACCGAAGAAATTATATTGAAGGACTTTTTTTGAGTTCTGCGGTGGAGATAAGTCCAAATAATACTATGGAGCGCATTGTCAAAGTGTTGCAACTATTGCGCAGACAATACCATTTTGGAGGTTATATTCATGTTAAGGCGATTCCGGGAGCCGATCCTTTATTGATCAAAGAAGCGGGGTACTTGGCTGACCGTATGAGTGTCAACATTGAATTAGCAACAGAAGATAGTTTGAAGCTTTTGGCGCCACAAAAATCAATTGAAAAGCTATATTTGCCCATGCAAGAAATTAAAGAGGGAATCAATCATGCAAAAGAAGAGCAAGGCATATATCGACATGCACCGTCATTTGTCCCGGCAGGTCAATCGACACAAATGATTGTTGGGGCAACCGTAGATACAGATCAATCTATTCTTTTTCGAAGTGAAAACTTATATAACCATTTTAACCTTAAACGTGTTTATTATTCAGCATATATGCCGGTTAATGAAGGGGCGAAACTACCATCGCTTCAAACAGAGCCTCCTTTGCTACGTGAACACCGATTATATCAGGCGGATTGGCTATTAAGATTTTATCATTTTTCAGCGGATGAACTATTAAGCGTTCAGCAACCGAATTTAGACATGGATGTTGATCCAAAGATGATGTGGGCACTTCGACATTTGGAACAATTTCCTATTGAGATTAATAAAGCTTCATATCAAGAGTTACTTCGGATACCTGGAATTGGTGTAACTTCAGCACGGCGAATTATGGCTCAACGCCGTGTTCAAATGATTACATATGATGCATTAAAAAAAATGGGAGTAGTTTTAAAACGGGCAAGGTTTTTCTTGACATGCCAAGGTCGATATTATGGAGATGCTGTGATGAATGAAGAACATATACGACGACAGGTTGCTCCACCGCAGCAACATCATCAAGTTTCACTTTATGAGTTGGGGGCTATCTCATGATTTTATTGTATGATGATAGTTTTTATGGGCTTTTGACCTGCATATTTGAACATTATTATGTGGAACGTATACAAGAGATATATGGAAAAACAGTGTTTCAAGGATCGCTTATTGATGAGACACGTTTTGTGGTAACAGATGAAGAAAAAGCACAACGTGTAGAGCGAGCTATACGTGAAAAGCTTTCCTATGAAGGGTATATTGCCTTGTACCGTACTTTTTTGTCCAATGATTATCACAAAGATTGTTATATTCTTAAGTATTTGAAGCATGCATTTAAGCTGGGGAAAAAAATTGATCAATATTATAGTGAGCCTTTTGTTATTAATATTCGCAAGCTAAATAGAAAAGTTGGTTTTGAAGCACACCGCTTTTTGGGATTAATTCGTTTTGAACAACGCGGTCCTTTTTTGTATGCAAAAATTGAACCGGATCATGATATATTGCCATTGATTGCAGACCATTTTTCAGATAGATTACAAGAAGAGCAAGTGATTATTCATGATATAAAAAGAAAAAAAGCAGTATTGGCGAACGAGGGACGATGGATTATTCAAGAGGTTAGTTCTGAGGATGACAAAGGTATTTTTGCTGAATACCCTATAGATCAACAAGAAGAGTTGTTGCAAAAAATGTGGAAGGGATATTTTGAACACATAGCCATTGAAGGACGCTATAATCCAAAGTGTCAGCAAAATTTTGTGCCTAAAAAATATCAAAAAAATTTGCTGGAGTTCAAATAATTTTTTGAAAAGGGAACCTTTTCTTTTTTACATACGTCATAAGCATGACAACAAAAGTTGTAAAATAAAATGTAAAAAAAGAAAGAGGAATGATAATGATGAAAAAAATATTAGTAATGTTAAGTTTAATGATGGTATTTGTATTAGCTGGCTGTAGCGCCGGAAAAGATGTAGATCAAACGCAAGACGAAGTTATTGAAGACACAGTGATTGAAGATGAAGCAACAGAAGATGAAGTAACGGAAGATGAAGTAGCAGAAGATGAAGTAACAGAAGATGAAGTAGCAGAAGATGAAGTAACGGAAGATGAAGCAACAGAAGATGAAGTTGATGGCATGACTATGGAAGATATCATTGATGCTATGTATGAAAAAGTGGATGTAGAGTGGCCTAAGTTTGTAAAGCAACCCTTAACACAAGAAAATATGGAATACATGCTTGGCGTGACGAATTTTGAATTTGTTGAAGGGGTTGTTTCAGAGCCGATGATGACGAGCCAAGCGCATTCAATAGTTTTGTTCACTGTTGATCCATCTGCAGATATTGAGACAATTAAAGCCGATATTAAAGCGAATGTTGATGGACGCAAGTGGATTTGCGTTGCTGTTGAAGATGAAAATATTTTAGTTGACCATGTCGGTAATCATGTTATTTTGATTATGGATGAACATAGTCAAGAATTAATGGATGCCTTCAAAGAGATTATGCAATAATGGTTTTTTCAAGTATTAGTTTTATATATTATTTTTTGCCGGTGGTGTTGTTGCTCTATGCAGCAACACCATATCGTTATAAGAATATTACACTATTTGTCAGTAGTTTGATTTTCTACTTTGCTGGGGAACCTGTTTTTTTCCTGCTATTGATTTTATCGTCCATCATTGATTATACTCATAGTCGTACGATTGAGCGATATCGTGGAACGCCAAAAGCAAAAAGGGCTTTGGTGCGTTCCATTGTAATGAATCTGGGGCTGTTGGTATTTTTTAAGTATGGCAACTTTATTGTGGATAATTTAAATACTTTGCTGTCGCTTAACATAGATATTCCTGACATACCCCTACCCATAGGGATTAGCTTTTTCACCTTTCAGACAATGAGTTATACGATTGATGTGTATCGTGGTCAGGCTAAAGCAAAAAAAAGTTTTTTAGGTGTAGGAACGTTTGTTGCATTATTTCCTCAACTGATTGCAGGACCTATTGTACGGTATAAATCTGTTGAAAAAGAGTTGACACAACGAGTTCATTCATTGAATCTTTTTGGTGAAGGTGTATCGCGATTTGTTGTTGGATTGGGGAAAAAAGTGCTTTTAGCCAACACACTAGCTGTTTTAGTTGAAAAAACATTATCGGTTAGTGACCCGTCAGTATTACAGTATTGGCTGGGAGCGATTGGGTTTGTTTTTCAGATTTATTTTGACTTTTCAGGGTATAGTGATATGGCAATAGGTTTAGGAAAAATGTTTGGTTTCCATTTTCCGGAAAACTTCCATTATCCCTACATGGCAAGAAGCATAACTGATTTTTGGCGTCGTTGGCATATGTCTCTAGGACAGTGGTTTCGAGATTATGTATATATCCCTCTCGGTGGAAATCGGGTCACAAAAAAGCGTTGGTTCTTGAATATTTTAATAGTCTGGTTCTTGACAGGGCTTTGGCATGGAGCCAGTTGGAATTATGTCTTATGGGGTGTGCTTTTTGGCGCTGTTTTGATTTTTGAAAAGTTTGTAGGACTAAAATGGTTACAAAAGATACCCAAAATTTTTTGTCATGCCTATGTCCTTGGGATTGTCTTGGTAAGTTTTGTGATATTTAAGTACGAATCGACGCAAGATATGCTTGAAGTATTTCGCGGAATGTTTGGACAACTTGATATACCGCTAGTCAGTCGAGAGAGTATGATGGATTTGCGTCAATATATCGTTACCTTTCTCATCGCTGGAATTGGAACGACATCATGGCCAAAGAGGTGGGCTCAAACATTAAGTCGAAGTAATACGTTAAAAAAATTATATTCTCCAATTGCAGTAATTTCACTTTTTATGTTAATGATGATGACAACAGGGTACTTGGTGGATGGTTCATTTAATCCATTCTTGTATTTTAGGTTTTAATTATGGAAAAAATATATGCTATAGGTTTTAAACTATTACTTGCCTTAGTTTTAGTGATTCAAATTATTACACCGGTGGCAAGCATATCACAAGCTGAACGCCGACATTTACAACAGCGACCTCAATTTTCTTGGGATGCATTAGTCGATGGAAAATATATGGAAGACCTTGAAAAATATGCCTTGGATCAAATGCCATTTCGTGACTTTTTCCGTGGTTTAAAGACATGGACAGAAAAGAAGGTTTTTTTAAAAAATATGGTTAATGATTTATGGATTGAAGAGGAGTTTTTCTTTAAAGCTTATGATGTGCCGACAGAAGAAGAAATCCAACGTTTCACAACATATATAGAAGAAATTAAAGAACAGTATTTTTTAAACAATCCGACGTATGTTACGATGATTCCTGACAAGAGCTATTATAGCCAGGATAGATATTGGGCAACAACAGAAGAACAGACAAAAGAGTGGATTCAAGAACAGCTTACAACAGCAAAATATATCGACGTACATTCAATACTGGAGTTGTCTGATTACTACTACACAGATACCCATTGGAAGCAAGAGAAGCTTTTTAAGCTTATAAATTATTTGGCAACACAAATCGATGGTATGGAGCCTATAAATCAAGAGGAGTGGACACCGCAGGTGTATGAAGACTTTATTGGTGTATATGGTGGACAATGGGCGCTTCCGGTTAACCCTGAGATACTCGAGTTTATGCTGCATGAGAGTTTTTTTGATATAGTGATAACAAACTATCAGCAAAAGGATTTGTCAGGTCAAGTCTATGATGAAGAAAAGCTGTATGGATGGGATGGATATGAAGTGTTTTTATCTGGAGGATCTCCACTGATTCAGATTGAAAATCCAAAACGTGACAAAGAACTGGTCATTTTTGGTGATAGCTTTAGCAGTAGTTTAGTTCCGCTACTGATTCCGCAATATGGAAAAATAACCTTAATTGATACAAGATATTTGCCAAAAGACTATCTTGGTGAATATGTTAGTTTTACAGGAGAAGAAGAAGTATTGTTTATGTATAGCCGCTTAATTGTTAGTAACGCTCAGACATTAAGATGACAATAAATATTCTTAAACTCAGAAGGGCTTGTTTTATAGTGATTTTTAAAAGCTCTTGAAAAACTTAGACGATTATTGTATCCAACTAAAACGGTAATCTCATTAATAGATAATGAAGTACTCATCAAAAGTTTACGAGCCTGGGACATTCTATATTCAATTAGATAATCTTGAATGGTCATGTTTAAGAGTTCTTTAAATATTTTATTGAGATAGGATTGACTAATATTACAGTGCGAACAGACAGCTTTAATTGAACAAAGAGCGGCATAATTTTCTTTAATATAATTACATGCCTGCTCTAAGTATAAATGTTTTACATCTGAAGCAGGAGCGAGATTTTGCATGTTTTTGGACTGGTGGATTAATGCATCAAAAAACAAATACAAGTGTCCAAGCATAAAGGTCATCGCTCCATTTGAATTGTCCAACATTGCATTTAAAGGTGTGTATAATTTTGATAATGTATGGATATTATAATCTTTGGGCTCATATAATAAATGGGTGTGGCTAAAGCCGGCCTTGGCTAAAAAACTTTGCGCCTTGATGCCATCAAATTCTATCCAGATATAATGCCATGGGTCATCTGCATCAGCGATATAGGAATGTGAAGTGCCGGGAACAATGAGAAAACCTTGACCTGCCTGGACATCAATTATATCGGGGGCGCACTTATCAGTCGATGGACCTGAATAATAACGGCCTTTGCCGGAGATGACATAATGGAACATATAATGTTTGCGTATTGCCGGACCAAAAAGATAGCCGGACGCACAACGTTCTTTGCCAATGTTATAAAGTTTCAAATCAATTTCTTCATTTGGATGGAAAATATAACTTTCGAATCTATTCAATGTGCCTTCTCCTTTTCACTGATATCTTTGATTATATCAACGAACATACAGGAGTGCAATGTCAATATGGATGTGTTATGCATGAAAAATTCTATAGAAATTGTTTGATATAGAGAATACATAATTAATACTGCAAAGCATTATTCGTATAGTAGTTGTGATTATGTATTCTAAATGCTTTTTTTTGAGCTGTGAGATGTGGCCCGTCAAAGATATAATGATAATAACACATGAACAGATGACAACAAAAAAGGAGAAGTATAATGAAGTTTAAGATTGCATTTATCGGTGCCGGAAGTTTGGTTTTTACACGAACATTATTTACAGACATTATGTCTGTCCCTGAGTTTCACAATATTGAGATAGCTTTTACCGACATTCACCCGGATAATCTGGAAAAAGTTAGATTCCTGTGTCAGAGAGACTTAGATGCTAATGGAATTGATATTCAGATTCAGGCGACGACAAATCGACGAGAAGCGTTTAAAGATGCAAAGTACATTATTAATTGTGTTCGGGTAGGTGGGCTTGAAGCTTTTGAAATGGATATTGACATACCGCTAAAATATGGAGTGGATCAGTGTGTTGGGGATACACTATGTATTGGTGGTATTATGTATGGTCAAAGAGGCATTGCTGAGATTCTTGACTTTTGTAAAGATATACGTGAAGTGGCTCATAAAGATGCCATGATGCTCAATTATTCCAATCCAAATGCAATGATTACATGGGCTGCGAATATCTATGGCAAGGTACCTACGATTGGTCTTTGTCATGGAGAGATTCATGGTGAAGATCAAATTGCGCAAGTGCTTGGATATGACAGAAACGATTTGGATATTATCTGTGCAGGAATTAACCATCAGACCTGGTACATTTCAATCAAGCATCAAGGTGTTGAATTAAAAGAACATCTATTAGAAGCTTTTCAAAAACATGAACGGTTTAGCAGAGAAGAAAAAGTCAGAATCGACATGCTCAAGCGTTTTAATCATTATTCCACAGAATCCAATGGACACTTGTCAGAATATGTGGCTTGGTATAGGAAGCGCCCGCAAGAGATTAAAGAGTGGATTAATACGGATGCATGGATTAACGGCGAGACCGGAGGATATCTACGCATTACCCGTGAGGAACGCGACTGGTTCATAACAGACTATCCTAAAATCATTAAAGAACCGGCTAAAAAAATGGATGGATCTGAACGTGGACGAGAACATGGTTCTTATATTATTGAAGCGATTGAAACCGGAAGAAGGTATCGAGGACATTTTAATGTGATGAATGAAGGGTGTATTACAAATTTAGCGGACGAATCCGTTGTAGAAGTACCATGTTATGTGGATGGTAATGGTATTATGGTGCCAAAAGTCGGACAATTGCCCCTAGGATGTGCAGCGGTATGTTCACAATCGATTTGGGTGCAAAAATTATCTGTTGAAGCAGCCGTACATGGAGATGTACAATTGCTTAAGCAAGCAGCGCTTATGGATCCGTTGACAGGAGCCGTATGTAATCCACCGGAAGTTTGGGAGATGGTTGATGAGATGCTAGTAGCACAAAAGCAGTGGTTGCCACAGTATACAAAAGCTATTCAACAAAGTGAACAACGTTTTGCAGACGGAACGTATAAAAAAAGAATTTCTGACTATCAAGGAGCTGTCCGATTCAAGGTAAAAACGCCGGAAGAAGTGGCCAAAGAAAAAGGAACACGTGACATAACAGTATAAAAAAAGAGCACCGAAGCTTAAAGCTTGGTGCTATTGTAAAGGATGAGGGGGAGAGTATTTAATATGTAAGAGGTAACTATTTCTTACAGTTATTATAATACAGGAGAAATATGTCTATAGTATGCAAGAAGTATGAATGATTTGTAAATTAACATCGAATTAAAGAAAAATAAACATAAAAGGTCAAAATAGTGACCTTAGTGGTAAAAATAATAACCTATCTTCATGCACAGAAAAAAATAAGTATAGTATAATATAAGGAAACACGATAGAAATGTGGTGATAGGATGAATCATTTACTACGGCGAATTCGACATATGAAAATACGTACAAAAATTATTATTTTATATATCAATCTTTTAGCAATAACCTTTTTTATAGGTATCACAGTGATTTATGCTGTATTTGAGCGTAATACGGAAAAAGAAATTGCAGAAGCGGGATTACAGACGATTAACGTTCTTGAGGGGAACTTAGAACTGATTTTTGAAAATATTACGCAATTTTCCAATGTTATATACTTTGATAAGGACATTCAGCAAAGCCTAAAGTCTATTCAAGGAAGTAACATCTCTTCATCGACCCTACAAACAGTCCAAAGCAGTCTTTCCAATATGATTTTGTCAGGAAAATATATATCAAGTGTCGTACTCATTGATGCATACGGCAGTCATTATAAATCTTATAAAGTAGGTCCTATTGCAGTTGATACACAAAATTACAAAAACACACAATGGTTCAAACAGATGGAAAAAGCCAACGGCGATGGATTTTTTATACATCAAAGTGAAGAAATTATTCAGTATACAAGCCGACCGGAGCAAAATTATATTACATATGTTCGCGAAGTTGGTGATGTAAATACCTATGAATATTTGGCGACATTATTAATTATGATGGATGAATCGGTTATTCAGAAATACTTTGAACAAGTGTCGCAAGATGGGAACCTTAATTTTTCAATCGTCAATGGTGCGGGGGAGTTTATTATCTCACCGACAAAGTATAAAGAAGAATTATATCCTACGATAAGGAATCGAATCGATGCAGTCACATCTTATGAACCTATTCAATTCATGGGAAAAGATGCCATATTTATTCAAAAAGATTTGGGCATTAATGATTGGAAGATTATTAGTGTGATGCAGACAGATAGTAAAAATATTATGCAAAATACCTATTGGTCAACCATTATCGGATTCTTGATTTTTAACTCACTTATTGTATTTTTGAGTGCAATAGCCCTTACGCGACTGATTTTTAATCCGTTAACAAAAATTCAAAAACATATGCAGCGAGTAGAACGTGGCGAATTTGTTCCGATGGACATTCCGTCGGATTTTGAAAATGAAATTGTATCTCTAAAGCGTGTAAATAATCATATGATTTATGCGATTAAACAATATATTGACCGAATCAAGGTAGAAGAAAAAATCATAGCAAAAAATGAACTGGATCTTATCTTTGCTCAGATCAATCCACATTTTTTATATAACACATTAGATGCGGCTTCTGCATTGGCTCTTATTGAAGATAATGAGAACTGCTTTCAATTGATTCAGGCACTTGGGAATTTTTATCGCAACAGCCTAAATAGCGGAAAAGAAGTGGTAACGGTTGAAGATGAGCTAAGTAGTGTGCAAAATTATATGACCATACTAAATATTCGCTATGATAATCGCATTAAGATGCACTATGATATTGAAGAAGAAATGAAAGCCAATAAGATGTTAAAGCTGATTTTACAACCGGTTATTGAAAATGCTGTCTATCATGGCATCAAGCAACGAGAAGGAGACGGCAACATATATATAAAAGGATACATTGATGAAGATGAGATGATTTTTATCGTCAATGATGACGGCGTTGGGATGAGCGAAGAGCGTATTGTACAAGTATTGAAAGGGAAAAATCGAGTGAACAAGTCAGGCTTTGGATTATATAGCTTAATACAACGGATTTCTTTATATTATGATATATCTTCTCCGGTAACACTACACAGTGAAATCGGTCAGGGAACAGAGATTACCATTCGTATTAAGCGCATAGAAGGAGCGGAGCAACATGTCAATTAAAGTACTTATTGTAGATGACGAAAAACTAGAACGGGTTTTAATAAAAAAAGGATTTGCATGGGAAGAACATGGTTTTGAGATTATTGGGGAAGCAGAGACGGGATCTAAAGCTCTTGAACTTATGGCGCTAACTCGACCGGATATTGTATTGACCGATATTAACATGCCAAATATTAACGGATTAGAGTTTATTGAAAAAGCACAAAAAGAGTTCAAGGACTATGGAACAAAATTTGTTATAATCACCGGGTATCGTGATTTTGAATATGCACAAAAAGCTGTCCGACTAGGTGTTGAAGACTTTTTGCTTAAACCGATTAATATACAAAATATCAGCGATGTGATGCAAACCCTAAAACAGAAAATGGAGACGGATGCGTTAGAAGTTCAAAAAATTGATCAACTTAAAGCTTCTGTTGATCAAAACAAAGAAATCCTTCGACAAAGCTTTTTACAACGTTTGGTAGAAAACCACGTGACCAAATCGGAAGCAAAGACGAAGTTAGATACATATGGATATAGTAATCTTATGGGGCAATGCGTTTGCTGCATTGTCCAATTAGACCAGAGTTTGGATGAAGAACAGCAAAAAAACTATCATTATAAAATTCTTGATATTATTGAAGCCATGCAACTTGATGAAGAAATTGCCTTTATACATTATCTGGGGAATCTAATCCTCTATTTTTCCTTGCCAAATTATGAGCTTATTGTTCAGCGGATGAATATGGTGCGAGACAAAGTGGGACATCTATTGAACACAAAAGTTGATGTGGGCATTAGTCAGATGTGTAAAGGTTACGAAGGGATACATCAAGCCTATCAAGAAGCGAATAAAGCTTTACATGCGCGGATGATGTTAGATGAGGCGCGATGTATTTTGTATGAGGATTACCTTCGATGCAAGCAGACGGTCAATATAGCGGCTATGGATTGGGACGATTTTTTGTTTTCCGTGCAAAATGGTCTCGAACCTCAAGTCGAAGCATTTGTCGATAATTATATTCAGCAAATTCGCGAATCAGGCAATCAGGATTTACAGTGGCTCAAATTTATGACCATTAATATTCTAACTAAAGCAGAGCCGGTGTTACATAAGCATGGTAAGTCATTGGCAACGCTTGGCAAGTATCATGATTTTGACCAGAGAGTGGATAATATTGAGACGATTGCTATGATGGAAGTGATTATTCGTGATACATTAAAGGCGATGATGGAGTACAACAAACGTTTAAAGCCTAAAAAAGGCAAACAAGTTATTGAACAAGCGTTAGAGGTTATTGAAGCCGATATCTATGATCCGCAGATGGGACTAGCCTATGTTGCCGGAAAAATATATGTCAACGACTCCTATCTGAGTCGTGTGTTTAAACAAGAGACGGGGCAATCCTTAACGGCGTATATTATGAAGAAGCGTATTGATGAAAGCATTCGATTACTTAATACAACCGATTTGAAAGTTTATGAGATTGCCGAGCGTATCGGCATTAACAACGCCCATTACTTTAGTATTTGTTTTAAAAAACAAATCGGGATGACGGTCAAACAGTATAAAGAATCCAGAGAGTAAAAAAAGTGACCATTAACCACAAAATAGTCAATTGAGTTGCTATCTCTTCTGCCTTATAATGACATCATCAACATTAAGCATGCTTGATAAAACATAGCGATTGTAGCATATGATGATAAAAGAAGAGGAGATACATATGAAAGTAAAGAAAATCATAACGTTATTACTTGTCGTTGCCATGATGACAGGAATTATTGGATGTACTAATGCAGATAATGATGCATCTTTGAACGAGAGCACAACAGATAATGCAGCGGTCAATGAAGAGACCTCCGATGATTCACAAGCAACAACGGACGAAGAGATTGTACTAAACGTTTGGCATCAGTGGTCTAATGATACCAATGAATTAAAAAAGCTTTATGATGAAGCGGTTGCAGCTTATGAAGCAGAACATCCAAACGTAGTGATTAATACAGAAACACTAGACACCGAAGCGTATAAAACTAAAATTGCAGCAGAGTTTGCAGGTAGTGCTAGCGGTATTGATGTCTTCTACTACTGGGGAGCAGGAATGGCAAGAAAACTTGTTAATGCAGATGCTTTATTACCATTAGATGATTACTTGACGGATGATGTTAAAGCAAGAATTTTACCAGGATCAACAGGTGCATTTGAGTACAACGGTCAAACGTTTTCCGTACCCATGTTTTCATGGTATATGACGTTATTTGCCAACAAAGCTTTATTTGATGAAGCGGGTACGAAGATTCCAACAACCTATGCAGAACTTGTAAGTGCTTCAGAAAAGCTATTAGCACTTGATGATGTTACACCTTTTGCAGCAGGAGCCAAAGATGGTTGGAATGCAGCATTTATTTATCAGGCAATGGCGTTACGTGAAGTTGGTGGTGACGATGTGAATGCAATGCTTCGAGGTGAAAAGCCATTTACAGCCCAAGGATATGAAGAGGCGGCTAAGAAAGTTAGTGAACTTTATGACATGGGAGCCTTTGGCAAAAACCCTCTTGAATCAGGAAATGATGATGCCAATAGTGCATTTATTACAGGAAAAGCGGCTATGCGCCTTATGGGTAGCTGGTTTGCGAACCAAGTGTATACCGATGCAACAGCAACAATTGATCCAGACCAAGTGGTTGCCGTTAATATTCCGGTCATTGAAGGCAAAGGTAATCCTTCGGACTATGCCGGTGGATTTATTGAATCTTTTTGGGTGAATAAAGGGACAAGTTACCCAGCAGAAGCTGCAGAATTTGCCATCTATATTAATGAAAAAATGGGACAAGCGGCTTATGAGACAGGAACGGGATTCTCAGGTTGGACAGGTGACTTTGATGAAAGCGGATTAAACCCATTGTTCATTCAAATCAAAGAATTGTTAAGTGAAGGCGAGACCGGTGTTCTTGCGTGGGACACTTCTCTTGATTCAGAACCTGCAACAATCCACAATGAGCTTGTACAGACATTATTTGCGGATGGTTTTGATATAGAAGCATTTATAGAAGACCATGAAAGTGCAATCAATCAATAAGCAATGAGCTGTGGGGATTATCGCTTTTAGGCGATAATCCCCATTTATAAATAACGGAGGTTATACAATGGACAGAATTCTTAGTAATAAATGGTATGTTGCCATCTTTGTTTTGCCGGCATTGCTTATTTTTATTGCTTTTGTTATCATCCCCATCATAACAACAGGTGTATATAGTCTCTATGATTATAATGGTATAGGTGAAAAAGTATTCCTAGGCTTTTCAAATTATATTGAATTATTTACAAAAGATCGATATTTTCCGGACTCAGTGAAGAACTCTTTTATACTTGTGGCGGCATCCCTATTCATTCAATTACCGATTTCATTTACCCTTGCACTTATTCTTTCGCGTGGTGTACGTGGAGAAAAGTTTTTTAGAACCATCTATTTTGTACCTGTGGTTATATCGAGTATGGTTATCGGACAATTATGGATGCGTATTTTCAAAAGTGACTATGGACTATTGAATATTCTCATTCGCACAATTAGTGGGAGTGATTTTGAGTACGCTTGGCTGGCACAACCAAAGACAGCTTTTTATGCAACCGTTGTGCCCGCTGTATGGCAATATATTGGATATCATATGCTGATTTTTTATGCAGGTATCAAATCGATTCCAAACGATTACTATGAAGCGGCCCAGATTGACGGTGCGACAAAATTCAAGACGACACTAAAGATTACCATTCCTTTATTGTCGCCTGTAATCAAAACCTGTATGATTTTTGCTTTAACCGGAGCCCTACGTTCCTTCGACTTAATTTATGTCATGACAGGTGGCGGACCTAACCATGCATCAGAGGTACCTTCAACACTGATGTATACCAACTTGTTTAGGAAGAGCTTATATGGATATGGAAGTGCCCAGGCCTTTTTCATTGTTATTGAATGTCTCTTGTTTAGTTTGATTATTAGTCGGATTTTTAAGCGTGCTGAAGAAAACGCTTCATCATTATAAGGAGGAAAGTATGCAAAAACTAAAAAAAGAACTGCAATTTTTACTTTTAATCATAATTGCTCTAACCCAAATCTTTCCTTTGTATTGGCTGATTACCTTTTCATTAAAAACCAATAACGAGATTTTTGGAGACAATGTTTTGGGATTACCTGAGACATGGCGTTGGGTAAACTATACAACCGCCCTTAATGATGGAGGCATCTTACGCTACTTTATGAACTCCGTCATCTACTCTGGGTTGACGGTTGTTTTTGTAGGCATCTTATCAGCCATGGCGGCATACGCTATTGCAAGAATGCATTGGAAACATAAGACCCTTGTCTTTTCCATCTTTACCCTTGGGATTATGATTCCGATTCAGGCGACCTTGTTGCCCTTATTTCAAATGATGGACTGGATGGGACTAAAGGGAGGATACCTAGGATTACTTATTCCTTATATCGCTTTTGGTATCCCTATGAGCATTATGATTTTGACCGGGTTTTATAAAGCGATACCACGCGAGATGGAAGAGGCGGCCTATATTGATGGGTGTGGAATCTTTCGCAGCTTTATTACCATTATTCTTCCCATTATGCGTCCGGCAATTGCGACGGCATCCATCTTTACATTCCTAGGGACATGGAATGAATTAATTTTTGCGAACACTTTAATTGATAGTTCAACTTATCGGACATTACCGGTAGGGATTATGTCTTTTGCGGGACAATACACAACGGATTGGGGACTGATTGGCGCAGGTATGGTTATCGCAACATTACCGACTATCCTCATCTACTTCCTCCTTAGTAATCAAGTACAGCAAAGCTTGATGGCAGGAGCGGTTAAGGGGTAGAATTTGTATTTTTTTTCATGCAAACTTTAGGATTTCATAAAACCATCCGATATAACTTGTGAGAAATGGCAGCAGGTATTGCGATGGGAAAACCAGAGAGGGTATTTTATTTCATAATTATGAAAGGAAGTGCCAAAATGAAAATCAAATGGAAAATCAGTTTAATTACCACCGGGATTATTGTCGCACTGACAACAGCAATTGTTCTTTTTATGCATAATGAAATGAATGCCTTAATTATGCGAGAAAAAACACAAGAACTGGAAAATTATTCGGGTGTAGGATTGCATCTTATCGACACAATTTATCCGGGCGATTGGAGCATTATAGACGATAAGCTTTATAAAGGGGACGTCGTCATCAATGACAATACAGAAATTATTGATGAAATTACCAATGGAGCGGATATATTAGTCACAATTTTCCAAGGCGATACACGTATAACTACCAATGTCTCAGATGCTAATGGGCAGCGCCAAGTAGGAACCCAGGCTTCCCAAGCGGTCGTCCAAAAAGTTCTAGAGCAAGGAGAACTATACTCTGGCATGGCAGATATTCTGGGCAGATCCTCACACACGGTATATGTTCCTATTAAAGACAATGCTGGGGAAATAATAGGCATGTGGTTTGTGGGAGTTTATACAGAGCAAGTTTCTAAGGCGATTGATCAGGTTATGCTAATAATTGGAATAGCAGCGTTTGTATTGCTTATAATCAGTAGTGTGCTTATGTATCTTTTTGGAAGCCTTATCGCCAAAAAATTGTATATGGTTCAAGAACGCATGCAATCTATGGAGCAAGGGCGATTTGATATTGAGTTTCCCCAAAAATTGATCATGAGAAAAGATGAGATCGGACAGATCGCACGCTCAGCAGATATTATGAAAACTCAGATTACAGGTGTCTTAGATGAGATTAAGCAAGAGTCTCAGAAGTTAAAGGGTTCAGCGACAGAAGCGTTTGAAGATATGGAAATTGTCCATGCAAGTATCCAAGATATCTCTGCAACAACAGAAGAGCTATCCGCAGGGATGGATGAGACATCGGCATCGACACAACAGATGCATGCATCAGCGACTGAAATCGAAGAACGCATTGAGCAGATGAAGGATAAGACCTATTCAGGTGAAACGCTGGCAAAGGAAATTAAAAAGCGGGCAGATTTACTGAAAGAAGAAACCCTCAATTCATATAATAGTGCAACCGGCATTTATGAAAAGACGAATCAACAACTTCGAGATTCAATTCAAAAAGCCGATGCAATTGAAGAAATACGCGAATTATCTCAGACAATCATGGCGATTACATCCCAAACCAACCTACTGGCACTAAATGCTGCGATAGAAGCTGCACGTGCAGGTGAGGCAGGAAAAGGATTTGCAGTGGTAGCAGATGAGATTCGCAAGCTAGCAGAAGATTCCAACAAAGCAGTATCTAGAATTAATGCAATCACAAGTAACGTATCGGATACGGTGACAAGCATGGTTCAAGATTCACAGGAACTATTAGCATTTGTCGATACACAGGTGTTAAAGGATTACCAAGTGTTTGTAAAAACCAGTGACCAATATAACCAAGACTCAGATCAAGTGCAAACAGTGGTGATGGAGATTAATCATGTGGCGTTACAGTTGGTAGAGACGATTCGACAGATTCGCTTAGCTATTGATGAAATCTCTAGAGCCTCTATAGAAGGGGCAGAAGGCACGACACTCATTGCAGAAAAACTAACGGATATTGCTATGAAATCGGATGATGTGTTGACTCGAACAACGCAGAATCAAAACAGTGCAAATCGCTTAGATGAAAAGGTAGGATACTTTAACATTTAATTAATAACCAGCCATACAGCAGTACTGACCGAAGCTTTATATCGGTAGGGATTGCGTGTATGGCTGGTTTTTTATACAAAAAAAGAGCACCTAAGCTCGAAGCTTGGTGCTATTGTAAAGGATGAGGGGGAGAGTATTTAATATGTAAGAGGTAACTAATTCTTACAGATAAATAATACAATATAGTTGTGTATACAAAATGTATACTTTATGAACAATTTGTAAATTGTATAAAAGTATCATTAAGTTTCGTTTAAGAGTGTCATATGTAGATGGTCTTCCCACTGACCATTAATTTTTAAATATTGCTTAGCTAAGCCTTCTTCGTGAAAACCGAGCTTTTTTACAAGGCTTAACGAAGGGGTATTACGTGGCATAACGTTGGCTTCAATACGATGAAGATCCAATGTTAAAAAAGCATACTCAATGACTTGAATCATGGCTTCTTCCATATATCCTTGACGTGTATGCTGACAATCAATTTTGTAGCCGATATTACACGATTGAAAAACCCCACGAAAAATATTGGACAAGGATATGCTTCCGATGGGATGGGCAAGGTCTTCTTTTTTATATAGCCAAAACCTTACCATAGAAGATTCGGCTAATCCCTGTAAATCCCAGCGAAGGAGTTGACGCTGATGTTGTTTGGTATAAAAGTAGGGTGGCCGATAAGGCTCAAAGGGTTCGAAAAAATCCTTGTTTTCCATATAAAATGCCAAGACTTTTGAAGCCTGAGAAGGCGTAATTGTTTTTATAATAAGACGAGGGGATTCTAACTGTACTTTTCGCATACGATCTCCTTATAGGTCGATATATGTTTCTCTATTTAGTATATCATTTTCCAACACATTGGCAAGATTTTCTTGTAGATTAATCCGTATATAGGTATACTAAAAGAAAGTGTTTTTGAATGTAGAAAAACAATATGGGAGGATAAAAATGCAAGAGGTATTAAAAACGTACAAAGACCGACTTGTAAACATAAGCGGTCGCAATCGCAGTCTCATACTTAGGAAGGTACATAAAAAAAGAAGTTTTGACTTGTATCGTAGCTTTATCGAGCAAAATTTTGATGTCACATCTTTGGCGGAGTATATTCTTGGGGATATGTCAAAATCAATGGTGATTCTTGAAGATCCGTATAAAGTCCGCAAAAAACGATTGCAAGTGCTTGAAGAGGCGATTACGTTGGAACGTGAACAAGAATTTAGCGCCTTATCATCGATGATGAAAAAGCAAGAAGGTCTGTCTAAGGATGAAGAGCACATATTAAGACAGCGCCATCAGGAAATCGAAGAAAAATATCAGTTACATCAAGAGTCGCAAAAAAAGAAGATTGAACAAGACTATGAGACGGCGTTGATGCTGTCAAATCACCTGAGTTATCTACATCGTGAGACATTGGCTATTGAAAAGGAAACTGGAAAGTATGAACTATCCATCGGATTCCCGTTTGTGGAGGGGCGCTTTCGCGATGGAAGCTTCGTTCGAGCACCTTTTTTTCTTTTTCCTGTGGAGCTTGAAGTACATGGTAATACTTGGTCGATAAAAAACAGTGAAGCTAGAGACGCCATGGTGAATAAGGTGTTTTTATTTGCTGCGAATAAGTGCCATCAATCGGTAATCAAGGACTATGATACATTAGACCTTTCATCAATTAAGTCGGAAGCGATTGAAGAATTTGTGCGTAATGAGCTGGAGCAGATGGGGATGGTGACTGTTGATGATCGAATTCAATATGAAACGCTTCGCGGATATACCAATGCAACGCTACCTGAGTATGCACCGGGAGAATTGCTTATCAAATCTTACCTTGTGATGGGACAGTTTCCGATATCCAATGCAATCTATGCCGATTATGAGGCGTTAGAAGCACTTGATGGAGCCGAGACGATGAATCATAGCCTCTCTACGCTTTTAACGAATACAGGAGATGAAGAAATAGATACAGTGGCATTGACGAATACCTATCGTCAAAGCCTGTATACGATGATGCCTGTAGATTACAGTCAAGAGACTGCATTATCCACACTTGCGCAGACGGATCAAATGGTTATCTATGGACCACCTGGAACAGGAAAGTCACAAACCATTAGTAATATGGTCTCAGATGCGCTTGCAAAAGGTAAACGCGTTCTTGTAGTATCACAAAAACGGGCAGCGCTTGATGTATTGTATAATCGTCTCGCAGGGATTCAGTCAAAGATGATGCTCATTCATGATGCCAATAAAGATAAGAAAAGCTTCTATGATAAGCTACGTCAACAAGTAGAACAAGGCTTTGATATTGAAGGCATTGAGAACCGACAATTTTTTGAGGACAATGCAGCAAAGATTAATGAACATATTGAACAATTACAATGTGTTGAACATGAACTGATCAGAGAGCGTCCATTTGGTATAACCCTTCAACAGATGTATAACAAATCAGAAGGTATATTTAGCCAGGAAGACCCTAGATATCCATATTATAAAGCTTTTCGTGAAGATAATCCGTTCATGCATTATACCTATGATGAGCTCAACCGTTCTTTTGAAAAGTTGAATAAGCAACCCTACATTGTGGATACATATCACAAATACGCTACCCTTGTGGACAACTACCCGTATCTTACATCGATTAAAGATAATCTGGATTTTATGGAGAAGGACCAGCTTATCAAGGTTTGTCATCACATTATGACGTATAAAGAAACCCTAGCTGCATTAGATTCAAAAATCTATGAAATTCTAGCCAGGGAATATTGCGTGGAGCAAAAGCCATTAACCCAAGAACTTGTAGACCTTTTGGCAAAAAATTATAATCAAGAGATGAATCAAGCACTTGTTGCAGAAGAAAAAATCAGCTGGTGGAATTTACCCAAGTGGGTTAAGCATGCAGCAAAAACAAAAGAGCGCAATGGGAATCGCCAACGATTTGAACAAGAGCAACAAAAATACATCCAGTACTTTAGCGAACACTCGAAGGTCTTAAATGCTATGGGTCAAGAAGTGTCTAAGCTCATGGAAGGTTTTGTTAAAGATGGCAAGCGCAAGGTATCTGAGGCAATGATGAATCCAAGCACTTTTTTTGACCAAGTCAAAAACATTGAAGCAAGTATTAAAAATTATGCCTATTATCAAGAACTTACCGTCAGTATTTTTGGTCTGGAAGATATTGATGTCAGACTATTGGAATATGCATTTACCCACGGTCAAGATGTAAAATATATGGAAATTATGCTGGATAATCTTCTAGAATTTATTGTCCTAGAACATATCCAGGTCATTGAAAAGACTGAGGAATTTAATGCGTTTTATCTTTATTATCATCAGTTCAATCAGATTACGGATGGGATTCAAGATTTGATGGAACAAAATGAACGTCAGACCGCAAAGATTATCCATAGCTACTGGAATGATCAAATGCAGATATTTTTAGGTGATGCCAACTACAAAGAGATGCGCCGTCAGGCAGAAAAAAAGAGACGCTTATGGCCTATTCGTAACCTTATTTTTGAGTTTACCAATTTGCTGTTTACGCTTTATCCTTGTTGGTTGATGAGCCCGGAAACTGTATCAGAGATACTTCCGCTGCAGAACAACTTGTTTGATGTGATTATTTTTGATGAGGCTTCGCAGATGTTTGTAGAAAACGCCATACCAACCATATACCGTGGAGCTAAGATTGTTATTGCAGGAGATGATCAGCAGCTTCGACCTACATCGGCATTTATGGCACGTGTAGATGATGAAGAAGAAGAGATAATAGATATAAAAACAGCGGCAGCCCTTGAAGAAGAAAGTTTGCTAGATCTTGCCAAGGTAACGTATACGCCAGTTCATTTAAACTATCATTATCGTTCGGAATTTGAGGAGTTGATTCAGTTTTCTAATCATGCTTTCTATAGTGGTCGACTTAATGTATCGCCAAATCGCGTCAAGTGTAACTTTGATAAGACCGCACCGATTGAACGCATTAAAGTTGACGGACGATGGGAACAGCGCCGCAATAACGTCGAAGCCAATCGTATCGTGGAATTAGTGGACCAATTGCTTCGAACACGCAACAATAATGAAAGCATTGGAATTATTACCTTTAATATTAGTCAAAAAGACTTGATTGAAGACCTTTTAGAGACGAGATGCCAAATTGATGAAACCTTCAAAACCCTTTATATGGAAGAACGACAGCGGCGCCGTAAAGAAGAAGATGTATCTATATTTGTAAAAAATATTGAAAATGTCCAAGGGGATGAACGGGATATTATTATTTTTTCGGTGGGATATGCACCCAATGAAGCCGGGAAGATCTCAATGAATTTTGGATCGCTTTCGCAAGACGGTGGTGAGAACCGACTCAACGTAGCCATTAGTCGTGCAAAGAAAAAATGCTATGTCATTACATCCATTGAACCGGAGGCGTTGACCGTTTCAAAGACAAAAAATCGTGGAGCAAAACTGTTCAAACAATATCTGCAGTATGCCAAAGAAGTCTCCGAGCAAAATAAGGAGCGACAGGATTTATTACTGCACCGAATGTCTGAATTTGAAGCAAAACCAAAAGATGAGACAGAAGGATTTGTTGAAGAATTAAGTGTCGTACTTCGCCAAGAAGGATTTTGTGTGGATAATTATATCGGACGAGGACGCTATCAAATCGATGCGGCTATATGGGATGAAAATAGGCAGGCCTATATTCTTGGTTTAGAGACAGATAGTGCAGTCTATCAAAGTGGACAAAGTCTGTTAGAACGTGATATTTATCGACAACGTTTTTATCAAACAAGAGACTGGGATGTGTTGCGGGTCTGGAGTTATGATTGGTGGAAAAATAGAGAACAAGTTATTCAGCAGATTAAGCATCACCTAGATCAAAAAGCACAATTGCCGACACAGGTATCGCAAAAGGCTGAACAGACAACTTTATATCATCTGGCTCAACAGTCGGAAGAGGCGGTGTGTTGGTATCAGGACAAAGTGCGCTTGATTGATAAGGCTTCAGAAGAAGTGTTTGAAGTACATATTGATGGAGAGACAGAAGAGGAGTTGAATGGATTTAAGTGCCAATTGCTCAATAAAAAAATAGGCGATACTTTTGCGTATCGCGATTATGAGTATATTATTGAAAGCATTATTAAGTTTAATCCATAATAGATTTATTCATATCCGCGAAGCGATAGCGTCGGATGTATTTGTGAAAGGGACTCAAGCCATGGGGTGAGGGTCTCTTTTTCAATGCAATGGTATACGGTCGGGTTAATCTGCATAGGACTATAGACATATTTTTGTAGATGCCAAGGTGTTGATGGAGCGACGCCTAAGGTGGATATCCATTGGGTGATGGCTTCAAGCTGTGCATAAGTGTGGAATTCGCTGATGAGAGTGGTGCGAAGCTCATAGGAAAAATCGATACGCCTATACTTGGTTAGTAATTTAAGGCTCGAAGCGATAGCGTCTATGTCGATGGAGCATCCACATGTTCTTTCGTATTCGCTTGGACTGTTTTTTATATCCATAGCGACATGATCAAGGAGTTGATTATCCAGTAACCTAGACAGCATCTTTGGATTGGAACCATTGGTATCAAGCTTGACTTTAAGCCCTAGAGCCTTGATTTGATGGAGTAATCCTTCTAAATCCTTATGAAGTGTAGGTTCTCCTCCGGTGATACAGACACCTTCAATAAGATGACGGCGCTTGCGAAGCGTAGATAAAATAGTCCCTTGGATATTGTTTTGGTCTGCACATGTGTTTGCCGGGGCTATTAATTCACGATTATGGCAAAATGGACACAAAAAATTACACCCTTGTAAAAAAAGGGTGGAAGCAAGATGATTCGGATAATCAAGTAGTGTTGTTTTATTTATTGCTGTTATATACATAATAACTCCGTTGTTTATTGTGGTATAGAGTGGTTAATAGTCATTTGCGCTTTGTTCATAATTCATCTCAATCACAGAATGATCGGTGTCAGAGCGCTTTGTGTGGAGGGATTTTGTAATTTTATCAAGGGAAGCATATAAATTACTAAAATCATCATTGTTCATCGAGATAACATAACGGTGAATGAGTTGATTATATTGAGATTGAAAAGCGTCGAGTTTCATTCGGATATGCTTAATCTTGCGTTCAAGAGCAACAAGGTGCTGATGGGCATCCCCTTCAATAGTGTCAGCTTTTTTTTCAGCGTCCTCAACAATCTTGCGGGCAGTCATCTCTGCATGTACCATGGCATTGGTTACAGCTTCTGCATTAGCTTTGTGTTGTTTGAGTTCTTCATTTAGTAAGAATATGTGATGGTCGACTTGTTCGGGGTCATATCCGCGCTTAACAATGGTAAAATTCTCCAATTAATTCTCTCCTCTCAATGAAAAAATAGTCATCCTCAACAATAACTAGGTATATTTTACCATGCGGGTAAATGGAATTCAAGGGAATTGGGATGACAATCCAAAAAAAATAAAAAATTTTGACGGCATCTAAAATTTACATTACAATAAGGACAGTAATATGGGAAAATAACAAGAAATAATGAGGTTAATCAATGAATGAAGAAAAAGACATAGACTATATGAATACAGCACTTGATGAGGCGAAAAAAGCCTATGCACTCAATGAAGTTCCTATCGGTGCCATTATTGTACATGAAGATAAAATTATAGGGCGCGGGTATAACCGACGCAATACAGATAAGTCGACACTAGCCCACGCGGAGATTCTTGCTATGCAAGAAGCGATGGCGTATATAGGGGATTGGCGTCTTGAAGAGACGACGATGTATATTACGCTAGAACCCTGTCCCATGTGTGCAGGGGCCATTGTGCAGGCGCGTATTCCACGCGTGGTTATTGGAGCGATGAACCCCAAAGCAGGAAGTGCCGGTTCGGTAGTGAACCTGTTAAATGAACCGGGGTATAATCATCAAGTAGAGGTCACTTATGATGTGTGTCATGATGCGTGCAAGGGGATTCTCCAGGAATTTTTCAAGGAACTTCGTGAGCAGAAGAAACGCTTGCGTTAACCATTTCAATAAAGTTTTTACGATATTGAAGAGGGGTTAATTCTTTAAAAGATTTAAACTGTTCTATAAAGTAGCTTGTTGTAGAAAAGCCCACAGATAATCCGATATCTGTAACGCTTTCATCTGTCGTTGTAAGGAGGTTGGCGGCTTTGGTGATACGCATAAAATTCACATAATCGCTAAAGTTTTGATGCATCTTTGCTTTGAAAAAACGAGAAAAGTAACTATAACTCATGTTGCACAGTTGGGCGACTTCCTTGACGTCGATTAGGTGCATATAGTTCGCATCTACATAATCAAAAACTTTTTGCAAACGTTGGATATTCTGCGCATTTAAGCTGTGGTCTAGATTTAGCTCAATACTTTTTTCGTTCCAACTTCGCAAAATCCATAAAAATATACGCCCGATATGATTTCGAATCGCAAGTTCGAAGCCATATTTTTTTTCGCCATCTTCTTGAAGGATTTGACCGAGTAGGTCAGGAATGAAGGTATCGTTGATTTCTCTGGCAGGGAACCGCTTTTGGTGGGTAGCGGACTTTAAGGTAAAAGGAAGAACATATTTTGTCTCAAAAATGCTCTCAGGAGTGGAGTATAAAAGTTCAGGTTTGAAGCGGATAACGATATATTGATTTTTTTCTTCGGATAGAGCAAAGACATGGTGCACCTCCATCGAATTGATAATCATCATATCTCCGCGATCAATTAAAAAATCAATTCCATCTAAAATAACGCGAAATTGTCCTGATAGACAGTAGAGAATCTCGATATGGGTATGATAATGAGCACCGACCATTGTCGAGCGTCCGTCAGATTCCTGAAGGTGAGATTTAAAGGGATAAGCGATACCGTTTTCAACAAATTTTTCATCTTCATAAAAACCAATCATAAAAATTTCCTTTCGTATATTCATAAGCCATGACAAATTTGTGGTATTTTTCTATAGATTCATTATAGTATAAAACAATGGAGATGACTATACTTAATATTATAAATAATATATGAAACACTAGAAGAACAAGGAGGTTTTACAATGAAAAAAGTTAAAGTAGGTATCATTGGGTGTGGTGGAATTGGAATGCAAAAGCATTTACCTGCGCTGTCAGCAGTGGAGGAAGTGGAAGTAGTTGCATTTTGTGACCTTATAGAAGAACGTGCAGTTAAGGCGGCAAAAGAATTTGGAACTAAGGACGCGAAGGTGTATACGAATTACAAAGAATTACTTAAGGACAAAGAGATTCAAACCATTCACGTCTGTACACCGAATAAATCCCATAAAGATATCAGTATCGATGCACTTCATGCGAACAAACATGTGTTATGTGAAAAACCGATGGCAAAAACAGCTGCAGATGCAAAAGCCATGTTACAAGCAGCAAAAGAGACAGGTAATCTTCTGTCGGTTGGATATCAAAACCGATATCGTGAAGATAGCCGATATTTGCACAAAGCTTGCCAACGAGGCGATTTAGGTGAGATCTATTTTGCAAAAGCACATGCGGTACGCCGACGCGCAGTTCCAACATGGGGCGTGTTCTTAAACGAAGAAGAGCAAGGTGGAGGACCGTTAATTGATATCGGAACGCATGCACTGGATTTAACTTTATGGTTGATGGATAACTACAAAGTTAAAAGTGTCAAAGGAAGTGTCTATAAAAAACTTGGGGACCAAACAGAGACAGGTAATGCTTTTGGTGACTGGGATCCAAAAGAGTTTACAGTAGAAGATTCAGCTTTTGGTTTTATCACCATGCAAGATGGGGCAACAATTATTTTAGAATCCAGCTGGGCGCTTAATACTTTAGATAGTGGTGAAGCCAAGACTACTCTTTGCGGAACCAAAGCAGGTGCCGATATGCGCGATGGATTACGCTTTAACATGGCGGACCTTGGAAAACTTGTTGAGAAAAAACCAGCGCTTGGAGCGGATGGTGTAGACTTCTATGAAGGTGGAGATGATAAGCCGGAAGTGATTGAAGCCAAAACTTTCTATGATGCGGTTATTCATGGAAGTGAACTTGTTGTTAAGCCTGAACAAGCGCTTGTGGTTACAGAGATTTTAGAAGCTATCTATGAATCCGCTCGCACAGGAAAAACAATCGAGTTTGATTAAGAGGCGTTGAACTAAGAGGAGGATATTATGAAATCAATATATGCACAACTATACTCGGTGAAGGATGCTATGGAAAAGGCATATATGCATACTTTGCGCGAGATTGCATTGATGGGCTATAGCGGAGTTGAATTTGCCGGTTACGGGGGCCATAGTGCCAAGGAACTGCGAAAAGCCTTAGAGGCATTGAATATAACTTGTCTTTCATCACATGTATCCATTGAACGTTTAGAGGAGAATCCAAAAGGTGAGATGGAGTATTTAAAAGAACTTGGCAGTGAATTTATCGTGTGTCCATACTATGATATAAAAACAATCGAGGATGTCAAAGTGCTCGCACAGAAGCTAAATCACATCGGTGAAGTAGCAAAAAATTATAATATTAAGCTTTTGTATCACAATCATGCACATGAGTTTGTCAAAGACCAAGATACGTATTTATTGGACCGATTGTTTGAGAATGTAGAACCCGGGAATCTGTACCAGCAGCCGGATTTATACTGGGTGGCATATGCAGGCATTGATCCGATTCAATATTTGGAAAAAGTAAAAGATCGTTCGCCGATTATTCACTTAAAGCAGATGGAAAATATGCAGACTAAGAAAAATGTAACCGCAGATGCAGGTGTTATTGATTTTAAAAAAGCGGTTGAGACAGCAGATAAAAGTGCGTTTGTTTATGAACAAGAAACGATGGACATAGATCCGTTAGAAGCGATGAAACGTTCCGTTAATTATTTGAAAGAGGTGTAAAAATGAAATTATCCGTATTAACAGTGCCATTATATGGACTAAGTTTTGAAGATGCTATTATTAAATTAAAAAACATGGGTGTAGAAGCGCTTGAGGTAGGTGCAGGTGGTTATCCTGGAGATACACATTTAAACACAAAAGCGTTATTAGAAGATGATGCAAAGGTTGAAGGCGTTAAGGAATTATTAAAAAAACATGATATCGAGATTGCCGCTTTGGCATGTCATGGAAACCCAGTACATCCCAATAAAGCGATTGCAAAAGATTTTCATGATCAGTTTGTCAACGCAATTTTGTTGGCTGAAAAGCTTGGAATTGATACCATTGTTGGATTTTCAGGTTGTCCTGGTGACAGTGAAAGTTCTCAAAAACCTAACTGGGTAACATGCCCATGGCCGGAAGACTTTAGTGAGATTCTTGAGTACCAGTGGAATGAGGTGCTTATTCCTTATTGGAAAGAAACTGTAAAATTTGCTAATGCGCATGGAGTAACAAAAATTGCTCTTGAGATGCATCCGGGATTTTGTGTATATAATCCGGCGACACTTTTACGTTTAAGAGAAGCGGTTGGCGATACTATCGGAGCTAACTTTGATCCATCACATCTATACTGGCAAGGTATGAATCCGGTAGAATCCATTAAAGCGTTAAAAGGAGCTATCTATCATTTTCATGCAAAAGATACGAAGATTGATGCGCATAATACGCAAGTGAACGGTGTGCTTGACAACCGCCACTATGGTGACGTGCTTAACCGTTCTTGGGTCTTTAGAACTGTGGGTTATGGACACGGACAGCTTGAGTGGAATGAGATGATAAGTACACTACGTGCGGTAGGTTATAACGGAGTCGTCAGTATTGAACATGAGGATGGCTTAATGTCAATTGATGAAGGATTGACAAAAGCTGTAAACCTATTAAAAGATGTATTGATTCATGAGACCCCGACAGATATGTGGTGGGCATAAGGAGATAGAAAAATGTATACACTTGGAATTATTGGCTATGGTGGGATGGCAGACTACCATGTCAAACAATTAAAAAAATACAAACGTCTTAACGTTAAGGGCATTTATGATGTAAATCCAGAGCGTGGTACTGTTGCAAAAGACAATGGACTCATCTCTTATGAAAGCAAAGAAGCCTTGCTTACAGATAAATCAATCGATATCGTACTGATTGCGACGACCAATGAAGTTCACAAAGAATTATCGATTGAAGCACTTAGAGCAGGTAAACATGTCATTTGTGAAAAACCGGTGACCATGAATTCAGAAGAACTCTTGGAGATTATGGAAGTAGAAAAACAAACAGACAAATTCTTTACCATTAATCAAAATCGCCGAACCAATAAAGACTTTGTATTAATGCGCCGTAGTATTGAACAAGGACTTATTGGAAAGCCTTATGTGATTGAATCTCGTGTGGAGGGGTCACGAGGTATGCCAAAAGGATGGCGTACGATTAAATCCCTTGGTGGTGGAATGATGCTTGATTGGGGTGTGCACTTAATTGACCAATTGATGCATATGATTCCTGAAAAGGTTGTTGATGTCTATTGTAAAATGTATAGCATCGAATACCCTGAAGTGGATGATAACTTCCGATTGGTGATGACGTTTGAAAGTGGACTTAGTGCACAAGTGGAAGTCTCAACCAATAATTATATAACGCATCCGCGTTGGTATGCTTTAGGAACACAAGGAACCCTTCAAATTGATGATTGGGATTGTCATGGTCAGATTGTTCGATGTATTGACAAAGAAAACACATGGGAAGATGAGATTGTCTATACTAAGGCAGGCCCGACAAAGACGATGGCGCCTAGGCGCAGTGAATCAACAGAGACAATTAAGCTAAGCGAGCCCATGGATGTTACTGACAGCCTGACGGTAGTTTATGATGGCTTGATTGATGCAATCGAAGGTAAAGCGCCACTTAGTGTAACTTCCGCTCAAGCGCTTGAAGTGATGAAAGTCATGGAAGCGGCGTTCTTATCCCATGAACAGAAGTGCTCGATAAAATTGTAATGATGGTAAGAATATAAGAAAAAAGATTATGCGGTATAATCATATCGCATAATCTTTTTTTGTATAATTAATCCTGAATAGGGAAAAAATCCGATTTATATGATATGATAGAAATAAATGAATTGTTGCTATAAGGGGGGCTTCGATGTATAAAAAAGTGGAAAGGCGAATTATTATTGCTTCATGTTTCTTGATTGCACTTTTTTTGATATGGCAATGGTCAATAGCAAAGTTAAGTGCAGATTATGACAAGGTTTCAGAGGTGATTAATATCGCAGGACGACAGCGTATGCTCAGTCAAAAGATTGCCAAAGATGTGGCGATGCTGAGAGAAAATCTTGATGTTAGTGTACGTGATCACTATGCAGTTGAATTACATCGATCAATACAGTCTCTTGAAAGTGAGTACTTGCAACTCGTTGAAGAAAACCAAAGCGCGGCAATAGTAGACATGCTTGAGAAGTTTGAACCTACCCGAAGTATTTTTATAAGCAGTGCACAGGATGTATTAAAAAACATTGGTCGAATCACACCGGCTTCTCAAGAAACATTGCTTGAAGCGCGGATGAAGGTGTTTATCTATGAAGATGACTTTTTAGCGCATATGGATACTATGGTTAATCAGTATGTCTGGGAGGCGGGAGAGACGTTTTTGTGGATTAAGAGACTACAGGTCATCTTTTTGAATTTAATGATTATATGTAGCGTTATCTTGCTGGTATATGTCTTTGTCCCAGCACATCAAACCATTCGAGAGTGGTACATTGAGGCCCAGGAGAATAACACCAATATGGTTAAGCTTTTTCACATTATGCGTAACGCCATGTTCATGTTATCAAAAGAGGGCAAAGTAGTTACACGTAATGAACGTGGGGATGTTTTACTTGAGCGCTTAGGTGTGAGTAAGTCGATGGAGCATATTGAAGAGCTTTTTAAGAAAAGCGAGGTTTCGTGGAAGCAGATATATGAACAGTTGCTTCAAGAAGAAGATAAGGGAGCCTTAGAAGTGACCTTTGGGACAACAGATCCGGTGATTATGGAAGTATCTGTCTCATCCGGCATTTATCAGCGAAAAGAGGCGATTTTGCTGAATTTTTATGATGTTACAGAACAGAAAAAGATTGAAGAGACGCTGACGAATTTGGCGGTACGAGATAAGTTGACAGGATTATACAATCGGTATCATCTTGAGACATTTATAGGGACAGAAATCGAACAGGCAGAACGCTATGATATTGATATGTCTATGCTAATAGTCGACCTAGACCATTTTAAAAACATTAATGACCATTGGGGTCATCCCATCGGGGATCAAGTCCTAAAGCACACAGCGGATTTATTGGTGCAATCATGCCGAAAGTCGGATGTGATTTTTCGCCTAGGTGGTGAAGAGTTTATGGTGGTGCTTTCGCATACAGATATTAAAGGTGCCATAGAAGTTGCAGAGAAAATACGTAGTGCCATAGAAAAATCCATTCATCCGATTGTAGGCAAATACACGGTAAGTGTAGGTGTAGCACAGCGCAAGATGGGCGAAACCTTCCGCCATATATACCAACGTACAGATGAGGCTTTGTATTTTGCAAAAAGTAGTGGGCGCAACTGCGTCAAGGAATCGACACACTGACACATATACACACTTCCAAAGAAAATAAAAACGGATACATCAGCAAAGATGACTTTACTGATGTATCCGTTTTATGTGTTTAAAAGGCTTGGTTCAATACAATTTAAGATTAAGTGTTTGACTTAATATAGCATAGTTCATACTCATCTGGATTGTAGTAGTTATGTGAAAAATCAATAATGGTGCCATCATCACAATAGGTATAATTTTCAACCATGATGATAGGGGTACCTTTTTTAATGCTTAGAATGCTACTGATTTTATCATCACTAAGGATAGGATGAACGACATGCTTTTGATGATCGATAGTTACATTTTTGACATCCCTAAAAAAATCATACTTTGAATTTTGTAGATATTGTATTGACAATTCAGGAAACTTATCAACAGAAATATATGAAATCTCAAAAAGATACACTTTGTCATCGGCTTTTCGAATGCGTTCGATGTAATATATGAGATCCTTTTCAGAGATTCCAAGAATTTGCGCTTTTTTGGGGCTGGCTGAGGTGATGTTAAAGGTATGTACCGTTGAGACCACCTTCTTACCTAGGTCTTTCATTTGATCGTTAAATCCTCTGACCCGTAGATCAGAACTTGTCTTAGGCCTAAGATTGACGGTTGTTCCTAAACCGGCAGTGCGTTTTAAAAAACCTTTGGCAACCAGGTTATCCGTTGCGCGTCTTACGGTTACGCGGCTTACCTGATACTTGGTGGAAAGTTCAAGTTCTGTAGGAATGAGATCTCCATCCAAATACTTGTTGTTATGTATGTCATTGAGCAAGTCGTTTTCGATGATTTTGTATTTTGCGATTTTCTTTTCCATGGTTCTCCCCCTTTGTTCTTTTCCCATCTATTATAGCGGATTAACATAAAAAACGCAACATAAATGTAAATACAATTAATGAAAATGAAAACAAATGTATTTAAAATATAATCCAAATGTATTGACGTTAGTGGAGTGAAGTGCTATACTTGATTATATAGTTCAGGGGTGACTCTGAACCGCTAAAAAAATTAGGAGGTATCATATGAGTGTAGTACAAGCTTTATTGATTGGGGTGTTCGCATATCTTGGTTCCAAGAGAACGCCTTGGGTTTTTGGGGTTACAGGTGGCTGGCAAGTTATTGGGAAGCCTCTTGTTGCAGGGATGATTGTCGGGATTATTTTGGGAGATCTTCGATCAGGAATCTTGGCAGGGGTTGCCGTCCAAGCGATGTATATCGGAATGATTACACCTGGGGGTGCATTACCGGCGGACGTGATTTTTGCAGGTTATATTGGTATTCCTTTGGCATTGGCCTCAGGAGGAGGCGCAGACTATGCGGTAGCGCTAGCTGTTCCATTAAGTATGGTTGGAATTGGGGTTTTTAACTTTCTTATGTCAATTAATGCGGCGTTTCCACATTGGGGAGATAAGTACGCGGCTAAAGGGGATGAAAAAGGAATTGCACGTATGAATATCCTAGGTACAGTGCCTACGTTCATCTTAAGATTTGGGATTGTTGCTGCAGTCTGTTACTTTGGCGCGCCGGCAGCAGAAGCTATTATTGGAGCATTACCTGAATCTGTTCTTCATTTCTTCAAAATAGCCGGTCGTATGCTTCCGGCAGTCGGTTTTGCTCTTTTGCTAAAACAATCGGTTAACAAGACATGGATGATTGCATTTTTCTTGATGGGATATGTGGTCATGATTTCAACGTCGATTACGATTACAGCTCTTGCCCTCTTTTCTATTGGTATCGCATTTTTATTTGTCATGCGAACAGGAAATGAGCAAAGCGTTGTTAGTACATCAGGTGAACTAATAGAGGAGGACGATTGTTATGAAGACTAAAGTGAGCGTACCTCGTGGTGAGGTCAGAAAAGCTGCGGTGAAGTGGATATTCTTTTCCCATTGTGCACAGAACTTTGAGCGAATGATGGGATTGGCGTTTTGCCATACGATTGCACCTATTTTAAAGCGATTATACAAAGGTGATGACTATATCAAGGCGTTAGAGCGCCATATGCAGTTTTTTAATACGGAACCTCATCTTGGCAGTATGATTCCGGGGGTTGTTGTTGCCCTTGAAGAATCCATGGCGAATGGGGAAGAGATGAATGAGCAAACAATTATCAGTACCAAAAACGCACTGATGGGTCCGTTTGCAGGTATTGGGGATTCACTCATCATAGGGACATATAATCCGATTATCTTAAGTATTGCCCTAGGACTTGCTGTGGATGGCTCTATTGTTGGACCGTTATTTTATATACTTCTTTGGTTAGGAACGATGCTACCCTTTAGATATAGCCTGTTTATGAAAGGTTATGACCTTGGAGGCAATGCGGCAAAATCCTTGCTGGGTAACAAAGCTTTGACTGAAAAAATCACAATGGGACTGACCATTGTCGGATTAATTGTTATCGGTGGTGTGGCCTCAACAACAGTTCAAGCGCCGGTATCCTATGTATATACTAACGGATCGATGTCTATTGAAGTACAAGCATTGTTAGATAAGATTATGCCAAACTTAGTTCCTTTACTTGTTACCGTTGCAGCATGGTTACTTGTGGCTAAGAAGAAAATGTCAGGAACAAAAGTTATGCTGATTATCGTGGCGTTTGCGGCGGTAATGGTGGCTCTTGGAATTATGTAGAAAGGATGTTGTTTTTTGAAAGATATTGTATTAGTTATGTCAGATCAGCACTCTTTTGAAGCGTGTTCTCTTAATGAAAGAAGTTCGCTTAACACAACACGCCTAAAAACGATTAGCGAAACAGGAATAAATTATGTCAACGCATACACCAATGCCCCTTTGTGTGTACCTTCGCGCATGTCGTTTTTGACCGGAAAGCTGCCAAGACATACGAAGATATTTGATAATGACAGCCTTTTATCAAGTGATGTACCCACTCTTGCTCATGCATTAGGAGCAAGAGGGTACAAAACGATTCTTGTCGGACGGATGCACTTTAAAGGTATTGATCAGTGGCACGGGTTTGATGAACGTCTTGTTGGAGATATAACATCCCAGTATTGGGGCGTGAAGCGCAGAGAACTTTATGATTACGCAAATACCCTGAAGATGCAGGGATGCCAAGACATCCTGGGATATGGATACTCACCGGTACATGATTATGATGAACAAGTATATCAAGAAGCGTTGAATCAGCTTTTAATAGAGCATGACCAGCCCATCTTTATGGTGGTTGGATTTTATGGACCGCATTTTCCATATATCGGTTATGAAGCATCCTATAAAAACTATATGGAAGCATATAATGATGAACACTATGCATCAGAAGAAGCCTTAGACCAGTATGCCTATTTAGTACAGGCAACGAATCAAGATAAGCGTAGAAAAGTTAAGGCGGGCTATTATTCTATGTGTCAAGAACTGGAAGAAAAAGTATGGCGGATATATAAAGCTTTTGAAAAACGGTTGGATAAAAAGGACGGAACCTTTGTCTACACATCGGATCATGGTGACCAACTTGGAAGACGAGGTTTATTTGGTAAGAAGACATTTTATGAAGCGTCTATACACATCCCGCTTTTGATAAAACCTATGAACAGCCAGGAAGGGAGTGTGCGTGAAGATGCAGTATCTTTAGTTGACCTCTCAGCAACGCTCTTAAACCTTGCGGATGCCCATCTGCCAAATATTGACGGACAAGACATCATGACCCATCCAAAAACAAAGCCGGTGATTATTGAGCAGATGTATGAAAAGCCATTAAGATATGGACAGTGTATTGTTCATGACCAGATAAAACTATTAAAGATAGGTCGTGCACTACGGATGTTTGATATCAAAACAGATCAAGAGATATCCTGTGACGCACCGGAGTATAAAGAACAGTATAAAGCAATGGAACCTTTTTTACTTGATGATAAAAAGCTGTTAAGACAATATGAAAAACATAAGCGAGAGATTGATGTCCTAAAACAGTGGGGAACTATAAAACAACCCAAGTCAGAATCAATGGTTTCCTTTTCGAACAAAATTGCAGATAAGGTTAGAGACGGAGGCAAGTAATGAATATTTTGTACATACATACACATGATACGGGTAAAGTGATTAGTCCTTATGGATATAATACTCCGACCCCGAATATGATGTGCTTTGCAAAAGAGGCACTAAAGTTTAACAAGGCGTTTTGTGCTTCGCCTACATGCTCTCCCAGTCGAGCAGCCCTCTTATCGGGAATGTATCCCCATCAAGTCGGCATGCTTGGGTTGTCGCAACGAGGCTTTGAGATGGATATGTCTAAGCATCTAGTCACCTATTTAAAGGCGCAAGGATTCTATACGGTGCTGAGTGGGATTCAGCATGAAGCGTCATGGTATCTAGACCATGAAAAAGGCGCTAAGATGATAGGGTATGATGAAAACTTAACGACAAGTATCGCAGGTTATAAAGAAGAAGACTTTGTCTTATGGGATGAAAAAAACGCATTATCAGCGGCGCGTTGGATTCATCAACATGATGGGAAACAGCCGTTTTTTCTTTCTTATGGTATGTATGCCACCCATCGAAAATACCCAAGTATCATAGCAAAAGGGATTGATCCAAATTATGTAAAAGTACCGGACAACATAATGGATAATGAAAATACACGATTAGATTATGCGAGATATTTAACCTCGCTCCAGTGGGCGGATGAAAACTTTGGAAAAGTTATTCAAGCGCTGAAGCAAAAAGGCATCTATGAAGAGACGATTATTATTTTTACGACTGACCACGGATTAGCCAATCCGTATGCAAAATGTAATCTCAATGACCAAGGCACAGGTGTGTTACTCATGATTCGAGATCCGAAGGGACGACATAACGGACAAGCGACGGATGCGCTTACTAGCCATGTGGATATTTTTCCCACGTTGTGTGACATCCTTCAAATGAAAAAACCGACAAATCTTCAAGGCGAGTCGATGATTGAAGTGCTTCGAGGGGATCAAGACAACTATAGAGAGTATGTTTTTGAAGAGATTAACTTTCATACGTCCTATGAACCTTGTAGAGCAGTTCGCTCCAAGCAATATCGTTATGTCGTCTATTATGATGACTACTTGGGGATGAATCTTTCTAATATCGATGCGTCGCTGACAAAGGATGAATACTTATCTGCAGGAATTAAAGATAAGAAAAAATACAGAGAAGCGTTATATGACCTCAGGTTTGACCCGCTGGAAAAAAGAAATGTGATTGAGGATGAAACCTACAAAAAAATAGCCATAGCAATGAAAAAAGCGTTGCACAATCATATGGAACAAACAAACGATTATATGTTAGAAGGGCTCATTGCAATAGACCCTCAATGGAAAGTCAATAAAAAAGAATGTATTGAAGCAAGAAATGCAAGTGACGATGAATTTGTAAGTTTAGGGAGGTAGCCAGATGGCAATATGTGCAGTAAGAATTGATGAACGGTTGATACATGGACAAGTGGCAACAGCGTGGTGTAAGGCGGTTGGGGCAACACGTATTATGATTATTGATGATGATGTCGTCAAAGATCCGCTTCAAAAGATGGCATTAAAAAGTGCTGTACCTGTAGGTATGAAGTTGTCATTGTTAACGATTGAAAAAGCGACGGAAAATTTAAAAACAGATAAATATGATGGACAAAATGTGTTTATAGTGGTTAAGAAGCCGGAAGTTATTGAAGCGTTGGTTCACCAAGGCGTAGATATTCAAGAAGTCATTGTAGGGAATATGGCAGCAAAAGAAGGTTCCAAAGTCCTCTACCGCACAGTGAGTATTACTGTAGAAGACGAGAAGGCGTTTAAGAATTTAATTCATGCAGGGACGTTAGTTCACTTGCAAATGGTTCCTAAGGATAAAAAAGTGAACATCGGGGAACTATTATAAGGAGAATATTATGGAGATAGGAATAATCATAACGGGACACGGAAAATTTGCAACAGGAATCTATGAATCAATAAAACTTATAGCAGGCGATCAAGACAATTGTCATACGATAGATTTTAAGCAGCAGATGCAGGTAGATGAACTTAAAGCTTTGATGAAGCAAAGAGTTGAAGAGCTTAGCGGATGCGACAGGATAATTATTTTTGCTGATTTACAAGGGGGATCCCCTTTTAAGACAGCGCTTGAACTTAGTTACTATGATGAAAGGATTTGCCTCATCGGTGGTGTTAACTTGCCTATGTTATTAGAATGTGTCTTGACAAAAGACGGCGTCGATGATTTTGACGGGTACACCGATGATCTTGTTGCATCGGGGCGCCACGGTTTGGCAAAACTCATCATAACAGATGACGAGATGGAAGAGGATTAATCTATGGACATACAAAAAACAAAAACTCCTTTTGGCACCTTTGTCGTAAGGATGGATAAGAAAATTGTTGTCGGCTCGGATTTTGAATGGAGTCTTGAATTTACTTCGGATATTCAGATGAAAAAGGGCGCCAGCCTTTCTATAGAGGTTCCGGCATATCAACATCAACGCAGTGAAGAATATCTTCAAGCGTATGATTATTGGAAGCCAAACTATATCTATGCGTTGGGCTCAAGAGACGATATTAAAGTGGATGTAAGAGTAGAAAGTGTTGAATCTGCATTTTCGCATATAAAGCGGTGGCCGGATAGTAAGCGTGTAGCCATCATTACATGTCAAGAGGGGCTTGCGACGGGAGAGACAATCTCAGTGTATTTTGGCGGAACCGACCGACCGTGGGTGGGTAGAGAGTGTATGACGTCAAGGATATCCCAGTTTGCCAACAAGGTAGAAGGGAACTATTTGACCTATCAAGTGGCCATCGATACGCAAGGTACAGGAGACTATGTAAAACTGGAAGTGATGGATGCTGTTGAGCTCTTACCGGATCAACCAGCAGTATTAAAGGTGTTTGCGCCTACGTCCGTTCAACCGGATACTCGGTTTGAGGTCGAACTTGTTTGTGCAGATCAATTTAACAACCCGATTTTTGATTATGATATAGAGTCGATTGAACTTCGTATTATAGATGAACATGGGCAAGAGGTCCAGCGTCTACAATGTGATAACCACAAGTTCACAGGGATTTTGCGACAAGAAGGACGATTTTTAATTGAAGCTATCAGTACGGATTTATTTGTAGAAAAAGCCGTTATCGTCTCCCGGATGGTCGCTAGACAATTATACTGGGGGGATCTTCATACTCACTCGAATCTGTCGGCAAATATTCGGGATAATGATTGGAATTCCACACCGGACAATAGTTATCTATATAGTCAAAAAGTCAGTCATCTAGATTTTATATGTCTATCAGAGCAGACCTTTCGATTTAATGAAGACAGAAGTGTCAACATTGATCAAAGCACATGGGAACAAATCGGACAAAAAGCGGATATGTATAATACCCAGGCTTTAGTTACCTTCCCAGGGATTGAATTGCACTCGAAGCGGGGCGATACGATTGCTGTGTTTGGAGAGAGTTTGTCAACCTATGGATATCCTGGAGCGGACATTGAAGAAGTGACGGACCTTTGGGAAAAATATAAGGATAAAAAGATGTTGACGATTCCGCACTTTCATAGATATTGTGAAGGTCGGCCAAGTAAGGACCAACAAGAGAAAAAGTATGAAGGATTTAACCTGGACAATTGGAAGGAGTCAAACCCAAAGGAAGCCTTATGTGAGATTTTTTCCAGTCAATGGGGACGCTTTGAAAATCAAGAGCATCCGATGGTTCTAAAAGCGAGAAATAATGTAAAGCACAATACGTTTTGTGAGTTTTTGAATATGGGTAAACGGTGGGGTGTTACGGCAGGAAGCGATGGTCATGACGGTAAGCCCGGCTATGGTGGATTGACAGGGGTATTTGCTGCGGATAAGACGCGAGAAGATATCTTTGATGGATTAACCCATCAAAGAACCCTTGCGACGACCCATCCTAGGTGGTTTGGTGAGATATCACTTGAACAAGAGCGGCTTATCTTTAAAGGCATCGCCCCCCATGTCGTAAGCAAGATAGAGATTATCAGAGATGGTCAACTCTTGCATAGCGTGCCCAATGCCGATGAATGGTTTGAGCTGGTGTTAGACATTGATCCAAAAGCAGATGCCTACTATTATGGACGAATTGTTATGGACAATCGACATATTGGATGGACAAGCCCGATATGGACTGGTGACAAGTAAGGCTTTTCTTGTGTGAAGAAAATAAAATAACAGAATAGATGATACTCTCCTATGGTATTGATAGAACATTGTACAAACCTATCAATAAAACGGGGGAGTATCTTTTTTTGTACGAATTGTTGCTAAAAATAGTGGGAAATGATAATAATTATCGAACGAATTCCACAAAAAAATATTGACAAATGGGAAAAATGCTTGTATGATAAAAAAGCGTTCGGATATACGGACGACGTTCATAAAATTACGGAGGTACAATCGTGGAAGGATATTCAGGGTTACCTGTTGAGATTTTTAAAGGCAGGGTCGAATTACTTGTAAACAAAGTTAAAGAAGAAGGAGTGGATGGTTTATTCATATTTTCGGATGAGTATAGAACCGGATATACAACCTATATCTCAGACTATAAGCCGATTAATATGATCGAAGAATCACCTCAAGGTATCTATATCAACAAAAATGGTGCAGTAACATTGTTCCTAGGTGCTATCAATGCCCAAGCAGCAGTGCGTGTTTCTTGGATTAAAGACATACGATGTATCGAGACGATTGGTGACTTCTTTGCACAGTTGGTTGAAGAAAAGGGAAGTCCATTATCCATCGGCTTGTCCGGGGAAGACTTGTTGCCAACAAGATACTATCGCATTATGGAAAAATTACTTGAGAACAATACCTATAGCAACTGGGATGAAGTGCTTCACCAGATGCGTATGGTCAAATGTCCGGAAGAAATCGAACTTCAAAAGATTGCATGTGAGATTGGTGATGAATCCTTAAGAACCATTATTAAGCAATTAAAATCCGGAGAAGAGACTTCAGAGATTGAATTGTGTGCGATTTCTGAGTATAAGATGAAAAGCATGGGTGGTGACCTAAGTTGTGCAACGGTATTAGCATCCGGGATCAATACCAAAGTGCCGACATGGAGACCGACACATAAAAAAGTACTCGACGGCGAAGCGGTTATGGCAGACGTTGCACCTGCATATAAAGGCTATGGAACCGATGTTGCGATTACCATTTTCAAAGGAGAATGTTTACCGGAGCAACAAAAAATTATTGATGCAGCACGGGATGTCGTGTTATCATCAGTTGAAAACTTAAAACCAGGTGAACCGGGATCAAGAATATATGACTTATTCTTAGAAAAATCCATTGAATTAGGTGTGGATCAATACTTTACGCCATATGCAGTGGGATTAAGAGCGGTAGGCCATAGTATCGGACTTGATTGTGTTGAACGACCAAACTTGGATATGGATTCAGACTTTATCTTAACAAAAGGCATGACATTGGCACTAAAATATGATTTGCATGGTTTTGACTGGGGTGGATTAAGAATCGAATCAGTATTTTTAGTAGAAGATGATAAATGTACATTGTTAAACAAAATCTTATTTGAAATATAATCACTATACAATCAATACAAAGGAGAAGAATATGAAAAAAATTCTAGCAGTATTACTCGTAACAGTACTTATGTTTGGATTAATGGGGTGTGGCAATAAGGATTCGAATAAAGCAGCGGACACGAGTACTGACCAAGGAGCGCAGGAAGCGCAGACAACATCAGATGATGAGACTTATACACTAAGAATGGCAATTGTAACAAGCCAGACGCATACGCATAATCAATCTATAAAGCAATGGGCAGAACAGGTAAAAGAAGAAACGGACGGTCGATTAGAGATTATGCTTTTAGATAGTGGTTCTCTAGGCGGCGAACGGGACTATATTGAAGGAATGAAGCTTGGAACAATCGATATGGCTCAAGTATCTTCAGCGGTTGTAAGTAATTTCTTGCCAAACTTTAGTGTCATGTCACTTCCTTATATCTTTGATTCTTATGAAAGTATAGATGAAATTGTAACGGGAGATATTGGTACAGCATTATTTGAAGATTTAGCAGGTATTGATATTGTTGGCTTAACTTGGTTCTCAAATGGATTTAGATCGGTATTTACAAGTAAAGAAAACATCACACAGCCACAAGACTTAAATGGTATCAAGATTCGTGTTATGGAAAGTCCGGTTATGATTGATACACTCAATGCAATGGGAGCATCGGCAACACCGATGGCATACTCAGAGTTATATACTGCTATTCAGCAAGGGGTTTTAGATGGTGGAGAGAATGCGCCAGGAAATATCTTAAATGATAAGTTTTATGAGATTTCTAAAGAATTGAGTCTTACAGAGCATTTTGCAACACCTGGAGTCGTAGCAATCAGTAAAAAATCTTTAGAAAAATTACCAAAAGATTTACAAGAATATCTTCAAGCATCTGCCCTAGAACTTGGGGTGGCTGAGCGAGCGTTGGATAAAGTCAATCAAGAAGAAGCAGTAAAACAATTGATTGAAAAAGGTGTTACTGTAACCGAAGTTGATAAAGAGGCGTTTAAAGCAGCGGTTATGCCAATCTATAGTGAGGCGACACAAGATGTGGACCCGGAAATTGTAGAATTACTTAAGGAAACGTTAAGCATTGAATTCTAGATGGATATAAATTGAAGGGAAGGAAAATGCGGCATTGGAAAAGTACCAATGCCGCATAAGAAAGCGATGAAAAAAATTAGAATTTTTCTGGATCAATTGATTAATTGGCTAGTCATACTGTGTGTTATTGCAATGGTTATTGTTATCTTTATGCAAGTTATTTTTCGATTTATTCTCAATGACCCTCTATCGTGGTCAGAAGAGTTGGCGCGATATTTATTTGTTTGGATTACTTTTTTGGGAGCCGCAATATGTGCACGCGATCGTGGACATATAGGTATGGATTATGTCGTGTCCAAATTCCCAGTTAAGGTCCAAAAAATAATCGAACATTTTGGTCTAGCGTTAATGGTAGTTATCTCGCTTACGATTGCGATCTCGTCCATTGAGACCGTGGTATCCAACTTTGGTCAAGTATCGCCCGCATTAAGACTGAATATGGGGCTAATATATTCTGCGATACCGATTGGCTGCATCTATACAGCAGTCTATTATGCAGAACATTTTTTTAATGTGATTACTTCGAACAAAGAAATGGAAAGGTGTGAATAAATCTTATGTTATTATCATTATTTGTTGTCTTTATAGTGCTTGTTATACTTAATGTTCCGATTGCCTTTGCAATGCTTGGAGCATCGATCGTTGCGCTGCTTGTTGGTGATATGTCCCTTAGCATGTTAGCGACACGCTTATTTGTTCAAGTGGATTCATTCCCATTGATGGCCATTCCTTTCTTTATCTTTGCAGGAGAGATTATGAACGCGTCAGGAATCACAAAACGGGTCGTGAATTTTGCGCAATCATTGGTTGGACATATTAAAGGTGGACTTGCACATGTGAATATATTATCCAGTATGTTTTTTGCGGGGATATCAGGGTCTGCAACAGCAGATACATCCGCACTGGGGTCTATGCTAATTCCGATTATGCGGCGTGATGGATATAGTCCTGCGTTTAGTGTGGCTGTAACAGCGGCTTCATCAACAATTGGACCGATTATTCCACCCAGTATTATGATGGTCATGTATGCGGTTATCGCCAATGAATCTGTGGCTAAATTATTCATCGCAGGGTTGATTCCTGGCGTGCTGGTAGGGGTTAGCCAAATGGTGATGGCTTATAGAATTGCATTAAAGGAAGGTTATGGATCTGTCGGAAGCTTTTCACTAAGTAATGTGTTTAGAACGTTTAAAAAATCAATATTAGCTATTATCATGCCACTGATTATTCTTGGAGGAATTTTATCTGGAATCTTTACAGCGACAGAAGCCGGTGTAGTAGCTTGTGTCTATGCGATGATTATTGGACTGTTTGTCTATAAAAAAATCACAGTCAGAGACTTGCCGATTGCTTTTTTAAAAGCCGCAAAAATCACTGCACAAGCAATTTTTATTATTGCATCTGCATCTATGTTTAGTTGGATTTTGGCTTGGACTGGATTCCCAAGTAAAGTGCGTGATACACTTTTATCAATTAGTACTACACCCGCAGTTGTATTATTTTTAGTTATTGGATTTATTTTATTACTTGGATTATTTGTGGAAGGCACACCAGTACTTATTATTTTTGCACCGATTTTTGTTCCGGTAATGGAAGCGCTTGGGGTTTCATTAGTGCTCTTTGGTGTGTTGTTTGTAATGGCTGTTCTTGTAGGTTCCATTACACCGCCGGTGGGAGTTCTTTTGTATCTTGGTTGTGGAATTGCAGGTATTCCGGTTTCAGAAGCAAGTAAAATTATATGGCCATTTGTATTAACGATTATCCTTGTTATTGTTGCGTGTATTCTTTTTCCGGGAATCATCACATTTATTCCCAATTTGATCTATGGATAACTTGAAATTATTACATGGTGTGATAATATTTAATGTATATCGAATCATAACATTATAAAAACGAGGTGGAACATGAGTAGAACAGTTATTAGAGTAGCAAATGTACTAGAACAAATTGCAAATTCGCCCAATGGAACGACGTTAGCTGAAATAACCAAAAAACAAAATATTCCTAAATCAACGGCTTTTGATATTCTAAGCTCTTTGCAAAAAAGTGATATGATCTATATCAGTGATGTGGAAAGAACACGATATGCTATTGGCTATCGTACATTTGCGATTGGGATTAAGTACCAAAAATCATCGCATTTGATTAACAGTGCGATGCATGAGGTTGTTAATCTTTCTAATAACCTAAATAAACCGGTTTTTATTGGAAGGATTTTTGACAACAAGGTTGTGTTTGTATATAAAGAAGAAGCAAATAACAGTATTATCAAGATGCCAGAGATTGGTGAGCTGATTCCGATATATTGCACAGCGGTTGGTAAAGTACTCTTGGCCTATAGCGATGCATGTAAAAAAACAGTTAAGGAATTAGAATTAACAAAACTAACAGAAAAGACGATTGTGGATAAAGAAATCTTACTAAAACAGCTAGTGCAGATTAAAGAACAAGGCTATGCAATCGAAATTGGCGAACGCGATGACTTATTGTATTCTATCGCGGCGCCAATATATAACTTTGAAGATAAGTTGTCCGGGGCTATATCGGTATCGCATATTTATAATGCAGACGTAGACATCCAAGGAGAGGCCCAAAAGATATATGAGTGTGCGATGAAGATATCAAGAAAAATGGGGTATGAAGCAGAACAGTTTCCGCCTCGATAAGCGCTGGCAACGAAGGAAGCGAGTAGAAGCAATGCATACGAAAGAATTAGAAGAAAAAATCAAACATGTGCGGCACATTGTGCGTAAGCACAAAAAAAGGGGCGCGATTATTAGCGAGTTTTATAATCTCTGCTGGTTGGGCATTCATCGCCCCCATGTGCTATCATTATCAGAAAACACAGTAGTAAAAATAGAGATAACACAAGAGGACGTATTTTTAGTTACAAATAATATTGAAGCGCAGCGGATATATAATGAAGAAATGGATGAGAACTTACATCCATTTTTTAATAAAAAGGTATATCAATGGTATGAGGCAGAGCAAGACGTCTATACTTATAAGCCAGATGCTTATCTAAAGGATAAAGAACTGGAACAAGAGATTAAGCTTCATAGGATGTGTATGAATGCAAGTGAGAGGCAACAATCAATTGAGCTTGGTTTGGATATGGTGGCTATTATCGAAGCAACGCTCAAGTACATAAAATCTGGGAAAACTGAACGAGAAATCAGTTCGTGGATGCACAAACTTTGTGTAGAAAAAGGTATAGATGTTGGTTTGGCTATATGTGCTGATTGGAAGCGGGTTCTTGATTATCGCCATCCCATTGCCACGGATACTCCGATTGAAGATATGTGTATGTTGGCTTTAACCGTTCGCCGCCACGGTATATACTCATGTATGTCAAGAATGGTTGCTTTAAAAGTGCCGGATGAGGCTTTGTTAAAGAAACGTGACGCGGTTCTAGCCGTTGATGCGGCGTGTCAAGCATATACCCAATCGGGAGCCAATGTACGAAATGTGTTTTGTAAAATACAAGAAGAATATCAAAAGCAAGGACTTGAAGGTGAATGGAAAAATCATCATCAAGGTGGCATCACAGGATATAAATCGCGTGAGGAAAAAATTTGTGGGACATCAGATATAGATATTCAAGAGCATATGCTTTTTGCCTATAATCCATCGGTAGCAGGTTATAAAACAGAAGATACATTTTTTATAGATAAGGGCAAAAAGATTGTAACCACGTATTCGGAGAAATTACCGCTCATTGAAATAGAATTTGAAGGAAACAGATACATGAAACCGGATATCATTCGATTATATGATTAATGTAATTCAACATTGGAGGAAATATGGGATACACGGCAATTGGAGAAGGTGTATTAAAAAAACGTGTTAGTGCACTGCGGCAACGCTTAAAAAAAGAAAATATGGTCGGATTACTTATTTTTAATGATGAGTTTCGTCCATATTATAGTATGTACATCTCTGATTACAAACCAGTAGAAAACCTTGAGTTTTCTCCCCAAGGGGTGTATATTAGTCAAGATGAATTGATTCTTTTTTTAGGTAAAGAGAATGTAAAAAGTGCACGGCAACTTTCGTGGATATCTGACATACGGGACATCCAAGAGCTAACACCTTTTTTTCTAAGTATGACAAGTGACGTTTGTCTAGGGTTATGTGGAATTGAAAAACTACCCCACTTCTATAAAAAAGTGATTGATACGGTAGCAGAACATGTTCGATTTTTAAACAAAGATAATTGGTTAGATGAGCTTCGGATGATAAAAAGTCAAGAAGAACTTGTATGTCTTAGGGATGTGGCACAAGCTGCAGATGATACAGTTAAGTCAATGCTTGAGCATGTAGAAGCAGATTATACGACAGAAAAAGAGCTTGCAGCATATGGCGAATACTATATTCGATGCCAAGGGATGGATTATGGTTATGATACCATTGTCGCCAGTGGTAAAAACACCATGGATAAGACTTGGAGACCTAGCCAAAAAACCATAAAAAAAGGTGACGTATTGTTGATTAATATGGTACCTAGAAGTCAGGGGTATTGTTCGTTTTTAACGGTGACACATGCGGTGCATAACCCAAACGCGCAAGCGATATGTACTGTTGCCAAAAAAGTGATCAAGTATATGACAAAAAACATAAAGCCGGGAGATACTGCGTCTAAAATATATGACTTGTATTATCAAAAAACCAAGGAATATGGATTGTTGGAGCATTTTTTGCCGTTTAATCCAAGTGAAAAATCCATTGGACACAGCATAGGTCTAGAAGTGGTTGAACACCCGTATCTTCAGAGAGACAGTCAAGTGGTTTTGCAAAAAAACATGGTGCTTTCCCTTAAATACAACCTTTACAATTTTGACTTTGGTGATATACGTTTTGAATTTAGCGTGTGGATTGATGACGAAGTTAAGTTATTGAATCAATATCTATTTGAGATATAAGAACATACTCAACAATATACTTAGGAGGCTACTATGCTCAGCGATAAAACCAAACATCAGGTAATAAGAGTTTTGCAACAGGCGATTAACCGGAATGAAGTGGCTGGAGCCAATATTCTTGTCTATAAAGATGGTGAGGAAGTCTTTTACCATGAAGCAGGAATGCGTCAGGTACAAAAAAAATTACCAATTCAACGGGATACTATATTCCGTTTGTATTCCATGACGAAACCAATAACAGCAGTAGCGGTGATGTTACTATTTGAGCGTGGATTAATTGACTTATTTGATCCGGTTTGTCAGTTTATACCTGGATTTATCGGACAACATGTGGAAGATGACATCGGAAAGTCTCCGGTTTCTCGTGAGGTTACAATTAAAGATTTGCTGTCGATGACCTCGGGGCTAGTCTATCCAAAAACCGAGAGTCCGGCGTGTCAGGCGACGCAAGAAGTCTTTGAAGCAATTGATGAAAAGCTCCTAAGCGAAGAAGCACTATCCACATATGCAATAGCTAATCTTCTTGGGCAGTGTCCGCTGGCTTTTGAGCCGGGAAGCTCATGGCAATACGGGACGTCAGCAGATGTTTTAGGAGCCATTGTTGAAGTCGTCAGCGGAGTAAGGTTTGGTGAATTTTTAGAACAAGAGCTGTTCAAACCTTTGGGAATGGATGACACAGGATTTTGGGTACCGGCGACTAAGCGCCATCGTCTGGCGTCGGCATATGCGACGACAAAAGCGCAAGAGCTTAAAGTGTATGAAGGCAATCATTTAGGGATAATTAATGGGATGGACCGTCTCCCGGCCTTTGAATCAGGAGGGGCAGGACTTGTCTCAACGATTGATGACTATGCTAAGTTTACACAGATGCTTATGCATCAGGGTAGACACCAAAACCTTCAAATCTTACAACCAAGAACTGTAAAATACTTAACATCCTCAACACTGCATCCATCGCAACAACAAAGCTTTGACCTATGGTATACCTTGAGTGGACATAGTTATGGAAATCTGATGCGGGTTATGACAGAGTGTAGTCAAGCAGGAATCTTGGGAAGCCAAGGAGAATATGGATGGGATGGCTGGCTGGGTGCTTATTTTTGCAATTGTCCTAAAGACGAATTAAACATATTGATCATGATGCAAAAAAAAGATGCCGGAACGATTAGTCTAACACGAAAATTGAGAAATATAATATATGCGTCAATATAGACTGGGGTTTTTTAATACCTCAGTCTTTTTTTGTGCAAAAAAACGAAGAAATATCGAATAATGACAATAAAAGCAAAAATTCGCCTATAGAATTCACAATAGAAAGTGCTTTATCATAATATTATATGACAAAAGGAGGATGAATAGGAAGATGAGAAAATGGATTGCAAGTTTTTTAATTGTAGTATTGTGTATATCGACTATGCAGATTTCAATCTATGGAGTGGAATCAACCAAAAGCTTCGAAGAGAGCTTTGACAGTAACTTAGACGCATGGTCGCAAAAAGAAAGTGGCGGCGGACCCTTGCCGGAATTTGATTTTGTCCAGCAAGAAGGAAGAAACGTACTACATGCATCAATGACACAAGCGCTAGGGTATATTGAAAGTGTACGTATCCCAGTGAACTATAAAGACCAGCTGGATTTGAATGTTGTTCTTAAGAATACTTTAATAGAGAACATGGATCCGGCAAAAGATGGCGTGTTTTTTAGAATCAACCAATTTGAGACGGCCTCATCAGCGCCGATAACCCCAGAGCGCCTTGAATTGATGACGGTATCGGGAACGAAGGATTGGAGGACGCGGACAGCAAGTTTTGAGATTACAAATCCTGACGTTAACTACATCTCGGTGCAAGTTGTTTTTGGTTGGTGGACAACATCAAAAGTCAGTGGTGATCTCTATATTGATCATATCGACATCACACGTCATGAACAGCCCGAGGAAAGTATTGAAGATGGTTTGTTGGCAAACCCAAAATTTGAAAATGGGCTGGATCAGTGGAAGTTTATCGCCAATGGAGGCAGCTTGCCGCTAACAGAAGTGATTCAAGGAGCGCAGTATCAAGGTGGTAAGGCGATAGAGTTTATGCTAGAAGATACGAGTGCCTATTTGATGAGTGAAAAAATCCCTGTAGAACAAGGGGATGAATATGTTGTGAATATTCATCATATGCAGCAAAATCTGGAGAATGTCAATACGAGTCGAGCGGCGATATATATCCGAGCGTCTTATTATGAGGATGTGGCAGCTTCTCCTATTAAGCAGGTTGAACTTGGGGCGTATAGTAACACCAGAGACTGGAGTGTTGATCAATATACGTTCACAGTTGATGATGAAGCCTATAATTATGTCAGTATCCACGTCGTATTTGGATGGTGGACGAATTCAGAAGCAAATGGAACATATGGTTTAGACTATATACAACTTCTTAAAGAAGGTAGTGGGAATCCGACAGACCCAGAAGACCCAGAAAATCCGGAAGACCCGGAAGACCCAGAGGTAGAGCAAGAAGATATTGCCTATAATGGTGACTTTGCAATCGTTAAAGAGACCCAAGAAGCTTATTGGGCAAAGGGTACAAAACCCGATGGATGGCGGTATCAATATCGACCGGAGTTTGCAGTAGATGGAGCCGCTGAGCCAACAATCGATGTTGATGCGCAGGGAAATATTGAGATGGTTTTGGACTCTTCAGTTAGCTGGATTGAACCGGAGACAGAACACAGGATACCGATTGTTAATGGTGCACAGTACCAAGTAAAGACATTGGTTAAAGGTAACCTGACAACCGCCCATAGCAGTCAAGTACCTATATTTTTACGTGTGGAACTTGTCGATAGTCAAGGTAATTATATTGAGGGCACACGGGCGACACTAGATAGTTTGACCAATGGCGTATATTCGGATTGGACCCCATTATCCGGTCAGTATGTAGTTAATCACCCGGATGCAACCCATCTTAAAGTGGTGCTATTCTTGGGACAGTGGGGCAGTGGTAACGGAGCGAGCGGAGAAGTTTTGGTTGATCAGATTCAAGTGTTGGCCGATGTGGTTTTAGTGGAACGCGTTGATATAAAAAGCGACCAGATAACCATTCGCAAAGGCAACGCGGCATCGTTAGAGTATAGCGTGTATCCTGGGGATGCTACCAACCAGCAAGTAGAGTGGTACTCCTCTGACGAAAATATCGTCTCAGTAGATGCCCAAGGCACTATCATAGGGCAAGGGGAAGGAACCGCGACGATTACACTACAGTCCTTAGATGATGAAACGATAACCGATAAATGTGAAGTGACGATTGTCGATGGATATATTCCGGTAAATGAGGTTGTAATCGACCGTGAACGCCTTGTCCTAGATGTAGGGACAGGACGCCAGCTATTGGCAACAGCGTATCCAGAGTATGCCAGTGATAAGAGTGTGGTTTGGAGCGTTGCAGATGCATCCATTGCATCGATTGACCAAGGTTTTGTCAAAGGTATATCCGTTGGAACGACAACCGTTATTGCGAAGAGCTTAGATCAAGAGCATATCTATGATACCCTTGAACTTGAAGTAACAATGCAGGCAGACGATGATTATGACCTTTTGAGAAAAAAATGGTTTGACTCCATTGTCGGGGGAGTTGCGCCTAACCTTGACGACGCGTCAACACGTGTTTTGATTGAAAATATTGAACAGGCAGGCTATGACGCTTGGAAATCCATGGATACCGAAAGCGATGCTTACTTGTGGGAATCAAGCAGCGACTTTTCAGCCTCATCGACGGTGACACAAAACTTTAATTATCTCAATCAGATGGCTAAGGCATATCAGATTACAGGAAGCGACTTACAAGGAAATGTAGAGCTTTTACAAGACATCGTCTATGGTTTGGAGTGGATGAACAGACATCACTATAAGGCGGATGTGTGGTATGGCAACTGGTGGGACTGGGAAATAGGCTCTGCGCAACACATTATTGATACTCTAGTGCTGATCCACGATGATGTTGAGCCAGCGTTAATTGATGCCTATGTGGATGCACTTGACTGGTATGTTCCAGACCCAAGATATTTTTCAAAAAAATGGCATGTATTATCTACAGGCGCTAACCGCTCAGATTTGTGCTTAGTTGTTCTTGGCAGTGGGATTCTTGATAAAGATGAAGCTAAGATACTGGATGCAAGTCATAGTTTGGAAGTTGTCTATGAATATGTTGATTCAGGTGACGGTTTTTATGAAGATGGTTCCTTCGTTCAGCATTATCATGTGCCATATACAGGAACCTATGGAAGCATTCTCTTTTCAGGTATCGGACGTATTTTTAATATCCTAAGTGATAGTCCATGGGAAAAAGAGTCTGAATCGGTTAACAATGTCTATGAGATGCTTATAAAAGGTGTGCAACCATTAATCTATAGAGGGATGATGATGGACATGGTTTCAGGACGATCCGTTGCACGTCAAGATATTGGCGAGCGTAAGCATGGCATCGGTATGATTAAGCGAATGGTTGAGTACTCTAGCTTTGCGCCGGAACCGTATGCAAGTGAAATAAAGAGTATGGTCAAATATTGGATTGAATCCAATGACTATCTAGACTTTTTAGATAGTGTCAATGACTTGAACATTTTGTTACAGGCACAAGGGATTCTTAATGATTCCAGTATCCAATCTAGGGGGCCGTTGGTCGGCAACTATGTCTTTGCAGATATGGACCGGATTGTGCATCGCAATGCTTCGTATGCAGCAGGAATCAGTATGTATTCTAATCGCATATCCAACTATGAAAGTCTGAATCAAGAGAACTTGCATGGATGGCATACGGGAGATGGTATGCTATATCTTTATCATGAAGATCTGGGACACTTTACCCAAGGTTATTGGCCAACCGTAAATCCTTATCGATTGCCGGGAACAACGGTAGATACCAAAGAGCTATCGGATGCAGCAGGAGAACGTAAAAAATCAAAGGAAAGCTTCGTCGGAGGCGTAACGCTGGAGAATACCTACGGTGTTGCAGCAATGCAGTTAAACAAGGATAACGATCAAGTGGGCATGGATTTAAAGGCTAAAAAATCATGGTTCTTTTTTGACAATGAGATTGTAGCCTTAGGGACGGATATTCATAGTAGTCAAGGGCGAACCATAGAGACGATTGTGGAAAATCGAAAAATTAGTGATGCAGCAACGGAGACATTAGTTATTAATGGTAAGAAGATAGAGCGCGATGGCATTATCCATGAAAAAGAAGTCGATTGGGCATATCTATCCAATGGTATAGGGTACTATTTTCCAGAACAAGAAACGCTCAAAATCCTTCTTGAACAACGGGAAGGCTACTGGAAGGACATTAATGGTGCCGCGCGTTTTGTAGATGGTGATAAGCCAGTCACCGGTAACTATGTCACCCTTTGGAAAGACCATGGAATTGACCCGACGATGGAACAGTACAGTTATGTTCTTCTTCCATCGATGAACAAAAGCTCCCAAGTAAAAAAATACTACAAAAAACCAGAGGTTAAGATTCTTCGTAATGATTCTTCGGCTCAGATTGTCAAGGAATCAACAACAGGGTTGACGGGCTATGTTTTTTGGGAAGAATATACACACCTAGATGAAGAGACAATGATTCAGTCCATCAGTCATCCGGGAATCGTTATGACACAAGACCAAGAGACGCGCTGGATTGTGAGCTATGCCGACCCGACACAAAAGCTTCAAGATGAAGTTGAGATTGTCCTTAATGCTAGTGAATTAACCGTTGAGAATAAGAGTGAGGCTATCTCTGTCATTGAACAAGATCAATATACGCATATTTATATTGATTTAAGTGCGGTAGACGGTGAGACCCAAGAAGTGACTTTTTCCATCAAGGAAGAAAAACCGGGTAACGGGAAGCCCAAAAAAGAAAAACCAAATAAGTAGCAAGATTTCATGGCATTGCCTGACCACTTTTTTTGAGATATAATTAAAGGGATTCAACAAATCAGCCGATATAACAAAGTCAACTGAAAACAGAATCAAGGAGGATGCCATGAAATTAAGAATGAAGTTGAGTCTTACATTTATTGTAACTATTTTATTTGCGCTGATTGCTCTTGGCGGATTGTCGTTTTTGACAACACAGCGAATTTTTTCAGAAGAAATCAAGGAAGTCTCTGAGTCGTTGGTAGAAGAGATGTCCGGTAATATTACAAGAGAACTTGAGATGTATCGACACGCACTAAGTGTGATGCGCATCAACGAAAGTTTGCAAAAGGCTTACTATGAACGAGATATACGCATGCTTACACGAGAGTTTTCCAATTATATTGACGAGTTTGATGCTGTTAGCAATATCTATGTCGGGTATAAGAACAAAGAGTTCTATATCTATCCAGAGAGTGAAGTTGGGGAAGACTTTGACCCGATGGTGCGACCCTGGTATGAAGAGGCAGTTGCAGCAGAAGGATTTATATGGACAGATCCCTATGTTAACTCGGTCGATGATTCGATTACCATATCTGTTGCTTTGCCTATTTATGGACGTGATGACTCCATTATCGGGGTGTTGGCGGCGGATATTAATGTTGGAACACTAGGTGAGCAGATGAATGCTATTCAGATTCTTGAGTCAGGCTATCCCTTTATCCTTGACCGACAAGGCAAGGTGCTGACGCATAAAGAGGAAGGCGTTCTTGGAAAAGAAGTTCCAATTCCAGAGATTAAAGAGGCGATTACTCAAAATTCCAGTGGTACAGTTAACTATACTTATAATGGAACGAGTCGTTTTGGTGTCTATAGAGAGATTAAAGAGACCGGGTGGACGGTTATTGTTGGAATTGATAATGCAGAGTTTTTCAATAAAGCGCTTCCGATATTAATCCAGATATTAGTTATCGGCTTCATTACGTTTATCATTGTAATCATGATTAGTACTGTCTTTTCCAGTAAAATCACAAAGCCAGTCAAAAGGTTACAAGAAGCAATGAATACCGTGAAGGAAGGGGACTTTTCAACGCGTGTACAAATTAAAGGAAAAGATGAGATTGCACACATGGCAACGGCCTTTAATGCAATGCTTGATAATGTCAGTCAACTGGTTAGTGAGACGAAGCAAGCATCATATAGCGTAAGCACGGCGTCAGATGGATTGTCTAAGGATGCTGAGACGGCGCTCATATCCGCTGAAGAAGTGTCAAAAACTGTCCAAGAGATTGCCCTTGGAGCTAGCGATCAAGCCAAAGACTCAGAGAGTGGTGTCATCAAAGCCAATGAGCTTAATACAGCGTTAGATCAATTATTAACATATATTCAAGAGATGATGGGAAAAGCCGATCATGTCAAAGAGCAAAATGAAAAATCCAGTACGGTCATTAAGACGTTGCGTGAACGCTCAAGTGAGAGCGATACGGCGATTATTCGTATTGAAGATGCAGTTAGTAGTCTAGACAGTAAGAGCCATACTATTGGAACGATTGTTGAGACAATCTATTCGATTGCAGACCAGACCAACCTCTTAGCGCTTAATGCATCTATTGAAGCAGCAAGAGCCGGAGAACATGGCAAAGGCTTTGCTGTTGTAGCTGAGGAGATTCGTAAGTTGGCAGAAGAATCAGCCAATGCGGTCAAAGAGATTCAACAGCATATTCAAGAGATCCAAGACCAATCCAATGAAACGACAGAGATCATGGGTGTGGTTAAGGAAAGCGGCAACCTGCAAAATGCATCCGTTAAAGAAGTAGAGACAACGTTCCAAGTAATTTTTTCTGTAATTGAAGACATTACACGGATGATTGAACAAGCAACCCATAAAGTGCAAGAAATATCAGAGAAAAAAGAAGAGGTTGTGGGTTCTATTGAAAATATCTCTGCAGTATCTGAAGAGACAGCGGCGGCATCAGAAGAAGTAACCGCATCTATGGAAGTTCAGGCAGAGACAGTACGTTCAGTTAATACCTCCTCAGAAGAACTACGGGAACTTGCAGGAAAGCTTGAACAGATGCTTAAACGATTTAAGACAGAGTAAGAACCCTATATCTGTCCACATGTTGCAATAAAAGACAGATAAACTGTGATTGAAAGTGTTACTATATAAGTAGCTTAGGTGATGGAGGTTGCGATGACAGGATTAGAGGCGTTTCAAAAAGCGTTAGTATATATGGAAGAGCAGATGTCAGGCGAGATGGATACCCAGGAAATTGCAAAAATTGCGTGTTGCTCCAGATTCCACTTCCAACGATTGTTTCATGTTGTTACAGGCTTGACGCTTGGAGAATATATTCGCAATCGCCGTTTGTCCCTAGCCGCAGGAGACCTCTTATCGACCGAAGACAAAATCATTACCATTGCATTTAAGTATGGTTATCAGACGGCAGAAGGATTTACCAAAGCGTTCAAACGGCAATTTGGGTATTCGCCATCGTCTGTGCGACGTGAAAAACCATATCTTAAGATGCAGCCCAAGTTAACCTTTCAATTGCAGATAAAGGGAGTTGAAGAAATGAAAGTAAAAATTGTTGAAAAAGAAAGCTTTTCCGTTGTCGGACCAATAAAAAAAGTGAGCATACACCACGGAGAAAACTTTAAAGTTATTCCTAAATTTTGGGATGAACTTATGGAAAGCGGGGAATATGCATTGCTAATGGAGCATATGGGACCGCTTGGCGTATTAGGTGTATGTGCGGATATGGACATGGATGCGGGGATGTTTAATTATGGCATCATGATTGAAGATCAAGGATTTGTACAAGAAGGCTGGGTTCAAAAAACTATTCCTAAAAGTACCTATGCAGTCTTTGAGGCAACAGGAGCACTGCCTGAAAGTTTGCAAAATGTTGTACAACGTGTCTTTTCGGAATGGTTTCCATCCGTTGAGTTTGAACATGCAGGGACAGCAGAACTTGAAGTCTATATGCCAGGAAATCCAAGCTCCCCCGACTATGTAAGCGAGTATTGGGTTCCGGTAAAAAAGTAAAAGAAATTTACAATTGACTACAATTGATAGTGCATATCTTTATCATTTTATGCTATACTTATCCATAAGGGTAAGAATTGAGGAAGAGAGGGTAAAGATATGCAACCTAAGATTGTGTTAAAATGGTTGAGCATCATAGCGCTAGTTGTTGTATTTAATATAACGATATATATGGGAGGAGGTACGAGTACGGCATTGCCGCACTTGATGTATTTGCCTATATTGCTGGCTGCATATTTTTTTGGATACAAAGGAAGTGTCGCTATAGCAGTTATTGCAGGGCTAAGCCTTGGACCTTATATGCCATTAAACGTGAACTTGGGATTACAGCAATCACCAGCTATCTGGTTAATTCGTCTGTCGTTCTTTTTGCTTGTAAGTCTAGTGTCAGGACTACTCATCGCACGAATGAATGTCTTAAATCAACGCATACGCGAGACGGACTTACGCAGTATCTATACAGGTCTGTATAATACCAATAAATTAAAACAGGATTTGGAACAATATATTGAACAAGGCAAAAAATTCAGCCTTGTTACTTATCGTATAACGAACTTAGGCAGTATCAGCAAGTATGTAGATGACCAGACCATGAGTCAACTGATTCGAGGTATAGGTCATAAGATGAGGGAAGCCTTTGATGAACATACGTGTTATTCACATGGGCGGTCAGAGTATTTAGTGGCTATGGAAGGGTATTCGGATGAACATATCAAGAAAAAAAGTGTAGAGTTTTATAAAAGTTTTTCTATTCCAATCGAAGTCAATGGATACCGATTACAACTACTTGTCAAAGGAGGTTTGGCAAGGTACCCAGATCACGGCATGCAAGCCTTTGATATTATATCGCATGTGCGTGCAGCGTCTGACCAAGAGGAAGGACAACGAACGGGTTTCTTCTATTATAATAAGTACATCGATCGAAGGAACCGATTAGCCTTCGAAGTGACGAATGCATTATCGCATGCGGTGAAAAGTGAAGCCTTCTATCTTATGTATCAGCCAAAGTATAATCTTCATACCCAATCGGTGTGTGGAGTAGAAGCCCTTATTCGCTGGGACCGTAAGGGTAAGATGCCTATAGGACCGGATATCTTTATCGGCGTAGCGGAAGAGATTGGGATTATTGATGAGATCTCCCTATGGGTGGCTAGAGAGTGTGCATGGCAGATAGGTGCATGGCAAGAAGCGGGGATAGATGTGAAGGTATCGATTAATTTAACCTCAAGGGAGCTTCTAGACCCGCTCTTTCGAGAAGCGTTTGATCAGATATTTCAAGAAGCCGGCGTATTGCCCTCACAGATAGAGATTGAGATTACAGAACGGGTTGTAGTTGAAAGCGATGGCTTATTAAAGGAGAATCTGCAAAAGTATAGTGAGCTAGGCTATAAGATAGCAATCGATGATTATGGTACAGGGTATAACACCTACTTTTCCATCGGAGAAGTGGATGTGGATGTGATTAAGATTGACAAGTACTTCATGGACCGGCTCCAGCAAAAAGAGATCAATGTCCTTGTGCAAAGCATCATCGATTATGTGCATCTATTAGATAAAGAAGTAGTAGCAGAAGGCGTAGAGACCCTTGAACAGGTGGAACTATTAGAAGCCATGGGATGCGATATTATACAAGGCTATTATTACAGTGAGCCGATATCAGCAGATGCCATCACTGCCTATTATGACGAAATATTACACCTACGTTACAAATCGCAAAATTGCTTGTAATTCACCGTCATTGTGATAAAATGAAATACAGGCACAGACTTTAAGTAGAGTATTATGGAAGCAGCGGGAGAGCGTTGTGTTACAATCTCATTACATCTAGTTGTTACATATTGACGAGTCTTAAAGGGGAGTGCTATAATTTGGTCTGTATTCACAGACAACTATTTAAAAGGAGGAAACACAAACATGAAAAACACTAAACGTTTTATGGCATTATTGTTAACACTCGTTTTAGTATTTGGTTCAATGTCATCAGCATTTGCAGCTGTAAATGAAGATGTTGTTGATACAGATTACGAAGTGGCTGTTGGCAAATTAAGTGCTGTAGGTATTATGGAAGGTTACCCAGATGGAACTTTCCGTCCAGAAGGACAAATCACTCGTGCAGAATTCGCTAAAATTGCAGTTCTTGCATTAGGACTTAACGATGCTGCTGAAGTATCTAAGTCAAACACAATCTTTACAGATGTAGACGCTTTCCACTGGGCAGCTGGTTACATCAACGTAGCTGTAGACAGAGGTATTCTTAAAGGATATCCAGATGGAACTTACAAGCCAAGTAATCCTTTATCAAACGCTGAAGCGATTACAGTTCTTACTCGTCTAGTTGGATTAGGTCCAGTAGTAGATAAAGAAGGAAACTGGCCAGCAAACTACATTACTCGTGCAAACATCTTAGGAATCTTAGATGACGTTGCTGTATCTAGTACATCATACGCTACACGTGGTAATGCAGCTAAAATGTTAGTTAACACTCTTACAGTTGAAAAATGGGGCGCTAGAGGTTACGACTATGATGGTTCTGTAAACTATGGTCCATTAGAAGATGAAACTTTATTAAATGACAACCTTAACATCAAAGTATTAGATGTAGAAGTTGTTGATTACCTAGTTGATGACAACGCTTTAGAAGTTGATATCCTAGATAAAGACGGTAAAGTAACTGATACTGAAGAGTATGAAGTTGTTGCTGACATGGATCTTTATGAAGCATACTTCAATGAAGCAGAAGTTTGGGTTAATGATGATGATCAAATTATCTTTGGCGACATCACAAGCACTTTCTATCTTGATGGTGTAACATATGATGTTAGTGATAAAGAATTTGACCTTGAAGTTCTTGACAAATCATTTGACGCTGACAAAGATAGCGACGGCAACGTAGATGTTAAATTCTATGTTGATGGAGAAAAAGAAAATCTTCCAGTTAGCGATACTTCTTATGAATTAGCTAAAGTTGTTCTTAACAGCAAGAGAGAAGTTGTTAGAGTTGATGCTTATATCTTTGATGCTATGACAGTTGTAGAAGACGTTGAAGATGACGTTGTAACTGGATTAGATGGAGAAGAAGTTGACTTAGAAGATTACACAATCTTCAAAGATGGAAAACTTATCACTTCTAAAGATTTAGAAGAAGATGACGTTTTAGCATACAGTGTAAATGAAGACTTCGCAGAAGTTTATAACAATTCAGTAACTGGTGAAATCTCTAACGTATTCAATACTACTTTTGATATTGATGATGAAGAGTATGACTATGCTGGTACTACATTAGCAAGTGCTGCTCAATTCTTAAAAGACGGAGACTTCGTTAACTTCACAAGAGATTTAGGTGAAGACTTAGAAGATGCTGACGAAGATGTAACTGTATTCTTTGATCGTTTAGGAAATGTAGTGTATGTAACTGGTGAGTTAGGTGATGCAGATACTAACACAGTAGGTGCTTACTTACTTGAAGCTCCTAAGTTTGACGAATCTTTCGGACGCGTTTATGTTGAACTTGTTTTCGTAAACGAAGAAGGAACTAAAGTAACTGAAACTGTTAAATTATCAGATCTTGACAAAATTGATGGAACTGACTATACTGCAGCGACAACTGAAGCACAAGGTGCTGTAGATATCAATAGCATAGCAGGTGATGTAATCGAAGTTGTTTATGACGAAGATGGTGACATCGTAGAATTAAACCTTACCTTTACAAAAGTTGAAATCCCAGGTGATGATGATAAGATTGAAGCTGATGATAAATATACTGATGGTGAAAGATTACTTTCAGGAACAGTCGTATTCAGTCTTGATAACGCTGGTTTAGTTACTGATGATGATGGAGATGTTACAACTTTTGAATTCTCAGAGCTTGAATTTGATATTGAAAAGGCAGTAGCATATGTAAAAGACAACGAAGCTCTTTACATTGTTACTAATTCTGAGCCATCAGGTGATGATACATTAGCATATGTTGATGCATCTTCAGTTAGAAAAAGTGGATCTGATGTTACTCGTTTAACTGCTTGGGTTGATGGTGTTAAAACAACTTACTCAGTTGATGATGTAAACAAATCAATTTCTAGTGATGCAGCATACACACTTGAAGTTAAAGAAGATTCAACACTTGTAATTGACTTTACTGCTAAAGCAATGGTTTCTGCAACTGTTTCAACATCAAATGGTGCAATTGACATTAGTGCTGGTGAAGTTACAACTACTGCTAATGAAACTCTTAAAATTACATCTGATACTTCAATCTTATTGAATGATGATGGAGATATTTCTTCAATCAGACTTCGTAACGTTGAAAAAGGTGACGAAATTGAGTTTGTACGTGTTGATAACAACAGTGTATACGTTGATCTTTTAGTAGTAATCAGAAATTAATCTTTTGATTTAAGATTGCTAGTTATAGTTAAACCTCCCAAAGATAAGCCTTTGGGAGGTTTTTTTAACTGAAAAAGAATTAGGTTTTGTGTTTACTTTCTTTCATTATATTGATACAATATAAAAGATGTGAATTAATATAATGCGCAAGTAAACTACTTCTAAAAAACGAGGCAATAAAATATGAATGCAAAAAATATTGAAAAATTAAGAAAAAGTATATGGATCATTTTGATGATAACAATTTTCTTGGTACCATTAATTGTAACTTTAAAGATAGTTCCAATTCCTACATCTTTACAAATGATGTATAATGGAAAAAGTTATTCAGATGTGTTTACCTATGGAAAAGTTCAAATTTTACATGCGGGTACTATAATTGCAGTACTTCTAACAATGATATACCAATTCTACACATTTAAAAAAAGTGATTGGAAGCAAAACAAGGTAAGTATAATATTGTTAGGAGCATTTGCGCTATCAATTCTTAGTTCCTTTGTGTTATCAGAACATAAAGAGTTGGCATGGAATGGAATGATTGATAGATACGAAGGAACCTTGACATGGCTCTGTTATGTTGGACTTACGTATATTACAATGGTTGTGATAAAGACACGTAAAGAGATTAATGGATTAATTGGAGCTTTTGTTCTTAGTGCAACAGTTGTATCAATTATCGGGGTGCTTCAAATGTTTGGTTTGGATTTTTTTAAAACAGACTTAGGAATGTTAGTGCTACTTGGGAGGCGATATGAAGAACTGTTTATGAAGGTGAACTTTAATTTCCCAGTAGGTAGAGTATATACGACACTATATAACCCAAACTATGTTGGGTCATTTGTAGCTTTATCCTTTCCTTTGTCTATATATCTCATGACAGTTTTGAAAAAAATATGGATTAGAATAGGACTAATAGTGACTGTAATACTTCAATTAGTGATGCTAATTGGATCGAAATCTGCTGGAGGCTTTGTAGCGGTTGCTATGTCTATCCTCTTTATGATTATATATGTATTAATAAAATATCGTACCAATATTAAAGTATATGTGGGGGCAACGTTAATATTTATTATAGGTATTATTCTATTAACCCAGTTATCCATATTTGAACCTTATATTAATAAAATCGCAAATAGTTTCAACATTAATGAGGACAGTAAAGTTACAACGGAATTTGCCTCAGTTGAATATAATCATCCTGAGATAACCTATTATCTTCAAAATGGAGAACATATTACTATTGCCCCTATTGAAAATGGATTAGATGTAGAGTCAGAAGGGGAAGGGGAAGTGATACAGGATGATAAAAATGAACGTATTACATATAAGATAATAAGTGATGAGTATATTAAGCAGGTTATCTATTATTATAAAACGGGGCTTATTCGTGTACACGTAAAACATATCGAGACTGAAAAAACATCAGAATCAAGATTGAATTACTATTATACAGGTCAATTTTCATTTGGGATGCTACCATTGGATGAGGAGAACTATGATGCAGAATCTATAGGTTGGTTTATAAATGAAGGCTTTATGAGTGGGCGAGGGTATATATGGAATCGTACGATTCCAATGATTTTGGATAATCCAATATTTGGATATGGAGCAGATACATTTACAAAAAACTATCCACAAGGAGACTTGATATACAAAAGGCAGATATTTGGAAATCATACTATGATTGTGGATAAGCCTCATAATTTATTCATAAATATTGCAATAAACTTTGGTTTTGTTGGATTATTTTTATTCTTAGGGATTGCTCTATATGTCTTAATACGAAGCCGCATTGATTTCTTAATCATTCCGTTGTTATCTTACTTTGTTGTTGGTTTGGTTAATGATAGTGTTATTTTTGGCACCTATATGGTTTTTATTTTGTTTGGAAGTTTATTGTATGTGTCAAATCTAAAGATAGCCAAAAAGAGCAAATATAATAGTTAAAAGGGAGTAGGATACAATGACATTATTTAAGCGACAGGTGCGCCTTATAGTGATTTATATAGCGGATATTCTTATGCTAAATTTAGGATATATTTTTGCTTTATGGTTACGCTTTGAAGGGCAGACGACAGGGAATCAATTTCAAGCTTACTTTGAGGTATACCTAGAACATTGGCTAGAGCTCACGTTAATAAAGTTAGCGGTGTTTACGTATTTGAAAATATATAAGAACCTATACAAGTATGCCAGTATTACAGAGGTTATGAATATAACTTTTGCAGTCGGAGTGGCGAATGCTTTAGCGATATCATATTTGGCTTTTTTTCACGCAGCATTGCCAAGAAGTGTCTATATCATCGTAACTATGTTGGATATTATGCTGATTGGTGGGTCACGAATGATGGCGAGAGTTCTTCTTAAAGTAAAATCTACGCATCACGATACTCAGGGAGTAGCCAAGCGGGTTCTTGTGATTGGCGGTGGTGATGCGGGAGCAATGATTATACGTGAACTTAAGAATCATAGTAATCTTCGTAGTAAACCGGTAGCTATTATTGATGATAATCTTTTAAAAGAAGGGACACATATTAATGGTGTGCCTATTGTAGGACAACGTGAAGATATTATTAGCGTAGTTCGTAAGAAGAAGATTGATGAGATTATTATTGCTATACCTTCAGCAAAGCGGAGTACAATTAAAGAGATTGTTAATGAATGTAAGCGGACTAAGGTGAAGATTCGTATCGTGCCAGGGATGTATGAACTTATTGGTGGTACTGTGAATATACAGAGTGTTCGCGATATTGACATTAAGGATATTCTAGGACGAGATGAAGTGAATTTAGACAATAGGGCGATAGCAGATTACCTTAATGGTAAGGTGGTTATGGTTACCGGCGGTGGTGGGTCTATTGGTTCAGAACTGAGTCGTCAGATTGCTTCTTTTGGACCCAAAGCCTTAATATTATTAGATATCTATGAAAATGGTGTCTTTGCCCTTCAAAATGAACTTTTAAAGATTCATCCTGACTTAGACTTAACAATTAAGATTGCTTCTGTTAGAGATCGAGAGCGGATTTATAAGATTATGCAAGAGCTTAAGCCAGAGGTGGTCTTTCATGCGGCGGCCCATAAACATGTCCCTCTCATGGAGGCAAATCCACAGGCAGCAGTTAAAAATAATGTTATCGGTACCCTCAATGTTGCCCAAGCGGCCCACAAAGCAAGCGTAAAACGCTTTGTGATGATTTCAACGGATAAAGCGGTCAACCCGACCAATATTATGGGAGCAACCAAACGGTTGTGTGAGATGATTATACAAAGTATGGATAAGGTTAGCTCGACGGAGTATGTAGCTGTGCGATTTGGCAATGTATTAGGTAGTAATGGCAGTGTGGTTCCAACCTTTAAGAAGCAAGTGAGCGAAGGTGGACCGGTAACGGTTACCCATGCAGAGATTACCAGGTATTTTATGACTATACCTGAGGCTAGTCAGCTTGTTCTCCAAGCAGGTTCTATGGCACAGGGTGGTGAGATATTTATTTTAGATATGGGAGAACCTGTTAAGATTGTCAATCTAGCAGAAGATGTGATTCGCCTATCTGGATATGAGCCTTACGAAGATATACCGATAGTATTTACAGGATTACGTCCGGGTGAGAAGTTATATGAAGAGCTTCTCATGGATGAAGAAGGCATAAGAGATACAGCTCATGATAAGATTCATGTAGGTCAACCCATGGATATTAATCACCAAGCCCTTGTTACGAAGATTCGAGAATTTGAAGCAAGTATTCAAACCTTGGATGATGAGACTATTAAGGCGAAGATGCAAGAATTTGTACCAACCTATAAAAGAGAAGAGAAGTAGAAGGAGATCAAGATGGACGAGCGTGTATATGAAGATGAGATTTCATTAAAAGAACTCATTATGGTATTGTTAAATAACTGGAAGCTGATTGTAGTGATTACATTAATTGTAGCTATTCTTGGTGGTCTATATGGATTTGTTATAGCAGACCCAAGCTATGAGTCAAGGATGGAAGGCACTATCAGTATACCGGAAGCCGTAGAGACAAAGTATGGAAGCTACCCACTTCCCTCTCAAAACGTCTTAGATTATTTGTCGGTAATTAAGTCTAATCGTGTCTTGAGTCAGACGATTAATGTGCTTAACTTAGAGACAAGTATTGAAGGATTGGGAAATCGTATAAGCATTAACAATGAAAAGGACTCAAGTGTATTTTCGTTTGTGGTTACTGCAGGAAGTCCAGAAGACGCACAGATCTTAATTGAAACATTAACTCAATATTTTGTAGAAGAGGTTAATATATTATACAAAGAAAAAGCTATTGATTATTTTCAACGGTCCTATTTTGTAGAGAATCAATCTTATGAAGAATCTGAGCTTCGTTTACAAAGAGACTTGGAAAATACAAAGAACCTAATGGCAACGGTTGAACCAACGGTTACACTTAAGAAGCTAGTGCTTGATGATCCGGTCTATGCGGCTAACCTGGCTGCAGAACGTAGCCTAAGCTTGGAGGAGTTATCAGAAGAGATGATGCTAGAAGAAGTTGTTAATCCGCATTATGATAACCTCCAAGGAAAACTCATTAGCTTGAAGCAACAACTGGATGAACTCCAACTATCTAAGGAGCGTACAGAACGTTATTTAGCTGAACTTGAGACGGAAGAAGCGAATCTTCTAAGTTATAGACGAGGGTCAGATGTATCTACGATGACAGATGGTTTATTGGAAGTGATGCAGTCTCAGGTACTAGTGAATGAACGAGCAAGCTTGCCGGAGAGTCCTGTAGCTCCACGCAAGATGCTGATCCTAGCGATTGCCCTCGTATTAGGTGGTATGATTGGTATATTTGTAGCTTTTTTCAAAGCCTATTGGCATAATGAGATTAATGAATAATTCATACTAAAAAGAAGGAGCAAAATGGTGTGTATCCCGTCAAGCGAACACTTAAAATAATATAAAATTTTTACTGCCATCTAGTTATCTAGATGGCAATTTTTACGCTACAATTAAATAATACTCATATTTCTCAATAGGTGTTATTATGTATTGTGGATTGGATGCCTGTCGTATGCAACCATGATTACGGTACTTTATGATTGACTTAATGCCTAATCTTTTACAGATTCGTAGTATAGGTTTATCATTTACGCCTATCTCATGATATTTAAATAAATCCATCATTTATTCGACGATATCCTTTGTTAGGGTGTTTTGCATGAATTTCTTCCACCATTTCAACCCTTTCCTTCTGTACTTTAAGAAGTTTTTTTGTGCTCATAGTATTTCAACTTCGTTCATATCTTCTTCGGATTTATTTCTACCACGTCGATGGACTAGTCCATCTATTCCTTTAGTTTAATATTTAATCACATAGTTTCTAGCTTGCGGGTAAGATGTATGGAATTCTTCAAAAGTTTTATTATAGTCATGATTGTTGATCTTCCTCTATTTGTGGATTTTAATGCTTTATGACTAGTATACTTCATAATCCACTTGAGTAGAGACTAATGCGACTTAATACAATATTTTAGACGAATAGAATTCAATGATTCTTTACTTTCTAGATACTCCTTTACAGCTTGAAGCATAAATGTTGTCATATATGATTTATTGTGAGATTTAGTTACTAATTTCTCAAGACCTTCAGCTTTATAATTTCTCGCCCAACTTCTAACTGTTGTAGCAATTACAGATAGTCTTTCTGACATATTTAAAATACTTGTATTCCTTTCAAGGTAATCTTCGATTTCTTTAATTATGGTCTCTGGACTAATTTTTCTTTTTCTCAACATAATGATACTCCCTTCATAATAAATAGTTTTATTATTTAAACTGTCTACTATAGAGGGAACATACCAGAATGCTTCTCTTTTCTTTATACAAAATCCCTGTAGCTATTGACATTACTGGATAAAACCTGTAATATTATCCTGTGTTCATTTTGCGAACGATGTAAGGAGAAGGATATGACCCATAACAAGTCGTTATACAAAGATTATGAATATGCAATTATGCAAGAAATTGAAGCTAATGACAAGGTAACTCAACGGGAATTGTCGCGAAATATGGGGGTATCTTTAGGAACAGTTAATGTGTTGATGAATAAGATGGTTCGCGAAGGCTTAATTAAGATGACCCAAGTCTCTCAGAAACAAGTTCTCTACATGCTTACACCAATTGGAATGATGGCTAAAGCGAAAAAAACAGTAAGCTATCTTAAAGCCCACTATAAGGCCATAGACATGTCCAAACAAATGATTAAAACTTTTTTAAGAGGCTTAAGTGAACAGTATCAACAGATATATGTCTATATTCAGGATAAGGAGATTCGTGAAGTCATTGAACTAGCTTTTTATGAATTGAATCGGGAAGAACTCTTTATTAATTATGCGTTTATTGATACTATAAATAAGATGAACTTGGATAGACAGGAAGAAGTTGCACTCATTTATTTAAAGACAGATCCCATAGAAGAATCCATTTATATATCGCAAGAATTTTTTTGCTATAATTTGTTAGAATATTTATGATATTTTAAAAGAAGCGTATGAATGGGTATGAAAAATAACTATGGATGTTTTATTGAAGCGAAAAGAATATGAGGATGGACTGCTCTCACAGCCTGAGAATGCTGTGATTAAGTGGAGAAAAAATCGTGATGCCTAAAAATAAGAAAATAAACGCTCAAGGAAGGGTAGTTATCATCAACTCAATAAATAATGAGGGCTATATTTCAATTACTAATACTGCAAAATATAAGAACGAGAACAAAACTGGTTATATCATACAAAATTGGTTGAGAAATCGAAATACTATTGAGTGCTAGGCATATGGTAGAAACTCAATAACCCAGATTTTAATGTCATTAAAGAAAATCTTATACCAAAAGAGTTAAATGGAAAAGAGAAGTATATAATCTATGCCTCTGAGGCAGACGTTCTTAATATGGAGTTGTTTGGAATGATTGCAAAAACTTGGAGAGAAAATAATCTAGATAAAACTGCGAATAGAAGAGACTATGTGAATGTATCTAAATTAGTGTGGATGGCAGTTAGGGCCAAGACGAGGAAGATGAAGGTCCGGGGGAGGAAGTGCCTTGGTTGTGATAAAAGTATTATATAAAGATGAATGAAAAATGTTAAACACAAGATGTTGCAGAAGCAAAAAGTGCTTCTGCTAGATCCTGGATAATTTCCAATGAATAGATTTTCCAGATTTTACGTGAGTATGATAAAAGGATAAATAAATTCTAGCCCAGTAAAATCAATATGTTCAACAGAAAATGAAAGATACACATGTAAAATGCGCACAAATTATTTATTAGAAGATACAACACAGACGGAAATACATAAATTTGGAAATCAAGAAGGTGCTAAATACTTTAAAGTACCTCTTTACAATACCTAGACTTTTGATAAGGAAGGATGACGGAAATATGGCTGAGAATACATCTAATAAAAAAATATGGCTAGCTTCACCACATATGAGTGATGAAGGTTATGAAATGCAATATGTACAAGAAGCATTTGACACCAACTGGGTAGCACCACTTGGCCCGAATGTAAATGAGTTTGAGAAAGAACTAGCTGCCAAAGTTGGTTTGAAACATGCTGCGGCTATGACTTCTGGAACAGGAGCCATTCATTTAGCTCTTAAAGCAGCTGGTGTTGGCGAGGGGGATGTAGTATTCTGTCCAACCCTTACTTTTTCTGCTACAGCCAATCCGATTATCTATCAGAATGCAACTCCTGTTTTTATCGATAGTGATTATGAAACTTGGAACATGGATCCAAAAGCATTAGAGGCAGCCTTCGAAAAGTATGGAGATAAGGTGAAGGCTGTTTTAGTCGTTCATTTATATGGTCTATCTGCTGATATGGACAAGCTTATGGAGATTTGTAGAAAGTATGATGTGACCGTCATTGAAGATGCTGCTGAGTCTTTAGGGGCTTATTATAAAGGAAAACATACAGGAACTTTTGGTGAGTTTGGAGTATTTAGTTTTAATGGAAACAAGATCATTACTACTTCTGGTGGAGGAATGATCGTTTCTAATAGTGAAGAGAAGATTAAGAAAATTAGATTCTGGTCTACTCAGTCTAGAGATGCAGCAAGACACTACCAGCATAGCGAATTAGGGTTCAATTATCGTATGAGCAATGTTATTGCTGGAATTGGTAGAGGACAGTTAAAAGTATTAGACCAAAGAGTGGCTAAGAAGAAATATATCTTTGAGTTTTATAAGAGAGAAATAGATGCTCTTGAGGGCGTTGAGTTTATGCCTATTAATGACTGGAATGAACCTAATTACTGGCTAAGTGTTGTGACGTTAAATGGTTCTGTAAGACCTCTCGATGTAATGGAAGCATTAGAGAAAGAAAACATAGAGTCAAGACATGTGTGGAAGCCGATGCATATGCAGCCCTTCTTTGCTGAATATGATTATGTAGGCGGAGATGTAAGTGAGAAGTTGTTTGAAAATGGTGTATGCTTGCCATCTGATACGAAGATGACAGATGAGGATCTTGAGAGAATATGTGGGATTATTAAATCATTATGGAAATAGAGTGGTTGATATGACGGAGAGTAAAGTTAAAGATAAAATAAGCGTAAAAAAAGGCATATACAGAAGAGTTCTCAAAAGATCAATGGACTTCATTCTATCTTTGATGGCAATTATCGTTTTGAGTCCGGTACTTATAATCATTGCCATTCTTGTTAGGTTGAAGCTCGGTAGTCCAGTACTGTTTAAGCAGAATAGACCGGGGCTTAATGAGAAGATATTCACTATGTATAAGTTCAGAACAATGACGGATGAGAAAGATGAGATTGGGAAGCTACTTCCAGACTCAGTTAGACTTACTAAGTTTGGTAGGATGCTACGGTCAACAAGTCTAGATGAACTACCTGAGCTGTTCAATATTCTAAAAGGTGATATGAGCATTGTGGGACCAAGGCCTTTACTCATTCAATACTTAGAGCTTTACAATAACCATCAAAAGAGAAGACACGAAGTGCGACCAGGTCTTTCAGGCTATGCCCAAGTCAATGGGCGTAATGCCATCAGCTGGGAAGATAAGTTCAATCTAGATGTCGATTACGTAGATAATGTGACCTTTATAGGTGATTGGAAGATTATCTTTCTTACTATAAAAAAAGTATTTGTTAAGGAAGGCATAAGTTCAGATACATCGGTTACGATGGAACCTTTTAGGGGAAGTAAAGCAGACGGTTAAGAGCAATGTAATTATAAATCACTAGTTCAGAGAGGAATATTACTGTTCATGAAAGAAAAATTGATTATTATTGGTGCCAGTGGACATGGAAAGGTTGCCGCTGACATCGCAATAAAAATGAATAAGTGGCAAAGCATTGCATTCCTCGATGATGACGAGTCTATTAAGACATCTATGGGGTTAGAAGTCATCGGAAAAACTGCAGATGCTTTTACATATAAAGAAGAAGCTGATTTCTTTGTGGCTATTGGAAGCAATGTAACAAGAGAAAAGATTCAAGAGAAACTGGTCGAAGAAGAGTTAAATGTAGTTAATTTGATTCATCCTGCTGTAGTTATTGGAACTGATGTTGAGATAGGGATAGGTACTACTGTAATGGCAGGAGCTGTTATTAATAGTTCTACTAGAATTGGTAAGGGTTGCATCATTAACACAAGTGCTAGTTTGGATCACGATAATAACATTGAAGATTATGTGCACATTTCTCCAGGGACTAGAGTTGCGGGAAGTGTTACTGTAGGCAAAGCTACATGGCTAGGGATAGGAAGTGTTATAAGCAATAACGTAAACATCTGCAGTGACTGCAAAGTAGGTGCAGGGGCCGTGGTGGTTAAGGATATTACTGAGCCTGGAACGTATGTTGGAGTTCCGGTGAGGAGAGTAGGCTGATGAGAAAAATCTTGATACTAGCCAATAACGATATTGGATTATACAAATTTAGAAAAGAATTAATTGAAGAACTCTTAAAAGATAATCAAGTGTTTATTTCACTACCTAATGGAGAATTTGTAAAAGAGCTTGTTAACTTGGGTTGTGTATTCATAGAGACGAATATTAGTAGACGGGGAACTAACCCTATCACTGACTTAAGCTTGATGTTTGAGTACAAAAAGATATTATACAGAGTAAAACCAGATGTAGTTTTGTCATATACAATTAAGCCTAATGTTTACGGCGGCATGGTGTGTAGGTTTACAAAAACACCATATATCGCTAACATTACAGGTTTAGGAACTGCTGTTGAGAATGGTGGTGTTTTACAGAGTATCACCATATTATTATACAAAATGGCTTTAAAAAATGCATCCTGTGTTTTTTTTCAAAACAGAGAGAATGCAGAGTTTATTAATAGCAAAGGAATAATTAAAGGAAGGCAAAGGATAATTCCTGGTTCTGGTGTCAATTTAGATTATTATGAAGTATTAGATTATCCGGCAGATGATACTATTAACTTTTTATTTATTTCAAGAGTCATGAAGCAAAAAGGGATTGATCAATATCTTGATGCTGCTGAGTATATAAGAAAAAAGCATACTAACACTCAATTTCATATTCTTGGGTTTTGTGAAGAATCGTATGAAGAAAAATTGAAAACTCTGCATGACGATGGAATTATTCAATACCATGGCATGCAAAGCGATGTAAGAAAATTTCAACAGATATCACATTGTACAATACACCCAACATATTATCCTGAAGGAATGTCAAATGTTCTTCTAGAGAGTGCAGCTTGTGGAAAACCTATTATAACAACGAATAGAAGCGGTTGTAGAGAAATTGTAGATGATGGGGTTAATGGTTATGTGGTAGAGCAGAGGAATAGTCAAGATCTTATTGAAAAAGTCAAGAAATTTTTAGCGTTGACTGCTGAAGAAAAGAGGCAAATGGGATTGGCTGGAAGAGCTAAAGTTGAAAGAGAATTTGATAGACAGATTGTTATTTATGAATATAAAGACGAAATCAATCTTGTATTGGAGAAAAATTGATGGATTATAAGAAAATAATTAAAAATCAAGAACTTAGGTTAAAAATATTAAGATTAATGGATTTTCTTCCAGATAAACTTATGATTAAAATTCAATATAGAATATCTACTGGAAAAAAATTAAATCTTAAAAATCCTACTGGATTTACTGAAAAAATCCAATGGTATAAACTATACTATAGAAATGATTTGCTTACAAAGTGTTCAGATAAATATGCTGTTAGAGAATATGTAGAACAGAAAGGATTAGCAAATATTTTGGTGCCACTATATGGGGTATATGAAAAAGCAGAAGATATAAACTTTGATAAACTACCTAATAGATTTGTGTTAAAGACAACTAATGGAAGTCACACAAATATTTTATGTGATGACAAACAAAAGCTAAATAAAAAGGAAACTACTCAGATTATAAACCAATGGATAGATAAAAGATCAAACAAACTGGGGCGTGAATGGTCTTATTACGATATTAAACCCAAAATAATTTGTGAAAAATATTTAGATAAAGATACAGATAATGATTTAGTGGATTATAAGTTTTTTTGCTTTAATGGAGAACCTTTTTATTTGTATGTAATAACAGATAGATTTTCAACAGAAGGTCCCCAATTGGGTATATTTGATATGGAATTTAATAAACTACCATATAAAAGACCTGATATAAAGGATATTAATAAAAAAATTAATAAACCAAAAAACTTTGAGAGAATGATTGAAATTGCTAAAACTTTATCAAAAGATTTTCCGCATGTTAGAGTTGATTTATATAATATTAATGGGCATATATATTTTGGTGAATTGACATTTTATAACGGTAGTGGTTATAAAATTTATGTTCCGGAAAAATGGAATAATATCGTTGGTGAAAAGTTTGAATTGCCTAATAATTTGAAATGAGGTTATTATATTGAAAGTATTGTTTTGTCATGATGGTCCATTGAGAAAAGATGAAAAAAACAATTATTATGGTACAGCACATAATGATGATACATTTAGTCGTTATTACTCAATTGCAGATGAGTTAGTTGTAGCGATTAGAGTTAAAGATATTTCGCACAACGAAGCAAATAATAAGTTATCAAAAATTACAGTCAACCCATTTGAGGTGTATGCATGTCCAAATATATCTAGCTTCATAGGACAGTTAAAGAATAGTAAAATAACAAAAAGTATTATTACAGAAGCTATAAAAAAATCGGATTTTGTAATTATCAGATTGCCTAGTTTTATTGGAAATATTGCTGTGGATTTAGCAAAAAAACATGGAAAACCCTATTTAGTCGAAGTGGTTGCATGTCCATGGGATGCGTTTTGGAATCATAGTTGGAAAGGAAAACTAATAGCACCTTATATGTATTATGCAACTAAAAAAAGAGTTTATAATGCATTATATAGCATTTATGTGACTAATAATTTTCTTCAAAAAAGATACCCAACTACTGGAAAAAGCACGAATTGTTCAAATGTTGCGTTAACAGAGTTTGAAGATGATATATTAAAAGAAAGAATGAAGAAAATAAGCTTATTAGAAAATAAATCTAAAATAATCATAGGGACTACTGCTGCTGTGAATGTAAAGTATAAAGGACAACAATATGTTATTAAAGCTTTAGGAAGATTAAAAAAACAAGGAATAACCAAATTCGAATATCATCTTTTAGGAGGAGGAGATTCGACATATTTAGAAACAATCGCTGAAAAATATGGGGTTGCAAATCAAGTGAAATTTATTGGATCGATGCCGCATCATAAAGTTTTTGATTGGTTAGAAAAAATAGATATTTATGTTCAACCTAGTAGACAAGAGGGCCTTCCAAGAGCTTTAATTGAAGCAATGAGTAGAGGTCTTCCAGCTTTTGGTGCAAATACAGCTGGGATACCTGAATTATTGGAACCTGAATTTATATTTAATAATAATAAAAAAAACGTTAATGAAATTTGTGAAATAATAAAATCATTTGATAAAAAAACTATGAATCAACAGTCAAAAAGAAATTATATGGAATCAAAAAAATATAATAAAATCATAGTTGAAAAAAGGAGAAATCAATTTTTTGAGGACTTTAGAAATTTACAATAATCATAACACAGGACAATAGAGGATTAAATTATGAAAATAATATACATTTCAGCTTCAATAATACCATCAAAACATGCAAATAGTGTTCATGTAATGAAAATGTGTCAAGCCTTTGGTAGAGAAGGACATGATGTTTCTTTGATAGCGACTGCTGGTGAAAAAATAGATCCATATGAATATTACAATGTTGATAGAGATTTTAAGTTGATTCAAACATATTCTTTTAAACGTTGTCCTAAATTTTCATTTATAAATAGACTTTTGAGTACCATAAAATATTCACAAGATGCTGATATATTTTATACAAGATGGTTAATGGCAGCTATGTTATTAATCATAATGGGGAAAAAAAATATTGTTTTTGAACATCATCATTTTTCCAAAAAGTCGTCCAATCGTTTTTTTGAAAAAAAAATTGTTCAATCTAAAGGTATAGTTAGACATGTTTTTATTACCAAGTCATTGAAAGAAGCGTTTTTTAATGTTTACCCTGTATTAGAAAAAAAAGATGTTTTAGTTCTTCCTGATGGAGCTGATATTCCTTGTTCCAAACCATACTTTGATAAAAATAAAAAGAAAATCACTTGTGGATACATTGGTAGCTTTAAAAAAGGCAAAGGTGTTGAAACAGTTGTTAAAATTGCTGAAAGAATACCTACAATGTTATTTCATATTATAGGAGGAACAGAAAACGAAATTCAAAAAATTAAATCAAATACTAAAACAAAAAATATAATTTGGCACGGTTTTTTGGACCAAAAAAAGGCAATGAATGTATTGAAAAATGATATTGATATTGCTTTGTTACCTAACCAATTGAATGTTTATGTAGGAAATGAAAGAGAATTGGATATTGGAAAATGGACATCACCAATGAAAATGTTTGAATATATGTCAATGGGCAAAATAATAATTGCTTCAAATATTCCTGTTCTAAAAGAAATATTGATTGATAAAGAGAATGCGTTGTTAGTTCATCCTGTTTCAATAGACTCATGGGTTGAAGCAATTATAAGAGTAGAAAATAATTGGGATGATATGATAGATATTAGAAAAAATGCTTATCGAGATTTAATTGAGAAATATAATTGGAGCATAAGAAGTGAAAAGTCTATAGAGGGGTTAAAATAATGAAAATAAAAAAAAGCTTATTATTTTTTATACTTTTCAATTTTATAATAGGGGCAAGACTTGAGTTGGTTGATTTATTGTTGCTTACCACTGTGTTAGTATTTGGATTTTCTTTGTTTTATTTGCTATTTTTAAAAAGAACAATTGATAAAACGGCTATTAAATTTCTGACAATATGTATGTTTAGTTTGAGTTATAATTTTTTAATATCAGGACTTTGGGGATTTAAAGATACCACAGGAGTTGAGTTTTCATTTAAATTAATTTTATACTTTATAGGAGCTTATTTTCTTATTAGACTATATAAAATAATTTACACAGAACTATTTGGAGTAGTATTGTTAAGACATATTTTTTGGGTTGGTGTAGTTGATTCGATATTCATTATTGTCGTTTATATAAGCGATACTTTGCGACATTTTTTAATTAATAATATTCTGGCTTATTCATATGCTGAACACACTAGGGCTTTTTCAGGATTAAGATCTTTTAGCATGAGTGTAGGGGTAGGAGCTGATGCCTCTGTTGTATTAGCAATATATTTTATGATAGGTTTGGTGCTTATATTGTACAACGATAATATCAAAAAGAACAAAGTAATAGGATTAATTCTGATATTTTTTGCAACAATATTGACTGCAAGAACAGGACTATATATTATCATATTTTTCACTCCTCTTTATGTGATTTTTTCAGATGTTTTTTTTCACAAAAAAAAAATAAGTGTATATAAAATGTTTAAAATGGTATTTAATTTTTTGGCTCTAGCTAGTATAATTTTAGTTGTTTTATCATTTACATTGAGTAACAATTCTATTGAGAGATTTATAGGGACAACTTATGGTTGGGCATTTGAAGGATTTGAAAATTCTTCAAATGCAAAATTTATAGGGACAAAGAGTATGGAAACAGTTTTTAATAGAATGTATTTTATCCCCCAAAATGATTTTCAGGTGTTGTTTGGAAATTCAAATTTTGGTAGACGAAGCGAAGAATTTGAATACATTAGGTCTGATGTAGGGTATGTTAGACTTATACATGCAATTGGAATAATAGGTACAATATTATTGTTTTTTCCGATTATATATATGGCATATTTTTCAATTAAATATAAAAAATATGTGCTTTACTCTAAAATTTTGCTTTTTATTGTATGTGTAAATTTTATAGTGAATTTTAAAGAATTATTTTTTATGTCTAGAGGTAGTGGATCTATTATAATGTTGATATTTAATATAATGATTTATCAAAAAGTCTTAGAAAAAAGAAATTTTTTTAGCATGGATAAACACATCATTGAAAGTATAGAAGGTATATATGAGTAAAAAAGTTGAAATTAAAAAATTAATTATGCATATTGGAAATTATCTGTCAGCATCTATTTTTACAAAATTTCTAGCATTTATTTCTATTCCCATTTTCACTAGAATATTAGGTCCCAATGGTTATGGAGGAATATCAATTTTTACTTCAGTTGTTGCTATAATTGGGATTCTTGCAACATTTGGAGTAGATACAGGTATTAGAAGATATTGCTTCGAACAAAAAAAAGATGAAAAAACTTTTATATCAAGTAATCTATTATTTCTTTTTATATGGCAAAGTATAATATTATTTAGTGTTTTTTTCTTTAGAAAATGGCTGAGTATAATGCTTTCATTACCGATAATAATAATATATTTGGCAACTGCAACAGGGATTTTAGATTCATATAAAAATATTTACATGGCTTATTATCAAACAAAACAAAAAAGCAAAATAATAAGAAATTTATCAATATTAAGCGGAAGTATGGTTCTTGTTTTATCGATTATTTTAGTGGTGATAACAAAAGACTATACAGGTAAAGTATATGGAACATTTATTAGTACTTGTATTATCATTTTTTTATTAAAAAACAATATTAAGAAGCTGAATTTTCGTAAACTAGATACAAAGCTTATATTGTATTCTCTTTCAATTGGAGGACCAATTATCTTCAATCAACTTGCTGGTTACGTGCTCACTTTTTTTGATAGGTTAGTTATTAACCAATATTATGGTTTGTCAAAGACAGGGCAATACTCATTTGCATATAATGTAGCTATGTTGATGGAAGTTGTAATTCATGCAATTAATGTGGCCTGGGTTCCAATGATGTTTGAAAAACTAAAAGATCAAAAAAATGAAGAAATAAATAGTTATTTAGAAAATTTATTGAAACTAGTTTCTTTTGTAGCTATAGGAATTATTCTTTTTTCAGAAGAAATAATTTATATTTTAGCGGATTCGAGATTTTATGAAGCTGTTTCTTTAGTTCCTATTATTATAATAGGGTACGTTTTTCGTTTTTTTTATACGGTATACTCTAATATCGAATATTATTATAAGAAAACGAAAATGTTGGCCATATTTACGATAATTTCTGGTGTGTTAAATGTAATATTGAATATTATTTTTATACCAAGATATGGCTATGAAATGGCTGCTTATACAACGTTAGCTTCATATGTTATATTGTTTTTATTACATTATTTTTATGTACATATATACATATCTAAAAAAATAATTAAATTTTCTTTATTTATAAAGAATTTTGTATTTATATTGTTTGGAATATTAATATATAGTTGGATAAATCTATTAAATGAAAATTATATTTTTTATTTTTGTTTGAAAATTGTATTAATAGTACTATTTTTCATAACAATATTTATGAAACAGATGAAACAAATTTTCAAAAAATGACAGACTAAAATTAAAATAGACATTAAAAACGATAAAATGAAAGGAAGAGTATGTTGTAGGTATATACTTTAAAGGGTTGATATGAATATAATTATAACTGGAGATGTTTTTATAGGTAATGAAATAAGTATGAAAAATGAAATACAAAAAAAAATAAATAGGCATGATTTCATGGTGTCAAATTTCGAGAATGTTAAATATTTTAATAAGGCAAAAATGAGATTAGATAAAAATGCTATATTGACATATAAAAAGGAGCAATTGGAAAATTTTCTTTGTTTAACAAAAGATGTAAAAAAAATATTTACATTAGGGAACAATCATTTACATGATTTAGGTGAAGAAGGAATACGGGAGACACTAGATGATTTGAAAAAAAATGATATTGAGTATACTGGAATATCTAGTGGGACAAATGATATTAATGTATTTATAATTGAACATGCAAGCTATAAGATAGGTATATTAGCCTTATCAACTGACAACTATCAAGTCATGTCAATTCTAGCAACTGAAGATAAGATTGGAGTTATAGACTTGAATCATAGAGAATTAGCTGACTTGATAAAAGAAACAAAAAAAAAGGTTGATTACCTAATTATTAATCCTCATTGGGGAAAAGAATTTATGTATTATCCATCAATAGAAAACAGAAAATTAGCATACCTATGGATAGATAATGGAGCTGATTTAGTAGTTGGACATCATCCACATGTGATTCAAGGTAAAGAAGAATATAAAGGAAAAAGAATATACTATAGTTTGGGTAACTTTATATTTCCTAATTTTTATACTAAAAATAATGCCTTACATAAATGGTCAAAAGAAAATAATTACAGCATATCTATTTCTTTGTCTTTTGAGGATTGCTCAAAAAAACCGATAATATCAGAGTTAGGATCTTACTTTGATATAAATAAAAATGAGTTAGTTGAAGCAAAAGATTCAATTCGAATGTTGGTTGAAAGGTCGAAATATTTAGATGTTAAATCTTACGAATACAAACGGTATTATAACTTATGGGAAGATGATTACTATAGAGTATTAAAAAAAACCAGAAAAAAAATTAATAAATATATAAATATGTTATTGCTAGAACATAAGGAGTATGGAAAAGTAGAATATATTATAAAAAGATTGAAAAAAAGGTGGAAAAAATGGATGAAATCATAATTAATTCGTTTCTAAAATTTGGTTACGATTTGAAATTTGAAAATAAAGACTACATATTTAACTTCAGTAAAATTGATAAAAATAAATACTCCAATATTGATGAGAGAACATTGGTTGATGAAGGGAAAAAAGCTTTATATACTTCTTTTGAAAATATTTTTGAATCAGGAAAGAAAAATGTTGTGCCATTAAGTGGTGGTTTAGATAGTCGAGCAATTTTAGCGGTCTTACTTGAGTTTACGGAAGCAAAAAATATATATACATATACCTTTGGTACCCCAACTACATTAGATTATGAGATAGGAAATTTTATAGCTAAGGTTTTTAATACAAAGCATATTTCATATGATTTATCAAAGTACGAATATACACAAAAAGAACTAATCAGAATATCTAATAAAATAGACGGACAAACTGTACTTTTTCATCATCCTCCACTTCATGAAATTGAAAAAGAATTTATTGATGGTACTATATGGTCAGGATTTATGGGAGATCCTATAGCCGGTGGTCATTTAAGTAATTGTAATACTAATGATATATTTAAAATCAAAGATCAATTTATACAAAACAATACTTATGCAAAGTCAATAAAGTTAGACTGTCTTGATAATAGTAAATATTATGAATTTATAGAAGATTTTGGAATAGATGAAAAGCTATTGACGTTACAAGAACAATTTGATTTTAATAATCGACAGCTCAAATTTGTTGCTCCACATGTTCTTGTTAAAGGTTTTGAATATAAAATTCCATTTCTAGAAGATGAGTGGACTTCATTTATATTGAGTGTGGATAATAGGTTTAGGTATAATCAATATCTGCACAAGAAAATTTTAGGTTATACCTTTCCAAAAATATTTAATTATCCAACAAAAACTAATTATGGGGCAAAATTAAATGCGAATTTATTAGAAAAAAATATGTATAGAATCAAAAATTATGCTAGAAGGCAACTTTCTCATTTGTTTACTAATTTACATAATCCAATGACAAATTACATTGATTTTAATAAAGGAATTCGAACACGTAAAGATTTGAATAGAATTATTTATTCTAACATAGCCGATTTAGCATCTAGAAATATTGTCCATAATATTGATGTGATGGATTTATGGAATGCACATATCAGTAAAAAGGAAAATTATGGAGACGCTTTGCTATTATTGACTTCACTAGAAATAAATTTGAAAGCAAAAAACTTATAAGATATTATATGAAAGTTAAAAGAAATGCTTGAATATATTTATAGTAATAGTTTTGTTCATCTACAGAATTTGTTGCAATGATTTTAGGAGGAGTTTATGAAAAATGATATAAAGTATTATTATTGTTTTAGACCCAATTTAGATACACATGTACAATTTTATAAAGGATGGGTTAACGAAGCACGGAAAAGGGATATTCCCATGAGATTGATTACTTTTTTGCCAGTTCATTACTATATTAAAAATTATAAGAAGGTTTTGGATTTGAAATCTGATAGTAGAGCGGTTGTTATACCAATAATTCCAAAATTGAATTACTTATTTATGTTTATATATTTTTCAATACAAATATGTACTTCAAAAAAAGTTATTGTGCATTTAAAAAAAGTTAACCCAAATCCTGTTTTTTTTGGATTAAAAAGATTATCAAATAAAATAAAAATAATTGTCGATTTAGAAGGAGATCCAAAGTTAGAAAAGGAATATCTATTAGAACATCCTTATAAAGATGGGTTTTATAAAGACATATTTGATGATTTTCAAAATAATATAAATAATCAAAAGAAAATAGTTACAAAAGCTGACTTAGTATTATGTGCAAATGAGACTTTTAGGAATTTGATGATAAGCCGATATTCTGATTGTCAAGATAAATTTAAAATTTTACCTACAGGTGTTGATATAAATAAATTTTATTTTGATGAAGACGAGAGAAATGAAATACGAAGTAGAATGAAATTGCATAATAGAACAGTATTTATTTTTGTGGGAAATATATTCTATAGCTGGCAAAATATATCTAAAACACTCAAAATCTTTTTAAAATATAAGGATTTAAATGAAAAAGCATATTTTATTTTATTAACTCGAAAAAAGGACTTTAAACTTGCAAATGATTTTATTAATAAAATAGGTATAGATACAGATTCCATAAAAGTTGATTGTGTACCGAATAAAGAAGTGAGAAAATATCTTAACGCGGCAGATATTGGAGTCGTAATTAGAGATAACCATAAGATGAATAAAGTAGCATCTCCAGGAAAAGTTGGAGAATATGTAGCATGTGGATTGCCTATTATAATGACAGATGCAGCCTCTATATATTCAAAGAATTTGCAAAAATCAGGACAAGCTACTCTTATTGATTCACAAAAAAATGTTGATAGTATCGTAAAAACGATTGTTCCATTTATTAATAAACTAAATAAAATGCCAATAAATAATAGAGAAAATTTCACTAAGGATAATGTTCACTATTTTTCAAATAGCGGATATGGGGAAAAATATAAAAAAATACTTGAAGATATCGCGAAAATATAAATATATATATCTATTAATAAAAAATCAGTTAATTGATAGGGTATATAATATTAGTGCTAAATGATTAAGTAAAGGAGAATAAATTATGTTTAAGAATAAAATTCTATTAATAACAGGCGGAACAGGATCTTTCGGACATGCAGTGATGAAGAGATTTTTGCATACAGACGTGAAAGAAATACGTATTTTTTCACGTGATGAAAAAAAGCAGGATGATATGAGAAAACAATATAAAAATGAAAAGCTGAAGTTCTATATTGGAGATGTCAGAGACTTAGCCAGCGTCAAAAATGCTATGCATGGTGTTGATTATATTTTCCATGCAGCAGCACTTAAGCAGGTACCTTCATGTGAATTTTTTCCATTGGAAGCTGTTAAAACCAATGTCTTAGGGACAGATAATGTTCTTACAGGTGCTATTGAAATGGGGATTAAGAAAGTTATCTGTTTATCGACTGATAAGGCGGCTTACCCCATTAATGCCATGGGCATATCAAAAGCTATGATGGAGAAAGTTTTTGTTGCAAAATCAAAGACGGTTGATCCCTATAGAACGCTGATTTGTGGAACTAGATACGGAAATGTTATGGCATCGAGAGGGTCAGTTATCCCACTTTTTGTTGAACAAATAAAAAGCGGACAAGCATTAACAGTAACAGACCCCAACATGACTAGATTTTTGATGAGCTTAGAAGAGGCTGTCGAATTGGTTGTGTTTGCTTTTGAGCATGCTGAGGCAGGAGATATTATGGTTCAAAAATCGCCGGCATCCACTATCAGAGATCTAGCCCAAGCCCTTAAAGAACTTTTTGGTGTGGATAACGACATTCAGATTATTGGGACGCGCCATGGAGAGAAGTTATATGAGACCCTTTTAACTAAAGAGGAACATATAAGTGCGCAAGATATGGGAAGCTTCTTTAGAGTATCTGCTGATAAACGGGATTTGAATTACGATAAATATTTTGTGGAAGGAAATGAAGCGATACAAGCGGTGGAAGATTATAATTCCCATAATACACAACGATTGAATGTCGATGAGGTTAAAGAAAAGCTTTTAAAACTTGATTATATTCAAGACGAGTTAAAACTTTGGGAGGCGAGATAATGAAGGTCTTAATCCTTGGTGGAACAGGCATGGCTGGACATATGATCGCCATATATTTTAAAGAAGCCGGACATGATGTAACCGTCTTTAGTCGACGAAAAGTGGATTATTGCAAAAATATAAATGGAGATATTCGAAACTTTGAGTATTTAAGTCAAATCATTCATGAAGGACAATATGATGCAATCATTAATGCTATAGGTATATTAAATCAAGATGCAGAAGAGCATAAAGCTAATGCCGTCCTACTAAATAGTTACCTGCCCCATTACTTGAGTGAACTGACCAAACAGATGAAGACGAGAATTATTCATATGAGTACAGATTGTGTTTTTTCAGGTAAAAGTGGCGGCTACTCCGAGACAGCCCTTAGGGAAGGACAAACGTTTTACGATCGTTCTAAAGCTTTAGGAGAACTTGAAAACAATAAAGACTTAACCTTTAGAAATTCAATTATCGGCCCGGATATGAATAAGGACGGTATAGGTCTCTTTAATTGGTTTATGAAACAAGAAGAGCAGATTCATGGCTTTAAGAAGGCAATCTGGACAGGGGTAAGTACTTTAACCTTAGCAAAGGCCATGGAAGAAGCTTTAAAAGAAAATTTGACGGGACTTTATAATCTCGTGAATAATGAGACCATTAGTAAATATGACTTGTTAAAACTCTTTAATAAATATATGAAAGAGGAGTCGATTGAGATTGTCCCAAGTGATAAGCTATCGATAGATAAATCTCTCATCAATCATCGCAAGGATTTCTCATTTGAAGTACCGAGTTATGAAACCATGGTAGTCCAGATGAAGGAATGGATTATTAATCATCAAGAAATCTATCCGCATTACTTTCAATAAAGGAGATTATTTAAATGAAGAAATTAAGACTCATGACTATTGTAGGAACACGCCCTGAGATTATTAAGTTATCTGAAATTATCAAAAAAAGTGATCAATACTTTGATCATATATTGGTTCATACAGGTCAGAATTATGATTATTCATTAAACCAAGTTTTTTTTGAAAATCTAGGCATTCGAGAACCCGATTTCTATTTGAATGTGGTAGGAGACAATCTAGGTCAAACCATGGGCAATGTCTTAGCTAAATCTTATGAAATCATGGTTCAAGAACAACCGGATGCCTTACTGGTCTTAGGCGATACCAATTCTTGTCTCAGTGTTATTTCAGCAAAACGATTAAAAATTCCGATTTTTCACATGGAGGCTGGAAACCGATGCTTTGATGAAAACCTTCCAGAAGAGATTAATCGACGCATTGTCGACCACACAAGTGATGTAAATCTTTGTTATACAGACCATGCAAGAAATTATCTGCATTGGGAAGGAGTTCTAAAGGAGCGAACCTATGTAGTAGGTTCACCTATGGCGGAAGTGCTAAAAGCCAATAAAGAGCAGATTGATAATAGCAAGGTTATAGAGACTTTAGGATTAGAGCAAGGTAAATATATTCTTTTATCAGCCCACCGTGAAGAAAATATTGATCACGAAGAGAATTTTATAGCCTTAATGAATGCAGTAAATGATATGGCCAAGAAATATGATATGCCGGTAATCTATAGTACTCATCCAAGAAGTAAAAAAATTATCGAACAAAGAGCCTTTGCTTTTCATCCGAACGTAAGACAGCTACATCCCTTTGGCTTTGCAGATTATAATCACCTGCAACAAAAGGCTTTTTGCGTTGTATCTGATAGTGGGACTATTGCAGAAGAAGCATCTTATTTTAAGTTTCCGGCGGTTTCAGTAAGAACAAGTACAGAAAGACCAGAAGCCTTAGATAAAGGAAATATGATTATTGGAAGTATAAAAACTCAACAGGTTCTTCAGGCGGTGGATATGGCAATAGAGATGCATGCGCAGGGTGAATTAGGAGAAGATGTTCCTAATTATATGGATAAAAATGTCAGTATTAAGGTTGTTAAGCTGATTCAAAGCTATACTGGAATTGTAAATAAGAGGGTTTGGGGGAAGGAATGACAATGAATGATGTAAATGTTAAGAGTGTGATACTAATTACAGGTGCGGCCGGATTTATCGGCTTTCATCTTTCAAAAAAATTACTAGATCAATCCTATCAAGTCATAGGAATTGATAATTTGAACGATTACTATGATCCAAAGTTAAAAGAGGCAAGGCTTAATATCTTAAGCAAATATGATGAATTTATATTTCACAAAGTAGATTTAAAAGATAAGCCGGCGATAGATTCAATATTCGAAACATACCGTCCAACATATGTTATTAATTTAGCGGCACAAGCAGGTGTTCGGTATTCTATCGAAAATCCTTATGCATATGTGGACTCAAATCTTGTTGGTTTTATGAATGTCTTAGAGGCTTGTAGAAACTATCCGGTTAAGCATCTATTGTATGCATCATCAAGCTCAGTTTATGGCGGGAATAAGGTAGCCCCTTTTTCTACAAACCATAATGTGGACCATCCCGTATCGCTTTATGCAGCAACAAAAAAATCCAATGAGTTATTGGCGCATTCTTATAGCCACCTATATAATATTCCAACAACTGGATTAAGGTTTTTTACGGTGTATGGACCTTATGGAAGACCGGATATGGCTTATTTTTCATTTACAAAGGATATTCTGGCGGGGAATCCTATTAAAGTTTTTAATCATGGAAAAATGGAAAGAGATTTCACCTATGTTGGTGATATCGTAGAGGGGATTGAAAAGCTTATTGATAATACACCTGTTGCCAACACAGAGTGGGATGAAAGTAAAGACGATCTCAGTACAAGTTTTGCTCCATATAAGATATATAATATTGGCAACAATAATCCGGTTCAACTGATGCGATTTATCAATGCCCTAGAATCGGCTATTGGCAAAGAAGCAGAAAAAATATATATGGATATGCAACCGGGAGATGTACTCAGAACATTTGCGGATGTATCGGATCTCGAACGTGATATTAATTTTAAGCCCTCAACAAGTATTGAGGATGGACTTAAGAAGTTTGTGACATGGTACAAGGACTATTATACAACTGAGATTAAGTGAGGTGTTTATGGATAATCTAAAGTCAGTACTTAAAGAAAAATATGGTGGTGAAGATATTAGAGGGGTTATATCTCCACTTCGTATATGCCCTTTAGGAGCCCATGTAGATCATCAGGGAGGATTAGTGACGGGGGTAGCACTAAATTCTAGTGTCAATATTGTATATTCTCCAAGAGAAGATGGGTATATAAGAATTCAGAGTATGGATTTTCCGGATGAAGAACATTTTCATTTGGATAGCATACCGGATATGGTTCCAAGTTCATGGGGCAACTATATTAGAGGGGCCGCTCTCTCTTTAAAAAGAGATTTTGTGGTTAAAAAAGGATTCAACGCGATTATTAGTGGCAAGCTTCCGATAGGAGGACTTAGCTCATCAGCGGCTGTTACGACAGCTTATTTAATGGCCTTGTGCGATGTCAATGACATAGAACTTGAAAAAATAGATTTAGTTCATTATAGCCATTGGGTGGAAACTAGTTATATTGGATTAAAGAATGGAATTTTAGATCAGGCGGCCAATATCTTGAGTGAAAAAGATAAGCTTATGGTTATGGATTGTCATACCAATGAATATAAATTGGTTCAAAAAGGCACTAAAGCACCGGAACTTGAATTTGTCATCGTATATTCAGGAATATCTACAGCCCTTATAGGGACGGATTATAATAATCGAGTCGATGAGTGCAAAGTAGCTTCATGGATACTGCATGAACTTTCTGAAGAGAAAATTCCAAGCTTGGCGAATGCGAAGTTAAGAGATGTTAGTTATGAGACATATGTAGAACATATCAATCAACTCCCAGGAAGATTCCAAAGACGAGCAAATCACTACTTTACAGAACAAGAACGTGTCAAAAAAGGAGTTAAAGCATGGGAAGAAGGAGATATTGAGGTATTTGGGCGTCTCATGAATGAATCAGGAGATAGTTCTGTTTACCAATATGAATGTGGATGTCCAGAATTGACAACAATTTTTCAAACATTAAAGACGACACCGGGAGTATACGGTGCCAGATTTAGTGGTGCGGGTTATCGAGGATGTTGTATAGGCTTGATTAATCCAGAATATAAGGAGACAATACGTCAGACGATGGATGCAGTTTATCCTGTGAAGCATCCGAGGTATAAAGATATATATAATATTCATTTTTGCAAGGTTGAAGACGGAGCAAGATATATAGATTTATAGGAGGTTAGGCCATGAAGTGTATTATTTTAGCTGCAGGTTATGCAACACGACTTTATCCATTAACAAAAAATATACCTAAACCCTTATTAAAAGTTGCGGGTGTATCTATATTAGATCGAATTGTTCATAAAATTGAACCTGTAAAGGAGATTGATGAAATCATCCTTGTTTCTAACCATAAATTTTTCCCTAACTTTATGAGGTGGTCGCTAAGTTATAAAGGGACAAAAAAGGTGACAGTTCTTGATGATGGAACGACATCAAACGAGAATAGGTTAGGGGCGATTAAGGATATTGAATTTGCAGTTAAGCAACAAGCGATTCATGATGATGTGATGGTGTTGGCTGGTGATAACTTGTTTGAATTTGAACTTACAGACTTTGTAGAGTTTTTTCACGAGAAGAAGACAGATTGTATAACAAGCCATATTATTAAAAATTTAGAACGTATAAAAAGAACCGGTGTAGCAGAGCTGAATCAAGATGGTAAGTTGATTTCTTTTGAGGAAAAACCCAATGAACCAAAGTCAAATTATGCGGTTCCTCCATTTTATATTTATAGACAGAGTACGATTGCTTTGATAAAAGAGTTTCTCGAAGAGGGAAATAGTGGAGATGCACCTGGAATGTATTTAAGCTGGTTATTGAAAAGGAAATCGATTCATGCATTTTTATTTGAAGGAGATCGATACGATATTGGTACACTCAAGAGTTACGAAGAAGTGGAAGACATATTTCAAAACAATATAACGCATAAAGGAGAGTCTAATACCATATGAAGATAACTATCGCGGGAACGGGATATGTAGGATTATCCAATGCCATACTTTTAGCGCAACACAATGAGGTCATCGCACTAGATATCATCAAAGAAAAAGTGGACATGATTAATAACAAACAGTCACCAATAGCAGATCCGGAGATTGAGGAGTACCTTGCAACTAAGGATATTAATCTAACTGCAACAACTGATAACTTTGAAGCATTCAAAGATGCTGAATATGTAATTATTTCTACCCCAACGAACTATGATCCTGAAAAAAATTATTTCAATACAAGAACGGTAGAAGCCGTTATTGCAAATGTACTATCAATCAATCCAGATGCTGTAATGATTATTAAGTCCACAGTACCTGTTGGATATACAGAATCAATTAAAGAAAAATTTGATACAGAAAATGTTATTTTCTCACCGGAGTTTTTGCGGGAAGGAAAAGCTTTATATGACAACCTTTATCCATCAAGAATTGTAGTAGGTGAGCAATCTGAAAGAGCTAAGGTGTTCGCTGAGTTATTAGCTCAAGGAGCTATCAAGAAGGACATTCCGATTCTGTATACAGATGCCACAGAGGCAGAAGCGATAAAGTTGTTTGCAAATACTTATCTAGCTCTTCGCGTAGCCTATTTTAATGAATTGGACTCTTATGCAGAGGTCAGAGGTTTAAACACTCAACAAATTATTGAAGGGGTTGGTTTGGATCCTCGTATAGGTAGTCATTATAACAATCCATCCTTTGGTTATGGAGGATATTGTCTACCTAAAGACACCAAGCAGCTCCTAGCTAATTATCAAGATGTGCCTCAGAATATTATGTCGGCAATCGTGGATGCAAACCGTACAAGAAAAGATCATGTATCAGATATGATTATTAAAAAGAATCCTCAAGTTGTAGGCATCTACCGATTAACGATGAAAACGGATTCGGATAATTTTCGACAATCCGCTATCCAAGGCGTTATGAAGCGGATTAAATCCAAAGGAATAGATGTCGTGGTATATGAACCGGCCCTTAGCGAAGATAAGTTTTTCCATTCTAAAGTTATCAAAGACCTTGACGAGTTTAAAAGCCTCTCGGATGTCATTGTAGCGAATCGATTATCACCAGAGATTGAAGATGTAAAAGATAAAGTATATACACGGGATTTGTATAGTCGAGACTAAACAAATCCCAAGAAAGTATTTCACCTAATCAATACAAATATTACATAATATCAAACTACTGGAGGAAAAAATTATGTTAGACGCTTTATTAGCCAAGCGTACAAAATTATCAGTAATTGGATTAGGATATGTAGGCATGCCTATAGCAGTAGCTTTTGCAAAAAAGGTTGATGTTATCGGCTTCGACCTTAATCAGAAAAAAATTGAACAGTATATTATGGGGATAGATCCAACCCATGAAGTGGGTGATGATGAAATCCAGAGAACAACGGTTGAATTTACAGCTGATGAGACTAAGATAAGAGATGCAAAGTTCCATATTATAGCAGTTCCGACACCCATTAACTTGGACAAGTCTCCAGATTTGTCACCAGTAGAAGGTGCAAGTAGGATTGTAGGGCGCAACTTAACGAGAGGATCTATTGTCGTCTATGAGTCAACGGTGTATCCGGGAGTGACAGAAGATATTTGTATTCCTATTTTAGAAAGCGAGTCAGGGTTAAAGTGTGGCGCTGACTTTAAGATAGGATATTCACCAGAGCGGATTAACCCAGGGGATAGAGTGCATCGACTTGAAAATATCATTAAAATTGTCTCTGGTATGGATGCAGACAGCTTGGAAAAAATTGCAAAAGTATATGAGTTAGTTATTGAAGCTGGGGTTCATCGAGCAGGTTCTATTAAAGTTGCTGAAGCAGCCAAAGTAGTTGAGAATAGTCAACGGGATATTAATATTGCATTTATGAATGAATTAGCGATGGTTTTTGATCGGATGGGAATTGATACAAAAGAAGTTATTGAAGCGATGAATACGAAGTGGAATGCACTAGGATTTACACCAGGTCTTGTTGGGGGACACTGTATAGGAGTCGACCCATATTACTTTGTATATGAAGCAGAAAAGCTAGGATACCATAGTCAGATAATATTAGCAGGTCGGAAAATCAATGATGGAATGGGCAAGTTTGTCGCCGATGCCATTATTAAGAAACTTATTCTAGCAAACAAGGTAGTAAAAAAAGCAAAAGTGGTCATACTAGGGCTAACGTTTAAAGAAAATACACCGGATATTAGAAATTCTAAAGTAATTGACATCATTAATAGTCTCACAGAGTATGAGATACAGCCGATTATTGTTGATCCAACAGTGGATGTAGATGAAGCGATGCGGACCTATGGTATTAAAGTAACAGAGATTGAAAGTATAAAAGATGCCGATTGTTTAGTGCTAGCTGTTGCACATGATAGTTTTAAAAAGATGACATGGGATGAAATTGATGGGATGTACGGAGATTTCGAGGATCATGAAAAAGTGCTTATAGATGTAAAAAGCATGTTAGATAGAAAACAAGTAGAGAAAAAGGGCTATAGTTACTGGAGACTCTAAAATCAATTAATAGATACACACAACTACACAAAGCATTAAATAAAAAGCAGGCAAAAATTGCCTGCTTTTTTTGCTATAAAAGTAATTTACATAGCCTTTGGTATCAAGGATTTAGAGGAAATGGAGATAGAATTTTCTAAAAGTAAGACAATATTGTTTTTTTGTATGGTTTATCAATAAATCTACCTATAATAAAAGAAGAACACCTAATGTACATACAAAGGCCCGTATAATATAATGAACATGTAAAAAATACTAAGGAGGAATAGGAAATGAAAAAAGAAATGGGAAAAGTGTTAGCGCTTATACTAGTTGTAGCATTTCTAGTTATTGGATGTACGCCGGCTGATGTTAAAAAAGAAGAGACGGCTAATTCGGGGCAAGACACTCAACAACAGGACGATCAACAACAGGATAAGACAGGCGAAGAAAAAACAAAGATTATTGTATGGACATTTCAACGTCATGATATGGATTATGTTGCAGAAGTTGTAGACAATTATAACGCAACGAATACAGATAATATCGAAATTGAAATAGAATTCATGACGGACAATTTTGATAACAACTTGGATTTGGCATTTCAAAGTAAGCAAGCGCCGGATGTATTTCGCGTAAAAGCTCAAACCGTTACACCTTATGTGAAAAAAAATATGGCAATGCCATTAGATGAGTTCTTAACGGATGCTGAGATAGAGCGATACGGCGATATGGTTGGAGTAGATAGATTAAATGCAGTGGATGGCAAGATTTATACACTTCCATATACAGGTAGTCCATTCCGACTTATCTACAATAAGGGCGTGTTTGCCAAAGCGGGATTAGATCCTGAGCAACCACCAAAGACAATGGATGAAATGGTTGAGATGGCAAATACAATTACAGAAAAACTTTCAAAAGAAGGAATTTATGGTATTGCAGCAAATATGAAAAACCCATTTAGCGCTTTATTCCGTTCGGTGGATGTTGTTGCACATCGTAGTAATGCTTTTCCATATAATCCCGACACAGAAGAATATGATTTTACAAAATATGGAGAAGTGGCATCGCAGTTTGCAAAAATGTATGCAGCAGGTTCATATTTTCCGGGGGCAGAAGGTCTTGATATAGACCCCATGCGTGCACAATTTGCACAAGGAAATATTGGTATGTACTTATCCGCTGATTGGGAGATTGGAGTTTATGATGGACAGTTTCCTACTGAAGAAGAGTGGGTTGCAGTGCCTGCACCTTCCATGGTACTTGGTGAGACATATCCGACACCAATGCAAAGTGCAGGATTAGGATGGGCAATGTCATCACAAACAAAATACCCGGAAGAAGCATGGAAAGTGCTTAGCATATTCCAAGACAAAGACTATCAAATTGACTATTCAGAAAAAGGTTATGGAATTATGATTACGCCGGAAGTTGCTCAAGCAGCAAAGCCAGCAGAAAAATATGGCGCTGAATTCTTTGTACCGACACAAGACGATAAAGTATTTAGTCCTCCACCACATGATGCAGGACTTGTAATTGAAGGAGAATCTTATTGGGATGTCTTTAGTGAAGTTATCATGGGCGGAAAAGATGTTGATGAAGCGGTTGAAGAAATGAATGAAAAGTATAATTCAGCATTAAAAGCGGCAAAAGAAAAAGGTGAATTTTAAGATAATGTAATACTTGTATAAAGTTGCTTTAAAGGTCTGTTTCAAGGGAAGAAGTCCTGTAGAAGCAGACCTTTAAATGTTGTGCGTAAAAAGCCCTGATTTGATAGGGATGAAGACCACGAACAATGATTTGAAAGAAGGAAAACATATGAAAAATAAAGACAAACCATTGACAAGAACCAGGGCATCACGTAGTAGCATCAAGAAGAACAAAACCATTTATCTAATGCTTCTTCCAGGGATATGTTTTTTGCTGGTGACTTCGATTTATCCGATTGTATGGATACTTAGATTCATGTTTTATAACTATACATCTTTTGGCGAGTTTGAATTTATAGGACTTCAAAATTTTGTAAAGCTGGCAAAAGATGAAATTTTCTTTGAATCACTTATCAATACAGTTATATATGCAAGCGGAAAATTAGTATTAACGATGCCAATAGCATTCTTATTAGCGTATTTTCTGAACATGAAAATCAAAGGGCGTAATATTTTTCGTTCGGTATTTTTTATGCCTACAGTCATAAGTGTCTCCATTATGAGTATGGTGTTTTACTTGATTTTTAATCCATACAACGGATCGGCAAATCAATTATTGCTTAATTGGGGGATAATAGAAGCTCCAATTAATTGGTTTAGTCGTGAAAAAGCAATGTTGACGATACTGTTTGTGGCTATTTGGGGAGCTGTAGGAAATTATATGATTTATTTTTTGTCAGGACTTCAAACGATTCCACAGGAAATATATGAAAGTGCGGATCTTGATGGTGCAATAGGCTGGAGACGCCTGTGGTATATCACATTGCCCATGATGTCACCGATAATTCAGGTGGTTGTTATGTTGGCGATTACCCAAGCATTTAAAGACTATGAGACAATTCTTGTTATGACAGCAGGGGGACCAAACGGTAAGACCAATGTGCTTTATTTATATATTTACAAACTTATGTTCCCAATGGGGGATGCGGCAGGATCAGTGGTGCTCCAATATGGTTATGGATCTGCAGTAGCTTTTGTAACTGCTATTTTTGTAGGACTGATTACCATTTTTTATTTACAATGGTCAAAAAAAATGCAGGAAACATATTAGGAGGAAACAATCATGCAATTTAAAATCAAGAAAACAATAGGACATGGTGTACTCTATACCATATTAATCGCTTTTTCAATCATCACATTATATCCGGTCGTATATGCCATATTGGGAAGCTTTAAAACCAATATGGAGCTGATGACAGGAGGGGGGATACTTCCAAGTGTATTTCAGTTTAAAAACTACCTGTACGTATGGGAAAAGGCGAATTTTGCAAAATATACCATGAATAGTGTGTTTATATGTTTTTTTTCTACGATAGGCGCCCTTATTATCTCTTCTATCACAGCGTATTGTATTGAGCGGTATGATTTTTTTGGAAAAAAAGTGATATACGCATTATATCTTTCGACAATGTTTATTGCGTTGGGAGCGGTTACACTGCGTCCGCTATATTTATTGGCAGTACAAGCTAATATGCACAATACACTGTGGCCAATTATCATTATTCAAATAGGATCGCAAGGTGTCAATATTTTTTTGATTACAAAGTTTATTAAAAGTATTCCTAAGGAGCTTGATGAAGCAGCTATGATTGACGGATGTGGACCTTTTAAGATTTATTATGCAATTTTAGTTCCATTGCTTAAGCCGATTCTAGCGGTTGTGGCTTTATTTCAGTTTAGATTATCATGGAATGATTATATTGTGCCCTCAGTATTTACAATGACTCAACCGGACTTAAGACCCTTAACAGTAGGCGTTGTACAGCTAAAGTGGGGAACCGGAGCGGCGAGTGAATGGCATTTGATGATGACCGGAGCTGCGATATCCATTATTCCTATATTAATCATTTACTTTGTCGCAAACAAACATTTTATGGCAGGATTAACTGATGGAGGCGTTAAAGGTTAAGAGTAGCTATAATTCTAACGGAGGTAGAAGAATGATTCAATTTACACATCAAGAAATAGAAAAATTTAGAGAAAAAGCAAAACAAGATCCGCGTATTATTGATTGGCTGTTAGAACAGACCGAGCTTGTTCGAAACAATGAGTTAAAAATTCCTGATGCAGGAATTGCAAATTGGGGATTATATTATTACTGTTCTGAATGTTCTGTGGAATTAACGTTTGATTTTGATAAGCCAACCCAACATGAATGTCCACTGTGCAAAAAAGTACATACAGGTGAACCATTTGATGGTGCATGGTGGAGAAGTATACATGAACTAAACTATACGGCAGCCTATTATTTGGGATTATTATACGTATGTACAGCCGAAAGTAAATACGCAGAGGCTTCTAAAAATATTTTATTAGAGTATGCAAAACGATATCCAGGCTATGAAGTTCATGGCGATATACCTTATAATGGACCGGGCAAAGCCAATGCCCAAACATTGTGTGAGGCGATTTTTATTAGAAATTTTGCTTATGCATATGACTTAATATCGGACACATTAACTCAAAAAGAAAAAGAGTTTATTTGTCAAGATTTACTCCTTTGTGGGGCTAAGTTTTTAACCGAACACCGGCAGAATCAACTTCATAACCATGAAGTTATAATTAATGCGGCGATTGGTGTGGTTGGACTTATTGATGACAACAAAGAACTATTGGATTTTGCTATTTATGACGACTATGGACTCATATATCAGTTGGAACATGGCATGTTAGCCGATGGTATATGGTTTGAATGTTCTTTGTGCTACCATTTTTTTGCGCTTCAAAATTTTTATGGATTTGAACGATTTGCAGTTCATACCGAGCATAGTCAGATTATGCATCCAAATTATAGAAAAATGGTTAAAGCCGCTTTAAAATTTTTGCAGCCTAATTATAAGTTCCCAATGATGAATGATACAATGGATTATCACACAGAATTAAATGAATATAATCTCTATGAATTTTCATACAAAATATTTAGAGAAGAGATAATTCTTAAAGTGATGCATAAAGTATACGAAAATGAAGAGCGTAATAATATAGAATCATTTTTTTATGGCGTGGATACATTGCCTGATGCTAGCCCAATAGAGCTTGATGACTATCATGATGCTAAGGGTTCGGGTACAACCATCGTAAGAGGGGAAGATAATCAATTTCTGCTGTTTAGACATGGAAAATATGGTGGAGAACATGACCATTATGACCGCCTTTCCGTTTCTTATATGTATAAAAATCAAAATATTATTCCGGATTTAGGAACGACGGGATATGGCGCTTTTTATCATTACGAATACTTCAAAAATACAGGAACGCACAATACCGTAATGCTTAATGAAGAAAACCAAGCGCCATGCGATGGAAAGGTATCTGTTTTTGAAAAAACAAAGGACTATACATTTGTTGATGCTAAGGCAGAGTGGAATTCGAATTATACGATGCCAGATAGCTTTACGATTTGTCAGTGGAGTGAAGAAGCGTACCAAGATGTAACTATGCGACGACGCATATTAAAGGCTGAGAACTACTGGATTGATATTTTTAATGTGGAAAGTCCAAAAGAAAAAACAATTGATTGGATTATGCATTTTAACGGCGAACAAATAAATAGAAGCACGCAAGAAACTCCAATTGAAAATTTTTCAAATAAAAAGCCATTTAAATACTTAAAAAACGTATCTTTTGTTGATGCTGTGGGACTGACGAAAACGACGTATAAATTAGAAGACATAACAACAAATGTGTATTCTTACGTCGATGGCAGTCAGATGATTTATGCCCAAGGACCCGGGAAACCAACCAATCTGTATATCCCATATATGATTCAACGCGCTCAGGCAAAAGAAAAAGTATTCATTAATGTTATTACAAGTCATGCGAATGATGATATAATTATAAAAGATGTAAAAATACAAATCATTAAAGATGAGATTGTTATAAAAGTCAAGAGCGATAGTAAAACCCAAGAACATCGATTTTCGTTAAAATAAAATGACTAGCGGCGTGGCGATAACAATAAAATGGTGATATGAAGATGAAGAAAGCATTTGCGAAGTTAAGAATGAAACAAAAAATTATGTTTGTCTCGATAAGCGGAATTATATTTACAGCTTTAGTACTAGGTCTCTTGTTTTTCAAAGTAACTGAAAAGATGTTTGTAGAAAAAGTGAGTAGCATTACACAAGAAACGATAGTTCAAAACACAAAGTACATTGACAACGAATTGGGACATATTTTGCAGTTGATTCATACGAATTTAATCGGCTATGATATAAGTTATTGGGTCTCTAAGTATGGTCAAGATACTTCTAATAGTGTGAACATCGATTTTCAATTACAGCAAATGTTAACGCAGTTGTGTATACAAAATGAGTTTATTCATTCGGCGTATCTGGTTGTCGATGATCGTATTGTAACGAACTTGAATCAAACAGTGGAGTATGATGTGAGTCCGATTATTGTAAAATCAAAAGAACAAAACTTAGCTTATTGGTCAGATGCAATCATCGAGGGTACACCAAAGCAAATAGAACTATTGCCCCTTGTTATTACTGTGCCGCTAAATAGTAATACCGATTACTATATTTCAGAACATACACCTAGGCTTGTGGTCAATATATCATATAGGAAAATAGACAAGGTGTTAAAAGAATTAGAAAAGCAAGTCTTTGGAAAAGTGTATTTACTCAATGCAGATAAGCAGTCATTTGAAAATCTGGATATACCAAATAATAATAGTGAGCATCTTATTCAAGAGAATATAATAGAAATAAGTGGATGGTATATTCAGTGTATTCAAGAAAAAAAAGTCCTATACTCAGACTTTTATGAATCACAAATAACCCTTGTGTTTTATATGCTCATCTTAATCCTTATTTTTGGAGTGATATCAACATATATTGCAAAGACCATTACTGAACCATTACAAAAACTGACCTTATATGCCAAAGAACTCGAACAACAAAAATATGACCGAAAAATCAAGTTGTTTGGTAAGGATGAAATTACAGAGCTTGGCAAAGCTTTTAATAGCTTAAGTCAAGAAATGCAGCGATATTCAAAGGTGGTTGAGGAAGATAAGATACGCATTAGAAATGAAGAAAAAGCCAAACGTAGAATTGAACTAGAATTGTTACAAGCACAATTAAATCCACACTTTTTGTATAATACACTAGACTCTTTATATTGGTATTCCGTTACGAATAAAACCAATCAGATAAGTAATATTATTCTTAATCTATCACGGCTTTTACGTATTGGTCTTAATAAAGGAAGCCAAAAGATACCTTTAAAAACAGAGGTGGATCATGTGTTAAGCTATCTAAAAATACAAAAAGAGATTTTTGGAGACAAATTTACGTATAAGGTTTTGTTTGATGAGAAAATATCTGAATATAGTGTAGTGAAAATCTTGCTTCAACCTTTAGTAGAAAACAGTATTTTACATGGGTTTAAAGATATTGAAGAAGGAGGAGAAATCGTTGTTAACGTCTTTAGGGAAAATGAACTGATCATATTACAAGTTGAAGATAATGGATGTGGATTTACAGAAGAGTCTTTGGCAAAAGTGAGTGAAAAAAAACATTCTGGATTTGCTTTCAATAATGTTTTAGAACGCTTAATTTTGAACTACGGCAAAAATGCATCACTGCAATGGGAAAGTGAACCATATGTCAAGACGAAAGTATTGATATCAATACCGATGGATAAAGTATTGTGAGGAAGATATATGTACAAATTATTACTTGTTGATGATAGAAAAGATGTTGTTGATGGGATAGCACAGGCTATCTGTTGGGAAGACCATGATATACTTGTACAGACTTGCTATAATGGCAAGAGGGCGTTGGAAATTATTACAGATGAACACATTGATTTGGTGGTAACCGATATAAAAATGCCCTTTTTATCAGGCTTAGATTTAGTCTGTAAATCTAAAGAAAACAATTCAGATACTTGCTTTATTATTCTATCGGGGTATGACGAATTCTCATATGCAAAAAGAGCCATCAAATTAGGTGTTGTAGAGTATCTGTTAAAACCTGTGGAGATGGATAGATTATTAGAAACAGTGATCAATGCACTCAAAGAAATAAAGAAGAAAAACAACTTAAAAAAGAATATGCGAAGGCTACACAAACAAGAGATTCATAGTATCCCTGCCCTTAAGACGAATTTTTTTCTTAAGATGATTAGCGACTGTCCTTATTCAAAGCAAGAAGTTGACTCTTGCCTCGAGTTATTTAAGTCGAATATAAAGTTAGATGATTATATCACCATCTTGATTTCTATTGACCAGTATCAAAACATTGTAGAGACACAAGGGAAAAAAGAAGTAGAAAATATAAATTTTATTATTGATAATATGGCAAAAGAACTGTTTTCAGAGAGCTATACATGTGAAACCTTTAATTATAAAGCAAATTCAATTGCAGTGATTATTAACATCAGTAAAGAGATGGATAACATTGAAAATAAATATAACACTTACCTTTTATCCAAAAGACTTCATGATTTGATTAATGACTACTTTGATTTTACAGTAACAATTGCCATCTCAAACTGTAAAAACGGTGCAGGATCTTTTAGGCAATCGGTTGAAGAATGTCTCGATGCCATGGCCTATAGGCTCTATAAAGGTGAGAATAAGATAATATTAAGCTCGGATATTCACGAGAACAAAGATAATACAGGATATCCTCAGGAACAAGAAGAGCAATTGATTAAGGCGATTATGCTTAAGGATTATGTCTCAACGATTAATATTGTAAATAACCTGTTTGATGAAATTATCAATATTCAAGAGTTTACACCGGAATTTATTTGGAAAAAGATGTGTAATATAATTATAAAAACATATCAAGTAACAGGAAGTGAAGACCATATTATCGATATTTTAGATGAGTTTCGCATGGTCACAACGCTTGAACAAATGAAAGAGTGGTTTATACAGCAAATCAATAAGTTGATTAAACCACATATGGCAGATCACCATGATATTGGGAGGTGTATCGAAAGTATCAAAGATTATGTCAATAAAAACTACGCAACAAACATAACATTAAAAGAATTAGCCGAAAACCTATATATCAGTCAATCATATCTTTCGAGTGTATTTAAAGAGTATACGGGAATTAATTTTAACGGTTATTTGAGAGATATACGGATTGAAAAAGCAAAAGAGCTCTTACTTAGCGGGAAAAAGGTGTATGATGTGGCAAATGAAGTAGGATATATAGATCAAAAATATTTTTCGTCTATTTTTAAAAAAAGTACCGGATTTTTACCAAAGCAATGGGTGAAAAAACAGCATAGCGTAGAACATAGTGTAGATAGGTGTGGTATGACATCAGGAGTCTCGAAAGGATAAAACATGCAAAAATTTATAATGGAATATCTTGTATCAGGACCATATGAAACCGATGCAAAGCAATCCCCAAAAAATATAAATCAGCTTGATTATGAAATTAATATGCGAAAGAGTATTCCCGATAACCCAATGAAAAAGCCGGACAATGATATTGTGTTGAATGGTCAGAGTGCATTAGGATTGCCTTGGTGCTATCATTATGATTATGGAAATTGGTTTGTAGATTATAGTCGCGGATATGAAGTGTTAAAAGAAGTCGAGATGCAGGCTGTGACAGGCATTGTCTCGAATGTGGAGCAAACGATTAGCATAACAATATGGTCATACTGTGCAATTGGATTGTGGTGCAATAATGCATTTGTTGGAGGAATCGAAAAAGCCGTTTATAAGCCGATGTCTAAACAAGAAGTATCACTGGATTTAAAAGCCGGTTACAATGAAATTTTAATTAAACTTCAGACATTAGGTGTAAGAGATACACGTATTGTTTTTGGACTTGAGTTGGCAAAGGACTGTGAAGGAATCCGCATAGAACTTTCGCCCAAATATGGAGACTTTTCTGAATTAAGGGATGTAAAGAAATGGCTGGATAACTTAAAGTTGAATGGGCAATACTTAATCAATGATGCGCCGGCTCCAAAGGATACGGCTATCGTATATGATGCAAATGAACATGACTTTTCAAAAATAAATCAAAACAAAGAAAAAACAGATATTTCGGGGAGTGAGCAAGTGAAGCTTCACTCGGACAATCCATATGTTCGTGTTATATGTAATATAGACGCAACAAGGTTATCACGTCGCTTTATTCAATTAGAAGCGGTTATGCCAAGGTATGAAAATGCAGTAAGTTTTGAAGAAAATAAAGTAAAGCTTTTGAGAAAAATTGGAAATGTAGAAAGCTTGAATCGGGGAAATAAATTTGGCTTTGCCATGTCAAACGTACTTGCCAGACGTGCGATTGACAATGTTTTAGACAAAGACAAATCGCTTCTTTATGAGACTTTAAATCAAATTGAGCGCCGCTATGATTGTACGGATTTTATGATTGCAGGTTTAATAAGGTATATTAAAAAATACTCCGTGGATTCTAAGTTTGAAGCAAGGATGAAAACGGTTTTGACGAATTATAGGTATTGGATGACCCATACCGGAGAAGATGCGATGTGTTTTTGGAGTGAGAATCACGCATTACTTTTTTATTCGGCTGCAATGTTTTGTGGAGAAATGTATCCAGAGGAATATTTTCCTCGTGCAGAGATGACAGGAAAACAGCTAGCAGAATTTGGGGAAAAACGTGTGCTAGAATGGATTGAAGATGTTGAAGAATATGGGTTTGAAGAATTTTTGGCATCAATATATGTGAGTGTTACATTTATAGCGCTATTAAATCTCATAGATTTTGCAAAGGAAGAAATCTCACAACGTGCAAAAAAAATTACGGATTATTTAGTTACCATACTGGCAAAGCATACCTTTGATGGTTCTGTTTATGGACCGATGGGTAGAGTGTATGGAGATGTGATTTTTCCTTTTCAGCAAGGGACACAGGCTTTGGTGCACTTGATGAATCCTAGTGCACCCTATGACTATTCAGAAGGATGGATGGCATTTTATGCAACAAGCTCGTATGAGTTTGCGCAGAAGCATATAGAGTTAATGCACAATGATATTATGGAAGTCTATAACTCCGGCAATGCACGCATTCACTTAAACAAACAACAAAATTATGTATTGACATCGGTTGAGTCACCAAGAAGAGATGCGTCTTATATTCGATGGAACAATGTAACTTTGGCAGAAAAATCAAATCAAGAAAACCATGAATATACCAAATCTCTAAATGAACGTTTTCATGGAACAACTTACTTTGAACCTGGAGTGTTTGGATATCAACAGCATCTTTGGTATGGAGGTTTAGATAATAGCACGCCGGTGTTTGTCTCGCATCCGGGAGGGACAACGGCTTCGTGTACAGTTCGACCTGGATATTGGTATGGTAATGGTGTTTTTCCTGCAATTACACAAGTGGATAATATGATTGGAAGTATTTACTGTATTCCAAGTACACATCCAATTCATTTTACCCATGTTTTTTGGCCTAAGGTGCGAATGGAACAAACGATTCACTCTGATGGGTGGCTGTTTGGGCGAAAGAATGACGGATTTATTGCATTATGGTGTAGCCATAAGATGGAAAAACATGATGATCAATTGTCAGAATGTGAATATAGGGTATATAGCTCAGAAAGTGCATACTTATGTATCTGCAGTGATTCTTGGCAACACCGTAGTTTTCATGAGTTTATGGACTATTGTAAAGAGCAAACACCATATTATGAAGTCAAAGAAAAAAGATTAACCAGTAAAAAAATTGACATGATTTATACGTCAGCAACTGATTTAACTCAGTATGTTTAGTGAGATGATGATATGATAGATATTAAGTATTTAGATTTTGTGGTTGCCATTGATGAAAATGATGGTATGAATGTAGCTTTTTTATCATGGAAGGGAAAAACATTAATAGATGGAGATGTGGAAAGGAAAGCAAAAGGTCTTACCTACGGAATGCCCTTAATGTTTCCAACGCCAAATAGAACAAAAAACAACCAATACACCTACAATAATAAACAGTATGGTGCTAGAATGCATGGTTTGTTGAGAAATCTTTATTTTGAGATAACCTGCAATTGCCAGACAAAGGATGGTTATATGGTGGCGGGGGTCTTGACTTGGAATTCTTCGTATGCAGAGTTTGAAAAATATCCATTTGAATTCACCTTAACAATCCGTATAATTATTCAACACGATGTTCTGATATATGAGTATGACGTACAAAATATTGGTGAGACAACGTTACCTTATGGATTTGGGATTCATCCTTTTTTTGAAAATCCATATGGTGATGCAAAGGTTATGATCAAGGCAAATCAAATGTTAGCGGCTAGTGAAAGCATCAACACAGGAGAAATACTTGATGTCAAAGGCACAGAATATGATTTGTCAAAATTAAAACTAGTAAAAAGCTTAAACCTTGACCATGTGTATATGGTGAATAAAACAAAGGACAAAATTCAAGAAGTAGCAAGAGTACATTGGCATGCTCATGAGCTTATCCTTTCGTGTACAGATGATTTTTCACATCTTGTCATATATACGCCGCAAAACCTCGCAAAGTTTTGTGTGGAACCCCAGACATGCTCAATTGATGCTTTTAACCTTTTTAATAAAGGTTTACTAGAAATTTCAGGGGTAAAAGAAGTCAGCAAACAAAAGAGACAATCCGGAAGGGTCAAGTTTGAAATGAAAATGTTATAGACTATGTGTACATTTGCAGATTAAAACGGATGCTTACGGAAAAAATATAAAAAGAAGAAAGGAAAATGTGATATTCGTATCTAAAGATATCGCATAAGGAAAAATATGATAAACGAGAGATGGGTTTTTTATGAACAAGTTAAACCGGAAGAAGTAGCACAAGGAGTGACGCGACGTATCTTAGCTTATAATAAGGAACTGATGTGTGTTGAGAATACTTTTGAAAAAGGGGCCGTAGGTGCCTTGCATTCTCACCCTCACACCCAGGTAACTTATGTTGTTAGTGGTGAATTTGAATTTGAGATTGACGGAGTGAAAAAAACGGTAGTTGCAGGCGATAGCATGTTAAAAACTGACAATGTGATTCATGGCTGTGTGTGTAAAGAACCCGGCGTATTGTTGGATATATTTAATCCGATGCGTGAAGACTTTGTAAAATAGTGTAGTTACTATAGACTGAAAAACGGGGAAGAATGGCTATTCCAAAGTATGGAGATTATGTTTTAGCAATGGCTCGTATTTTGTGTATGAAGCAATTCTAGATTCATTTGTATCTCTTAGACTTTCGGTAAATGTAACTACATCTATGAGATTGAAAATAATACTTAAAGGATTAACTTGTCATTTTGTTCAATATTTGTGAATGAAACAAAAGTTTATTGACAAATCAGACAAATAGTATTAGAATAAATACTAAGTTAAACGTTTAAAATGATGAAACAAAAGCAAAAAGTAAGATTTTTTTTAGATTTTAATTTAAACGTTTAACTAATTTTGTTTACTTAATATAGGGAGGTCAAAATGAGAAGGAATTGGAATGTATTATTGGCAGTAGCGATTTTGAGTGTTGTTTTATTGACAGGTTGTGGGGGGGATGAGACTTCTTCGGAGAATAATTCTTCATCAAAAGGTATAGGAACGGATCAAGGGTCTACGGGTGAAGCAGCTGAAAAGATTACGATTGCTGTTTGGAATGAGCCTAATCCGAGTGAAGAATTAAATATGTATGCACAATGTGAAAAAGCAACAGGCATTGATGTAGAAGTTACAGTGATTCCTGAAAGTGAATATTCATCAAAACTCAATCAGATGGTTGCAACAGGTGATGATTCAATTGACATTTATGTCATTTGGGAAAATGACATTAGCAACTTTGCCCAAGTCCAAGGAATTGATCCAATGGATGATTATTTAAAAGATTCTTCGATTAAAACCGATGACTTTATTGATGCAGTAGCTCAGCTATCAGAAGGAATGGGTGGAACGTATGGATTGCCATGGTGTGCTGCAACAGAAATAATGTTTTATAATCAAGACATGTTTGATGCGGCCGGGGTAGAGTATCCGACGAATGATTGGACATATGAACAATATCTGCAAGCGGTAGAAAAGTTGACAGTTAAGGCACCAGATGGAACGACAGAAGTTTATGGTTCTGCATTACCAAATGTTCAGACATGGTGGGCAGGAATTGGCAGTGCAGGAGATCAGGTTTATAATCCGGCAACAGGCCAATTAGTTATTGGTAAGGGAGCGGTTTCATTTATTGATGATTGTAAAGTAATGGTAGACAATGGATTTGTGCCGGAGCCGTCATCAGACACTGCGGATTTGTTCGCAGCAGGAAAAGCAGCTATGACTTGGCAAGGAAGTTGGAATATTGGAACATATGGTGATGAACTTGCATTTAACTGGGATATTGCTACGATACCAACAGATGAGGTGAAATATAACACATTACATACAGGCTTTTATAGTATAAACTCACAAAGTCAGAATAAAGAGTCCGCATTTAAGGTTATTGAATATTTAATGGGTGAAGAAGGACAGACAATTAATTCAAAAGCAAGTGGTAATCCATCGGCAATAAAGTCCATCGCTGATAAAGGAGCTTGGAAAGTTGAAACGGCAATAACAATTGATAACTGGGATGCAATGACAGATTCATTAAATTCAGGTGTTTTTGGTTATACATGCTTACCATCAGGTGTTACAAACAATGCAATCGGTGCTTTTGAAGCTGCGGTATTAGGACAACTTACATCTGAACAAGCAGTTGAAAATTCATCACAATATGCAAAAGAGACAATTGGGTATTAGTAAAAAGTCAATATCAATAATAGGTAGTTTAATAGCTACCTATTATTGATATTATTGTAAAAAGATATAGAACTGCTTTAAGGAGGATACAATGGATAATATTGAAAATGTGCAAGTAGAGCATATAAGTAAACGAAAAAGAAAAAAATATTTTACTGCATATGCTTTTTGTACACCTTGGTTTATTGGCTTTGTAAGTTTTACGTTATTTCCAATCATTTTTATGGTGTATACAAGCTTGACAAATAGAAAATTAAATGGAATTACACATTTTATTGGTCTTCAGAATTATGCGAATATGTTTAGTAGTACCACTTTTTGGAATTCGCTTAAGGTGACATTGTTTTTTACCGGTGTTATGATGATTGTAACAACTATTTGGGCACTTATATTAGCCATGCTTTTAAATCGTAAGCAAAAGCTAAACGGCATATTTCAATTTGCATATTTTTTGCCTTCTGTAATACCTACAGTTGCACTAGCTTATGCATTTAGAACTATTTTTGGAAAGGAAGCAGGCCTTTTAAATAGTATTATTTCGATGATTATTAATAAAAATGTTCAAATAAATTGGCTCTATGATCAACAAACGGTATATTTAGCAGTTTTTTTTATTACCTTATTTACATATAATACAGGGCAAATGATGCTTATATTCAGATCAGGATTAAACGATGTCCCCATAGAATTATATGAAGCTTGCGATATTGATGGTGGTGGATTTGCTCAAAAGTTTTTTAATATTACATTGCCATCAATTTCTCCAATTGTTCTTTTTAATGCTGTGATGGGGTGTATTAGTGCCTTAAACGGTTCTTTTGCATTATTATTTCCATTAACGGGAGAATCAGGAAATCCGAATGGAATGACCCAGGTTTTAAGTCTATTGATTTATAAAGAAGCCTTTAGTAATATGAAAGTGGGATATGCATGTGCCCTATCGGTTGTTCTTTTTTTTATTGCCTCGTTAATAGGAATAGCATTATTTGGAATATCGAAAAAATTTGTGTTTTATGAAAATTAGGAGGAGATTGAACGATGCGTAATGTACTGAAAAAAAAGAATATAGGAAATCTAGTTATCTATTTTGTGAAAATTGTATTTGCCGTCATTATGTTCTCTCCTATAATTTGGGTGCTTACAGGAGGATTTAAAACCTTAACTGAATTTACAACGTCTTCAAACATAATCCCGCAAAAAGCAACGCTAGAAAATTATATATATATATTTACAAACTCGAATTATTTCATTTATGTCCGAAATACGGTACTATTAATGTTAGGGACGACAATTGGGACGTTATTATCGTCATCTTTGGTAGCTTACCCGTTGGCGAGAATGGAGTTTCCGGGTAAAAATATTATATTTGCCTTGATTATTGGAACGATGATGATTCCGGGAATTGCTCTTATCATACCTCAATATATTATGTTTGGTAAAATTGGATGGTTAGACTCATTATTGCCGATGGTTATACCAGCTTTTTTTGCTTTTCCATATAATGTGTTTTTGTTTAGACAGTTTTTTAGGTCGATACCTATAGAGTTAGATGAGGCGGCAACGATTGATGGATGTTCAGTTGGTGGTGTATTCTTCAAAATACTCGTTCCATTGACAAAACCTACTTTTGTGACAATAGGTATCTTATCATGTGTATTTTGGTGGAATGAATTAACCCAGCCAGTATTTTTTATTAACAGTGACTCATGGAGAACGTTGACAATTGCATTGATGACTTCGTTTATGTATACTTCAGGCAATGCATTTGTAATAAACTGGCCATCAATTATGGCTGCATCTACATTAATGATTTTACCGCCGATGCTTTTATATTTGTTTGGATCAAAATATTTAGTGGAAGGTATTAAAACTTCAGGTTTAAAGGGATAAAATAAAAAGGAGCGTATCGTATGACGTTAAAAGAAATTGCTACAATGGCAGGTGTATCAGTAGCTACGGTATCTTATGTACTGAATGGTTCAGAAAAAGTGGGTGAGGAAACCAAGAAAAAGGTAGAAAAAATAATAAAAGAAACTGGTTATAGATCCAATATTTTAGCTAAAAGTTTGCGACAAAACAAATCATTTTTAGTGGGTGTAATTGTAGAAGACATCACTGTATGGCACACTGCGCAAATAATTGACGGTATTAATGAGATCGCTGAGGCAAAAGGATATAACACGATATTAAGCAACCTAAGATTATTAAGCAAAATCGAATCTCGATTTGATCATATCTCGGACTTTCAGAAAGATATTGATAAGTCATTGGACGTTCTTATCGGGATGCAAGTAGATGGAATTATTTATGTGGGAATGCATGATCGAAAAGTTGAGCATGTATTGCATCATATCAAAAAACCTGTTGTGTACTGCTATTGCTATTCAGATGGAGAAGGGTCATCGGTTCGATACAGTAATGAAAAGACAATGTATCAACTAACGCAAAGATTAATTGATAATGGGCATAAAAATTTTGGGATTATCGATGGACTTGCCAATTCGGAACCAGCATATTTACGCGTTAACGGTGTGAAAAGCGCATTAATCGAAGCTGGAATTGATATGAAAGAAAAAAATATTATACGTGGTAATTGGACCTATGAAGGTGGAAAAATAGCAGCGATGGAACTGCTATCAACAGAAAATCATCCAACCACAATAATGGCAATGAATGATGATATGGCACTAGGAGCGTATGAGGCCGTAAAAGAGTTAGGATTAAAAATCCCTAAAGATATCTCAATAACAGGGTTTGATAACGCAGACTTTGTTCATCATATTGCACCTAGAATTACAACGATTGAAAGACCGCTTCAACTTATGGGCTACCGTTCCATGGAGCTGCTTTTAGAAAATATCAATGGAGAAAGTTATGAGGATACGAATATAATCCTTCCGTGTGAAATTATTGAAGGTGAATCAATAAAGAAAGAGGATGTAGATGAAAAAAAATAAATTAGATACAGTAAGGCTAGAAAACGTGAACATAACAGATAAATTCTGGAAACAGTATATTGATTTGGTTGATGACGTAATCTTACCTTTTCAATGGAACCTTATCAATGATAAAGTTGACGGAGCAGAAAAAAGCTATTGTATTCAAAATTTTCGCATTGCAGCTGGAGAAGAGGCGGGCAAACATCAAGGAATGGTTTTTCAAGATACAGATGTAGCTAAATGGTTGGAAGCAGTAGCATATTCTTTGGCAAAAACTAAAAACCCTGAATTAGAAACCTTGGCAGATCAGGCAATTGATTTAATTGCAAAGGCTCAAGCTAAGGATGGTTATATAAATACATATTATCAGATTACGGGGGAAACACGATGGGAAAACCTGTTTGAAGGGCATGAATTATATACTGCAGGTCATATGATTGAAGCAGCTGTTGCATATTATGAAGCAACAGGAAAAGATAAATTCTTAAAAGTTGTATCCAAGTTTGCAGACTATATTGATACTGTGTTTGGACGTGCAGAGGGAAAGTTACAAGGATATCCAGGGCATCCGGAGATTGAATTAGCCTTGATGAAGTTATACTATGCTACAGAACAAAAACAATATCTGGAATTAGCCTATTATTTTGTTACAGAGCGAGGACAGGAGCCAAGTTACTTTCTTCAAGAGAAAGGGAAAAAAGACAATAAGTTCATTTTCCCAGAGTTTAAAGATTTCGACTTAGATTATGCGCAAGCTCATTTACCAATGGAAAAACAAGAGACTGCGGAAGGACATGCGGTTAGAGCAGTCTATTTATATAGTGCTATGGCAGAATTGGCTTATGAAAAACAGGATGAAATGATGTTAAAGCAATGTGAAAGACTCTGGGAAAATATTGTGCGTAAACGGATGTATATTACGGGTAGTATTGGATCTGCATCATATGGTGAACGCTTTACAAGTGATTATGATTTGCCGAATAATACGAATTATTCAGAGTCATGTGCGACAATAGGTTTGGCGATGTTTTCTAATAGAATGTTTCAGATAACAAAAGATGGTAAGTATATGGATATTGTTGAAAAAGCACTATATAATACATTACTTGCAGGATTGTCCGTTGATGGAAAACATTTCTTTTATGTGAATCCACTTGAAATGATTCCAGATGTCGTTAACAAAAATCCAACAATGAATCATGTGAAAACAACGCGACAATTATGGTTTGGTGTGGCATGTTGTCCACCTAATATTGCAAGAACATTAGCTTCAATAAGTAACTATTCCTATGCGTGTGATAAAAAAACACTTTATATCAATTTGTTTATAGCGAGTGCAATTAAGACCGAGATTTTAGGAGAAGAAATTAGCATTACGTTACATGCGAATTATCCCGAATCAGGAAATATTCGTTTAACAATTCATAATGAAATGCTTAACAGACAACCATATACAATTGCCCTTCGCCAACCAAGCTTTTCAAAAAATATTGTTGTAAAAGTAAATGGTAAGTGTGTAGATTATATATATGATAAAGGGTATGTATATATTACACGAGAATGGAGAAAGAAAGATGAAATTGAGATTGAGCTTGATGTAGATTTTAGATTTGTATATAGTAATGCGAAGGTAAGAGATAATATTGGAAAAGTGAGTTTGATGAAAGGGCCATGGGTCTATTGCTTAGAAGAAGAAGATAATGGGAAATATTTATCGTCAATAAGGATCAATCCCAAATTTCAAGTTGAGAAAATATATAATAACTCAATGTTAGATGGAGTATTATGTGCAAAGTTAAAAGGGGAAAGAATACAATATGATGATATTTCGAATTTGCTTTATATAGAAGAAAAGCCCCGATATATAGATGATACATTTACAGCTATACCATATTGCTTTTGGAATAATCGAAGTGAAGGAGAGATGATTGTATGGATGCATGAAAAATAAAAGGAGTAAATGTGATACTAAAGCTCAGTTTGATTTCCTTGTCTTTTTGTGTATAATTAGCTACAATAGGTCATATCTAGAACAATAGACATAACAACACACAACTAGACAGGAGTATTAAAATGAAGAAAAAGAAATTGGCATTATTAGGTTACGGTTATTTGAATCAGGTGATTGCAAGGTCGGTTAAGGACGGCGTTCTCTCAGAGTATGAACTGGTAGGCGTCCTAGGGAGAAACCCGGCGCGGACGCAGCGCTTTGCCGATTATTTTAACTGTACACCATGTACAAATATTGAACAACTTATGGCGCTACAGCCGGATTTTGTATCAGAAGCAGCATCACCTCAGGCAGTAGTGGATTATACAGAGACGATTTTACAAGGCGGATCCCATATGATTGTGTTATCAACGTCGGCATTTGCAGATGTTGCCTTGTATGAGCGATTCGTTGATGTCGCATCACAGAACAATACCCAAATATATATCGCAGGTGGTGCGACAGGGGCGTTTAACCTTCTTCAGACAGCGCTTTATATGAGTAAGACCCCCATTGATGTGACGATTACATCTAAAAAACCGCCACAGTTTGTTGCCTATACTCCGTTTAACCGAGAAGGAATATTAGGTATTACAGAACCGGAGCGGGTATATACTGGGACGGCTAAGGAGATTATTGATATTTATCCCTATGTATTTAACGTGATATATGCCACAGCTCTTGCCAGTGCAGGACCTGAAGAGACCAAGTTCAACATCGATGCAGTTCCTGGTCAAATAGGTGAAGATTATAGAATACAAGTCGAAGGAGACCATATAGATCTTGATTTGAATATCGGCGCTACAGACTATGCGATTGCTGCATGGAGTGTGGTTGCAATATTAAAGAACCTTGCTTCACCCGTTGTTTTTATATAAGCAGTGTAAGCTTTAAGGGGAGGGTCTAGGAGGAAAACAGGTAGGATGAATCCAAAAAACCAAGCGTTGTTTGATGATGAGTTATTGATTTTTCTTAATCTATCGTTAGATGGGATTTTTATTGAAAATGTCAACGGTGATATATTAATATGTAATCAAGCCGGTGCGGATATGTTTGGCTATACGATAGAAGAGATTACACAATTAAATATTCAAGATTTAGTTCCCGCGTCGGAGTGCTTTTATATAAAAGAAAAGTATACCAAGCAAGACCTTTTCCCGCAAGAGTACATCGGCCGTCTCAATGTGAAAAAGGATGGAACGCTTATTCGCACAGAGATCAATTCAAAGATTGTTACATCCAAGGGTAAGCAGTATTTGATTGCATTTATACGTGATGCAACTAAGCCGCCACAGATGGACCCTAATGATCAAAAGGCACAGTTTTCACAATACGCTTTAGAGCGTACGCGAGAAAAAGAAAAACAGACTTTGTTAGAGTTACATGATTCGGTGGGAAGGGGAAAAAGCGTGGTGCCTCTCCTTGCAGTCGAGTACATAGAAAGCTTTAAGAAGAAGGTAAAAATCTATCTCAAAAACGGCACGGTGTTGGAAAGTTATGACACGCTTAATCGTTTAGAACAGCAAATCATACCTACCGGAAGCTTTTTAAGGTGCTACCAAAGTTATATCATCAATATGCAGTGTGCAAACTTGGATAGCCACCACCAAGTTTTTATCATGGATAGTGGTGTGCGAATTCCTATCCGAAAGCGGCAATATCGCCACATCAGCACAACCTATATGACTTATAAAAGCCTGATGACATAAATTAGAAAATATTTACCGAATCTGAGTAAGGACACATAAAAAACCGAACGTTTTTAACAAAAATGAATAAAATGTTCGGAAAATGCTTGCATAATATGTGAACCTGTATATAATAATACTAGTTAGCACCTTGTGTTAACGGATTGATACGAAGCATACACTCAGAAAGGTAGGCAGAAAATGAATAATTTATTCAAAAAATCAGGTGTTATTATAGGTATAGTAGGTGTTTTAATTGTAGGTGTTGTTTTAGGTATAACATCAAAAAATGTGTTATCTAAAGACAATGAGCCAGTAAGTGAGGACATTGAGTCCGACCAAAGACCATTACTTATTCAAGGGGCTATGGATGTTGAAACAGAAATTATGATGGCAGCATTAGAAAACCATGAAGAGGTAACTCTTGGTGTATGGAAATATACCAAAGGAACAATAAATGATTATCCGGTTATTATCTCAAGAACACGCATTGGAATGAGTAATGCGGCAGCATCAACCGTCCTTGCTATAGAACAGTTTAATCCGGTGGCGATTATTAATCAAGGGACTGCAGGAGGACATGATCCGGATTTGCATAAATATGATATTGTTCTTGGTAAACATATCGTTAACATGGGCGCTTTTAAAACAGATTTTGTAGAAAAAGGTGAAGGTATACATCCGACGACATGGCACCAGTTAAACTTGGAAGTTATGGACCAAGAAACCGGTGAGTGGAAAGATATCAACCGTTTTGAGTCCGATGCTAAGCTTTTAGAGGCTGCCAATAGTGTAAAAGACTTGCATACAAAAGGTAAAGTTGTAGAAGGAACCATTGGCTCAGCTGACGAATGGAACAAAGAGATTGATCGTATCCTCTGGTTGCATGAGACGTTAGGGACATCGGCAGAAGAAATGGAAACAGCGTCTGTTGCTCAGATTGCAAAAAATTATGGGATTCCTTTCTTAAGTATCCGTATTCTTTCAAATAATGAAGTCCACAAAGAAGAATATGACCGTACAACAGGAGAAGATTCACAAAAATTTACAATAGAGGTAGCAAAAGCATATATCAACAACTACCTTAAAGCAGCAGAATAATATAAAAGAACAAGGAGAACAGCAGTTACGTCAGAGTTTCGTAGCTGCTGTTTTTTGCGTCTTTTTCCAATATTATGCCACTTATGGCATTCGTATGTATAAAAATCATAAAAAGAAGTAAAATTATAGCAAAGTGATTTTTTTAACAAACTATATTGGAGGATTATAGCAATGATAAAAAGAAAGATCAGTATTTTGCTCACGGTGGTTCTCTTAATCAACACCATGACATCAAATGTATTAGTTGCCGAGCGTTCTATGCCCACCGGTGAAACCAGCGGAGGCTCGGATATTTATGATGCACTGGGGATCGATAATTCCATGACACCAGATGGATATAATCCGCAGAGTACAGAGAATCCTTATGGGAAGGATACGTATGTACCGAATCCGGTAAATGAACTCTATGATATCACGACGAACTTTGATGTGGGGGCATTTACATCCGTCTCTCAGGATAAGAGTACCCTAGATGCCTTAAATATGTCAAAGACAACCCAGCCCATGCATCTTTGGCAATCCATCAATGTCTATGGATATAATGTCAACAAGGATTTTGATGTGTTTTCAGCAAGCCCTATAAATAGTGACATCACAGCGACGGGCACCCTGGCGGATGCGCTTAGCCAAACATATGCATGGCATCCGATTAAATCGATACAACAGACAGGATACTTGCAAAGTTCTAATTTGATCAGCGATAAGGAACCCGTCGTATCATCAGCTGTTGAGGGGAATTTTAGTGGCAATAGTACAGGTAGAGAAAATGATGTTGTCATGATTTATACCAAAAACTTGAATCGGGTCAACAGTGTGTATATACGCATTGGGTCCTTAGGCGATGATGAAAACTGGACGTTTGGGGAAGAGACTCCAATTATTGACAATCAAGTGATTGGCAATGGGGAAGAAGGTGTTGGCGGAAGGGATAATTTTACAGAAGCACCTTTTTTATTAAAAAACTATCTTCAGATTGTAACGGGGGATTATAACGGAGATGGTATTGACGAGATTGCTGTATATATCCCGGAACTCAATAAGTCGCGGATTGAAGTATATCAATTAACTTGGGCTAGCTCAGCAGAGGACTATACTGACTTTGGGAATTGGAAGCATGTGTGGACGCACTATCTTAATGAAACCAATTATGTATCCAATATGGTATCCATGGTTTCAGGTGATGTGAACTCGGATAATATTGATGACTTGGGTGTGACATGGGGCTATTATTATGGACCCGATGATAATAAGCCAAGTAAGGCGACAATCATGTTTGGCGAGTCAACAAAAATGCTTCAAGAACATTATGATATTGACTTGACCTATGACGGCTCGAGCATCGTTCGTTCTAGCTTTGCCTTTGGTGACTTACTCGGTGTGAACAAAGAGACGTTAGTTCTTGGAGGACAATTATCAACAGATATACAAAACCAAAATACGACGTCTAGGTTTATAACAGTCTATGAATGGAACGGGCAAGATTTTATTCAGTCTCCAAGCTTATCAAGGAATTTTGACTTGTTTGCTTTTGATCAAGAGACAGGACGCTTTATATACCAGGATGTAATGTTTGCTACCAGCGATGGAAGCGTCGACTTGGAGAAGGCAAGAGAATATACCTTTTTGAAGGATGCTGTAGCCCTTGAGGAACGCACGTATAGTTTTTATAGTTCTCCTCTTATGCCGGCGAATATTGATATAGTAAAAAACGGAGCTGGTAAAGCCACAGGAATTTATTTTGACAGTCTCTTTTTTGAGTTGAATAATAATGATATGAACTTAGTCTATACAACGGACAATAAAGCGTTGATGCAAAATGGCAATATCGATATCAACGATTTTGAACATTATGTGGAGTATGATCTTCAGGTTGTTGATTTTACAGGAGATGAAAATGAAACCGTATCCACCTTAGCCCAGTATATCAATGTGAAAAACACAGCTTCAGCGACGGTCATAACACCTGCAACAACGATTCGAGAAGCCTATTATAAAAACTGGTGGAATAAGCTTTGGAAGATTAAGTCCTACCGAGACAAAGTTCTTGAAGAGGGCTCAGAAGAAAACTTTTCCATGGAGTATATTGAAAAGTATGCACCCACGTATTTGTTATCGATGAACTTGGATAAAAGCAATACAGGTGCAGCCGTTCCCGAGGACCTAAAGTCAAGTAGAACCAATAAAAACTTCACGTCAACGTTAGTCAGTGCCAATCTGGACAAAAACGATACGTCCTATTTGTCGTATACAGGCACTCATTCTATGGTGTATTCTGACCCTAAGGTCTTGGCAGTTGTGTCTTCACCTCCGTATTTTGATGACTTAATGGAGCGTGATGACTTGTCTGGAGCCTATAATGAATCGACAACTTCCTATGGTACGTCATCTTCTTCTGGAACGGTGGATGGACATACGGGAACCTTTACCATTGGTCCGGTTGTTGAAGTAACCACTCCGGCCTCGACATTTACCTTTAACGCAGAAACCTTATACAATATGACTCATACCGTAGAAACGAACCATAACACAACCTATAGTATTGAATATACGGCATCGACAGGAGATGATATTATTGTTCTTTATTCTGTTCCGACAGCAATCTATTCATACAAACTCTATAATGTGGATGAACATGGGAATGTCAATGAAGAAGACTTAGATGTGTCTATTCCTTATGAACCATCGGTAAGACTGCTTCCCAATAGTACCTATGAAAAATTAACGGAAGTCTTTGAAGATTTACCTGATGTAGGTGCATCAGTATTGACCCACACCTTAGGAGACCCAACGACATACCCCTCATCATTAGATAATTATCAACATGCCATCGCCTATAAAGGCGATCCAACAGGTGTCGGATTTAGTTCAAATGCTGCAAGCATCATACAATCTGTCGAAATAACAGAGGAAAGTTCAGAAGTATTTACGAATGGATTTGAGATTATGACAACATATCAATGGGGGTGGCAAACCAGCTTTACAGGAGGCTCGACCGCTGGATTTACTGTAGGTGGCGGTACTGACTGGACAACTGGAAAAGTCGAAGGAACAGGGAGTGTATTTACTGCAGAGATGCAGAATATGCCCCTTGAGGCTGAGCCTTATGGATATGGCTATAATTGGAAAGTGTTCATGCATAAGCATCGAATGGATGACGGTTCATCGATTCCGGTGGTCAATTATCTTGTCAGTGGCGTAGTGGCACCGCCAAAGTTACCTCAAGATTTTGAACAGGTGATTGATAACAATGCGTCAGAAGAAGCAATGGATTATTCGAGAAATATTAAGCTGCAATGGACCTATGACGAACTCATCTCAGGATTTGAGATTTATCGTGAATATGATTTTCCTTCAGGAAGTGGTCGGACCAAAATCGCCACCGTTCCATTTTCTAAGGGAACCGATGTTGATTCGGATAAAGTCTATGAATTTTCATATATTGATACGCAGTTAAATCCAAATACGGAGTACAAATACTCGATACAAGCCATCGGCGCCCAAGAACCTAAAAGAAGTATATATTCTGAGACGCTTGTGGCAAGAACAACGACAGATGTCGGTTACCCAAGTATAGAATTGGAAGGACTTATGACAAGTACGGACACATCGGTACCCTTTCTAGATCTAAAAGTCGATAGTGCAAAATCTGTTAAAGCGCTTGTAAAAGACGGAGATACGTTGTTAGATACAACGCCTAATAATTCGGACGGACTAACGTTACAATGGCAAGCTTTAAATAATGGGGTATGGCAAGATATACCGGGATTGACGGCAGATACGATATCTTTTCGCTCTCCATCACTTAAAGCTAGCGGAACCCAGTATAGATTACGGGTGAATCGTGTATATTATGATGAGGGTTCAAGAGAGACCTACTATATCTCCACGTATTCAAAGAAGTTTCAACTCAATGTATCAAAATATGACGTCTTCTTTGACGAGGCTAAGATTAGAAAAAATGGAGAAAAGTATGCACTGGATGTCATTATTAAGCCAGATAGCTTCGCCCAAGTTGCACCGACGAACCTATTGTCGTTATCGGTCACAGGCGATAACTTTAAAAAAACCTTGCAAGTACCACTCTCACCCTTGGCAGGAGCAGGAGAAGCAACGCTAAAAGCTTTGGGAACAGCAGATTTGGGTGTGTTAAATGATGGAATATATTCAGTAACAATCGCATATTCCGGGGACGAAAAATTTAATTCGCGCAGGTATATCGGCGAGTATCCGTTTGTTACCGGTAGCTCTACATCCGGGTATTACCTATCCTTGGGTGAAGGAGGCAAAAGTGTCTTTGAATATAATGCACCGCTACATTTAGAGACATTTGAAGTTAGTGAAGGAGCCAAAGTTCCTCTTACTGAGGTGACGTATAAGTACTCAAAAAGAGATGGTAGCCAATTGCAAGATTATACAGAAGGAGTGAATATTCAAGCGGGACAATACATCATGTATGCCTATAGTGAACAAGGGTGGTTAATTGATTTTAAGGAATTTGAAATCGCGCCGCTAGATGTTATTGTGCGTATTGTTAATGCCAATCCGGCGCAAAATACGAAGAATACATATATTATGAGTAAGACAGATACAGGAATTCTACCGGAAAATGAAAATCCTCGATATGCCTATGAAATCGTCTCGGATCAATACGACCAGGGAACCAAAAATCAAATGATTGAAGTCTTAGAATCCAGTGCATTAAGTTTTGAGACAATGATTGTCAATACGGCAGGAAATCGTGTTGAAGAGGAGCTTAACGGTTTGCTGGCACCGTCAAGCTACACGATACATCCGCTTGCCAAAGAAGGTTTACCGAGCGATTATAGATTTATCTATGAACAGACACAATTTATTGTCTATGGTCGAAGTCTTGAGGTTATAGTAGATGTTGAAACGATAAATGCAGAAGCAGCAGGAGAAGTTAGCATCAATGCTAATAAAGAATTTGCCAGTCAGTACAGAGAAGGGTCGTCGCTGATATTCATGGCACATCCTTTTGACGGCTATGATTTTGATGGCTGGGAAATCATCAATCTGGATAATGGTAATCCGGTTGATTTGGAACAAGAGGTTCAAAAGGAGAGTATACTAAATTATATCCTAGAAGAACATCCGATTAAGATTATAGCGAATTTTAAAGAAAAACAACGGGTTGTGACAACGACCATCACACCGAATAATGATGCGGGTAGCGTGCAAATGTATGTCGGTGATACGCCGATATCATCAGGCGTCATATTAAATAAAGGGATTACAGTTGATGTAATTGCTAAGGCAAATCCCGGATATTCTTTTGACAAATGGTACATTGACCAGACGCCTTCAGGGGCTACTGGTGAACACGAAGGTACAAAGCATCCAAATGGAACGTATTCCTTATCACATGTTGTGACTGATGCAAGCCACGCGAAAATCACAGCACATTTTGCAAGGGATAAGTATCTACTGAATCTTAATGGCAACATTCAGGCAATCAATGCAAAGACTGGAGCCGCTATTGAAAATGGTTCCAAGGTTAGTGGCGATACATTGATAGAGTTAAAAGTCAAAGAAGGGTACAGTGTGAATGAAGGTGCCTTTTGGAAGATTGAAGGCAGTACATTTGACGGGCAAGAGCACTTAGATGCAGACGCTAATCCGACGCCGACATTTTCCATAACAAAACCGACAACAGTAAGCTTATCAACTATTGCCAATGGATACGACCTGTCGGTTTCCACGGTGACTGGCGGAGCCGTTGAGATATGGCTAAACGATGTCAAGCAAAGACCAGGGGACTTAAAACTACAAGGCGGGGATAAGATGACCCTGATCTGTAAACCGGAAATTGGCTACAGGCTATCAGCATTTGAAGTAAATACAGTGTCGATTGATGAGCGACTTGAGAATGGAGAACCCATTCCAGAATATACAATTGACAGCATTACATCAGATATAGATGTGGAGGCTGAGTTTTCGCCTTATTTACCGGAAGAGACATATAGCGTTCAATTATTTGATACCAATGATGCTTTGGAGAAGATAGAATATACCTACATCAATCAATACGACGAGCAGCTTCCTTCCCAAGAAACGGTTACAGGACCTGCCATTGAGATCTATAAGGATTATAGTGTTCGCTTTGATGTTTCGACAAAGCCAGGATATGCGATTAAGCGCTGGTACTTAAACGATCGTATTGTCAAGGTGGATGATAAAGAGTATAGAGGAACCAGTTATATACTGGCAAAACCCAACGCAGATGCTAAGCTTGACGTGACGTCAGCAGCCAACATTCAATATATGTTTTCATATGTGGACTCAGACAGGTTTGGGGTAACTGATGCCATGAACAATCCGATTCCTGCAGATAACCATGTCTATCCTGCCGGAAAAGAGTTCATAATAAAGGCGAACAACATCCCAGAGGGACAGATGATTAATTATTGGACACTAAATGGTCAGGTTCTTTATGATGAAGTTATCGCATCCAATATGACGACTTTTTCCCACGGGGATAGGCGCCCTGTAATTGATGAACAAATACGCTATAGCTTGGATCAAAATATTTATGACATTGATGTGGAGTTTATTAATGCATATACTCTGGCATATAACCAACCTAAGCATTCAAAGTGGTCCATAGTGGTGGATAAGCCAAATCCTTATAGAATCAATGCAGATGGCAGCTTTACAGTTCAAGAAGGCGCTTCAGCGACATATCGTATAGAGCCTGAACGTGGATATGAAATCGTCAGTGTAAGCCATAATAATATGAACTATCCAATGAATGACAGATTAGGTGAATGCATTTTTACGGTAGATAATATCACTAGCGACACGATGATTCAGGCTGTTGTAAGAAAACGTTCGGACTATGCAATCTTAAGCGATTTGAATATTGAGGGGCTAAAGATGTCACCGGCTTTTGCCGATGATATCAAAGAATATAGTGTAGATGTAGACTATTTGACAGAGTCCCTTAATGTAGAAGCGATACCTTTTGATAAAACTTCAAATGTAAAAATAGTGGGTCATACCAATCTATCAGCAGGTAAAAATACAGTGCAAGTCCTTGTAACGGCAGAAGACGGAATCACTCAAGAGATGTATACCATATATGTGACAAAAGAAAAGGCACCATCTAATGAGAGTAGACTCAGTAGCTTATACATCGAAGGAATGGAGATATCCCCGGAATTTCATCCTGACGTTAAAGCATATACGGCATCGATAGATCACACTCAAACAAGCGTTAATGTAGTGGCAACATCTATGGAAGCTACAGCAGATGTGCAGATTACCGGGCATACAGGCTTGGTGACAGGGGATAATAAAGTACAGATCATCGTTACAGCAGAGGACGGAGTATCCGGTAATACATACACCCTTCATGTCTCAAAAGAAGCGCCACCAGCACCGCCAAGTGGTGGTGGAGGCGGAGGTGGAATCCGAGAAGAGGTTATCCTACCAAGCACGGATACATTTAATGAGCCTGTAACAGTAGACAAAGAGACGATTATTCTCCTGAATGTTGATTATGAACGTGCCAAAAAATCGGATACAGTTGTAGTGGATGAAGCAACTTTATTAAGCATGGTTGAGCAAGTGATGAAAGAAAGTGATAAACAAAAGACAAGTCCACATGTTCAGATTAACATTCAATCTGAAAAAACCATAGAGACATTGGCAGTTCATATGGCAACCGAAGCCATCAAGAACTTAGTATCAACAGGGCAAAGCGCATTAACCCTAAGAACTAATTCGGTAACGATTACACTGGATGCCAGGGCGATGAGACATATTGGCGAGAATGCAGAAGAGACGTTTATCCTGGATTTTGCAAAAGTTAATGAAGGTGAGGAAGAAGAAGAAAACGAAAACGATACAGCGCTTACATATGATATAAATATCCTAAGTGGCGAAAAAGAAATCAAAACCCTATCAGAGGGTTCGGCAACGGTTGAGATTGTGTATCCATTAAAAAAAGGACAAGATCCAAAAGGAATTAATGTTTATCACATCAATGAAGCAGGTAAGATGAACAGGCTTTCTTCAACCTATGATGCGAAAAAAGAATGTGTTATTTTTTCCGTTAATCATTTTTCCCATTATAGGGTGACTTATGATGTATTACAGGCATGGGAAATTCCATATGCCGATGTTAGTTCGGATACTTGGTACGAACAAGCAGTGAAGTATGTTGATTATCATAATTATATGCGTGGTACGAGTGCAACCGAATTTTTACCGGAAGATACAATGACAAGAGCTATGATTGTCACGGTTTTATGGCGGATTGAAAATGAACCCAAATCTTTTGATGCAATAGCTGAATATGATGATATCGATGCACAAGCATGGTATGCACAAGCGGTTCGTTGGGCCACTTCAAAAAATATTGTTCGTGGCTATTCAGAAGATGTATTTGGACCTGACGATATGTTGACCCGTGAACAACTAGCCCAGATATTAATGAACTATGCCAATAGCAAGCAACTAGATACTCGTATGCAAGCGGATTTAACCTCCTACTTGGATGAAGAGGAGATAGCAGATTGGGCTTTTGAAGCTGTAAGTTGGGCAAATGCACAAGGTGTGTTAACGGGTACGACTGGAGATGTGTTGGCGCCAAAAGATAGTGCAACCCGGGCACAAGTCGCAGCCATCATTATGCGATTCATGGAAACGGTTTATCAGTAACATTAAAGAGATGTCGGAAAATATTTTCCGACATCTCTTTTTTTGTAACAGTGAATTGACGCAAGAATCATTTGACCAAAATAAACAAAATATTATACAATATAAGGAAAGTAATGGACAAAGGTTTGACTATAATAAATAGACAAGGTGATAACGGTGCATATAATTGATAAAAATGTTTTGAGTATATTGGATCTGTCTTTGGATGGTATATTTATTGAAAATCTCAAAGGAGATATTCTGATGTGCAATCAATCTGGAGCAGACATGTTTGGCTATACTATTGAAGAGATGACAACCCTTAATATTCGAGATTTGGTCCCTGATTCCAACAATTACTACCTAAAAGAAATCTATAGTAAAGAAGACTTATTTCCCCAAGAGTATATTGACCGCATTAATGTAAAAAAAGATGGTACCCTTATACGTACGGAGATTAATTCTAAAATCATAACATCCGGTGACATTGAGTACTTGATTGCCTTTGTGCGCAATGCTAATCTTGTGTCAAATCTAGATCCCAACGATCCACAGCGGCAAAAGGTTTTGTCTTCAATTGAAAAAATCATTGAAAAAGAACGACAGATACTATTGACTCTGGAAGATTCTGTTGGGAATGAAAAATATGTTATTCCCTTAAGCTCTGTCATGTATATTGAAGGCGTACAAAAGAAAATCAAGGTGTATTTTATTAATGGAACGACCATAAGTGGCTATGGACGAATCAGTGAAATTGAGCAGCAGATTGGGGCAAAGGGAAGTTTTTTACGTTGTTATCATAGCTACATCATTAATATGCAGTGGGCATCGATTCACCATGAGAACAAAGTCTTTGTAATGAAAAATGGAAATCTCGTGCCCATGAGGACACGCTATTATAGCAAATACAAAAAAGCCTATGAAGAGTATCAAAAAGCCATTGAATGTATCAAAGCTGTGTAAACTTTGGAAAAAAACTGCCAATTTTGGCAATTATGTTTATACGAACAAAAAAAATGTGTAATATGTGGATATCTTATCAAAAAATACGGAGGATATGAGTATGTTTTTTTCAAAGAAATGTAAAAGAGTACTGGCGATATGCATGGCAGTTCTAATGATAACCCAGTGGGGAGCTTTAAGTGACATTCATGGGGTGTCGGTAGGGAGTAATGAAAAGATATATCCTATATCGGATGTTGATGACCTGCGTGCGATTATATATAACCCAAATGGAAGTTATATGTTGACCAATGATATTGATTTATCTGAAGTAAATGATTGGGAACCTTTACCGATTGCGTTTAATGGAAAGCTTAATGGGAATGGATATGTTATTCGCAACATGACATCGATAGGCACAGCGAGCTCTCCTTTTGTAGGGTTGTTTCAATCTATTGGATCAGGGATGGTCATATCCGACCTGGGGTTTGAAAATATTACTTTAGAAGTACCCCAAAGTAGCCATTATGGTGCAGGTGCTATTGCATCAAATGCAGCATTTGCTGTTGGTGGTACGATAGAAAATGTCTATGTAACAGGTAAGGGAACAGGAAAAGTGTCTGGTTTATTGGGAACAACGTTTTATACAACCATTCGAAATTGTTATGCTTCATTAGAAGGAACACTTAGCTATGGGGGTGTTGTTGAAGCTTATAATGGAGCAAACTTGACAAGAAGTTATTATAATGCAGATGTGACGACGTTAAGAGCGACAAATGTCGGAAACCCAAAGACGGCAGATGAATTAAAGCTTGCCGCAACATTTGAAGGGTGGGATTTTACCAATATATGGCAGATAAAAGAAGGGGAGTCCTTTCCAACGCTTGTTACGGATAGAGAGCCTATACTTTTATATGGGAAAGCATTTGGAGAAGTTAAATCGGAAGAGCTACATATAGAATTTGTGTATTCAAACCCGATTCTACTTGGAAGTGGCAAGGTATATGTGTATAGAAAAAATGATGATGGGTTAATAGGAACCTATGATGTGACAACAGGGTCCGTGGTTGATAATATACTTAACCTAGATATTAGTGCTCCGATTGAAGCGGATCAAGACTATTATATCCTCGCTGATGAAGGAATTGTATCGAGTCAAATGGGTAAAACGGTACAGGAATTATCGAATAGAGAACGTATAGTTTTTCACGTGGTGGAGTTTCAAGAGGGCAGCGGAACAATAGAAGATCCATATCTAATTTATTCAGTTGAAGACTTAGAGCGGATACGCGAAGGGGTAGACTTTAATTATAGATTGATGAATGATCTGGATTTATCTACAAAACCTAACTTTATGCCTATTGGTAGCTATGACGTATCGATGAATAGGCTTCATATTCCCTTTACAGGGACTTTTGACGGGAATGGTTACACTATCCATGGGCTGACGCAAGAGGGCATTGACTATATGTACAGCAGTGGGTTATTTGGATATTCTCAAGGGGATATTATGAACCTCGGGGTAGTTGACGTTGACATCTCCAGTGTTGCGACAAATCGTGGACAAGGAGGAGCATATGTCGCCGGACTGGTTGGGGTGAATGAAGGCAGAGTTACCAACTGTTACTCAACAGGGCGAGTCACCGGGACAACAAATACAGGCGGTCTTGTCGGGAATAATCTTAATGGAGGTGTGATTGACCGTTCCTATAGTGAAGTGGATGTATACGGTAAGTCGCTTTATGAAGGTTCTAATTATTATAGCGGAGAATACATGTATTATACCGGAGGACTAGCCGGGCGTAATGCGCTCAATGGACAGGTTGTTAATTGCTACGCTACAGGCGACGTTGAAGGTGGTTCACAAGTGGGTGGACTTATTGGTAATCAATTTAAAAATGCAGAAGTTCGCGATAGCTATGCACTGGGAAATGTTAAGGGATATACTGATGTCGGTGGTTTTGTAGGGCGTAACTATCAAAGTTCAATCATAACGAATGCATATAGTACAGGACATGTAAGTGAAGTAGGTGCAGGAACCGTTGATTTTGGTGGTCTTGTTGGTGAGCAGTCAGCAACATTGAATAATGGATACTATGACAGTGAGCGTTCAGGCCAGCTTGATACAGGTAAAGGTGAACCAAAGACCAAGGAAGCAATGCAAGAAGCGGCAACTTTTGTAGGCTTTGACTTTACAAATACATGGACGATTAATCAAGGAAGAACGACCCCGTATTTTGCTAGCTTAATACCTACGTATCCACCAGCAGTGGATAATCACCCGCCAACAATTGATGCTGAGATTGCTGCTATTGAAGATACGCTCAAGGAAGGAACATTGAACGCAGTTGATCTGGATGGAGATACAGTTACCTTTACCGTGGTTGAGACGACGAGTGGAGGCGCATTGACTGTAAAATTATCGGGAGATTATACGTATATGCCTAATCCGAATGTAACGGGAACGGATCAGTTTGTTGTTGAGCTTGATGATGGATATACAACGACGGAGGCGGCGATAACAATTCATATTCAAGAAATTGATGATTTACCTATGGCCATCGGTGATGATATCACCGTTGATGAAGACAGTGTAATCACAGGTGTCTTACCTATCTACGATGTGGATGGAGGCGCAGTACGTTATGGCATCGATGCGAATCCAAAGCATGGTGATTTGGTGATTAATGCAGATACAGGTGCATTTTTATATGAGCCTGAAGCAAACTATTATGGAAAAGATGTCTTTAGATATGCAGTGAGTAATGGCATCAGTACAACTTCAGGAGCAATCAATGTGACGGTTCATCCGGTAAATGATGCGCCGGTAGCAGACAATGGCATGATAACGGTTAAGAGAAAACAGACAGTTAACAAGCAAATCGAGGCGTTAGATATTGATATGGATACGTTAACGTATACATTAGTTGATGATGTCGACCAAGGAACTTTGAATTTGTCCTCAAATGGTGAGTATAGCTATTATGCACAAGCGACCGGGTTGACACAATTTAGCTATCAGGTTTCAGATGGCACGTTGACAGATACAGGGACGATTACAATTAAAGTAAAGAGTGAATCCAGTAATAATAATCAGCAAGTTCCACCAACGATAAATCCGGATGCAGATCAAGTTGCAGATGAACCGATAGTCATTGACATAGAAGATGCACAGGTAGGAGAAGGTAATGTCGAAGTAGCTTTTGTGCCTGGTAGTTCCAATGTTCAAGTTCATCTCAATGTAGAGAATCTGCAGACGTTACAAGCGACAAAAAAACTTTTAGAAGTAAAGACAGACTTTGCCCATTATATAGTAGATGCGAGCAAGATTGACATTGATACGATTCAAAGTACTTTTGGTCAAGGTGTTAATCCTTCACAGATTTTGGTATCAGTGCATATGAAAAAAACACAAGATAATAACCTAGAGATGAACCATGCACTAGATGCCCGTGACGGACTAGAGGTCATGAGCACACCTGTTGAATTTGAGATGGAGTATTCATATAATGGAAAAACGGTTAAGGGCAACGTATTTACTGGATATATTCGTCGCTTAATTCTTATTCCAGAACATGTGAATCCTGCGGATGTTACAACAGCAGTCGTCATTGAAGCAAATTATAGTATGCGTCCTGTACCGACAAAAATCGTTGAACGAGATGGACGTTACTATGCAGAAGTTCATAGCCGAACGAATTCAACTTATGTGCTTATTCGCCAAGATGTGAATTTTTCTGACATGCATCAGCATTGGTCAGAAGATACGGTCTATATGATGGCTTCAAGACTGATTGTTCAAGGCAAAAGTGCGACGCATTTTGAACCGGATGCATTTACATCAAGAGCAGAGTTTATAACAATGGTGGTCAAAGCTATGGGGCTTGATGTGCAGATGAGTGATACACAATTCTCTGATGTGGAGGCAAAGGACTGGTATTATGAAGCAGTTCAAACAGGAGCGCACTATGGGTTGGCTTCAGGTTATAACAAGGCATATCGACCCAACGATACCATTACCCGAGAAGAAGCATGTGTCATCTTAAGCCACATGATGCATTTGATTAAGGAAGATGCGGATCAGTTTGATGCGAACAATGTTACAAAAGGAATCAATGCCTTTTCAGATCAAGCACAAGTAGCGCCATGGGCGGTTGATAGTGTAGAGCTAGCTGTCGCATATGATATTCTTCAAGGTAAAGGAGAAAATCAGATAAAACCCAAAGATTATCTGACCCGCGCAGAAGCCATAACGTTTGTTCATAGAGTCATGAAAGCGTTGGAATTGTTTTAAGAATATGGGAACTCTAAAATTAATAAAAAGGATAAGACAATCAATGTAGAAACTCAAATATCATAAGTTTAAACACTAATCTCCAAAAGCTCCTTATCAATCAGCAAGATCTTCTTTTGACCTAAAAATCGGATTGTGCCGTCCTTAGCTAATTTGTTCAGGTATCGACTCATGGTTTCACGGGTCATACCGGCAAAGTTAGCCATGTCTTCTCGGCTAAGCGGATTGTCAATAAGAGGACCTTCAGGACTTAAGTGACCAAATTTATCATAAAGTTGTAAGAGAAGATAGGCAACTTTAGAATCTGTGTCTGTAATCACCAGATTTTCGAGTTTGTCTTCAATAGTAATCATTTTTTTAGACAGTTCGGTCAGCATGGACCGGCAAAGGTATGGATGAAGATCAAGAATCGCATCCATATCTTTTTTTTGTAGTGTGCATAATTGCATTTGACTTAGAGCAATAACAGAAAAGCGATAGGGTTCATAATCGCTGAGAAGATAATATTCACCGATGATATCGCCATCTGACTGAAGGGAGATAATCTGCTCTTTTCCAAGCGCGCTTGTACGAACAGACTTGGCGATGCCTGTATTGATGATGTATAGTGTCGAAGAATGGTCACCCTCTCGTACAAAGGTTTCTCCTTTATTCACGGTAATATGGTGAACTTTTTTCAAGATTGCGATTTTATCTTCCCGAGAAAGGGACTTAAAAATAGAGACTTTGCTAATGCAAAGACCATGGGAACAATGCTGGCAGTGGTTCGTATGTGACATCCTAAGACACCTCCTTATGTTTCTTATATTGTATCATAAAAAATATGTTTTAAGCTATTGGATGTATTTGTGATTTGAATCACATACAAAGAAAAGGATAAAGAGTAAGATATATCCATAGTCATTAAAGAGAATACGAAATGGAGGAATATGAATGAATATAGCGATTATTTATTGGACAAGTACAGGGAACACCGAAAAGATGGCGCATCTTATTGGGCAAGGAATTCAACAAGTCAATGCGGACAGTGCGTTAACGATAAAACCAGTGGCTAAAAGCGAATGGGTGGATATAGAGCAAAGTGATATCGTTCTCTTGGGATGTTCGGCCATGGGCGTTGAAGAGATTGATACATCCGAGATGGAACCATTTATTAAACAACATGCACAAGCCTTTGCAGACAAATCCATTGCATTATTTGGATCTTATGGTTGGGGCGACGGTGAATGGATGCAAGAATGGGAGGCGATGATGGATGGACTAGGCGCTAAGATTGAGTTAGATAGCTTGATTGTTAATGAACTGCCTGAAGGCGCTTCAAAAGAAGCGTGTATTGCCTTTGGTCAATCAGTGAAAGGAGTGTTAAGATGAAAAATTTTGATATGAATATGTCAATTGGTGATAGCGTGACACTTTACCCGGTACTATCAGGAGTGTATATGCAATATGGAATAGACTTTTGTTGTGGAGGAGAGCGAACAGTGGCAACAGCCTTAGATGATACAAAAGAAAAGCAGGAAGTGGTGTTAAAGGCTATTGAAGAGACGCTCATAGCACTAGAAGCAAGTGGTGAAAGTACAAGAAAGCTCAGTGAAATGACCAATCAGGAATTGATTGACAACATTGTCCACAATCATCATGGATATCTTCGCCGAATCTTACCGGAACTGGGGATAAAGCTTTTTAAATTAATTGAAGTCCACGGGCAAAGCCATCCGGAGCTTTTTGAAGTCCATCATTTGGTTGGGATGTTGCGGATAGAATTAGAAGCGCACCTGGTTAAAGAAGAACAACAGCTTTTTCCGCTAATCCTAGATGGTGACACGACGAAGGTAGAGAAGCTGATTTATGAACTTGAAAAAGAGCATGACGCGGCAGGAGATATCCTTAAGCGCTTAACGGTGATTACAGATCACTTTAAGGTACCAAAAGATGGGTGTGCGACGTATTCAGTAACTTATGGAGATTTACAACAATTACAAGCGGATATGTATCAGCATGTACACAAAGAGAACAATGTATTGTTTCAACGATTTTAAAAAGAGTTACATATGTAACTCTTTTTTTGAGCATATTTAGATACAATAAACCTAGTTCATCAAGAATATATTAGTTGGAAGGAGAAAAAAGCATGGATATATTCACACTAGGTTTTTGGGTTCTTGGTATTATCGTCTTTATCCTTGCGATAAAAAAAGACAAAAAACAAGCCAAGCAGGCGATGAAAAAATCACGAGGTATGATGCAAAATATGTTAGGAGATATTGTGGCCATCATTTTTATGATTGGAGCCATCCTAAGTTTTATTCCGCCAGAAACGATTGAACGTGTTTTAGGTTCGGGGAATGTATGGGTTTCATCTTTTGTAGCAGCCCTTGTGGGAAGTGTTACATTGATTCCTGCATTTGTGGCGTTTCCACTGGTTGGGTCTTTGGTTGATGCAGGAGCCAGTATTGTTCCCGGAGTTGCATTTTTAACAACGTTAACCATGGTGGGCGTTGTGACATTCCCTCTGGAGAAAAAAGAGTTTGGTACCCGGTTTGCACTTACACGCAACGGACTAAGCTTTGCAGCTGCAATCTTGATTGCCGTAATGATGGGAGGGATTTTGTCATGATTAATGTGATGAAAAAAAACAAGTTGCTGACGGTTATAGGACTAAGTTATCTCCTAATGCTGTTGCTGAGAAAAGATTTGGCAAGTATAGCATTACAAAATAGTTCTTACTATCTTGTGGAGATGGTCCAGATTTTGCCTGTGATTTTTATGTTGACAGTAGCCATTGAAGTGTTGATTCCCAAAGAATGGATCGTTAAACGTTTGGGAAAACGCTCCGGCATCATGGGGGCACTTTTGGCGCTTGCTTTTGGAAGTTTATCAGCAGGACCGATTTATGCAGCTTTTCCTATTGCTAAGACCCTACATAAAAAAGGCGCAAGTATTGGAAATGTCGTGGTCATTCTAAGTGCATGGGCAGTAATTAAGGTACCGATGCTTGCCAATGAGGCAAAATTTTTAGGTCCTGAGTTTATGGCTGTGCGCTGGGGGCTCACGGTTATTCTAATTATTCTTATGGGATTATTAATGGAATGGATGCACATTAAGATTCAAGATGAAGCCGATGAACCATGTCAGAGTATTTGTGTAAAAAAGGAATACTGTATTGGATGCAGTGCGTGTGCAAAAAAACTTCCTAGTGTTTTTGCAATGGAAGCTAAAAAAGCTATCGTTCGCAGTCCAAAGCTTTTATGGGAAGAACTCAACAGCCAAGAACAAGCGTTACTCAAAAACATAGTACAACAGTGCCCGCCTAAGGCGATTGTTCTTAATGATGCTCTTGAATAAGAGCCTGATTGAGCACAACAATCGATCGTGCATCGTAGGTTATAAGACCTTCATCAGCCATCTTTTGTAATTCTCTTGAAAGGGAGGTGCGGCTCACACCAAACATTTCGGCTAAAGCTTTTTTGGACATGGTAAGACGTAGAGTCGTTGTACCTTGAAGCTGATATTGTCGATTGATATATGTAATGATGCTTTGTCGGATTGTACGGGTAATTCGATTTTTCATCTTCGTGGCGATAAGGACAGAAAGATCCGAGATAATTCGAATAAATGCCATGAGAAAACGAGGATAGCTATTACATAATTCAAAAAGGATATCCTTTTGAATGGTTATGACCTGAGAGTTCTTTTTGGCTGTGATTGTCATCGGATACGCATCGGTACTAGAAAAAATGAGATTGGCGCCGATGATATCCCCTTGATGAAAATGATTGACGGTCATAAGGTCACCTGCTTCACCAATACGTTCAATAACAATATCGCCCTCAAGGATAATCTCTATCTGTTGACAGAACTCCCCTTCAATATGCAGTAATGTATTTTTGGCAAAGGACTGACGCTTGAAGAGCCCTTGAGCAATATAGTCTGCGACAAGTTGAGGGGGCAATTCATCAAGGATTGTTGGATAAGGGGGGATTGCATTTGAATTTGACATAGTAAAACACCTCCAATAGGAAAAGTATATAATATATATAGAACAGATACAATCCTTAATAAGGATTGGAAAATGAAGTCATGAATCTAGAAAGTGAGGAATATCAATGATTGAAAAAGTACATAAGTATAGCACGGGTAATGAAAAAGTAGTAGAAAAGCTGATAATGAATGATCATATCAATTATATTCACATGGTTTTTAACCAAGGAGAGGGCTTGCCGGAACATTATTCTAATTCCAATGTATATATGAATGTCATACGGGGGCGGCTAAGTTTAAGTTTAGGAGAACAAGCACAACAGCAATATCCTAAGGGGAGCTTAATAGAGATCCCATATAATATTAAAATGCATGTGCAAAATACAGATGAAGAGGTGCTTGAACTTATTGTCGTTAAGGCCCCGGGACCACAACAGTATAGAGAATAAATTATTAAAAGAGGCGTAGCCTCTTTTTTTCTATTGAAAAGTCCTTGATTTCAAAATAAGAGCGTGGTAATATAGTTCAATATTGAACTATTATTAGAGAGGACGTGTCTATGGAAAAAGAATTATTTGACAATAAAAACAGTATATTTCTCATTTTTAATTGGAAAATGAAAAAAGCCTATGATAAGATGTTTTACCCAATTATACGAGAGCTGGAATTGACACAAAGTGAAGCGGATATTTTATTGTTTTTATATAATAATAAACAATTCGATACAGCAGGTGATATTGCAAAGTATCGAGCAATGTCTAAATCGATGATATCTAAATCTGTTGATGGATTGTATCAAAAGGCGTTTATTGCTTATCAAGTGGATCAAAAAGATAAGCGTTGTATACACTTAACTTTGGAAGAGACGGCAATGCCCATAGTGCAACAGCTAAAAAAAGTGCAAAAAGATTTTTTTGATCAGTTGACGCATGGAATTACCGAACATGAATATCGTGTCATTGAATCAGCCTTAGACAAAATGTATACGAATATTACACAGACACTTAAATAGCGAGAGGAAAAGATCATGAATACTCAACAACAAAATGAATTAGGATATGAAAATATCAATAAGTTATTATTTAAGATGGCCATACCGACCATTGCAGCACAAATTATTAACCTACTATATAACCTAGTCGATCGAGTGTACATTGGGCATATCCCTGTAGTAGGCGCCACAGCGTTGACTGCTCTAGGGGTAACCATGCCGATTATTTTAATTGTATCTGCCTTTGCCGCACTTGTTAGTATGGGGGGCGCTCCGAGGGCATCAATCATGTTAGGTAAAGGGGATAAGGATGCGGCAGAAAAAATACTTGGAAACTGTACGACGGCATTAGCCATTATATCGATAACGTTGACAGCCATTCTTCTTATCTTTGCACAGGACATTCTTATGGCTTTTGGCGCTAGTGAAAACACAATTGGTTATGCAGTTGCCTACTTAAGAATATATGCAATAGGAACAATTTTTGTTCAATTTGCATTGGGATTGAACTTTTTTATTACAGCACAAGGCTTTTCTAAGATGAGCATGATTACAGTATTAATTGGAGCCATCTTAAACATTATCTTGGACCCGATTTTTATTTTTGGTTTTGACATGGGGGTTCAAGGAGCGGCACTTGCAACCATTATCTCTCAGGGAGTATCGGCAATATGGGTTGTGTGGTTTTTGACAAGTAAGAAGACAATCTTACACATTCGACTAAAAAATATGCGTCTTGATTTGAAAGTGCTAGGTCCATGTTTAGTACTGGGATTATCTCCTTTTATCATGCAGGCAACAGAAAGCTTGCTAGCGGTTGTCTTTAATACGTCTCTATTAAAATATGGTGGAGATATTGCTGTGGGGACGATGACGATTTTACTAAGTGTGATGCAATTTTCCATGTTGCCGCTTTTTGGATTAACTCAAGGTGCAACCCCCATTATTAGCTTTAACTATGGAGCAGGAAATTATGAGCGTGTCAAAAAAGCGTTTTTCTTATTATTAAAGGTATCGGTTATATATTCAGCAACCTTGTGGCTTTTAGCGATGGGAGTACCGCAATTTTTTGCCAAAATGTTTACAAAAGATAGTGAGCTTATCGAACTGACAATAAAATCCATGCGTATTTACATGGCGGGAACGTTGCTCTTTGGAATTCAAGTGAGCTGTCAACAGACATTTATTGCCTTAGGGAATGCAAAGACATCGGTTTTTCTTGCGCTTTTACGTAAAATTATACTTTTGATTCCGCTAATTTATATTTTGCCGCTATTTATGGATAATAAAGTTAATGCTGTATTTTTGGCAGAGCCCATTGCAGATATTATAGCGGCAATCACAACAGGTCTTTTGTTCTATATCCAACTTAAAAATATATTTGTATTTAAAGAAGAATAAAGATATAATAGGATAAGATAAAAAACATCACTTTATTACAATATAGAGACAGCCGTTGTGGAGGATGAGAGATGAGTATTTGGGTCAATGTTGGTTCAATTGTAGTGGGAGTTACTTTAATTATTTATATCTTAATGCAAATCGTTAATCGAAAAATGACAGAGTCACAATCCGTATTGTGGCTTTTTATGGGTGGAATTGCAATTATTTTAGGTTTTTTTCCTGGAATAATTAATTGGGTTGCCAAGCAACTAGGTATCTGGTATCCACCTTCCATTTTTTTGCTCTTTTTGGTGATTGGAATTCTATTTATCGTTCTAAAAAATACGATTGTAACCAGTGTTCAGAATAATCAACTCAATGAGCTTTTTATTCAGGTAGCACTGCTAAAACGCGATAATCAAGAACTAAGAGCAGAATTGAATGCGCTAAAGAAAGAAGGTGACAACAATGAAAATACTTCTATTTAGCAATTATGATGTATTTAGCAAAAGTATTATTTCCCGAATGCAAAAAGAAGGTCATCAAGTATTTGTCGTGACGGGAAATAGTGAAAAACGGCAAAAAGCACCGAGACAGGTTTTTCAAGAATATATCTTCCCTTTTGATAGTGAGAGTATTGAACAAGTGATTCAAACGGTTCAGCCGGATGTTGTCATCTACAAAGGTATGTTAGATGCATGGCATATGAAGGAACAAGAGACAAAGGGTATGGCAAAAGGCATGGCAGGATTGACCAATGTCGTCCATCAATGCTTGAATCAAGGAGCAATCCCTTTTGTGTATTTGTCGACGCTTGGGGTTTATGAAAAAGAGGGACAATATACCATTGATGAAACTACCGTACCATATGCACAATCTTCCCATGCCGTTGGCGTACTTGCCGGAGAAAAAGTATGCCAAAGCTATTATAATGCACAGCCAGAACGTCTTGCTATTGTGCGGTTGGGAGAGTTGTATGGCATCTATCAAAAGGACATTATGCTTAATCTTAATTTTCAAGACTTCGAAGGTCCTTATCTGAATCAATACTATCCCCTAATATATACAGATGATGCAACAGATTACATCTATCAATTAATTACGATGCAGCCAAAAGAGCAGGTGATATACCATGTGGCGCCTAAGAATACTTATGGATATACAGGTATCCAAGTGCTTGAATGGATGGGCGAAACCGTTGAATCCGAAGAAGATAAACGCTCGGATGAAGCGATGGATGAACAGCCGCCAAAGATATTTATGCAATCATTTCATGAAGTGCCTAAGTATTATGAAAAGTATCAGCCAAAAGACGTATTGCCAAAACTTGTTGGACAAATAAAGTTGCACCGTCACAATACAATTAAAGACAATGAAAGTTCATCTTCTAAAAAAAAGCGGGTTCGTATGGAGCAGCGAGGCAATCTACATCAGTTTTTAGAAAATGTTGCTTTTTTCCTTTTGGTGCAAATTTTTATTTTTGCAACAAGTGGATTTGATTTTCATGAAACGATTGATGTGTATATGTTATATGTGCTGGTGACAGCTGTCATCTATGGATATCTGCAAGGAATATTTGCAGTCGCATTTAGTACGGTAGGAAGATTATATATGCATTTGGCGACGGACAGTGCTTACATAAGGTTTGAAGGCGATGAGATTTATCTTTGGATTATTCAGATTTTTGTGATAGGTGCCTTGGTTGGATATCTAAAAGAAAAATATCGACGAAAAGATGCGGATCATAAGGATGATTTGGAATACCTACAGTTAGAAATTGATGCGCTTAAAACTATTAATGATAGCAATGTACAGATTAAAGACGCATATGAAAACCGTTTGTTAAACTATCGTGACAGTTTTGCACGGATTTATGATTTGGTTTCACGCTTTGATGTTATTGAGCCGGAAAAAGTGGTGTTTAAAGCGGTCAAAGCTGTTGGCGATACAATGAAGTCCCAAGATGTTGCCATCTATAGCTTTAATGAACAGTCACAGTATTGCCGATTAACCTCTGCGACATCAAAAAAAGCACAGCAATTTGGAAAGACACTTCGTCTTAGCGACTATTCAATGATTTATGATAAGCTTATGCATTCAGAGATCTATATCAACACAAAGTTGGACGAAACACTGCCGATGATGGTTGGAGGAGCTTACTTAGAAGGAAAGCTACAGTCGGTGATTGTGGTTTGGAGCTTACCTTTTGCAAGTACAACTCTTTATGACAAAAATAACTTTGGCATTCTTTGCCGTCTGATTGGAAGTTCATTAAGTCGTGCCAATGAATATATGGAAAGTATTAACATGGCAGTCAACTTTGATGAAATGGGTATATTAGAAGAAGATGCCTTTGCAAAAGTCATCGAACTATATATGTATGGAGAGCAAGAAAACGTTGTGGATTATACGGTTTTACGATTAAAGTCTGTTGAGAATGAGCAACAGGCGATTGGGCATTTAAAAAGCTCAGTACGTGATACAGATTATATTGGACGTCAAGCATTTGGACATATTGCCGTTTTGTTGACGAACACAAATGAAGAAGAAGCACAGTATGTTGTACGGCGTTTGGCAGATAAAGGCATTGAAGTGCAAACGGGAGTGAATACACATGTGGGCTAATTATGAAGGTATGCATCAAATTATAATATTATTAGTCATTAATGGAAGTGTTGCTATAGCGAATTTGGCACTTTGGATTATAAAAAAGGATGGAGCCAAAGGTGTGGTGACAAGTCTATTCATTTTAGTATGTCCTATTGTTGCGCCTTTGTATTTATTCTTTTCATGGGTAGTATATGCAGTGGTTTATAAGCGAAGGGCAGATGAACTAGATCGCCATGAATTAAGTTTGAGTAAAGAACGTATTCAAGTATTGTCAAAGCCTAATGTGCATGCGGCCATGGATGTAGTGCCTTTTGAAGAGGCACTACTGGTTTCAGACAAGCACAGCATCCGACAACTTTTGCTGGATGTGCTCAAAAATGAGCGTCAAACTGCCTTGGCATCTATTTTGAGTGCAGTAAGCCATGAAGATAGTGAAGTGTCTCATTATGCGGCATCTGCTATTTCAGAAGTGGTTGAAGCATTTATGGCACAGGAAATAAAGATGTATCAGGCATGTATGAACATGAAAGAAGATGCCCATCTAGCCAAGGAATATAGAGACTATGTGTACCCATATCTTGTACAAAAGATTTTGTCCAAAGATGAACACCGCCGCTTTCTGCAACATTATGCGGCTGTTCTTGGAATCCTTCATCAACAGCATGTCCACATTATGGAGTGTGAATGGTATCAGCAGATAGTTCATCTGCTTCTTGAAAACCAAGAAACAGAACAAGCAAAAGTATGGGTAGAACGAGCGCGAGAAGCTTTTCCCGAAGAGATAGACACTTACAAGGCAGAGCTATTATATTATTATGAGGCAGACAAAACACATTTTAAAGAGGTGCTAGATCGACTAAAAGCTTCAGAGGTTGTGTTAGATCAGGAGCTTCTTGATTTGGTACGATTTTTTCAATAATTTTTATAAGGGGGAAATATCCGGTGTACATACCAATGATATGGGAATTTATACAACTATCCATCGCATACATATTACTTGTCATCGGTTGGGGCGCTTTTATATTCCAAAGCCTAAAGCGTTCTAATGACAAAGGGTATAACTTCTTTATGTATCTGATTGGAGGAAATGCAGTACTGATTCATGTCGGTTATATATTGTCTTTTATAGGCTGGTTTAATCGAGCAAGCTTATTGATAGGTCTTTTGCTTTCAGGGTTTGGCATACGTTGGCTCTTGGATAGAGAAGGTCTACATACTCAGATGGTGCACTGGATGGAATCCATACATCATCTGTTTGAAGGGCGCTATGGAGTCCGATTATTTATTCACCGAACTATTGAATGGATGGGACAGAATGTAAAGCGATGTATTCGATGGACATTCTGGCAACGTCCAGGAGATAAAATTATGTTTTTAGGGATTATAGCATATAATATATATTTTTTTGGCTATAATCGATTAAAGTTTGTAAGCTATGGTGCACCAGATGAAGAGATTCACCTATATTGGGTTCAATCTTTGCTAGAAGGCAATATCTTTCCATCGGGATTGTATCCACATGGATTTCACCAGATTATTGGTGCGCTTGGGGTCTTTACAGGATTAGATGCTGTGCAGATTATAGGAAGCTTTGGCGTCTTTACCCGTGTGGTTGTTCTTGCTGTTTTATATTTTGGACTTCGAAAAATATTTTCTTCAACGATCGCTATTGCAACAGGATTGACCATCTATTCAGTAATCAATATCTTTGATGTTGAAGCAATCTATCGGTTCCAATTTGCCATCCCTCAAGAGTATGGGATGCTTACGTTTGTTCCAATGCTTTTTTTCCTTCTGCACTATATTAAGGAAAAACGAAAAACATCGCTCTATTTTTGGGGGATAAGTTTTGGACTGACACTGAGCTTTCACTTTTATCTAACAATTATTGCAGCTTTTCTTTGCTTAGGTGTAGGGTTAATATATTTGATAACCATCTTCAAAAAAAGGCTAGTACTTCCATTGATGGGGGTAGGTCTCATGATGAGCATACTTGCCTTATCCCCTTTAATCGCAGGTGGAGCAATGGGCTATCCAATGGAGCAATCCATGGAATGGGCTGTTCGCATCATTCGCGGAGATGAGTATGCGAATGAAACTGAAGATGAAGGTCTATCTGATGAGACTGAGCAAGAGGAGAATGCAGAAGACGAGAATGCAGAAGAAGCGCTTTCGTGGCAGTTTTTTTTAAGGCAAGCAAGAAGGGATTGGCAAAAGCATGTTGTGCAACAGCTTTGGTTTGGACGGGTCATTGCATTGCTGGTTATTCTGGGAATTGTCATCTATGGCGGGTTGTATCTTCAATCCAAAAAGGAGCGTTATCGCATGCTTGTCGCAATATTGGCGGGATATGGTTTATTGATGTTTTTGACAATCCTTCGAGCGCTTCAATTGCCGACACTTATGGAAATTAAGCGCGTCAGCATTTTTATTGCTTATTTTAGTCCGATGGTCTTTGCATGCCCAATAGAATTGTTTTATCAATGGACCAAACGTTGGAATCAAAAGCTTTTGTTTTATGTTGCTGTCTTGGCATGTATTCCGGTGGTCGTAGTGCTGGGGATGGATTATGAAGTGGTGCAACCCAAACTTCCCTTTTATTATTTTCAACCTAAGGGAGCTATGGAAGTGAACCGTCAACTTATCCAAGAGGCTAGCCCAAGGACATGGACAATTATTGCACCGGTTAATAATATTAGTGTTGTGATGAATGATGGCTACCACTATGAATTGGCAAAATTTATTCTTGAGCAGGAACAGTGGACACCGAATAAACAATTAGAGATTCCGGGAGAGCGGGTCTATCTCTACATTGAGAAAAAACCGCTGGTAGATTATGGTTTTCGATTTTTAGAATCCCAAGAAGGAATTACGCGTCGAAAACCGGTAAGCCATCAAGGGGCACTTGAAGAACTAGAGCAAGGACTTGAGTACAATGACTATTATCAGTCTTATCGTTATGTATTAAACTCTAAAGCATATTTTTGGGCACAACAGTTTAGAACGTATTTTCCGGAAGATGTGCGTATCTATTATGAGGATGATGAGTTCATCGTATATGAGATTAAGCAAGACGAGTATGCAAGATATAATTTTGCGATTGATTATGGTTATAACAGTAGGGAAAGGGAAGAGTAAAATGGGAAAAGGAGCATTGATTTTGATACCGGCATATAATGAGGAGGCGTCAATCTGCAAAGTACTTGATGCAATTATGACAACGTCAATTCCCCAGATGGCGGATATTTTGGTTGTCGATGATGGGTCAAGCGACCATACCACACAGGTAGTGGCATCCTATGATGTAATACTTATGTCGTTGATTATGAACCGAGGATATGGTTCGGCTATACAGGCCGGATATAAATATGCCGATGAAAAAGGATACGACTACGTTATTCAGCTAGATGCAGATGGACAACATGATATTGCAAATGTACAGTATATATATGAGGCTTTGGTTCAAGGGGAGGAAAAGGAACGACCGGATATTGTCATCGGCTCAAGATTTTTAAGTGAGCAGTCTTCTTTTCGTCCCTCAGGTTTGAAAAAAGTAGTGATACGTTTTTTTCGAGGGATTATCCAAAAAATTACCGGGACAACGATTACAGACCCAACCTCAGGACTTCAAGGATTAAATCGGCGTACATTTGCTTATTATTCAGGATATGGACAGTTTGATTATCGATATCCGGATATTAATATGATTATTCAAATGCTTTTAAAAGGATATGTGATTAAAGAAATTCCGGCGATTATGCATGAGCGTACTACAGGTCAAAGTATGCACAGTGGATATATCAAGCAGTTAAAGTATATGATTATTATTACGTTATCAACGGTGAGCATTATTTTACGGCAGTGGAAAGAAACCAGCATTGAGGCAAGGAAAGAGCGAAAATGATGAAAAAAGATGTGGAAATCAAAAATATATATTATGTGATGACCCTCTTAATTATCACAATGATTATGATGGTCTCGGTTTCGCTTGTTGATATTGGGATATTTATTTTTCGCGATATTGATGGATATCAAGTTATTGATTCGGTTGATATAGATATTCCAAGCGCCGATGCAATCAACCAATTGCAGTATGTCATCATTGAAGAAGGCATAGAATTGTCTGCATGTGAGCGCATCAAGGAACAACTGGCTTTAGAAAATCTGTCGTTAACCCAAGTGCGTTCATTGACCCAAGACCAAGAAAAATGGGCAGAGGCAGACGTCATGATAGTGGCAGGAGAGATAGCGGTTAATCAACAATGGATGGATAAAATCGAAGGATTTGTTGAACAAGGCGGAGATTTGATTATACTAGGGCTTGCAAAAGATAACAAAGAGACCCAGTTTAATCAAATAATCGGAGTGTATGCGCTTGAAAAAGAGGAGACAACAAAACGGCTGCGGACGTTAGAGGACTTTTTTTTAGGTGGTGTATTAGAGTTTGATGTGGATGATTATCCTTATACTTTAGTACGTCTACAACCATCAGCCAAACAATTTGTGGATGATGGCAAGGGGAATCCTATTGTATGGAGAAACACCTATAAAGGGCAAAAAATATATGTTGTTAATGGAGCGTTAATGTCGAGTAATTCAGGTTATGGTGTTCTTACCGGAGTCCAAACGGACATATATTCAGACTATCTCTATCCGGTTGTGGGTGGAATGGCTCATACCTATGTAGGATTACCCTATCTTCTTAATGAAAATGCTAAGATGATGCTTGATAATTATCAACGCGATGGGCTAAGTGTCCAAGAAGATATCATTATTCCGGATATTATAGGTATCACTCAATCACGAGATGTAATACCAAGTGCCTTTTTATCGGCTGGATTTTTCGAAGAAGATTATGAAGCGGCAATCATGCAAAGTGAGTTGATTAAGAATTATAATCGTGATTTTCAAAAATTTGGCGGCTATATTGGCTTGGCGACATTCACCGATCTGACCAAGGAACAAGAGATATATCAAAAAGTGACGGGACAAGAAGAGTTAACAGCATTATATGTAGATGACAAAGACAAGCCTTTAGATGGATGGACATCAAGCCAGCAAAAGATGCGAACCCTTCTTAAGCCATGGGAGCTTGGCGGAATCAAACCTGTATTTGAAGAAGAAGGCATCGTTGAAGTCCCCATAACTTATGAGACAATGGGAAGTCAAGAATCAGACAAAATGGCTTTTTATTCAATCGCGACTTCTTTTGGGTTAGCAGTACATAATATGGATATGGAAAAAATACTTTATCCTGAAACGGCGAAGGACCACTGGATGATTCGATCAAAAGACTACGCCGAATTTATGGACCGTTATCTAAGAACGTTAGGAGAACTGCCATCCCTTAATATTCAAAAACTGGGAGAACGCTTAAGAATATATCAACAATCCATTCCATGGATACAGTATGAAGAAGATAAAATTGATGTCTATATAGAAGGATGGCAAGGTGAGATGCACTTTATCCTTCGCACAGACAAAGAAATCCTTCAGGTTATTGGTGGCAATGTGTCCCAAATAGATGCCCATTCGTATCAGATTGATGTATATGAACCGCATGCCACAATTGAGTTGGTAAGGTAGCTGATATAAGGAACAGGAGAAAATTATGAGAATCTGCTTAATTGTTGAAGGGGCATACCCCTTCTTGACAGGCGGTGTATCAAGCTGGATGCAGCAAATGATGACACAACTTGATGATGTAGAGTTTATCATTGAGACATTATCGGTTCGCCGTGATGAAAAAAAAGAATTTAAATATATGATTCCTCCCAATGTTAGTCAAGTTCGGGAGTTATACCTTTTTGATAAAGATTATGTCCCTGGTTTTTTTCAAAAGCCTAAGCTTACATCCCAAGAGTACAGAGCTTTTCGAAGCCTGATGTTTGGACAAGAGGTTGACTGGCCATGTCTATTCGACTTCTTTCAGAAGAAGAAAGTATCGGTCAATAGTTTGCTGACAGGACCGGATTTTTTGGAAATGACGCGTGAATACTACGAAGCGCATCATGATAAAGCGGTGTTTTCAGACTTTTTGTGGACGATGCGGTCGATGTATATGCCCTTGTTTTTATTATTAAAAAACAAGCCGACAAAAGCCGATGTCTATCATTCGATGTCCACAGGGTATTCTGGTGTCTATGGTAGTCTATGTAAATATATACACAAAAAACCATTAATTGTGTCTGAGCATGGAATCTATACACGAGAGCGTGAAGAAGAAATTATTAAAGCAAAATGGGTTAGAGGACTCTATAAAGACCTATGGATTCAGCAGTTTAAAAAATTTTCACAGTGTAGTTATGATATGGCGGATGATATTACCGCTCTTTTTGAGGCAGCAAAAGATTTTCAGGTGGAGCTTGGTTGTCCTTCTGAAAAGATTAACGTAATTAGTAATGGTGTACATTTAGAACAGTTTAATAATCTTGTGCCCAAAGAGGCAGCAGATACCTTTATCAATATCGGTGCGGTGGTGCGGGTAACCCCAATCAAAGATATTAAGACAATGATTCATGCGTTTAGTATGGCTAAAGCACAAGTTAATAATCTTAAGCTATGGATTATGGGACCGCTTACGGAGAACGAGGAATATGCACAAAAGTGCCGACAACTTGTTCAAGAACTTGAAGTGGAAGACGTTATCTTTACTGGAAAGATTAACGTTAAAGAATACTTTGGCAAGATGGATATGATGGTTTTAAGTAGCTTAAGTGAAGGTCAACCTTTAGTTATTCTTGAAGGTTTTGCTGCTAAAAAGCCGTTTATAACAACCGATGTGGGCGATTGTCGCAATCTTGTCCTTGGATTATATGATAACTATGGTCCGGCAGGAGCTGTGGTCCCTATCATGGGAATCGAAGCAATGGCGAAAGCAATGGTTGAACTGGCTCAAGATCAGGAGCTTCGTCAAACCATGGGTAGTAATGGATATGAACGTGTAAAAAATAATTATCAGAATCATGAAGTTTTTGAAAACTATCATAAGTTATATTTGAAAAACAATCAGCGCCAAGGATATAAGGAAAAGAGGTGAGAAGATGGCAGGAATTGGTTTTGAACTAAAAAAAATATTCAAAGAAGAAAGTGTCACCAGCTTAATTGGAGGTATTGCCTATAGTTCCATTGTAACAGTCGGACCAACAATTATTGTTATCATGACGATTATAGCATTGTACTTTTTCTTGGGATTGACGTCGGTTTCCTATGCGGAGCGAGAACTGCTGTCCTCAACAATTCTATATGTATTTATTTTTGCGCTTTTGGTTACAGCTCCGTTTAATGGAGTTATGTCGCGTTATATTGCAGATAAAATATATGATGACCAATATGAAGATATTCTACCATCATTTTATACGGGAGTCTTTTTAAATACTTTGTTGGGTGCACTTCTTGCACTACCTTTTGTATATCGCTTAATTGTAGTAGGAGGAGTGGACCCTATATTTGCGGCAGTTACCTATGCGTTTTTTATGATTATGATTATTGCATTTTTTTCAATGATTTATCTGTCGGCGACCAAAGATTATAAAGTTATTGCATTATTTTATGGCATGGGCATGGCAGTGACATTTGTTGGGGCTTGGATTTTCTTTTGGTTGGGAGAGCCGGTGATTCATGCTATACTTTATGGAGTGACGCTTGGATTTTTTCTGATTGCTTTTTTGGAATTTTCGTATATGCGTAAGCATTTTAAGCAAAACAGCAAAAAATATTTTGACTGTTTAAGATATTTTACAGAACAATATCAAGTGCTGTTCACCAACTTTTTCTATATTTTGGGGCTCTATATCCATAATTTTGTTTTTTGGGGACATCCGAATCATTTGGTTATTGCGAAAAGCTATTATACAATGCAAAGTTATGATATGGCAACGACACTTGCTATGTTTAGTAATATTTCAATGATTGTGATCTTCACGGTTCTTGTTGAGACCAATTTTCATGACCGCTACCAAAAATATATGGAGTCGATTATCGGGAAAACTTGGCAAGATATTCAAAAGGATAAAAAAGCGATGTTTCGCTTATTAATTCAGCAGGTCAGCTTCTTAGCCATTGTACAAGCGATTATAACGACAATTCTTTTTTTGATTGCTATGGCAGTACTACCTGATTTTGGTTTTGGGGGAAGTGTTCTTCGAAACTATGCATCGTTGATTGGCGCATATTTTGCTATTTTTCTCATGTATTGTAATATTATTTTTATGTTCTATTTTAATGATAATAAAGGGGCAATGATGACCGCAGTGATTTTTTGTATTAGTGTTCTGGTTGGAAGCTACTGGGCAAGGGAAAATCTATCCCGACTCTATGGGTTGGGTGCTTTTGCCGGAGCCATGGTTGGCTGGAGCTTTAGTTTTTACCGTCTACGCTACATGGAAAAACATTTTGATGCCCATATCTTTTGCAATACAACCATTATAGAGCGGATTATCGGAAAAGTGCCAAAATCCGTTATTTATAAAAAGGAGCAAGGCAATGAAGGCTAGTCAAAAAGAGCTGTTTCAGAGATTATCACCTTTTTTTATAGAATACAATAACATTAATGCCCAGACGCCTTTTGAATATTTTGAAATTGAGGCAAAAAAATTGGTTCTTCCGGGACGCTTGGATTTGATTCCCAAGATTCTATATATTGAGAGTAAACAAAAGGGTCAAGACCTTGAACGTGCGCGTCAGTTGTATGCAAAACATATCGAAGCATTTACCGATGGAACGTATAGTGAATATGGTAATCAACAAAAAGACTCGTTGGAAAAGTATTTTGAAACATTTGATGCATTGATTGAATCCTTTCGAACATCAGGATTTGATCCAAAACAATCTCTTATTCCCGTTGACGCAGACATGCACTTACTTGATGGAGCTCATCGTGTAGCCTGTGCTTGGTATTTTAATTGTCCGGTACATGTGGTACGGTTTCCAACGTTATCGGTTAATTATGATGCAAAATTTTTTAGGCACCGGTGTATGGATGAAGAGTATCTGCATCAGATGGTCTTAGAATATGCAACCCGCAAAGACGATGTACGTTTGTGGTTTGTCTGGCCAAAGGCGGTCAAACATCCTAGTGCAAAAGAGATTCCTCAAAAGTTAGAAGCACTTGGCGCAAAAATTGTTTTTGAGATGCGACAAAAGTTTACACACAGGCAAATGGAAGCCCTGATCTATAGTATATATAAACAAGAACACTGGATAGGACATTATAAAAATGGCTTTCAGGGTATCCAAGATAAAGTAAACGCATGTTATGCAGAACATGGATATGTGCATCTATATGTTGTCGAAGGGATTGATGCTCGCGAACTTAATCATCAAAAAGCAATCTTTCGTGAAAAGATGGGACTTGAGAAAGGATCAATACATACAGCAGATACCAAGAAAGAGACAGATGAAATTTTGACCCTTCTTTTATCCAAAGAGGGACAAAAGGTGATGGAAGTGGACTTATCCATTCAAAAACATACAAAAAAAACATGGATTAACTCAATATTGCGTCGTCTTCGCCATCGATATCGTGTAGCATTGATTGCAGTTCAAAAACTACTTAACCGTCCGGTGTGATTTAGAAAGGAAACGAGAATGATCTCCTTGATAGTACCTGTGTATAATGCAGAAAAAGAAATTAAATCCTGTGTACAAAGCTTGCGCGAGCAATCGTATACTTCGATTGAAATCCTCTTAATTAATGATGGTTCGACCGATAAAACAGGTGAGATTTGTGATGCTTTGGCTAAAACAGATTCAAGAATCCGGGTTATTCATACAAAAAACAATGGACAAGGTCAAGCGAGAAATATAGGCATAAGGTATTGTGGCGGTGAATTTATTGCTTTTGTTGATGCGGATGATCAGTTGCCAAAAAAAGCTCTTGAATACCTAATGGAACCCCTTAAACACTTTCCATATGATATTATATCGGGGGCATATGATCGCAAAGTGCATGGAAAAAAACATCGAATACAACCCTGCCCGAAGGGACGGATCTGTCGCTTTGGAACACGCCAAGAGATAAAACGTTATCACATATATAAGACGACAAGCGGATTTGGTTATGTATGGGGAAAAATCTATCGACGGACTTTTTTAGAAAAATGTGGTGTGCGTTTTAATCGACAAAAAAAAGCCTTTATGGAAGATAGCTTGTTTAATATAAAGCTGATGGCTTATGCTCCTAGGTATTATGTCACAGATAAAGGTGTATATGTGTATAATATTGTTGATGGATCGACGTCCAATCAAAAAGATGATATCTTCATGCGAGCAAGAAGTGTATTGATAAATTATGCTACGTTTTTAAATGAAAAAAAAGTGCTAAATGAAAATATTGATTTAGCCATACCTTTTGGGTTTCGTATAATGTTATGGACCTTGTTTAAAGAATGGGAGATGCATGGAGTACATTTACATACAACCCATGATATACTAAACCGTTTTTTTTCAATGAAAGTTATTAGACAATGGTTAAAGACGCCAGGGGCAATTAAGGCATGCCTGCAGGTTCAAGAGCCGTTAGAAAGCCTTATGTATAGTATGCTCTACTTCACGGCGAAGTTTAAAGCGCAATATGTATTGAGTGGGATGTTCATCATCGGGCGTCCGGTCCTTAGTAGATATGTGCATAGAAAAGTACGAGGGAATATATGAAAGCTACAGCGTTAAATTCACAGTCAAGGCGAATGAATTCAAGTCGTAATATTATAGTGGGGTTGAGTGTGCAAGTAATTATTTTGCTACTTAACCTTATTGGCAAGTCTATTTTTATTCGTACGTTGGGAACAGAGTATCTCGGGGTTAACGGCTTGTTTACGAATTTGTTTATCGTCTTATCCTTTGCAGAACATGGCATGGGACCTGTGATGCTTTACTATTTATATGCACCTATTCGACATCATGACCTTGAAAAGCTTCAAGTTTTGTATCACTATTTTTCCAAGCTCTATAAGCGTATGACGCTATGGATGTCCGGTCTTGGGTTGATTTTTTTACTCGCCATTCCTTTAATGGTTCAGACGGAAAGTGCGTTGCCCCATTTATCCTTAGCTTTTAGCTTATATCTAATCAGTGTATTGATAAATAATCGATTTGGTTATAAGCTGCATATGATTATAGCCGATCAAAGAAAATATAAAGTTCATCTGATGGAACTTATCTTTGATGGGGGAACATTGATTTTACAAATCATTGTTCTATTGATGACGGGAAATTATATTTTATATTTATCGCTAGTTTTGTTAAAGAGTCTTTTGTTTAGTGGATTTATAGAGCATGTGGTAAAAAAAATGTATCCATTTTTAAGAACCGAGACCAATATATCCTATGTTCTTGAGGAGCAAAAAGAGATTCATAAAAAAATCATCGATGTTCTACAATATCGCATGGCACGTGTGATGATGACTGGGACGGATAATATTATTATTTCGATATTGATTGGAACGATTTGGGTTGGATACTATTCAAATTATGAGTTTGTCATTATGGGAGTAACGAGTCTAGTAGCAGTACTTTTTGGAGCTGTCTCGGCAAGTGTTGGTCATCTGAGTGCAGGAGATCCTATTATAAAACAGCAAAAAATCTTTTTCGTAACCCAAAACTTTAGCTTTTGGATTAGTGGATTTACGACGGCATGTCTTGCAATACTTGTTCAAGACTTTATCCGTCTTTGGCTCAAGCGACCGGAGCTTATCTTAAATCCTTCCATTGTTGTGGTAATCTTAGTGAACTATTATTTGGTGAGTAATCGTAATGTGATTCGTGTCTTTAGAAATGCAGCGGGATTATTTGAAAAGGTCAAGCATATCATGTTTTTGGCAGCAGCCATTAACCTGGTTTTATCGATAATTATGGGAAGCATATGGGGACTTTTTGGCGTGCTATTTGCCACGGTGCTCTCAACGGTTGGAACCTTTTATTGGTATGAGGCTAAGATTGTTATGAAATACTTGGGGAATCTTGGATTAGGATGTTATCTAAAAGAGCAGATGAAGGGCGCTCTATGGACGATAAGTGGAATAGGGCTATGTTTTTTAGGAACCGGATGGATAGATGGGAGTAGTTATATCGGTTTTGGATTAAAGGCAGCTTTGTGTGTACTTATCATTAACATTTGGTTTGCATGGGTCTTAAGAAAATCTAATGCAATGGAGATTATGAAAGAATGGGGAATGAAATTATGGTCAAAATAAGTATAATTGTGCCGGTATATAATGTGATGAAGTATATAGATAGTTGTATTGAATCCATACTTAGTCAGTCTTTTAGTGCGTATGAGCTTATTTTGATTAATGATGGATCGACAGACAACAGTGGCAAGCGATGTGATGCATATGCAAAAGCGGATTCAAGGATACACGTGATTCATCAAAAAAACCAGGGATTGTCTGGTGCCAGAAATGCAGGACTAGAGTATGCCACGGGCGAGTATGTTTTCTTTCTTGATAGCGATGATTCACTTAAACAGGGAGCGCTAAAGCGGGTATATACGGTGATGGAAAAATCAAAAGCGGATGTTGTCGTCTGTGGATTTGAAAAATTTTTTGAAGGGAAAAAACCGACAACTCAAGCGATAAAGCGTGTGCCCATTGAAAAGTCAGGGCGAAGTGCTACGCTTGATATTGTAAATCATGGTCAAAGTCAGATGATTGTTGCTTGGGGAAAACTCTACCGGCGAGAGTTGTGGAAGACATTACGGTTTCCCGTTGGTCGTATTCATGAAGATGAGTTTACAACATATAAGATTTTTTATCAATGTCATAAAGTTGTTGTGCTTAGAGAACCTTGGATTAATTATTTGCAGCGTTCTACCAGCTTGACAGGAAGCTATTCGATAAAGCGCTTAGATAAACTCATGGCGCTTAAAGAGGCGATAGGATGGTTTCGTCGATGGGAAGATAATGAACTAGAAATATATAGCACATATCGATTTTTGTTAAATTTGCAGATTGCACAATATCAGCTTCGATATGGAACCGATAAGACATATCCATATGAACGAAAAATTCGAAGCAGTTATAAGAAGGCTTATCAACTATTTTCGGATAAAAAAGCGCTAAGTCTCATAAGACGAGGGCAGTTATGGCTGTACCGTTATTTTCCGACAGTATATTTGTCCAGTGTGCATGTAGCCGTAGATTTGTATAACAAACTGGATGCTTGTAGGAAGGAGCGGTCATGAGAGACAACGCAGCTAAAAAAAATATAGGCCAAAAAATTATTACAGGAGTATTAGCTGTTTTTATTATGCTTGGAGGGTGGGAATTGTTTTCATATTATTATATACCCAAAGTGACATTAGAGTTTCAAGAGCATAACCAACCAGTTATCGGTCCGGCAAGAGGGTTTTATGCCCAAGTAGATACAGCAAACCGTGACTATGTTGAGAATATGCAGGAGAACCCCCAACTGCTTTTAGTGACATATGACCTAGGTGAGTTTCTATCTGAAGCGATTTCAGCAGATAAGCTTATGGAGCTTCATAATATGCTATATACGGCTAGAGAAAAGAACAAACAAGTTATTTTTCGAGCAGCCTATAGTTATGATGCAGCAGATTATGAGGATCCAAAATCCCTAGAACTTATCTTGGAACATGTCGACCAGATTGGAGATGTGCTCAATTATTATCAAGATATTGTTGTTAGTGTTCAAGCCGGGATGTTCGGTCCATGGGGGGAGTGGCACAACAGTCAATATCTTGAAGATAATCCTTTGCAAGAAGATAATAGAAATGCACTGCTATATGCTTGGCTGACACATTTAGACCCAAAGATAAAAGTGAGTGTTCGACGACCGCGTTTTTTAAGGGATGCCTTGGATTTTGGTCTTGACACACAACGCTTAGGGTTTCACAATGATGCGTTGCTTGCCGATGGGATAGACTATGGAACATATGATGATCCAATGTATTCTAGAGATGAAGAATTGGATTGGGTGGCATCCCACTTAGCCTTTGGTTATAATGGTGGAGAGATGCCGACACTAAGTGAATATACAGATATTGAGCATGCTGTTGATGAGTTTAATGCATTGCATCTATCCTATCTTAACTACTATTATAATACGCAAGTACTTGATCAATGGGCACAACAAACATATCAAGGTGAAAATGCCCTAGAATATATCAACAACCACTTAGGCTACCGCTTAACGTTAGAACAAGCAACGCTCTCCGCACGTATAAAGCCCGGTCGAGCCCTTAACATCCGGATGACAATCGCTAATCAAGGGTTTGCCCCGATACGAGATGAATATGCGGTATATCTTTTAGTTAAGCAAGGCAATACAAGGATTATTCATCAAAAGCTAGATCCATATCCAGAAGATATCCTCACAGGACAGACAAAAGATTATGTATTTGACACTGTTTTAAATCAGAAGCTTGATGAAGAAAATCATGAAGAGATTCGTATAGGAATCTATTTTTCCAATCGCTTTAGATATGATCAACGCGATGCACTCGATGAAATTATTATCGATGAAGATGCCTACGAAGAAGTGACAAAAGTTCCTGAGAGCCAATGGGGTCAGGTAGAGCTTGCCAGTACTGGAATAAACTACGATCAAGGCATCAATTGGATTGGGCGATATCGCTGGAATACACAAAAACATGCCTATGAAATACACACGTTTATGGAAGAATAAACGACAGAATTAATAAAAAATAGTTGACAGATTGAAAATATTAGTATATTATTACAACATAAGGTAATCGATTACGTAACAAAGGGGGATGTATTGTGGAACAAAAATTATCGATGAAACAATTAGCGAATAAAATAGGTGTGTCTACAGCCACAATATCTCGCGTAATCAATAACAAAGGAGGCTATTCAAAAGAAACAGAAGAAAAAGTACTTATGGCGATTAAAAAATATGCCTATGTGCCAGATGCATATGCAAAGAGTCTAAGGACAAATACAAGCCATGCAATCGGAGTGGTTGTACCAGATATAACCAATGAGTTCTTTGCAAAGATTGCCCGAACAATTGATAGCTTTTTCCTAAAACACAATTATTCAGTATTTATCTGTGATACGAATGAAGATCGTGAAAAAGAGACGATGCATATTCGCAACCTTTTGGAAAAAAATGTTGATGGCGTTATATATATATCGGGACAGACAGAGATTGAAGACTTTCAAAAAAAGAATATACCTGTGATTTATATTGATAGATGTCCAAAGAATGCTGATTTTTTAGTGGCATCGGATAATGCGCATGGTGGATACTTAGCCACACTTGAGCTGATTGAAAGTGGAAGTCGACGTCCATTATTTTTAAGAGACAGTCGTGACGTCTCTCCGGTTATCGGAAGATTAGATGGTTTTTTAAAAGGCGTTAGTGAAAAAAAAGATGTGATTGAACAATACTTTGAATTGGACACGGAACCATCTTATTCTGCAGCATATAATAAAATACTTGAGCAGATTCAAGACGGACTGTATTTTGATGGAGTCTTCGCAACAAATGACCATATGGCATTAGGCGTGGTACATGCACTAGATGTCTGTGGCTATAGCGTTCCAACAGATGTTCGGGTAGTAGGGTTTGATAATATTTCTTTATCAAAATTTTGCAATCCAACATTGACGACCATCGTACAAGATACGGAAAAACTAGGAATCGAAGCATCAAAGACACTCATGAAATTAATTCATGGTGAGACAATAACAAAAAAAAATATTAGCATACCTGTACACTTAAAAAAAAGATTATCTACATAATTTTTTTAGCAACAACGTAATCGATTACATATTTTTTTATAGGTTGAGTAATCGATTACGTAAAAGAAAAAATACTTTAAGGAGGTTCTTATGGGTACACTCGTTCGAATGGAAAATGTTACCAAGGTTTTTCCAGGGGTAAAGGCACTCGATAATATAAGCTTTGATATTCAAGCGGGCGAAGTGCATGTTCTCTTGGGGGAAAATGGTGCGGGAAAATCGACGTTGATGAAAATATTAAGTGGCGTCTATCAACCAACATCGGGAAAGATTGTTCTCAAAGGCAATGAATTTTCAAAGCTGACACCAAAAGAAGCACAAGAAAATGGAATCAGTATCATCTATCAAGAACTAAGCGTAATTAATGAAATATCAATACAAGAAAACTTGTTTGTAGGTAGGATTCCTACCCATAAGCGTTTTAATATTCCGGTTGTAGATTATGACTACATGCAAAAAAAAGCAACAGAGGTATTGGATAAAGTCGGAGTAAAAAGAAATGTTCAGACATTTGTTGAAGACATCAGTATTTCTGAAAAGCAGCAAGTTGAGATTGCAAAAGCTTTGGTTGCCGATGCAGATGTTATCGTCATGGATGAACCGACAACATCATTGACAACATCGGAGACGGAGCATTTGTTTAAAATCATTCGACAGCTAAAAGCTGAAGGTAAAGGGATTGTCTACATCTCCCATAAAATGAAAGAAATCAAAGAAATCGGAGACCGAGTGACGGTGTTAAAAGACGGAACATATGTAGGAACACGTCACGTGAAGGATGTAGATGAAGATGACCTAGTTAAGATGATGGTAGGACGTGAGATAAAAGGAACATATCATCATCCGACGATTACTGATTTTAGCCGTGAAAAAGTTCTTTTTGAAGTCAAGAATATTTCTAGAAAAGACCAGCGTGTCAAAAATGTTTCTTTCCAGTTGCATCAAGGTGAGATACTTGGATTTGCAGGTCTGGTAGGCTCCGGACGTAGTGAATTGATGAATGCGATTTTTGGAGCTGAACCCAAAAGTTCAGGAGCGATATACTTAGATGGCAAAAAAATAGAGATCCGATCACCTTATGAAGCGATAAAGCATGGTTTGGCCATGGTGACAGAAAATCGAAGAGAGACAGGTTTTTTAGACAATTTTGATATCAAACAAAATATGTCCATTGTTGAGTACATTAAAAATACCGTCCTTCAAGGAACGACGGGATTAGTAAAAAATAAATGGGAAGTCGATAACGCCCATACATTTGTAGAAAATCTAAAAGTAAAATGCCGAGATATCCATCAAAATATTACTGAGCTATCAGGCGGGAATCAGCAGAAAGTTATTTTGGGAAAATGGTTAGCTGCTAATTCACATCTCATTATTTTTGATGAACCGACAAAAGGAATCGACGTTGGAAGTAAAAGTGAGATTTATGTGTTGATGCGTAAACTTGCACAAGAAGGCAAAGGGGTACTGGTAGTATCCTCTGAATTACCTGAATTACTTTCAGTATGCGATACAATTGCGGTGTTTAGAGAAGGTCAGATTAATGGTATTTTTGGTGTCAATGAGGCAACAGAAGAGATTATTGTAAAATCGTCGACGGGACAAATAGAAAAACGAGGTGAAAAGAATGAATAAAAAAGCACATGTAGAGAAGATGTCCTTTAATATGATATGGCAAAAATATGGAACCCTTGGAATATTTATATTGCTGGTATTGGTTTTAACAGCTCTAAAACCGGAGAGTATATTAAACTTGCAAAGTATTCCTCAGATTTTGAATCAAAGTTCAGTCAATATATTACTTGCACTAGGTGAGTTTTTTGCCATTCTTATTGCAGGCATAGATTTATCGGTAGGTTCTGTAGCAGCACTTGTGGGTATGATTGTTGCAAAGATGATGGTTGCAGGAGTACCAGTCTTATTAGCATTATTTTTAGGCGTTGTTTTTGGTGGGATTTTTGGATTTATGAATGGATTTTTGGTGAATAGAACAGGCCTGCATCCTTTTATTATAACGTTAGGAACCCAAGCAATCTTTAGAGGAGTGACATTGATTATCTCAGGTGCACGTTCTGTATTTGGATTTCCGGTGGAATTTATCACAACCATAAGTAGCCGAATAGCAGGAGTACCGGTTGCCGTTATTATTGCAGTAGTTGTAGCGATTATTCTTGCTTTTTTTACCAAAAAGACAAAAGTTGGACGTAATATCTATGCGCTAGGTGGCAATAAAGAAGCGGCTTGGTATTCTGGGGTTAATGTCAAACTCCATACATTACTTGTCTTTATTATATCAGGAATCTGTTCAAGTATTGCAGGTATCGTTCTTATCGGTCGAGTGGGTGCTGCAGAACCGGCTGCTGCTACTGGATTTGAGACATATGCTATAGCTGCTTCAATTATTGGCGGCACAAGTTTCTTTGGAGGAAAAGGGAAAATATCAGGAGTATTTGTCGGTGGACTCATTATTGGAATTATCAACTATGGAATGACTGTATTGACTGTACCTAGTAGTTATCAGCAAATCGTGATGGGTTCACTCATTATTATTTCGGTAACGATTGATCGCTTTGTTGCGACAAAAAAATAAATGACGATATAGAGGAGATTTAACCATGAAACCAAAATTTTCTCCATCACTGATGTGTATGGATTTACTAAACATTAAAGAGCAGATTAAGATTTTAAACACACGTGCAGATTTTTTTCATGTAGATATCATGGATGGACATTTTGTCAAAAACATTACACTGTCCCCTGATTTTGTAAAGGCAATTAAGCCTGCGTGTGAGATACCGCTAGATTGCCACTTGATGGTGACAGATCCCGGTGACTACATTGATGCGTTGGCAGATGCAGGGGCAGAATATATTTGTCCTCATGCAGAGACGATAACAACAGAAGCTTTTCGCATCATTAATAAAATTAAAGACAGAGGATGCAAGGTCGGTGTGGTCCTTAATCCGGCGACACCACTAGAGAGCATTAAGCATTATGCACATCTACTCGATAAAATTACCATTATGAGTGTCGATCCTGGCTTTGCAGGACAACCTTTTATTCGGGAGATGCTTGATAAAATTCGAGAGGCTAAGCAGCTAAAGCAGGAAAAAGGACATAAATACTTAATCGAAATCGACGGTTCATGTAATGAGAAAACATTTCATGAATTACATGAAGCAGGAGTGGAAGTATTTATTGTAGGCTCATCAGGACTTTTTGGTTTGGATGAGGATTTGGAAAAAGCATGGGATAAGATGATCACTAATTTCCAAAATGCTACTCGAGTGGATATGACAAATTAGTCGGATAGAAGGTGATGATTGTGAAAGATATAATTGGCATAGATATAGGAGGGACGAATTTTCGGATAGGAACGGTATCTAAAGATGGAAGCCTCAGATATTTTATAAAAAAACCAAGTACCATGTTAAACCAAGAAGACGGTGTTAAGAACCTTATTGCAGAGATTGAAAAATATATACATATGTACCAATTGGAAGACAAAGTGAGCTGTGTGTCCATAGGGATACCTTCGATTTTGAATAAAGAAAAAACATTTGTGTATTCTACACCCAATTTAAAAGGACTAGAAAACATTGATTTAGCAACTAAATTGCAAGAAGCATTAAAACTTAAAGTTTATATTGACCGGGATGTGAACCATCTTTTGCTTAATGATATTCAGCATATGGAGATTGAAGATATCTCTCAACAGACCATTGTTGGCTTTTATATTGGCACAGGAATAGGCAATGCCATTATTATTCATGGAAAAGCCTATTCAGGGAAAAATGGTGTCGCCGGAGAACTTGGACATATTCCGCTATATGGAGTTAAAGAGCAATGTACCTGCGCAAATTATGGTTGTGCCGAAGTTAAAGCATCAGGCAAATACCTAAATCAACTGGTTGAACAACACTTTCCGGAGTGCATTATTGATGAGATTTTTATTCGTCATAGTGAAGATGCGATCATTCAAGAGTTTGTAGAGAACTTAAGTATCCCCCTTGCAACAGAGATTAACATATTAGATCCCGACTACATCGTACTTGCCGGAGGTGTCATAGAGATGGAGGGATTTCCAAAAGAAGCATTAATTGAACAAGTGAAAAAAAGAACCAGAAAACCTTATCCCGAAGCAAATTTACAATTTGTTTTTCCAAAGCATACCCAAGAAAGTGGTGTCTTAGGTAGTGCGCATTATGGATTTAGTAAACTTGAATCATAAATACATTTTTATGTATATGATTATAAACTATGATGTTGACTTAACATCAAACTATTATTAATTTATAGGAGGTTTTACAATGAAAAAAGTTTTATTAATGTTAGTCGTAAGTATTTTCTTGGTAGCAAGTTTAGTTGGATGCAGTCAAGAAGGGGATAGTACTACATCAAACAACGACAGTACAAACACCCAAGATGCAGCACAAGAGACACAAGACACAACAGATGCAACGGATGAAGCAACAGAACAAGACACACAAGATGCAGAATCAAGTGAAGCAGAATATGCGGTGATTTTAAAAACACAAGCATCCGACTTTTGGGTAAAAATGAAAGACGGTGTCTTAGCAAAAGCGGATGAACTAGGCGTAAAAGTTGATGTATATGCAGCGCAATCAGAAGAAGACACAGAAGGACAACTTAAAATCCTAGAAAATACTGTTAACTCAGGTTATAAAGCTATTGGAGTTGCACCGTTGTCTCCGGTAAACCTTATTCCTGGAATTGTACAAGCTAACGAAAAAGGCATCTATGTTATGAACATTGACGAAAAAGTTGAGATGGAGCAATTAACGGCAATGGGTGGTAGTGTAATTGCCTTTGCAACAACAGATAACGTAAAAGTAGGAGAAAAAGGTGCAACTTATATCGTTGAAAATGTTGAAGCAGGAAGTAAAGTAGCAATTATTGAAGGTAAAGCAGGTAATGCATCGGGAGAAGCAAGAAGAGAAGGTGCTTATAGCGCATTCGAAGCAGCTGGACTTGAGCTTGTAGGAAGCTTGCCGGGAGATTGGGACCGACAAAAAGCCTTAGACGTAGCAACAAGTTTTATTCAACAAAATCCGGATTTAAAAGGAATCTATGCATGTAATGATACAATGGCGCTAGGTGCACTTCAAGCTGTGATTAATGCAGGAAAAGTTGGAGAAATCATGGTCGTAGGAACAGATGGAGATACAGAGGCTAGAGATTCTGTAGACCAAGGTATGCTTGCAGCAACAGTAGCACAAGATCCAGCAGCGATTGGTGCAGCTTCATTAGAAGCGATGGTAAAAGCTGTTGAAGAAGGTGGCGAAATTAGCCCAAATGTAGAGCCTGAGATGATTCCTATCGACTCACAATTAATCACAAAATAACAGGAGGTCATAAGATGCGTATTGGATTTGGTTGTGACCATGTTTCACTAGAATTAAAAAAGATTCTTATGGAGCACGTTGCAGAAAAAGGAATAGAAGTGCTGGATTATGGAGCGTATCAGGAAGTAAAAAGAGAAAATTATCCTGAGTATGGTCTAAAAGTTGCCGAAGCTGTTAAAGGTGGAGACTGTGATCTAGGAATTATTGTATGTGGAACAGGTATTGGTATTTCAATTTCAGCCAATAAAGTACCAGGCATTCGGGCAGCGGTTTGCAGTGAGCCTTACTCAGCAAAACTATCACGTGAACATAATAATAGTAATATTCTTGCAATGGGAGCACGGGTAGTTGGTTCAGAGTTGGCAAAGATGATTGTGGACCAATGGTTAGAGGCTGAATATGAAGGTGGCCGCCATCAGATACGTCTTGATATGCTTTCAGATATTGAAAAAAAATATTCAAAATAACACATAAAAGGAAAAAATAAAGAAAGTTACATGCGCTAGATACAGTGTGCATGTAACTTTTTTTTGAGATTTATCTATGGTATAATAAAGGGAAAAGTGAGTCTATTACTTTTTAAAAGAGTAAAAACGATATAATAAGGAGAGCGTTATGTATACAAAGGATGAGCTAATAAGACACTTGAAAAAATCAAATACCAATCCCAAAGGAACCATTATGGTGCATTCGTCTATGCGGGTTATCGGTCAGGTTGATGGTGGGGCAGACACCGTTATTGATGCCTTATGTAACTTTATGGATGAAGGATTACTACTGTTTCCCACACACTCTTGGGATGAAGGTAATTTAAAAGAGGATACATACAATGTTGCAACAGAAAAATCGTGTGTAGGTTTATTAACCAATATTTTTCTGTCCCGAGAGGATGTGGTGCGTTCTTTGCACCCGACACATTCTGTAGCAGCTTATGGGAAAAGAAAAGTCGAATATACAAATAAAGATAAAGCATTGATACAAAAAGGAGAACCGCTTACACCATGCCCACGGCATGGATGCTTTGGAAGCCTTTATGATGAACCGTCCCAGCTTCTATTTGTCGGAACAAACCTTACAAGCAATACTTACATACACAGCATTGAAGAATGGCTGGATGTACCTAATCGCTTGTTAAATAGTTCAAGACCCCTTAAGGTCATTGACTATGATAAAACTAGCTACGATGTGACTTATATCGGGCATAATACCGTTGATGGCAGTGTATCGGAAAATTATGGGCGGATTGAGCAGATGCTTTATGACCAAGATATTGCCACCACATTTACCTTTGGTGATGCTACATGTATGCTGGTTGAGGTCAAAGCGATGACAGAATTGATTATGAAGTTATTAGAAAAAGACCCGGATTACTTTGGTTTTCGTTAATGGAACATTTTTTTACTGGCCACGTCTAAAGAGTATAGCAACGAATTAATCTATACAAAAGAGGAGGTCAATTATGAAAATGAAAATCATGTTGATGTTAGCATTGATGTTAATGATAGTTACTGCTTGTTCAAAACCGGAGCAACCACCTATAGAACAAGAGTTGCAACCGGGTGCAGATACGGACTCCGGTTCCGAGCTCGTTGTATATGGACTGGCTGGATATATCAAAGAATTAACAGCCAATGCCAATGAGACAATCACTATTTTTGTTGAAGGGGAATTGGGGAAAAATGGTGCGGATTATCACCGAGGTAATGTAACCGTTAATTCAGAGACGGTTATTTATGCGGAAGATGAAAAGACAATGGACGCACTTGAAAAAGGGCAGTATGTACATGTGTTTTTTGCAGGTGACGTAATGGAATCCGACCCGATTCAGGCCACTGCACGTCAGATTAATATAGTGCCTGAACCCACAACCCAGCTTGATGAAGAGACAACTGAAGAATAATCGATTAAGGCAGCCACATGTTATGTTGGCTGCCTTTGTTTTCTTATGATAAGCTCCTTAGTCACTTAGCATATATAATATATTTGAACTATAGTGCAAAGGATATATGAAAGATTAGAGAGCTATAAAGAGGTAGAAAAGATATTTTTTATTAAATCTTAATCGTTTTCGAATTGAGCTTGTGTTAAACTTAGTCTATAATAAAGAGTAGGATTCGATCTAGAAGATATAATATAGATGGAGGATCGATAATTATGGATCGTAAAGAATGGAACACAAGCACAAAAGAATTTAAACGAAGCATCAAAGAATCTATGCGAACCGGCGATTTCAAAGGGATGGATCATGAGATTGGTGATGTGGTCAGTGACACGGTTGATATGGCAATCAATGAAGTGCGCAAAGCAATTGGTTCGATACAATTTTCCAATGATGTTGCCAAAGCTCCAAAAGCGCCATCCCCTCCCAAACCCGAAAAAACAGAGGTTTATCAACAACCCAAAAATACATATGTTGGGCGGACGTTCAAAAAGATAAAAAAACGACAGATTACTTTTGCGTATAATCCCATTGGAAAAGTTTCTGGAATGGTTTTGAAAATTCTTGGAATGATAGGGAGTACAGGACTTGGAATTGCGATTATGATTTTAGCTATTATCGGAATGGCTACAGGAAGTGTTGCTGCCTTTACCTTACCTATCGGTATTATGATGCCCTTTTTTGTGACAAGCTTGATTTTGCAATCACGAGGAAGTACACTTCGCAATCGATACAAGCGATTTGATAAGTATTTACATATTATTGGGAATCGTCACTTTATTGAATTGTATGAAGTGATGGAACTAAGCGGATTTTCATATAAATATGTTATAAAAGACTTGAAAAAAATGATACGTATCGGTATGTTTCCACAGGCAAGCCTTGATACAGAAGATGGGATGCTTTATCTATCACGTGGAGGATATGAGCAGTATCGTTATCTAACGGGGCATGAACAGGCACAGGTCGAAGAAAAAGAAGAACAAGCACAGACCAGTGAAAATAGTGGGTCAATGGTTGCGCGTATGGGAAGAGATTATCTTCAACGTATTAACGATTTGCGGGTAAAACTTAAAGACACAGACGCGGTCAATAAAATTATTCACATGGAAGCTGTTTTGATTAAGATTATAGAGTATATCGAAAAACACCCGGACCAAAAAGATGAAGTACGACGATTAATGGATTATTATCTACCGACAACGATTAAGTTGCTGATGGCCTATTATGAGTTCGAACAGCAACCGATTCAGGGGGAAAATATATTAAGGACAAAGCAAGAGATTAAGCAGACGTTAGATACAATTAACAGCGCTTTTGAAAAGCTGCTAGACCAGTTGTTTAAAGATTTGGCATGGGATATATCTACAGATATTTCTGTGATGGAGACAATGTTGGCCCAAGAAGGCCTTGCAGAAAATACAATCAATAAATCAAAAACGATGGGAGAATGATATGAGCGAGATACCTACACTTACCTTTGAACCATTCAGTGATGATGAAAAACCAGAAGCAATATTAGCCGAAGAAGAAAAAAAGATTGAAAAAGAAAGTGTCCTATCTAAGGAAGAATTGAAGATGGTAGACGATTTTGCAAGTCAAATCAACCTAACAGATTCGAATATTATCCTTCAGTTTGGCGCGGGAGCGCAAAAAAAGATTGCTGATTTTTCAGAAACGGCTCTTGAGCGAGTCAAGACAAAAGACTTAGGAGAAATAGGCGACATGCTTTCTGGCGTGGTCAAAGAGCTAAAAAACTTTGACAAGGAAGAAGAAGAAAAAGGTCTGAAAAAACTCTTTCGACGACCAGCGCAAAAAATTAGTGATATGAAAACCAAGTATGCCAAGGCAGAGACCAACGTCAATCATATTACAACGGCTTTAGAAAACCATCAAGTGACATTGCTAAAAGATGTTGCCATGCTTGATAAGATGTATGAGCTGAACAAAACATATTTTAAAGAGTTGAATATGTATATTTTAGCTGGGAAGAAAAAGCTTGATATTGCCAAGAACCAAGAGCTTCCAGCTTTAATCAAACAATCTGAAGAATCCGGGTTAGCAGAACATGCTCAGGCAGTTAATGATATGAATAATATGATTAATCGCTTTGAAAAAAAGCTCTATGACTTGGAATTGACAAAGACAATTTCATTGCAGATGGCACCTCAGATTCGCCTAATCCAAGAAAATGATTCAATTATGGCGGAAAAAATTCAATCAACCATTGTGAATACTATTCCATTGTGGAAAAGTCAGATGGTTTTGGCCCTTGGTGTAACCCATGCCGGTCAGGCTGCACAAGCCCAACGTGAAGTTACGGATATGACCAATGCTCTCTTGAAGAAAAACGCAGAGACATTAAAGATGGCAACGATTGATGTGGCAAAAGAATCTGAACGAGGAATCGTAGATATTGAAACATTAAAATATACAAATGAATCCTTGATTACAACCCTGGATGAAGTCTTAAAAATTCAGACAGAGGGACGTCAACGCCGTCAAGAAGCGGAAGTTGAACTTAATCGTATAGAAAACGAATTAAAACAAAAATTATTGTCCATTCGTCAATAGAGGCAAACCATGCAAATTGATTATCAAAAGATGAAAAGCAATTCATTAGGTAGAGTTCTTGATATTGATAACATATATACACTGTTTGATCATACCCTGAATAAAGAGTATACCACTTATGGTGAAAGCCATGATTTTTGGGAATTTGTCTATGTCAACAAAGGTAAATTATATGTGGATACATGCGGGATGATTATAGAAATCAACGAAGGTGAATTCATATTACACCGTCCAAATGATTATCATCGGCATTTTGTCTTGAACAATTCTGCCAATATTAATATTGCAAGCTTTAATTGTGACTATCCTGATTTGTATAAGATATCACGAGTAGCCCTTAACATAAGCCCTTTAGCGCAAAATATGATTCGTAATATATTCCATATTGTTCATTTTGTCTTTGAACGCTATGAACCGGGAGTAGGTTTTTATAAAAAGGGAGAAAGAAATATGTTGCAGGAGCAACTGATACGAAACTGCCTTGAATCAGCATTGATTTCAATTATTAGTGACATAGACGGACGAACATTAGCTATAGAGCCCAGTAATGAATTTGAAATGAAAAATGCCCTTCTAGTCAAGAATGTTATTAAATTTTTAAAAGAAAAAGTGAATGAAAGTATAACCATTGATGAAATATGTGAACGATTTCATGTATGCAAAACAACACTTTCTGTCAATTTTAAAGAAGGAACGTCAAAAAGTGTATTCGACTACTATAATCATCTAAAAATTATCCGGTCCATGGAGCTGTTATCGGACAAATGTAAAAATGTTGGTGAAGTAGCAGTGGAACTAAATTATTCATCGAGCCAGTACTTTAGTAAAATGTTCAAAAAATATACAGGTGTATCACCTCGTGAATTTCAAAGAAAAATATCAGAAAATGTTGATGGCATAAAAGAAGACTATTTTCCAAGATAAAAAAGAAGAACTTGCCAACTTGGCGCGACCTTCAAAAGCTAGTTTAAATCTAGCGATTGAGAGGTCGTTTTTTTATGCTTTTATACGAGTGAAAAGATATTATAGAGTTATGATGCGAACAATAGTATACAAATGACAAACGATACTATCTTGTTGTTTGTACAAAGTGCATTATAATATACATATACAATTAATGAATATGTATATATTATCCTGTAATCAGATTTGACACGTTATATATAGAGAGAGAATTCAGGATAAATCCACATGTTTTATATAATTGTGTAAATATTGCCGGCAAAGCATCGATCTAATAATAAAAGCTATCAAGGAGGATTATTTATGAAAAAGAAGTTATTGGTGATTATGGTATGTTTGTGTGCAGTGTTGCTTGGAGCATGTGGCAAGGAAAGTGCGAATAAAGAGGGGGCTAGTCAAGAAAATACGAACTCAGAACCAATTGAGATTACAATGCTTACAGCAATGGCATATGGAACAGAAGGTCTAGATTTAGCGGTGGAAAGCTTTCAAAAGACGCATCCGAATGTTACCTTTGATATTCAGCATATCCCAAATGATTATGAGACAATTTTAAAATCAAGAATTAATGCAGGTGAGTTTCCGGATATTATTGCTGCTCAAACCGGATCAATGGTAGCATCGTATTATGACTTTGCATATGATTTTTCAGAAGATCCAGTAATAGAAAAGTTTAATCCGAATGCAATTGAATTATCCAAGAGTCCAGAGGGCAAAGTTCTAAGCCTACCTTGGACATATGAAACAATGGGGATTATCTATAATAAAGATCTCTTTGAACAAGCTGGAATAACAGAACTTCCAGCAACGCTAGATGAACTGGAGGCAGTATGTAAAGAGTTAGAGTCTCAAGGAATCTTGCCGTTTGCGACAGCATTTAAAGAGACTTGGGTTTTGGCACATATTGCATCCCATTATATGACAACGGAAAATACTGATCCTGTAAAAACTGTAGAAGCACTTTCAAATGGAGAGATTACCTTTGATACAATGGACAATTTTAATAATTTATATCGGCTTCTTGATATGATGATAGAATATGGACCGAATAAAAATTTGGAGACAGATTGGGAAAAATCAGAGAATATGCTAGCAAATGGTGAAGCAGCGATGATTCATATGGGAGACTGGTGCGAGGCAACATTAAAAGAGTTTAACCCAGATGTTAATGTAGGATTTCTTCCGGTACCGATAAGCAATAATGCACAAGAGTCGTATTTACTTTCAAGTATCTCTTGGCAATTACTTGCCAATAAAGATTCAGAACATCTAGACATGACTACAGAATTCTTAAAGCATATCCTAACATCAGAAGAAGGACAAGCGTGGATGACAGAGTATGTAGGAGCAGTTCCAGCAGTAACAACAGATACGGATGTGACAGGAATGCTTGCAAGTTCGGCCAAGACATCGATTGATGAAGGGATGACAAGACCATGGAATCATACGCTATGGCCATCAGGCTATAATATGAAGATGGGAGCTTTTTTACAGGAATATCTCTTCGGAGTGTCTGAGATCGAACAGACAAATGAAAAATTGACAACAGGTTGGTTAGAACAAATACATTAAAGAATTGAGGAATTGATGTGAAGAATAAAAAAGCTAAAGGTATAATGGAACTCTTATTTTTTTCAGGACCGGCACTACTTTCGGTGATTATGATAACGATTATTCCCTTTTTAATGAATATTTACTATTCTGTGTTTGATTGGAATGGTATAAGTAAAGAAATGAACTTTGTTGGGTTTAATAATTTTGTGCGAATTTTTACAAAAGATGCTCAGTTTAAAAGTAGTTTTCTCTTTACACTTCAATTTTCGATTATCTATATCATTGTTATTAATGTACTGGCGATAATTATTGCAAACTACCTTTCAGAAAGTTACTGGCTAAGTAATATAACACGAGCATTTTATTTTTTGCCATATATTATTAGTTTAGTTGCAATCAGTTTGATATGGCGGTTTTTACTAGGACCGGGATTTACATATTTGTATGAGTGGACCGGTATTGAATTATTTGGCATCAGCTGGTTAGGAGATCCAAGATACGCCTTGGTATCTGTTGTTTTAATTTCGGTATGGCAAAATATGGGTTTTTTTATGATTATATATATCGCTGGATTCATGGCGATTCCTAATAGTTTACTTGAAGCATCATCTATTGATGGTGCTTCAAAAATTAAACGATTTTTGAAAATAAAATTACCACTATTAATGCCATCCGTTACCATATGTATTTTCTACTCTCTAACATTTGGACTCAAGTTATTTGATATTATCCTTGTGTTGACTAAAGGAGGTCCGGGAAATGCGACAAGAACCGTCGCTTTTGATATATATAATGATGCGTTTTTGTCCAATAGATATGGATTAGCAACGGCTAAATCATTGATTTTTTTTGCAGTGGTTTTAATCGTTACAGTCATTCAACTTCGTTATTTTAAAAATAAGGAGGTGGAATATTAATGGTATTTTCGACAATTAAAAAAAATGGGGTCAAGAGTGTTATTACTCTAATTGCCATTGCGTGGCTTTATCCAATTATCCTCATCGCAATAAACTCATTTAAACCATATAATGAAATTATCAATGCTTTTTTGAGTTTGCCGAGTTCGATTTCATTTGCGATGTATATCGAGACATGGGTTGACTTTAACTTTTTAGTATTATTTCGCAATACAATTATTTATACAGTGGTTACGGTTATATTTATTGGAATCTTTGCGCCCATGGCAGCGTATAAGCTTTCAAGGGTGAAGACAAAATTAAGTTATTTGATTTTCTTCATTATTATCTTACCTATGATGGTACCATTTCAAACGTATATGATCACCTTGACCAAATTTATGGGAAACCTTGATTTACTTGGAACAAGAGTCGGATATATTTTTGCGAATATTGGATTATGTATGCCGCTAGCTGTTTTTATGATTCATGGGTTTGTAAAAAACATACCTATCGAGTTAGAAGAAAGTGCATATATTGATGGGGCTTCAAAATTAAGGTCATATATTCAGATTACATTACCCTTATTAAAACCGATTTTAATTACTGTATTGGTTATTGATACATTGGCAGTTTGGAATGATGTTATTGTCAACATCTTAATTTTAGGAGGAAAGCCTGCAACACTGAATATTCAAAACGCATTGTATAGTAAGTTCTCTGCAATGCAATCAGATTGGGAACATGCGTTACCTGGATTAATGATATCAACAATCCCCAATATCATCTTTTTCATATTTATGCAAAAGTATATTGTAGGTGGTATAACAGCGGGTGCGATTAAAGGATAAAAAAGAAACATAAAAGATGGAGGAAAACAAATGAAAAAGGTAAAAGCAATATTAATTGGAGCGGGAGCTAGAGGGGCTAAAGCCTATGGCCCTTATGCGCTGGAGAACCCAGAAGAACTGGAGTTTGTCGGTGTGGCTGAGCCGATTAAGTCAAGACGCGAAGAATTTTGCAAAGAGCATAATATAGCCGAAGAATTTGCGTTTGAAAGTTATGAACCATTGTTGGAGAAAAAAATAGATGCGGATGTTGCGTTGGTATGTACACAAGATCAGTTGCACTATGAGCCGGCAGTTATGGCTTTAGAAGCAGGATATAATGTGTTGCTAGAAAAGCCGATTGTTAGTCCAAAGGAATGTATCGGTATTGAAAAGGCGGTAAAAGAATCGGGGAAAAATTTGACTATCTGTCATGTGTTACGTTATACACCCTTCTTTGGAAAAATAAAAGAGCTAATTGATACAAATAAAATCGGAGATCTTGTTGCAATTACCCATAATGAAAATGTTGGATATTTTCATGCGGCACATAGCTATGTTCGAGGTAATTGGAGAAAAGAAAGCGAATCCAGCCCTATGATTTTAGCAAAATCCTGTCATGATATGGATATTCTTATGTGGCTTGTAGGCGATCAATGTAAGCAAGTCAGTTCCTTTGGTTCGCTAAAACACTTTAAAGCAAGCAATGCACCTGAAGGTGCCGCTAAGCGATGTGTGGAGTGCTCAATTCGTGATACGTGCCCTTATAGCGCTCTAGATATTTATATGGATCAAAACAATAATGGTTGGCCGGTGAATGTTATTACAGAAGATCTGTCTTATGAAGGAAGAATGCGTGCGCTAGAAGAAGGTCCATATGGTCGTTGTGTTTACTATTGCGATAACGATGTTGTAGATCATCAAGCCGTTATTCTTGAGTTTGACAATGGAGTGACAGCAACATTTCATATGAATGCTTTTTCTTACAATGTGAATCGTACGATTCGTGTCAGTGGTACGCGAGGCGAGATTATTGGAGATATGGAAGAAGAAATCATTCATTTGTATGATTTTAAGGAAGATACCAAAACACACATTCCATTAGATAAAATAACGGATAACGATTATGGTCATGGGGGCGGAGATTTTGGTCTGATGCAAGCATTGGTGCAGTCGTTAAGAGAGCCGGAGACCTATACAATGCGAAGTGAGATTGGTAGCGCTATTGCAAGCCATATGGTTACTTTTGCTGCTGAAGAGTCACGCGTAAAAGGTGAAGTTATCAAATTATAGTATAATAAGATTATTCTCAAATTCTATCTATAATAATAAAGGGCAGTCGGAAAATAGCATTTTCCGACTGCCCTGTTATTTCTATGCATTTGTTTTTAAGGCAATACGTAGACAATACGCAAATCCACCCCAAGTGATTGCAATGGATAAAAAAGCCATGATGATTGCACTAACACTCATTCAAATCAACTCCTTTTCCAAGCGAAGTATGATAGTTTGATGCTCCACTCATGCGATTAAGTACGATAGCGATAATAACGATAAAGACAAGGGTTGAACCTCCAATTGCCAACAAGGAAGTTAAGTCGTAGTTTTCATAGCCCTTTGTCAAATCGATAAAAGTATTAAATACAAACATTACAGAGAGTAAAATGGGGGTTAAATACTTTAAAGAGATATTCCACCATTTTCCGATACTAAAGTCTGACATGCTGTTAGCATATTTACGTACATCTTCTAGGTTTAGATACCAGCTTAGGAAGATGATTTCAATTAATCCTGCTACAGCAATAGCGTAGGTATTAATGAAGTGATCAATAATATCTAAGAAGTATAATCCGGCATCTGTAACAAATAAGAATGAGAAAATAAATCCAACAAAACATGTAAGTGTAAGCACTTTTTTTCGAGAACTTTCAAACTTATCAGAAAAACCAGAGACGATAACTTCAAGTATCGACATACTTGAACTGAATCCGGCAAAAATAAGGCAAAAGAAAAATAGTGCGCCCATTAATGCGTTCATATTTGGAAGGGCATTAATGGCTGTAGGAAAGACGATAAAGGCAAGACCGATACCACCAGTAGATACTTCACTAACAGCAACTCCCTGGCTTGCAGCCATATATCCAAGAACACTAAATACAGCAATACCAGATAAGATACTAAAAGAACAGTTGCCAAGACCAGTTAAGAAAGCGTTGTTCACAATATCTGTTTTCTTAGGAAGGTATGAGGCATAGGTCATCATAATTCCAAAACATATACTTAATGAATAAAAAATCTGTCCATAAGCCGCAATCCAAACGGTTGGGTCTTTGAGTTTTGAAAATTCAGGTCTGAAAAAATAATCAAGTCCTTGAGTAGCACCTTCAAGGGTTAATCCACGAATGGTAATAACAATAAGGCAAACGACAAGTAGTGGCATGAAGATTTTATTTGCCTTTTCAATTCCAGATTTGATACCACCCATTAATACAATATAATTAACCAGCCATACAAGGGCAAGTGCAATTAACATTTTTGTGTTGATTCCACCAATTGCCAATGGGTGATCAGAAATATTTAAAAAATCGTTAAAAAAGAATGATTCTGTATCTTGTCCCCATGCACCATTAATGGCATAGAGTACATAATTAATCGTCCATCCGATAATCGCAGTATAATAGATAACGATTCCAAAAGATATAGCGGTTTGAAACCAGCCAAGTAGTTCGGTTTTTTTTGAGATGCGTCCAAAAATTCCAGGTGCAGAACGCTTGATTTTGTGTGCAATAGAAAACTCAAGAATGAGTATTGGGATACCTGCAGTTAACAGTGCAAATAAGTATGGTATTAAGAATGCACCGCCGCCATTGCTCGCTGCAACATAAGGGAATCGCCAGATATTACCTAGACCGATAGCAGATCCGATAGCTGCAATGACAAATCCCATTCGAGAGCCCCATTGTCCTCTTTTTTCGTTCATTATAATTGGTCTCCTTTAGTTATGATTTTAGCCTACTGTGAAATATGATACCCGAAAAAGGGCTATCTGTAAACCCAAAATACGTATCAAAAGGAAAAAGGATGTATGTATTGAATATATAAATAGGGAAGTGTTGTTTTGTTTTGTAGTTCTAAGGAGGCGTATAACTAATGAAAAATACGTTGTTCACATTATTGCTGGTCAGCTGTTTGGTTTGCTTGCAAAGCAATGTTAGTTTGGGGCAGGAAAGTCCTTCCCCATGGGCACACGACGAAGTTTTTCAAGCGCGAGAATTAAACCTATTAGATGAACACATGATGACTAGATTTCAAATGGAGATTACACGAGAAGAGTTTATTGAACTGATTATACCGCTATATGAACAAATGACTAATTCACAGATTGACATAGAGAGGACACAAGAATTTAGTGATTCGAATAATCCAAGGGTAATACGCGCAAGAGCGCTGGGGATTATATATGGAACGGGGGACAATCGGTTTTATCCAAAAGCTACAATTACACGGCAAGAGATGGCTGTAATGCTTTATCGTTTGTTGCTCAAAGTAGATGAAGACATGGTTGTTCAACAATCAACTTCAGATGCAACTGTATTATATGAATTTACAGATATGCATACAATTGATTCGTGGGCAACTGATGCAATTGTTTTTATGTATGAGCAAGGCATAATGACCGGTGATAATAGACATCGTATAAAACCTCTACAAAAAGCAACAAAGGAAGAAGCTATAATGCTAATATATAGAAGCTATCTACGTTTTGAAGATGAAATCACACTAGGGATGTCTTTTGAACAATTAAAAGTCTTCTTAGGCGAGCCAACACAGAGTGTAGCTAGCGAATACGGATTTTCGTGGTACTTATTTGCATCAGATTATGGTCGCTATCTTCAAGCAGGCGTACAAGATGGAATTGTTGTGGCTTTATATACAGAAAGCCGACTATATAGTTTTGTGCATGCTTTTTTAGGGGAAAAAGTAGCTAGTACTATAAAAACAGAAAATAGTGATGAAGACTATATTAAAATTTTTTATGATCAACAACGCGACGATTTGGCATATGGTGTTCTTTGGATTGATAAACATGCTAACGTGCCGGTGAATCAAAAACTTGATGCTAATCAAAGGCAAATACTAGGGCATAGTTATGAGATACAATTATATCATCTAGTGAATGTTGCAAGGCATAAGGCAGGAAAGTCCTTGGTCATCTGGGATGAACAAGCAGCTAAAGCAGCTTATTTACATAGTCAAGAGATGGCGGAGTATGCGTATACATCGCATACAAGTATTGATGGTAAGCGCCTTGAAGACCGTTTAAAAGAACAAGGGATTACTTCAAGCATTCACGCAGAAAATATTGCATCCAATCAAAATGCAATTTTTACACATGAACGGTTGATAAATACGTGGAGATACCGAATAAATATCTTGGGTGACATGACAAAAATTGGTATTGGAACGTATATTATAGAGGACACAACAGATCGCATCTACCACACACAAGTTTTTTATGAATAGAAAGGGGATATTATGGAGCAACAGGCATATTCTAATCAAGGACAAGCTATTTATTTTTCCCACGGAGGAGGACCACTGCCACTATTAGAAGACCCTTCACACAAAGGTATGATTGACTTTATGCGAGAGCTTCCATTAATGTTGAAAAAACCAGAAGCCATCGTTGTCTTTAGTGCCCATTGGGAAGAAACGGTAGTCACCATTCAAAGCAATCAAGAACCGAGGCTCATGTACGATTATTACGGTTTTCCCAAGGAAGCCTATTCCATTGAATATGGATGTAAGGGGCATCATGTACTTGCAAAAAAAATTGAGACACTTTTAAATCAAGCGCAGATTGAATGTCGTTTAGATGATGAGCGACCCTATGATCATGGATCTTATATACCGCTTAAATTGATGTATCCAGAAGCAGATATCCCTGTTATACAAGTGTCTTTACATGCTAACTTAGATGCAGATACACATCTTTTGGTGGGAAAATCACTCTCACAATTATTACAAGAAAATATTCTATTTATTGGTTCGGGCTTCTCATTTCATAACATGCGAGCATTTGATTTTTCAGGACAAGATAAAGTTGATTCTGAAAATAATGAGTTTCAAGATTGGCTTATCGATTTGTGTTGCGATGAACTAGATGAAACTAGCAGATGGGAGATGGCAAAACGTTGGGAAAAAGCGCCACATGCTAGATATTGCCATCCAAGACAAGAGCATCTTGTTCCTATTTTTGTCTGTATTGGTTTAAGTGGAAAAAAAGGGAAAAAAGTGTTTGATGATTATATTCTCGGAAAAAGAGCAACAGCATTTTATTGGGACAGCGAGTAAAAAAACGTACTCATAAGAGTACGTTTTTTTAATACTATCGTCCTATTGCATGCACATGACATTTTCTGTAATCTAATAGAGAGGTGTAGGAATAAAATATACAATTGAGGAGAGAATTATGAATACGTTAAAAGGAACGGCTTATGTCTTGACATGTTTAATCATGTTGTCTTTTTTTACCCCCATTTATGGAGCAAGAAGTACGGATGTAAACACCAGTGACTGGTTTT